>Ga0209341_10004296_pt1 | contig 13164 bp, 10 predicted proteins | sample RifCSP13_2_FD_184020 | JGI IMG/M metagenome (GOLD analysis project Ga0209341, IMG submission 184020) | Soil microbial communities from Rifle, Colorado - Rifle CSP2_sed 13_2 (SPAdes) (version 2) | ecosystem: Environmental > Terrestrial > Deep subsurface > Rock core/Sediment | place: Rifle...
CTCCGCGGAGAAGGACGAGGTGAGGTCTGATGTCGTGAAGATGTGCGACCGGATGCCGTGGCGGTCGAACAGGTCCATGAGCCGCGGCATCGCCTCCGTCATGCCCCGATGGCTGCCCGATGGCGCTTTGTAGTCGCGCTCGAGGTCCACGGTGACGATGACCCGATGTCGCGTCGGGGCGCCGTACGTGGGCAGAAGACGTTCCGCGGTCCGCGGCCAGGTGAACCGGTGGGCCACGTCCGCACGCGCGGCTTCCCGTAGGCGACGATGGAGGTCCGGAGACTGGAGGATCTGGACGACGCGTACTGCAATCTCCTCCGGGTCGTTCGAGACGAGGAAGCCGTTGTGCCCGTCGCGGATGACCTCCGGAATGCCGCCAACGGCGCTCGCGACGACCGGGACCTCGCATGCCATCGCTTCCAGGAGTGCGAGCGGGAGGCCCTCCTGGTAGGAGATGTGTGCGTAGACGTCTGCAGCGGTGAAGAACCGCGGGGCCGGGTCTGGCACGTCCCCCAAGAAGACGATACCGCCAGGCGCCTCCCTCGCGGCGAGCGTTTCGAGCCTTTGGCGGTGGGGGCCGTCGCCACCAACGATCAGGGTCGCGGTTGGCACCGCCTCGCGGACCGCGTGCATCGCGCGGATGAGCTGCTCGACGCCCTCGACCTTCTTCGGCCACGCGAACCGCCCGAGATAGGCCACGATCGGGCCGCGCTCCGGCAGCCCGAATTCCCGGAGGATCAATCTCCTCTCGGCTCCCGCGGCCGGCCGTTCGCCCACGCCCGGGTAGGTCACTCGCGTCCGAACGCGCGCGGGGAAGTACGCGAGGGTCTCCCGCAGCAGGGCTCCGCTCACCGAGGTCACGAAGTCCGCGCGGGACATCAGCAAGCGAAAGGCATAGCGCCGCCACCACGACCTCCGGGGGAACGGCGTGTGGAGCGTGAAGACGACGCGACAACCCCGGTGACGCCGCGCGTACCGGAGCCCGGCGGCGAGGGTGTACCAATGTCCGTGCGCGTGGACCACCTCCGGGCGGATGTCCTCGAGGCTTGCGGCCGCCCGGCCGACGAATTCCCGTCCCGAGCCCGGGACGATCATCGCACCCTTCGCCTCCCCTTCGCGCGCGAGGACGACGACGACGTGCCCCTGGCTCCGCAGCTCCACCGCCAACTCCGCGACGTAGGTCGTGGGCCCGCCGCGCACCGGGAACCAGTACGGCGTGACCATCGCGACCTTCATCGCGCCCGCGGGCTCACGCGAAGCGGCCGTATTTGGCCTTTCCGACCTGCGAATCGTCTGCGGGCAGGGGAAACGGAAGACGGTTATAGCGCCGTCGTTTCCCTTTTCGCGGAACGAACATGGCGGTCGACCCCGTGTGCGGCATGTACGTGGACGAGTCCTCGGCGGCGCTCAAGGCCGAGGTCCGCGACCGGATGTACTACTTCTGCTCGACAACGTGCCAGCTCACGTTCGTGCGCCCGGAGCACGAACTGAAGAGGCTGAAACGGGACGTCGCGATCTCCCTGGCCCTCGCTCTTCCCCTCGTCGCGATCGCGATGGTCATCCCCCTCCTTGCAGACCCCCTCGGGTGGACGTTTCCCAAGGAACAGTGGTACGACGACCTCACCGCGTACGGCGGCTTCCTGCTCGCGACCCCGGTGCAGTTCGCAGTCGGCTGGCGGTTCTACCGCGGAACGTGGGACTCCGTACGAAACCGGATGGCGAACATGGACGTGCTTATCGCCCTTGGCACGACCGCCGCGTGGGCCTACAGCACGATCGTGACCTTCGTTCCTGGACTGTTCCCCGGCGCGCGGCTCACGTACTTCGAGGCGTCCGCGTTCATCATCGCCCTGATCCTCCTGGGGAAGTACATGGAGGAGCTCGCGAAGGGGCGGGCCTCGGACGCGCTCCGGAAGTTGCTGGGCCTGCAGCCGCGGACCGCCACGGTCGTGCGCGACGGGCAGGAGGCACAAATCCCCATCGAACAGGTCCGCGTCGACGACGTCCTTCTCGTCCGGCCGGGCGAGCGCGTCCCCGTGGACGGGATCGTCGTCGCGGGCGTCTCGTCCGTGGACGAGTCGATGCTTACGGGGGAGTCGCTCCCCGTGGACAAGGAGGTCGACTCCGAGGTGTTCGGGGCGACGATGAACCGCGCCGGGCTCCTCCACGTGCGCGCCGCCAAGGTAGGGCAGGACACGGCGCTCGCGCAGATCATCAAGCTCGTCGAGGACGCGCAGCAGTCGCGCGCGCCGATCCAGCGGCTCGTGGACCGGGTGGCGGCGTGGTTCGTCCCGGTCGTGATCACCGTCGCCCTGGCGGCGTTCGCCTTCTGGTACGTCATCGACGGCAGGCCGTTCGCCTGGTCCCTGTCGGTCTTTGTCGCGGTCATCATCATCGCGTGCCCCTGTGCACTCGGAATTGCGACGCCCGCGGCAATCATGGTGGGGACGGGGAAGGGCGCGGAGAACGGTCTTCTCATCAAGGGCGCGGAGTACCTGGAGAAGGCGCGAAAGGTCGACACGGTCGTCTTCGACAAGACCGGGACGCTGACGAAGGGGAAGCCGTCCGTGACGGACGTCGTGGCCCTCGGCATCCACGAGGGCGCGGTCCTCCGCCTGGCGGCGAGCGCCGAGAAGGGCTCCGAGCATCCCATCGCCCAGGCGATCGTCGGCCACGCCACGGCGCAAGGCGTGCACCTCGAGGACCCGACGGGCTTCGAAGCGATCCCGGGCCTCGGCATCCGCGCGAAGGTGGGCGGTCAGTCCGTCCTCCTGGGCAATCGGCGGCTCATGGAGCATGCCGGCATCCCCCTCCGAGCGGCCGAGGAAACGCTCACGCGCCTCCAGGGCGAGGGGAAGACCGCGATGATTCTGGCGGTGGACGGAAGGGCGGATGGAGTCCTCGCGGTCGCAGACACCGTCAAGGAGCACTCGAAGGTCGCGGTGGCGGCGCTGCGCCGCATGGGCATCGAGGTCGTCATGCTCACGGGGGACAACGAGCGGACCGCCAAGGCGATCGCAGGACAGCTCGGCATAGACATCGTCCTCGCCGAGGTTCTCCCGGGGGAGAAGGTCGAAAAGATCAAGGAGCTCCAGTCCCGGGGAAAGGTCGTCGCGATGGTTGGCGACGGGATCAACGACGCTCCGGCGCTCGCGCAGGCAGACGTGGGCATCGCGATCGGTTCAGGGACGGACGTGGCGATGGAGGCCGCGGGCATCGTCCTTGTGAAAAACGACGTGCGCGACGTCGTCTCGTCGATCCAGCTCAGCCGCAAGACCGTCGCCAAGATCCGCCAGAACCTGTTCTGGGCGTTCTTCTACAACACCGCGTTCATCCCCGTCGCTGCGGGCGTGTTGGTCGCTCTCGGCCTCGGCATCCAACTACATCCCGTGTTCGCGGGCGCCGCGATGGGCTTCAGCTCCGTCTCCGTCGTGACGAACTCCCTCCTCCTCCGGAGGTTCCGACCCTCCGTCTGAACTGCGACCGCCCAAAAGGGAGAAATACGTCCGAGGCCGTGGCCGGTCCGTGGACAGCCTTCGCGATCGGTTCCTCTTCAGCCGGGTCCTACTCGGCCTCTTCGTCCTGTCCCTCGTCTACACCGTGTCGAACTTCGCCGCGCCCTACACGATCCCGCCCGGGGCCGCCGCGAACCTCGACGGCGCGGCGAACATCGTGGACAACGGCAACGTGTACAACACGATGTGGACCTACCCGCAGGTCATCTACTACATCGGCGACGCGCAATGCCACCAGATGGCGGCCCGGACGCTGTGGCTCAACGGGAACCAGATGCCGATGGACGCGCGGATGACATCGATCTACCTGTTCGCGAACTTCGGCCTCCTCGGCGCGATCCTGGCGGCGCCGTCGACGAGCATCGCACAGGGCATGGTGAACGCAGTCCCGCGACGGATGCAGGATTGGGTGCGGCGGCACGTGGGGCCCACCGCGTTCGCCGCGGCGCTCGTGATCCTAGGGCTCATGCCCGTCGCGGTCGACGGGTTCGGGCAGCTCCTCTCAAACGGCGCCTATGAAAGCACGAACTTGAAGCGGTACCTCACGGGCATCCCCGCCGGTTGGGTCGCGGGCCTCCTCGTCGGCGTCATGGTCAAGTCGATCCGCCAGGTCGACGTGGAAACCGCCACCCTCCGGGCGAAGGCACAGGCGTAGGGTTTTAGGCCTCTGGCGTGTACGCGCGGTCCGTGACGAAGGCCGCGAAACGTAGGAAGGAGAAGGAGGAGTCTGACTTCGCCTTCCCCGAGTTCGACGAGGGCGCCTACATGCGCAAGGAGATGGAGGGCGCCAAGGCGGCGCTCGTCGCCGTGATCCTCGCGATTCCCGTGGCCGCGTTGCTCTACGGGTTGGCGGTGTGGGGCCTCGCGGTCGTGGCCTTTTTCGTCGGCGTCGCGCTGACATTCGCGCTCCCGCGGCTCTTCCGATTGATCGAGATCCTTCCGTGGCCGAAGGTCGACACGGCCAAGTTCGAGCGGCGCGACTGGCTCGGCCACGGCTCCACGTTCTTCTTCTCGTGGCTCGCGTTTTGGATCCTGCTCCTCAACGCCCCTTTCGTGGACCTCACGAACCCCGTTATCGGCGTCACGGCGTACGCGGGCGTCGTGACGGTAGGGATGGAAGCGAACCTCGTCCGCGACGTGGCACGCGCGCCGGCTGACGAACCCGTCCTCTTCAACGTGACGATCCTGGAGAACGTGGGCGTCGGGGAGGCCACGATCACGATTCAAGGCAACAAGTTCGCCCTCAGCCCCACCGGCGGTTCGGGGTACGCTTTCAGCTATACGAACGCAACCGTCGGAAACGTCACCCTGAACGGCGTCGAGGTGTACGCGCGTGATGTGAACGGCCGTGAGGCGAGGTTCTCCTTCGACATCCAGCTGAACGCTTAATCCGGAGTCCCGCGCCGCGCGTTCATTCCCATGGGAATCGGGGATCAAGGAGCCTCGTAACCTCGGGGAGGAGTGCTCTCTTGAACGTCTGCGCGTCCCGGAGGAGTCGCGTCCTCTTGGCGGCGGAGGCCAGGTCGGACCCGAGGCTCCACTGAGAGAGATGCGCGCGGATCAGTCGTGACGCGTCCCTGGCCTCCCTGCGGACGTCGACGACCCAGTGATCGCCCTCGATGCGGGGCGCGGACAGCGCGTCCTTCGCCCCGCGCCACTTCTTCAGGAAGTCGTCCGCGTTCTTCACCCACACCGGCGGCCCGCGATGTTTCTGCGCGACCGGAAGAGCGAAGACCTCGAACTCGAAGAGGAGGAGGATCGTGCCGCCGACGACCGCGAAGCGGGACCGAGCGATCCGGAAGTCCGCGCGGCGGCACGCGTCCTCGACGGCCCGGTGGGCCTTTCGGACCTGGGGATACAGGACGTCCTCCGTGATCTGGGGCGCCGGGATCACAAGCCCGAGGATGGTCGTGCCCCTCACCGCCAAGGTCCGCTTCGCCGCCGCGGGAGAGAGCGGCTTTCTCGGCTTCGGGAAGAAGAACTCGAGTCGAGGTTTCCCGAGGAACGATTTGGCGGCATGAACGAACGTCGCGAGCGTCTCCTCGCTGACCGCGCTTGCAACGTTCCGGCCCGCATCGACCGGGTCGACCACGACAAGAGGTTCGGTAAACGGTTTGGCGGCAGGACCCTCGAGCGCGATCACGAGCTCGTGCGCCCGCCAGCGCGTCGCCGCTTCGAGAACGCCGCGGAAGGTTTCGAACTTGAGCACGAGGAGCTCGCAGAGGTACCCGGAGAATCCCTGTACCTTCGCCTCCGCGCCGTACACGCCGACCCCCTCGCAGAACGCTTTGAGGAGGCGGACCTGGTCGCGCTGGCCCTTCCCGATCCGGTCGATTACATACCGCGCGTGAAGCGGCGTCCGATCGACCGCGCTCATCTTCTCGGAGGCGTCGCGGATCCGGTAGCACGGGACGACTTCGACCTCGAATCCCTTCCAAAACCCGCGCGTGTACGGATGCTCCGCGTACATCCGCTTCTTGTCCTCGAGGAACTCCCCGAGGGCGAGGCCGACCTTCTCGAGTGTCTCCCGCGGCGTCTCCCGCGGAAAGAGGACGAAAATGTCGATCTCCGGAGGCGAGAGGTGCGTACCCTTCGCGACGCTGCCCACGAGGAGCGGTTCCACGGCGATCTTGTGGGCCTTCACCGCCAACGCGACGCGCGAGCGAACGTCTTCGACCGTTTCGCGCAGCCGCGTTTCCTCCTCCGCGGAGGGCACGACGCGCTTCAGAACCTCTTCCTCGAGCGTCATCGCCGGCGAGGCATGGAAGAACCCGTCTTAAAGGACGGGGGCTCAGGAAACGAGACGACGGAGCGACTCAGTGGCGGCGCATCAGCTTCATCCAGCCGCCGCTCTCGTACACGCCGAGATTGCGCCGCTGTGCGGTCGTCTCGAACGTCGTCCAGTCGATGACCTCGACCCGGTCGCTCTCTCCCTTCGTGAAGCGAATCTGCTCGGTCCCTCGCACGCGGCCCGGCTGCAGGCCCTTCTCGGACGCGATCGCCTTCGCCTCATCGATGCCGATTTCCCGAAGTTCCGTCATGGTTCCCATCCCTTGCGCGGGCGGGGCCCGCGGATTCCACGCATCGTCGCGCCCGCTATTTATGTCTTACGTTTGTCAGACAAAACGGTCCATGTGTCCGCCGTGCCCATGCGCCCCGACACGGACGCACCTCAACTCGAAAACTACATAGCCCTTGGGGCCTACCCGCGCGCGGTGAAACGGAGCTCCCGGGCATGGAAGAAGCGCGGCCAGATGCGCTGGAAGTGGCGCAAGAAGCGGATGCGCCGCCGGAAGCGCGAGCAGAAGATGCGGCAGCGTTGATCCGGGGGCATGGGGTAGCTCGGTATCCTAACGGGCTCCAGTCAGGAATGATGAGCGAATGGGTTTGCGGATCCAGTGACGAGAGACTGGAGCGATGACCCGATTCCCGGAACGGGTGGGGTCGCGCCCCACCTGGTGGAAACCCGTAGACGGGGGTTCAAATCCCTCTGCCCCCACACCCCCGGGGCTCCGCGAACCGTCACGGGGCAACCATTATCATGCGAGGCAGCGATGCGGAAACGTTTATGAGGCGTTGCCTGGCTAACGAGCGGAAGGGCAGAGTTCGATGGAACCCCGCAGGATGAAGATCAAGGTCTGCCTCGTGGGGGAGGCGGCAGTCGGCAAGACGTCCCTGATTCGTCGCTTCGTCCTCGACGACTTCGACGACAAGTACATCCAGACCCTCGGGACGAAGGTCTCCAAGAAGGAGCTGACGGTGACCGGTTCGGCGAACGAGTCCGTCAAGATTGACATGACGATCTGGGACATCATGGGTCAGAAGGGTTTCCGCGAGTTGCTCAAAGAGGCCTACTTCTACGGCGCGAAGGGCGTCATCGCCGTCGCCGAGGTCACGCGGAAGACGACCCTCGACGACCTGGACGATTGGATCGAGGGCGTTTACTCCGTCACGGGCAAAATCCCGATCCAGTTCATGGCGAACAAGTGGGATCTGAAGGACCAGGCGGAGCTCGGCGAGGAAGAGCTCACCCAGGCGGCGAAGGCGTACGACTCCCCGTACTTCCTGACCTCCGCGAAGACGGGTGAGAACGTCGAGTCCGCGTTCCAGAACCTCGCGCAACGCATCGCCACGGGAAAGCTCGTGAAGCGCGAGGCGGCGTAGGCATCACGTATCAGCCGTGATATCCGAACGGAAAGGTCTTTTTCCCGTGGTTCGGCTTAACGTTGAAGATGCAGGGGGCGCAGCTCAGCGGTATCATGAGGCACGTGAAGGCGAAGGTGTGTCTCGTCGGGGACATTGCCGTGGGGAAGACGTCCCTGATCAAGCGCTTCGTGCTCGACGCGTTCGACGACCGATACATCGCGACGATCGGCACGAAGGTCACGAAGAAGACCGTGAACGTGACGTGGCGCGGGAAGCCCGCGGTGATCGACCTCGTGATCTGGGACATCATGGGCGAGAAGGGCTTCCGCCAGCTCCTCAAGGAGTCGTACTTCGAGGGGACCCATGGCGTCCTCGCCGTGTGCGACCTCACGCGGCGCGACACGCTCTCGGACCTGTACGGATGGATCGACCTCGTCGACGCGAACTGCGAGGGCGTCCCGTTCGTGTTCCTCGGGAACAAGGTGGACCTCAAGGGGAAGGTCGTCGTTGAGGAGGCGGAATTGGCGGCGATCGCGGAGCCGAGGAACGCACCGTGGACGTTGACGAGCGCAAAGACCGGCGTGGGCGTGGAGCGCGCGTTCCAGGGTCTGGGGGAGCGGGTCGCGAGGACCATCGAGAGCCCGGCCCTCTAATGCTATCAGCGGGCATAACCGCCCGGATACCGTTTTATAGAGCAAGCGGCGTCAATCTGAAATAGACCCTTACTGATGGGGCGAAACCATGGCAGACGTCCAGCGCATGAAGGTCAAGGTATGTCTCGTCGGAGAGGGTGCCGTTGGAAAGACCGCGCTCATCCGCCGGTTCATCCACGACCAGTTTGACGACCGCTACATCTCGACCCTCGGGGCGAAGGTCTCGAAGAAGGAGATCGCGGCCCCCAACCCAAAGACGGGCGGCGAGATCGCGATCGACATGACGATCTGGGACATCATGGGCGAGAAGGGCTTCCGCGAACTCCTCAAGGAGGCCTACTTCCACGGCGCGCAAGGGATCCTCGCGGTGTGCGACCTCACGCGCAAAGACACCCTCGGCGAGCTCCACGACTGGATCGCGGCCGTCCACAAGGTCACGGGCCAGATCCCCATTCAGTTCCTCGCGAACAAGGCGGACCTCGAGAAGCAGAAGGCGTTCGCGGAGGACGACGTGAAGAAGGTCGCCGAGGTCCACAAAGCCCCGTTCCTCTTCACGAGCGCGAAGACGGGCCTCAACGTCGAGGAAGGCTTCCGGAGCCTCGCCGGCCTGATCGCGAGCAAGGCCGCCAAGTAGCGCGCCGGACTCCTGTCGGCCCGTACACTTCGGGACGAAGGCTTAATTAGCGCCGTCGTGTCTTTCCATCCAAGGCAGGTCCTGGGAATCATGGCCGAGGAGGCAACGGCGGAGACACTCCCGCCGGTCGACGAGTGGATACGTGGCCTCGACTTCAAGAACACCGCCGAGATCAAGGTCCCGGACCACCTCGTGGAGCAGGTCATCGGCCAGGACTCCGCGGTCGAGGTGATCAAGAAGGCCGCGGAGCAGAAGCGCCACGTCATGCTCATCGGCGACCCGGGGACCGGGAAGTCCATGCTTGCGCGGTCGATCTCCGAGCTCCTCCCCCGGGACGAGCTGCAGGACATCATCGTCTACCACAACGCGGAGGACACGAACGAGCCGAAGATCCGCGTCGTCCCCGCGGGCAAGGGCCGCGAGATCGTGAACGCGCAGAAGGCGGAGGCGATGCAGCGGCGGGAACAGAAGGCCTCCGTGCTCATGGTCCTCCTGATCTTCTTCGTGGGCCTCGTCGTCCTCCTCAGTGTGCGCTGGGAGCAGAGGACGATCGACCCCATGGTCCTGCTCCTTGGCATCTTCGTCGCGGCAATCATCTGGATGGCACGGCGGTACACGGGCCATCGCCCCGAGTCCCTCATGATCCCGAAGCTCCTCGTCTCCCACGCGCCCGACGACATGCCTCCCTTCATCGACGCGACCGGGAGTCACGCGGGCGCCCTCCTCGGCGACGTGAAGCACGACCCGTTCCAGTCTGGCGGCCTCGAGACGCCCGCGCACGAGCGCGTCGAATCGGGCGCGATCCACAAGGCGCACAAGGGCGTCCTGTTCGTCGACGAGATCAACATCCTTCGCATGGAGAGCCAGCAGAGCCTTCTGACTGCCATGCAGGAGAAGAAGTTCAGCATCGTGGGGCAGAGCGAGCGCTCCTCCGGCGCGATGGTCAAGACGGAGGCGGTCCCTTGCGACTTCCTCATGGTGGCGGCCGGGAACCTGGACGCGGTCGCGGGCATGCATCCCGCGCTCCGCTCGCGGATCCGCGGTTACGGATATGAAATCTACATGAAGAGCACGATGCCCGACACCCAGGAGAACCGGAAGAAGCTCGTGCGGTTCATCGCGCAGGAGGTCACGAAGGACAAGAAGATCCCGCACTTCGACCGCATGGCGGTCGCGGAGATCCTCCGCGAGGCTCAGCGGCGCGCGGGCCGGCGGGGGCAGCTCACCCTTCGCCTCCGGGAGCTCGGCGGGCTCATCCGCGTCGCGGGGGACATGGCGGTCGAACACAGCGCGCCCCTCGTCACTGCGGACCATGTCGTCGGCGCGAAAAAGATCGCGCGGTCCCTCGAGCAACAGGTCGCGGACCGCATGATCGAGCGGGGCAAGGAGTACAAGACATTCATCACGGAGGGCGCGGTCGTCGGCGTCGTGAACGGCCTCGCGGTCCTCGTTGCGGACAACAGCCTCTCGGAGTTCTCGGGCATCGTCTTGCCGATCGCCGCCGAGGTCACCCCTGCGCAGACGAAACACGGCGGGAGGATCATCGCGACCGGACGGTTGGGGGAGCTCGCGAAAGAGGCGGTCGAGAACGTGTCCGCGCTCATCAAGAAGTACACGGGCGAGGACATCTCGAACCACGACATCCACGTCCAGTTCGTCGGAAGCCGCGAGGGCACGGAGGGCGACTCCGCGTCGATCAGCGTCGCGACCGCGGTCATCAGCGCGCTCGAGGAGGTCGAGGTCGACCAGTCCGTGGCGATGACCGGTTCGCTGAGCGTCCGGGGCCAAGTGCTCCCCGTCGGCGGCATCACCGCCAAGATCGAGGCGGCCGCGGAGATGGGCATCCGGAAGGTCGCGATCCCGAAGGCGAACATGAAGGACGTCATCCTCGAGGACCGGTACGTCGGAAAGATCGAGGTCGTCCCCGTGGAGACGCTCAAGGACGTCCTCGAGCACGCGCTCGTGGGACCGAAAAAGGAGCGCCTCCTCACGAAGCTCTCCGCGATCGTACCGAAGCCCGCCATCCTGGACCGACCCCCGATCGGAAGGCCAGTGCCGCAGTAGGTGACGCGCGTGACGGAGAGGCCCCTGTTCGTGGGGCGGTTCCAGCCCTTTCATCTCGGCCACCTCGACATGGTCCGCCGCATCCTCTCCGACCACGAGGAGCTCATCATCGGGATTGGCTCCGCGCAGTACTCCCACACGCGCGAGAACCCGTTCACGGCGGGCGAACGCTACGAGATGATCCGACGCGCGCTCGACGCGGAGGGCATCCACGCGTACCATATCGTCCCGATCCCGGACACGCACGTGCACAGCGTGTGGGTCGGACACGTCGTTTCCCTCGTCCCAAAGTTCGACGTCGTGTACACGAACTCGCCGCTCGTCGTCCGCCTGTTCCGGGAGAAGGGGTTCAAGGTCGAGGAGCTTCCCCTCCTGAAGCGCGAGGCGTTTTCGGGAACGCTGATTCGGAAGATGATCTACGAGGGGGGCGACTGGATGCCCCTCGTGCCGAAGGCGGTCGCCTCGTACATCCTCGAGATCGACGGACCCCAGCGCATCCGCGAGACGTTCCGATATTCCACTCCTTACGGGACGCGCGAGGACGGTTAGGGCCCTGGCGCTCACGCGCCGTACGCCACGCAGCAGGACTCGACGGTAAGTCCTCGTGCAGAAGCTGACGGACCCTCCCTGACTAGGGAGCCAGGGCGGGGTGCCCGGGCGAACCTACGCCTCATGGCAAGCAAGCCCGCCACTCACTCGTCCGTCGGCGGCGGAGGCAGAGGCGGGGAACCCTCCGGCAAGGGCTCCTGCGGCTCGCGTCGCATCAGCTGCTCGGCAGCCTTCATCACGCGGTCCCGGTCCGTCGTCCGGGCTATGAGCACCCATTCGCCCGAGGCGCGCTGGACCACGTGCAAGGTGTGAGGCGGCGCGCGAATCGAGGCCGAGGTTCGCCAGTCTTGGCCGGCGAGGAGGGCGCGGAGCTTGGGCTCGTCATACGGGGCGCGAGGTGTAGAGTATTGGAAGACGACTCGGCCGTCGGGCCCGAAGAGGAAAGCCTGTCGAAGGACCTGGCGTCGTGGAGCCCCGACGGTGAACCAGAGGACCGATGACGCGACCCCAACCGCGAAGAGGAAGAGTCCTGCCGGGAACTCCGACGGCGGAGGGGGCGGGGGAAGGGGGACCGTGTACACAACGATGGTGACGTTACGATTCGCGGAACCGCCGTAGGGATCGCGGGCGGTCAGGTTCGCAAAGTAGACGCCGGCCGACCCGGTGCCCCACAATCGGAGGCCCGTCGCGTCGAGGCGCAGCCACGTCGCATTCGTCTCAAGCGTCCACGTGAGGCCGTCATCGTCGGGATCGAAACCCGAGAACGACGCCCCGTACGGGTCGTTGGCGCGGATGGCCACGGGGAAGGTCACGGACACCTGCGGTCCGCGGTTCACGACGAGGAGCGTCATGTTCGCCACATCCAATCCGCCAAACCCGTCGGTGGCGGTGACCTCGAACCAATATGTGCCTGGTGAGCTCGAGGTGACGCCGAAGACGGTCCCGTTGGCCGCACCGATTTGGAGGAACGTCGCGTCGGACCGAAGGGTCCACACCAGGGAGTCCCCATCCGGATCTGCCCCGTCGAGGTCGAACGCCACGGAGGCACGCCGCAAGGCGGTGACGGTCGGGACCGCGTTCGTGATCGCCGGGCCGACGTTCCCGACGGACAGCGTGTAGTTGTTCCAATCGAACCCACCGTAGCCGTCCGCGGCCGAGACCTCCGCGACGAACCCTCCCGGCGTAGAGGGGGCGAGGCCCCAAACTGTTCCGTTGGCGGCCACTATCGCAAGCCACGGGGCGTCCGTAATCAAGGACCACGTGAGGATGTCTCCGTCAAGGTCCGAGGCGTTGAAGTCGATGACGTAGGGTTGACCGGTGTGAACGGAGTCGGCTGAGACCCCGTTCGTGATGCTCGGGACTCGGTTCAGGACGGACACCTGAGCGAGCGCGGTGGACGTGACCGCCACGTCTCCGGAGACCGCTCCCGTCGAGTACCAGTAATCATGGATGCCGCGGACCCCGATGATCAGGTCCATGAAGTAATCCTTCCCATCGGCGTGGTCCAAGTCCGCCGAGTTGTTCTCCATCATCGCGTAGTCTATCCCCGAAAGTGTGAGGATGACGTTCGAGGGAGGATCGTTCTCCGCGTCCGTGTACCGAA
>Ga0209341_10004297_pt1 | contig 13164 bp, 13 predicted proteins | sample RifCSP13_2_FD_184020 | JGI IMG/M metagenome (GOLD analysis project Ga0209341, IMG submission 184020) | Soil microbial communities from Rifle, Colorado - Rifle CSP2_sed 13_2 (SPAdes) (version 2) | ecosystem: Environmental > Terrestrial > Deep subsurface > Rock core/Sediment | place: Rifle...
GGGGGATATGGGGGTTGTTCCCTTTTCTAAGGGGGATTCTCTATGCCATACACCGTGTAACCCGCATAAATAAAATGAAAATTCCTATACAGTTAACATTCGAAGGGTAGGACATGAAAATGTTCTACCCTTTTCTTTTGTGTATGCAGGATGAATATGCATGGAGAAATAATAAAAATAGATGGTTCTTTTGGTGAAGGCGGCGGACAAATCCTGCGTACAGCCCTTTCACTATCGGCAATTACAAAAAAACCATTCGAAATATATAACATCCGTGCCAATAGAAAAGTGCCAGGTCTCAGCCACCAGCACCTGCAGGCTGTCAACTCTACAGCCCAAATCTGCAATGCGGAGGTCATAGGGAATCTACTCCGATCCACAGACCTCAAGTTCTATCCATGGGAAACACAGGCAGGTACTTACCATTTCAACATTGGCACTGCAGGCTCTGTCTCTCTTGTTTTACAAACCATTTTCTATCCACTGAGTTTGGCGAACAAACCTTCTTCTGTTACCATTGTCGGGGGCACACATGTTACCCACAGTCCCTGTGTGGACTACCTCAGGCAGCAGTGGTTGCACTTTATTAAAAACATTGGCTTTGATGCAGAGATACAAACTTTTAAGGCCGGATTCTACCCCCGCGGCGGCGGTGAGATTTTAATCAAAATAACACCAAAAAGCCCACAGCATCCGTTACAGATCGAGAGCAGGGGAAACCTCATTCAGGTAAAAGGTCTATCCACGGTAAGTAACCTGGACATAAACATTGCACAACGACAGCAATTACAGGCAAAGAAACGGCTTTTAGAGTATAACGTACCGCACGAAATATCTTTGGCGGAAATCCCATCCTTTGGAAAGGGAACAATGCTCCTGCTGGTAGGAAAATTCGAACACAGCCAGTGTTGTTATTTTAGCTTAGGCGCCATTGGGAAGCGCGCTGAAACGGTTGCTGATGAAGCCTGCAATGAATTCTTCTGCTTTCTAAAAACCAGGGGCGTCATTGACGAATATCTAGCCGACCAACTCATCATCCCGCTTGCCCTCACGAAAGGGACATCACAGTTTGTCACGCCCAGGATTTCCCAACACTTGCTAACGAACGTTGAGATTGTAAAGTTGTTTTTACCGGTATCTATCGATGTCCATGGAAATTTAAATACGGAAGGACTTATAAAAATAGCGCCTTCTGTGTAGGGTGAAAATCTGCCTAAATATTTCAGCACAAAAGGAAAAAGATTTGACAAGATAACAGGATAGACAGGATATACAGGATAATCAGGATGAAATAAGGTAGCTTTTATCTTGTTAATCCTGTATATCCTGTCTAAAATTAAGTCTTTGTTGTTGCTACGGGAAAACCTATAGGCCTTATTCTTAATTTTGGGGAAAGCAAAGTTGAGGTTAAACGAAAGGTCAAGGATTTAAAGTAAAAGATATACAGGATGAAAAAATTATCATGTAAATCCTGTTCCTCCTGTCTAAGGTAGCTAAACTATTACGTTTTTTCTTTGCGTCCTTTGCGCCTTTGCGGTGGGCTGAACTGTTACGTAAAATGTCAAAACCCATTGATAACGACATAAGAAAACTCGCCGTATCCGAACAGGATAAAAACATAGTCGTAACGGCCGGCGCAGGAACTGGCAAGACCACACTTCTTGTTAATCGAATGTTACATCTGCTCTTAGGCCATAAAAGGTTCCAAACGGAAGAAAGCCCCATCCTCAGGATAGTCGCTATAACATTCACAGAAAAGGCCGCCAGTGAAATGAAGATACGACTGATGCAGGAACTTGAAAAGATTGTGTCGTTTATCAATGGACATGCCTCACAGGAAGACGAGAGAAAAATTGAAGTATTTCTTTCGGACATCTGCGATCTTTACCAGACGACACGTGATAAAATCGGACGTCGCGCAAAGAAGTCACTGGAGGATATTGACAAGGCTCTTATCGGCACTATCCACAGCTTTGCGGCTTATATCCTGCGTCTTTACCCCATCGAATCAGGAGTAGTACCTGGATTCGTAGTAGACGAAGGAGATATCTTTGATGAATTGTTTGAGAAAGAATGGACACAGTGGCTGGAAACAGAACTTGTGCTTAATTCGCCCCATGCAAACATTTGGAAATATGTATTCAAGCGAACAGACATGGACGCTCTCAGGGAGTTAACCAAACGGTTATCAGGGTTTACTATCCCTTTGAATTCTCTCGCGGTTGATGTGGATAATAAATCTGTAATAGATCACCTCCACCCTCCCCCATCAAGGGAGAGGGATTCTGGTAATCAAACACCACATATACATTCCTCCCCTCGTGGGAGGGGACTATGGGGAGGGGGTGCGGCATTGTTACATCCACCGAATATCCAGTCATTGACAGACCCATTTATTAACAAAATCAACGAGGTTATCCCTTCCTGCGAAAAGCCCAACAACAACCTCCTCACACAATTAAAAGAACTCTTGAAAATTTTTAAAGCAATAAAAATAGAAGGTGTTAGTCATTTGAACAAATTAGAATATGACCTCGAGAAAAATCCGTCTGAAGCAAAGACCGGTTGGCCAGATGAGGGATTTTTAGCTGCACAAGAACTTGTAAAGAAATGTCATACGCTGTTAAAGAAATTAAAAACCGTTGATGAGGTATTTGTCACAACCACAATAGGCATTATTCTCCCTTTTGCAAAGGGATTCCGGCAAACATATTTGTCAAAGGGCTATGTCTCTTTCGACGGACTTCTCACCCTTACCAGGGATTTGCTGCAAAATAAAGCGTTTCGTTATATTCGTGAAAAGCTCAAGAACGAGTTCAGGGCCATACTCGTTGATGAGTTTCAGGACACCGATCCAGTCCAATATGAAATTGTCCTTTTCCTTTCTGAGGTATTGGGACATTACAGCAAAGATGCCCGGAAGGTAACCCTTGAGCCGGGAAAGCTCTTTATCGTGGGGGATCCCAAACAATCAATATACGCCTTCCGCAGGGCAGATATCGAGGCTTATGAGCAGGTAGTAAAACAGGTGTGCGGTAATGATGAAACCCTGAAATTACAGGAAAATTTCAGGAGTCATGCCGGTATCATCGAGGTTGTAAACCAATTATTTGACGGAAGGATCATGAGAGAACAACCCGGCTTACAACCCCGTTATGTTCCTATCCACGCAAACAGACAAAAAAAATACCCCACGCAAAAAATCGAAATTGTTATCGTTTTAGATAAAGAAGGGGAAGAACTCAAGGCAGACGAAGCCAGAGAGGCTGAGGCTGAGTGGATTGCGCGATGGATTACAAAACACGTGGATAACGAAATCATTCAAGGCACATTGGCAGAAAACAAACTTCGCAAGCTGAAATACAAGGATGTTGCCATGCTTCTGCGTGCATTTACCCAGGTAAGGCCGTATGTAGAAGCGCTCAAACGATACGGTATTCCGTACATTGTGGAAGGCGAAAAGTATTTTTATACCACACAGGAAATTCTCGATTTTATGAACCTCCTGCGCATCATAGTAAATCCGCATGATACGATTGCACTGGTGGGTATACTGCGTTCGCCCATTGTGGGCTTGACAGATCGGGAGATATACGAACTAAAAGAGAACCGTCTATTAGACTACCGCAAGGATATCTCAGACCAAACTCTCACGCCCCATAGGCTCGCGCAGAAGCATAGTAACACCCCTCCTATATCCCTCCATTCTGAAGGAGGAATGAAGCCGGGATTACAACCAATTACCCCCTCTATTTCCCCCCCTTGTGAAGGGGAGGATGGGAGGGTAGAAAACTTATTTTCAGATTTAAGAAAAATTGTAGAAACATTTTATGATTTTTTAAGAAGAACTCATGCGCGTGCTGGCACAATTCCCGTCTTCCAACTCATTACGGAAATTATTGACAATACCCACATCGCCGAGATTACGGCCTGCGCCTGGCATGGAGAACAGAAGCTGGCCAACATCTGGAAGCTTTACCAGATGGCATGCGACATGGAACAGACCGAGGGAGTTTCCCTGAAAACATTCATAGAGCGCATCCAGACGCGTATAAAAGAAGCAAAAGAAGAGGGAGAGAGTCCCCTTTCGGATGAAACACTGGACGTCGTAAAAATCCTGTCTATCCATAAATCAAAGGGGCTTGAATTTCCAGTTGTGCTATTAGGCAATTTACATGGTGAAGTGAAAAAAGACAACGAAACACTGGAGTCGGCGGTGTTCGATTGGACTTCATCCACAACGGGCATTGTGATTGGCAAAGGAGACCAACAGGTGCGAAATCTTCAAAGTATCGTAATTGAAAAGAAATTGAACGACCGTTCGTGGGAGGAGGAGAAACGCGTCCTGTACGTGGCCATGACCAGGGCAAAGGAACGGCTGATCCTTACTGGTGCATTGAAGGATGACGATAAATCTTATATGGGATTAATTACAAAAGCCGTGAGGGCTGCCACTGGCATTGAGCTAGGAGACGAACCATTTATGAACCTTTTGTCCCCAAAGGATGAGGAAAATTTATCACCCTCCCCTAACCTCTCCCATCAAGGGAAGGGAAATAGCGGAGCCCCTATATCGAGGGAGGGGAATAAAACAAGCGAGGAAGATAAAACAATTGCAGAAAAATTCCCTCTCCCCTTGCGGGAGAGGGTCAGGGTGAGGGGTGTTTCTCAAGGAAATTTTTCTTTAGGAAACGCAGAGATTTTTGTAGAGCATTTCAGGTTTGATGGAACACGCCGTCCCTCAAAACCCACAAGAGAAAACAAAATGGATATCGATTGGACATCATTTGTAGAAACATGGAAGAAACGAGAGGGCGTAATGGTTGAGGCGCTCCGGACTCCTCTTTTTGTTTCACCATCACTACTTTCTAGAGAAAAACCAATTCCAGAAAGAATTCCTGATGCCTTGACTGCGGTTGAGAAGGTAACAGAAATTCGTGTAAACAATGCAGTGATGATCGGCTCTATTTGCCATCGTGTATTGGAGGAATGGGATTTCCATGGATCTCCCCAAGAGCTTCAAAGGTCAGTCGAGTCTGTTATAAAATGGGCTATTACCTTTGAAAGAGGTGAAGTAGAATCACCCGCTCAATTTCAAGGAGAAAGTATTTCCAAATCCCCTCCTTGCGAAGGAGGGGACAAAGGGGTGGTTCTGAAATCGAAAGAAATTCTCCCTGATACAATGCAAACTCAGAACGTAGAATTTATAAAAGTAGAGGTATTAAAGATATTCTCTGATTTCATTGACTCAGAGGCTTATAAAGAATTACAGGGTGCACAGATACTCGGACGTGAAATACCCATCCTGCTCAGGTGGGACAGGCAGATCATGAGAGGTACGATTGATGTCCTTTACAAAATAGGCAACCGTATTATTATCGCCGATTATAAAACAGATCACGTTAAACCAACCGACCTTCAGGCAATGGCAGAGAAATATCAACGTCAGAAAGAAGTTTATATTGAAGCCGTCAAACGTTGCCTTAACATAGACAATCTCGATTTTAAGCTCGTCTTTTTGAGAATCGGCAAGGCAGTATCGATTTGATTGCTTTTCAATAAGATATTTATAAATTGATAGGATTTCTGATTTTGAGAAAAAGACAGGGAAAAGGTTCACCTGTTTTTATGAGATATAGAGCTTTTTGATTCTCTTCACGTTGTTACGATAACACATAAAAAAAAGATAAAGCTTAGTGGCGAAGTCCACGGGAGCATCTTGTTAGCCGCTGTTAAGTTTATTTTAATCTTGCTGATTCAATAAATTTTCAAGATATGATTTCTGCTTTAGATATTCATCCTGTTTAATAAAATGATTACGGTAATTGGAGGAATGGAAACGGCAAAGGGCTGGTGCGGCAAAAAGCAAAGCATCCCCAGCTAAGCATTTTGGAGGCAGACCTCCAAAACCTCACGGGATTGCGTTTGGATAGAGTGCGTACTCGAGAAGAGTCTGCATATTGGAATGGTTTGATAGATAAGTATCATTATCTGGGCTACAAGCCGCTTCCTGGAGTGCAGGTAAGGTATTTGATTAGGTGGGACGGCGGAGATTTGGGGGCGATAGGTTTTTTCGCAGCGGCATGGAAAGTGGGAGTACGAGACCGGTGGATAGGGTGGGATGCGTTGACCCGCGAGAAGGGTTTACGCATGATAGTGAACAACGCGCGATTTTTAGTATTGCCAAATATATGGGTGAAGAATTTGGCATCCCGCGTGCTTTCCCTTTGCGCGAGGCGAATACGAGTTGATTTTTTAGAGACCTATAAGTATGAACCGGTTCTTTTTGAGACATTTGTGGAAAAGGGTAGGCATTCAGGAGTCTGTTATCGCGCCGCGAATTGGCTTTACCTGGGAGATACAAAGGGAAGAGGGAAGTTAGACCGGTGCCATAGACAGGGAGTTCCGGTCAAGGCCGTTTTTGTGTACCCGCTTGTTCGAAATTTCCGTAGGAGTTTGGCGGAGGTGGCGCGATGAACGACTGGGGAAACGAGGAAACGGTAACGGTGGATTTTTCAGATGAGCGATTGAATAAACGGATGCGAGCGCTGCTGGATCGATTGGGAAGCCGGTCTCCCAGCGGCCTGCAAGGGATGGGATGAGACCATAGCCGCGTATCGTTTTTTCGATAATGAAAAAGTAACAGAACAAAAAGTGTTATCATCACACCGGGACGCAACGCACAAGCGAATGGCGGGGCATAAAGTGGTTCTCTGTGTTCAAGACACGACGGAAATGGATTTTACGGGACGCAAACTCAAGGGAGCGGGGTCGCTCAGTGTTCAGGAACGGATTGGTTTTTTCAACCACGTGACCCTGGCAGTCACGCCAGAGCGTCTTTGTCTGGGCGCGTTAGACGCCGAACTGTGGGCGCGCGACTGTGAAGACCTCAACAAACTTGTCCTCATGAAAATGGGGAGCAGAGGGGCGTTCCTCCCGAAGGGTGGTACAGTCGGTGCGGGCTGGCAGTGTTCGACTCAAGCCTCAGTATCGCAAAGGCGAAATGCTGCCTGAGGTGGAAATCAATGTGGTGTTCGTCGAAGAGATCAATCCTCCCGAAGGAGAAGAGGCGATCACGTGGTTGCTGCTCACCAGCCTCCCCGTAGACACCTTCGGGCAAGCGTGTCTCGTGGTGGAATATTACCTTTGCCGATGGCAGATAGAGATATATTTTAAAGTATTAAAGAGCGGCTGCAAGATAGAAGACCGTCAATTTGAGACGTCGGAACGTATCAAACCGTGTATTGCTCTTTATATGATAGTGGCATGGCGGGTATTGTTTGTTACCATGTTTGGAAGGGAATGCCCGGATTTGCCGTATAATGACAAGCGGGGACGCTTGTCCTACCTTTGCCTTGAATCAGAAAAATGAAATTTAGCCGGGAAAAGAAGCAAGAGCTTCTGGTATAGGCACATTCCCAAGCTGGAGCTTGGGAACGAGAGAAACGAGAGAATAATAATGCCCACTTACCCTTCAGTTTGCCCAGCAAAAAATTGTCCAACAGTAAGCTTAGAAAAGGGGGCTATGGGGTTGTAAACTTGTCCTCGTGAAAACGGGGATAACCCCGGAAAAAACACAACCCTCTAAATCCCCCTTTGTTAAGGGGGATTTAGAGGGATAGTGAGATATGGTTATTATAATTTATTGCTGTAACTCAAACCTTCGGGTTTGAATTCCGCCTTTTAGGAAAACATTTTGAGGAACTATCGTATGGATACGTTTAACGTCTCTCCAAATGCCGAAGCGAACAGGCTGATCAATAATATCATCACCGTCTTCAGGGATTTTTCTGAAGGCATGATCAGCCATATTAAACGATTAACCGATATAGGCACGGCGCTCTCTGCAGAAGGCCATATCCAAAAACTCCTGGAAATGATTGTCGAACACGCCATGTCCTTTACCAATGCTGACGGGGGGACCCTTTATATTGTATCAGCGGATAGGAAATACCTAAACTTTGAAATAGTCAGGAATATTTCCCTTAAGGTCAGGATGGGAGGCACAGGCACAAAGATAAGCTGGCCACCGGTAAAATTAGTAACCGACGACGGCATTGAAAACCACGCCAACGTTTCTGCCCATGTCGCACTAACCGGAGAGACAGTGAACATCCAGGACGTTTATGATGTGGAGGGATTCGACTTTACTGGAAACCGTGCCTTTGATGAAAGCACCCAATACCGTTCCAAATCTATGCTTATTGTTCCTTTAAGAGACCATGAAAATGAAATTATTGGCGTACTCCAGTTGCTGAATGCCCAGGATGCGCGGGATAAATCTATCATCCCCTTTTCGCCTGAGGCACAGTCTATGGCATTATCCCTTGCTTCCCAGGCGGCAGTTACCATCACAAAGAACAGATTGATACGGGACATGGAAAACTTATTTGAGGCATTTATCCGGACGATTGCGAAGGCTATTGACGAAAAATCCCCTTATACCGGCGGCCATGTCAAGAGGGTTGCCGTTATAGTATCGATGATCGCAGAAAAAATAAATGAAAAGAAGGACGGGGTTTATTCCAATATTTCATTTAGTGAAGACCAACTGAAGGAGTTGCGTATCGCAGCATGGCTGCACGACGTCGGTAAAATTACCACCCCTGAATATATAGTGGACAAGGCAACCAAACTTGAAACAAAATATGATCGAATCAACGAAATCCATACCCGTTTTGAAGTCTTCAGGCGAGACGCAGAACTCAGGTTTTTGGGAAAGAAGATTGAACTGCTGGAAAACGGCAGGCATCATGAGATACGCCAGTATGAAGAAGAATATAGCCGTGAATTAAAAAAAATTGAAGAAAATTTCCAATTTATTAGCGACGTTAACATGGGCGGCGAATTCATGTCTGATGATAAGATACAGAGAATCAAATCTATCGCGAAAAACACATGGCAGAATAATAAGGAACCCACTTCCTGGTTATCGGAAGACGAAGTGTACAATCTCACCATAAGTAAAGGCACACTTACAAAGGAAGAAAGGGAAAAAATTCAGGACCATATCCGTTTAACGGAAGCCATGCTGAAGGAACTCCCATTCCCCAAAAAATTAAGGCATGTGACGGAATACGCGAGCGCTCACCACGAAACATTCACCGGAACGGGTTATCATAAAGGATTAAAAGGAGATCAAATACCCCTTCAGGCCAGGATACTTGCCTTTGCCGACATCTTTGAAGCCCTCTCCGCCAGCGATCGCCCGTATAAAAAAGGCAAAACTGCCTCAGAAATTCAGAAGATAATCAGTTTCATGGTTAAGGATGGGCATCTGGACAAAAATATTTACGATCTGTTCTTCAACGAAGGTCTGTTTCACAAATATATCAAGGGCACCTTTATGCCAAAACAAATAGATATACCTTTGGGATCGTAGCCGCAACCAAAATTGGGGGGGGGATTTACGATTTCAGACTTCGTCGTGAGTTCAGTCGAACGATTTACGAATTACGATTTTTTGTTAAAAATGTCAAAATTATTTTTGTTAGAAAATAAGAGGTTAAAGTATTGACAGAATTTGAGGCCCTCCTGCGTCTGCACATGACCAGGGGCATTGGAACAAGGACATACCAGGCGCTGATAGAACGATTTGGTTCTTCAGAGGCAATCCTCGATGCCCCCAGGGTAGAATTGGAGGCCGTACCCGGCATAGGCCCAAAGCTAGCTACCGCTATCATTGAAACGTCCAGAACAATTGATATCACCACTGAAATCAATTTAGCGAAAGAAAAGAACGTTCAAATCATACCACATACCAGTAACCAATACCCGAAACACCTCAAAGCCATCTACGACCCACCACTCGTCCTTTATGTCAAAGGCACCGTCCTTGAAACCGATGTTATAGCGCTTGCTATCGTTGGCGCACGACGTTGCACCTATTATGGTCTCTCACAAGCAGAGCGTTTTAGCCGATTGCTTGCACAGAAAGGACTCTGTATTGTAAGCGGCATGGCGCGTGGAATAGATGCTGCAGCGCATCGCGGCGCAATCAATTCCAACGGGCGCACCATTGCCGTGCTTGGTTGCGGCCTGGGAGTTATTTACCCCCGGGAAAATATAGAACTGGCAGAACAAATCCCTCAACACGGCGCCATCGTCTCAGAACTTCCCATGAACACACCACCCGATTTTCGCAATTTTCCCCCAAGAAACAGGCTGATCAGCGGCCTGTCGCTTGGCGTGCTTGTGATCGAATCGTCGTTAAACAGTGGTTCTCTGATAACCGCACAGTGGGCGCTCGAACAGGGAAAAGAGGTCTTTGCCATTCCTGGAAATATTGACAACATTTACAGCCGCGGCACACACAAGTTAATCAAGGAAGGCGCCAAGCTCGTAGAGGATATTGCCGACATCATTCAGGAATTGGGTCCGGTTGCAGAATTCCTAAATACATGCGATACGCCTTCTTCAAACGACCCCAGAAGCTTATTACTTAACTCACAAGAAAAAAAGATATTCGCACTCCTATCCAGCAGTCCGAAAGACATTGATGAAATTATACAACTTGCCGGACTCCCCGCCTCCGTCGTCACAAGCACCTTGATGATCCTCGAAATCAAGAAATTGGTAAAACAACTCTCCGGCAAAAGGTTTGTCAAGAGTTAGTTATTACATACGAATTTCCTCAAAAGAAATACCCCGTTCTATACATCAATTTGCATCTTCCACCCATTGGCATTTTTATTGCTTAATATCCATTTAGATTTTGAATTGACCTATTATTTGATACTGCATTTAAATTAATTAGCGATTAAATCTGTATAAATTGGCCCACTTACATATGATAACATCGTAACTGAGGAAAAAACGAAAACAAAAATCAATCCAGGAGAATAGAACGTTGTGTCTAAAATCTTGGATAAAAGATACGTAAGGGCTGAAGATTTTCAGCCCCTACTAAAGATATGTATAAACATCTTTTTTTAAAACTAAACTGTAAGCAGAACATGTAAAACTAAGGAAGATTGAAGTCCTGGCGGAATGAACTGTGTGGTGGGGAGGCATCGGAGGCGAAGGATTTTAGTCATGGAAAGGCGCATAAATAATGATTGCCGTGGATAAACGTGAATGCGTTGGTTGCGAAGAATGTTTGCATGTATGCCCTACTGAAGCCATCATTATGAAAAATGAGAAGGCAGAAATTATACAACACAAGTGCGACCAGTGCGAACGCTGTATCCCGATATGTCCGGTAAAGGCAATCAAGATGGTATATACGCAATTAATATAAAGGCGTTTTATTTTTCATAAACATTTTTAATAAGGAGCATGAAAATGGCGGAACCAAGTCTATTTTGTCAGGTAAATACAGCAGCTACAGGCCCAGCGGAGACGGCAAAGAAACACGTACCCGTGATCACCGTACCAGCAACTATAAAGGTTGGGCAGCCCTTTACAGTGACCATAAAGGTAGGGGAAGCCCCTCATGTAATGGAAAATGGCCACTTCATTCAGTTTGTTGACCTTTATAGCGGTCACATTTACATTTCCCGGGTAGATTTTACGGCAGAACTCAATAAGCCTGAAGTAACACTGACCATCGTTCTGCCTCACGAGGGAAAGAGAACTCTGCGGGCATTCAGCCGTTGCAACCTTCATGGAATTTGGGAAGGAACTAAAGAGGTGGACGTCACTAAATAATTTTTTTGTTTATCCAAAGGAGCTATTCATGGTAAAAGTAAAAACCTTTACTTCGCCTCTTAAGATATTCCACGTCCATAACGAACTTATGTCATTGGATAAGGAGGTGAATGAATTTCTAGAGACAAACAAAATCAAGAAAGTCGTTTCTGTTTCTGATAGTACCACCTGTATCGATGGCGGCACTATGGGCGTTATTCGTGTCCTCGCCTATGAGGAATAATATTCAAATTCGTATCAATTTAGTTTTTCGAAAAATCTCAATAAAAATCAGGTTTTTAACGATCTGTGGAGAAGCGAAGTATTTACAGGTAGTAAACACACCCCTTAAATCCCCTCTTGATAGAGGGGACTTTTACCCTCCCCTCTAATAAGAGGGGGCGGGGGTGTGTTTCGAGGCAGCAAATGTATCACTCATGTTATGATACAAGGAATACATCAGATGTTTGTTTCAAAATACTAAATTCTTACTCAAATTTTTACTTTTCCTGAGCATTGTTATTAATATAATATCTATAAATTTTAAATAAGGAGGGAAGAATATGTACAAGAAAGGGATCTTTGTATCTGTATCAATTGCAGTTGTTGCCGGCATGGTTGCCTTTTTTTCAGGCACTCACATTTCCAGGGCAGATATTGACGCCAAGAAATTGTATACGATCCATTGTAAAACCTGTCACGGCACAGATGGCAAACCTACAGACCTTGGTGTAGGACTGGAAGCGCGAGATTTTACCGATGCAGCCTGGCAGGCAGAGGTGACTGATGAAAAAATCATCAAACAAATCAACGATGGAACTCCAGAAAAAATGATGCCATTTAAAGAAAAACTAACCCCTGATGAGGTTAAGGCACTGGTTCCTGTCGTCAGGAGTTTCGCAAAGAAATAAATTCACTTTTAGCGCTATACACACCTTTTTTACGGAGGAATAGTGGATTATGGGCAATGTGAAAACCACCTTCATTTTTGTGACATCGTTTTTTGTCATGATAGGCTCGTGTGCCGGCTTCTCTCCAGCCTACGGGCAGGAAGGCGAGGAAATTAATCCGAAAAAATTATTTGAGTACCACTGCGCTACCTGTCATGGTGACGATGGTAAAGGCACGAAAAGAGGGCATGAATTGAAAACCCCGAATCTTGCGGATGCCAATTGGCAGGCTTCAAAAAAAGATGAGGAAATTTTAAATTCCATTACGAACGGCAAGAACAAAATGCCCCGATGGAGTGAAAAGCTAAAACCCGAAGAGATGCAGGCATTAGCCAAATACGTAAGAAAATTAGCACCCAAAAAGAGATCGTAAAATCAACTGTTTATATGTACGAAACCATTTTGGATTTTCTAACCATCTCTTTATCTCTTCCAGAAAGCGGACGGAGATAAAGAGGTGGTTTATCTTTTGACATCAGAAACTGCAACGAAAAGGATGCTGGTCATGAAGAAAATCGGTGTGTTGACAGGAGGCGGCGATTGCCCCGGTCTGAATGCCGTTATCCGCAGTGTTGTGAAATCGGCC
>Ga0209341_10004298_pt1 | contig 13164 bp, 11 predicted proteins | sample RifCSP13_2_FD_184020 | JGI IMG/M metagenome (GOLD analysis project Ga0209341, IMG submission 184020) | Soil microbial communities from Rifle, Colorado - Rifle CSP2_sed 13_2 (SPAdes) (version 2) | ecosystem: Environmental > Terrestrial > Deep subsurface > Rock core/Sediment | place: Rifle...
TCAAGTGGCCGAACGATCTGCTGCTGGATGAGGGGAAGGTCGGCGGGATCCTCGTCGAGGTGGCCGGGGATGCTGCCGTGTGCGGCATCGGCCTCAATGTGATCCCCACCGCGGAGCGCTCGCCGACCTTCGACTCGCCTGCGTCAAGGCCAGCTCGGTCCGGAACGAGTTGGAATGGCTCAGAGGGGTCAGTTGACAATCCGCCGGGTGGGGTCGTTATGTCCACAAAGGCGGCATGGCTGGCGATGCGGAACCCTGCCGTGTCGGTGGCCGCTGTCGTCGCGGACATCCTGTTCGAGTGCGAGCGGCGGTACGCGACCCTCGGCACGGACCCGGGCGCGATCCTGATGGAGTGGCGGGCCAGAACGGAGACCCTCGGCCGGACGGTGCGGGTTGAGGCGGCCGAGCCGTTCGATGGGGTGGCCGAAGACATCGACACGGACGGAGCCCTCCTCGTCCGGACGACGACGGGGCTCCGGCGCGTGCTTGCAGGAGACGTGGTGGCAACCGAGCGATCTCGGTGAGGTGGAGATGATGCCGTCGATCACCGACATACTGGGGATCCGGGTGGGCCATGCCGCTGATCCCGTGGCCCTGACCGGATGCACCGTAGTCCTCTGCGAGGCCGGCGCGGTGGGGGGGGTGGATGTGCGCGGAGCCGCCCCGGGAACGCGCGAGACAGATCTGATGCGGCCGATGACCCTCATCGAGCGGGTGCACGCGGTGCTCCTCACGGGGGGGAGCGCGTTTGGACTGGGCGCCGCGGACGGCGTCATGCGCTACCTCGAGGAGCAGGGGATCGGTCTGGACACGGGGATCGAGGGCGTGCCGCGCATTCCAATCGTGCCGGCGGCCGTAATCTTCGACCTGCGGATCGGTGATCAGCGCGCCCGGCCCTCACCGCAGATGGCGTACGACGCCTGCCGGATGGCTTCGGCGGTGGTTGAGGAGGGAAGCGCCGGCGCCGGGACCGGGGCAACGGTGGGGAAGCTCCTCGGCGCTGTCTCAGCGATGAAGGGCGGGGTCGGCAGCTGGAGCGTCACCCTCCCCGGGGGGGTGATTGCCGGCGCGCTGGCCGTTGTCAACGCCTTCGGCGACATTCTGGACGAACGGACCGGCCGGATCTTGGCCGGCGCGCGCGAGCCGGGCGGCAGGGAGTTCGTGAACATGGCCAGGACGCTGCAGACAGCCGAGTTCCCGCCTGCGTTGGGCATCGGCGAGAACACCACGCTGGTGGTGGTCGCCACAAACGCGAAATTGACGAAGGAGCAGGCCAACTGGTTGGCCCGGGTGGCCCACGACGGCCTGGCCCGCGTCATCTCACCGGTACACACGCTGTTCGACGGGGACACTGTCTTCGCGCTCTCGCTCGGAGAGCTCAGGGCAAACCTGCTCTCGCTCGGCGCGGCGACCGTGGAGGCCGTTGCGGAAGCCGTCAAGCGGGGCGTACGTGCCGCGCGGGGCGCCGGCGGGGTCCCGGGACTCGCCGACTAAGGGGTGGCGGGTCTGAGGCGAGAGGCATTCGAGGCTCCCGCCTTGTGATAGGATCTGGGTAAGGCCGTCACCTCATCAAAGGGACGGACCGCGGCAGAGCCTCTCCCTAGGGGCTCCGTCCGGTACTCGAATCCGAGACTGGAACGGAGGATCGCCATGGCCCAGAGTGCGTACCCCCCACGCGAGACGCGGAGGGGGTTTCGTTTCTCCACCCGCGATATCACCATCACCGGCGTCCTCGGCGCCGTCGCCATCGTGCTCGGGCTCGTGCCGGGGATCGGCTTCATCCCCGCGCCCACCCCGGCGGGCAGCGCGACGACGATGCACATCCCGGTGATCCTCGCCGGAGCGCTCGAGGGTCCCGTGGTCGGCGCGCTCGTCGGCGCCATCTTCGGGTTCTTCAGCTTCACGCGCGCCACCATCCCGGTCTTCAAGAACCCGCTCATCGCGTTCGGCCCGCGCATCCTCATCGGCGTGATCGCCTTTCTCGTCTTCGTGGCGCTGCAGCGCCGCTACGCGCGCGGCGTGTCCGCGCTTGCCCTCGGCGCCGCCGTGTACACGATCCTCGGCCCCGGGGCAGCCCGCTTCGAGGCGGCGTTTGCCGCCAAGCAGGTGGAGGCGACGTGGCTCGTCACCGCCTATCACGCCGTGGCCGCCGTCACCGCCCCAAACTACATCCTGGCCCTCCTCGGCGGCACAGCCGCGGCCGCCCTCGCCTGGTGGCTGCTGTCCGGGGACAACGCCGCCCCCGCCGCCGCCGCGGTGGCCGGAACGCTGACCAACACGGTGGGCGTGCTCACGCTCATGGTCCTCTTCGGCTTCATCCCGGCGGGGGTGGCATTCGTCATCGGCGCCACGCACGGGCTGCCGGAGGTGATCCTGGCCGTGCTCATCACCGTCCCCGTGTACCGCGCGGTGCGGCTCGCCCGGCAGCGCGGCTAGCGTCGTGCTGCTGGCCGTCAACATCAACAACACCCAGATCAAGATCGGCGGAGACCGCGGGCTGGAGCTGCTCTTCCACTGGCGGATTGCCACCGACCGGGAGAAGACTGACGACGAGTACGCGATGATCCTGCGCGAGCTGTTCCGCCACATCGAGCTGCAGTTCGCGCAGGTGGAGTCGGTGGCGATCTCCTGCGTCGTCCCGCCGCTTACGGACGTCTTCGAGCGGCTCTGCCGGCGCTACTTCGGTGTCTCTCCGCTCATGGTCGGCCCCGGCGTCCGGACGGGGATGCGCATCCACTACGAGAACCCCAAGGAGGTCGGCGCCGACCGCATCTGCAACGCCGTCGCCGTCTTCGAGAAGTACGGCGGTCCGGCCATCGTCGTGGACTTCGGGACGGCGACGACGTACACGGCCGTGAGCGCGTCGGGCGAGTTCCTCGGCGGCGCGATCGCGCCGGGCGTGGGCATCTCCGTGGGCGCGCTGGCCGAGCACGCCGCCCAGCTCCCCTACGTGGAGCTCGTCAAGCCGAAGACCGTGATCGCCCGCTCCACCGTGACCGCGATGCAGTCCGGGATCATCTACGGCTTCGTCGGTCAGGTGGAGGAGATGGTGCGGCGCATCCGCGCCGAGCTCGGCGGCGCCGCCACCGTCGTGGCCACCGGTGGGTGGGCGGAGCTCATCCTGGGCGAGTGCCGCAGCATCGACCACCACGACCCGCTGCTCACTCTGGAAGGCCTGCGGATCATCCACGACCGCAACCGGCTACCGGAGGCCGCGCCGCCTGGGGCAGGACTCCCCGTAGGCGGCGCGTAGTACACGCACGTGGCTCCCAAGCGGGTGGTCTCCGTCAGCCTGGGCAGTTCCTCACGTGATCACCGTTTCGAGACCGAGATCCTCGGCCAACCCATCGTTATCGAACGCCTTGGCACGGATGGGGACACGGTACGGGCGCAGCAGCTGCTCGAGGAGCTGGACGGCAAGGTGGACGCCCTCGGTCTCGGCGGTACGGACCTCTACCTGCACGCCGGCCGCCGCAAGTACCGCATCCGTGAGACCGCCGGGCTGGTCCGCAACGTGCGGAAGACGCCCTTCGTGGACGGCGGCGGGCTGAAGGCCTCCTGGGAGCGCTGGCTGATCACCGACTACCTCCCCAAACAGAAGGGGTTGAGCTTCCGGGGGCGGCGGGTGCTCCTCGTCTCCTCGGTGGACCGCTACGGGATGGCCGAAGCGTTCACCGAAGCGGGCGCGGATGTCATCTTCGGCGATCTCATCTTCGCCCTCGGCGTCCCGATCCCGCTGCGCTCGCTCTCGGCGGTGAACATCCTCGCCGCCATCCTGCTGCCCGTGCTCAGCCGCCTCCCGATCAGGTTCCTATATCCCACGGGCAAGAAACAGGAAGAGATCACCCCGAAGCACGGCCGCCACTACGCCTGGGCCGAGGTGCTGGCCGGCGACTTCCACTTGATCCGCCGGTTCATGCCCGAGGATCTGCGGGGGCGAATCGTCCTGACCCAGACGATCACGGCGGCGGACGTGGAGGAGCTCCGTCGCCGCGGTGTGTGGCTGCTGATCACGGACGGGCCGGACATGGGTGGGCGGTCCTTCGCCACGAACGTGCTGCAGGGGGCCATCGTCGCGGTGTTGGGACGGCGCCCCGAAGAGATCGCTCCGGAGGAGTATCTGCAGACCGCCCTGCGCGCCGGCTTCGTCCCGCGGATGGAGGTCCTCAACCCCCAGCACGCCCCGGCCTGGGGGCCGCGCCAACCGATCCCCGCATGAGCGCGCCGCACCACGGCACGTTTGCCTTCCTCCTTCATCCGCTGCGCATCGATGACTTCGCGCGCAGATACCCATTTACGCGGCGGCTGCCCCCGGCCTGGGTGGAGGCGGCGTTCAAGTACGTCCCGCCCCGGCTCGTCTCGCACGTCACGGGCATCAGGTCGCCGGCGGGGGCCACCGCGGAGGGATGGTTCATCGGGCTGGCCCTCACCCCGCGCACGCTCCTCGGATCCCCGCTGCCCTTCGTCTACCGGCGCCTCATCCACTCCGGGCAGATGGCGGAACGGCTCGGGGCCCGCATTTTCGGCCTCGGCGCCTTCACGAAGATTGTGGGCGACCGCGGGCGAACGGTCGCCGACCGCCTGACGATCGCTGTCACCACGGGCAACAGCTACACGGCGGCGACCGCGGTGGAGGGCGCGCTCCTCGCCGCGGAACGGATGGCCATCGACCCCTCCGGCGCCACGGCCGCGGTCATCGGCGCGACGGGGGCGATCGGCGCCGTGGTCAGCGAGATCCTGGCCCGCTCCGCCGGACGGATGGTCCTGGCGGCGCGCACGCGCGAGACGCTGGAGCAGCTCGCCTCCCGGCTGCGCCGGACCGCTCGGGGCGAGATTGTGGTGGAAACGGACACCAAGCGTGCCGTGCGTGACGCCCAGATCATCCTCACGGTCTCCTCGGCGACCGACGTGCTCATCGAGCCGGAGAATCTGCGTCCCGGGGCCGTGGTCTGCGACGTGGCCCGGCCGCGCAACGTTTCCCGGGTCGTCTACGAGCGGCGCGACGACGTGCTCGTCATCGACGGCGGCGTGATCGAGGTGCCCGGCGAGGTGGACTTCGGATTCGACTTCGGGTTCCCGCCCCGGATGTGCGAGGCATGCATGGCGGAGACGATCATCCTGGCCCTGGAAGGACGGTACGAGGACTTCACGCTGGGATCGAACATCACGCTGGCGCAAGTCGAGGAGATCGCCGCGCTCGCGCGCAAGCACGGCTTCCGGCTCAGCGGCTTTCGCCGGTTCGAGCGCGCGATCGGCGATGATGAAGTCGAACGGATACGCACCGCAAGCGCCCGCCGCGCCTCCAGGATTCCCTCTTAGCCCCGTCGTGGTTTTTTTGGCGTTCATCATATGCCGCCTTCCTGCCCGAGAATGCCAAACGGGAATCGCGAAGTTGACAAGGTTGTCATGCTACGAGAGTCTGACAACTGAAGCAACTTGGGACGAACGAGGTGGGGCATGCTGACGGCGGCATGGTCGCAGAACTTCTTGGCCGGGCGACCGGGGCGCTGGCCCGGTCTCTGACGGCGATGCCTCCCGTGCCCAGCGCAGGCTCCTGCGGGTTCCCGCGGGGGAGGACGTGCTCGTGGCCGCGGCGATGCAGCCGACCGTCGTCGAGCACGTGAGATCATCGTCTCCATTGCTCCCGGCGCTGCTGCGTGGCGTGCATGCTGCGGCGGAGTCGCCAAGCCATCGACAAACGGCGTCGCACCGGGCGTCTCCTCGCAATCCGGGTGGGGACCTTCTGGCGGTATCCGGCCTGGCAGTTCGTCGATGGGCAGCCGCTCCCTGGGTTGCCTGACGCCCTGGCTCCCTCTTCGCAGTACAACTGAACGGCCGGAGGAGGCAAATCAGGTTCATGGCACCCGCGACCAGGAGCTAGGTGTGCGCGGGTCATTGACCAGGCGGCTGCAGTTCGGTATACTCGCAGACATCTGAGGGGGCCACCCCCTCAGTTTTTTCGCCTGCGGGGTGTCGATGCGCGGCGCACAGTCCATTGCGGAGGCGCTGTAGGTCGGATCTCCGGCCTACGGTTCCTTGTTGTTAGGAGCCGGAGATGGCAGACGATAAACAGACGATCCTCACCCCCGAGGGGCTGCGTAAGCTCGAGGAAGAGCTCGAGCTCCTCAAGACCGTGAAACGCAAGGAGATCGCGGAGCGGATCCGGGCCAGCAAGGAGTTCGGCGACATCTCCGAAAACGCCGAGTACGAAGACGCGAAGAACGAGCAGGCATTCGTGGAGGGACGCATCCAGCAGCTGGATGCCATGCTGCGCACGGCGAAGGTTATCGACAACCACGACGCCCCCGCCGACGAGATCACCGTGGGTTCCACCGTGCAGGTGAAGGATCTGGGGTCGGGCGAGCAGATCGCCTACACGATCGTCGGCACGCTGGAAGCGGATCCCGACCAGGACCGCATCAGCAATGAGTCCCCCGTCGGACGCGCCCTGCTCGGACGGCGGCCCGGCGAGACGGTGGAAGTCGTGGTCCCGGCCGGGAAGATCCGGTACAGCATCGTGAAGATCCGGCAGTAAACGTTCCGCTCCCCAGTCTGGTTGCTCTTCGCAGAGGGAAGATGAGCAGTATTCGAGGAGAATGTGAACCGGGGGAATGCGGATACCGTATTCCCGCGTAGAGGAGAGCAGGAGGGGACTCCGCAAGGGCAGAAGTCGTAGGCCAACAGCGGCCTCCGAGTCGTACCTTTCGTCCCAGCGGAGAGGAGGACGGCCGGGCAATGTTTGAGCGGTTCACAGAGCGCGCACGGCGTGTCATCATCCTCGCGCAGGAAGAAGCCAAGCGCCTCAATCACAGCGCTGTTGGCACGGAGCACATTCTACTCGGCATTATCCGTGAGGGCGAGGGCGTCGCCAGCAAGGTGCTGGAGAGCCTGAACATCGTCCCCGACCGCGTCCGCGCGGAGATCGAGAGCGCGATCGGCCGGGGCGAGCGCACCCCTTACGAGGAAGTCGCCTTCACCCCGAGGGCGAAGAAGGTCCTCGAGCTTGCCCTGGACGAGGCGCGGCGCCTCGGACACAACTACATCGGGACGGAACACCTTCTCCTCGGCCTCATCCGCGAGGGCGAGGGGGTGGCCGCGCGCGTGCTCGAGGCCATGGGCGCGGACCTCGAGCGGGTGCGGGCGCAGGTGGTCTACCTGCTCGGTGAAGAGGGGACCGCCTCCTACACGAAGCAGACGAGCAAAACCCCCACGCTGGACGAGTTCGGCCGCGATCTCACCAAGCTCGCCCGCGACGGCAAGCTCGACCCAGTCATCGGCCGTGAGCGTGAGATCGAGCGCGTCATTCAGGTCCTCAGCCGGCGGACGAAGAACAACCCGGCCCTCATCGGCGAGCCCGGCGTCGGCAAGACGGCGATCACGGAAGGCCTGGCCCAGCGTATCGTGCGCAGCGACGTCCCGGAGGTGCTGCGGAACAAGCGGGTCGTCCAGCTTGATCTCGCCGCGCTGGTCGCCGGGACGAAGTACCGCGGCGAGTTCGAAGAGCGCATGAAGAAGGTGATGGACGAGATCCGCAAGGCGCAGGGCGAGGTCATCCTGTTCGTGGACGAACTGCACACCCTGGTCGGGGCCGGGGCCGCGGAGGGGGCGATCGACGCCAGCAACATCCTCAAGCCCGCCCTGGCCCGTGGCGAGCTGCAGTGCATCGGAGCGACGACGCTGGACGAGTACCGCAAGTACGTCGAGCGCGACGCCGCGCTGGAGCGCCGGTTCCAGCCCATCCTGGTCAGCGAGCCGACCGTCGAGCAGACGATCGAGATCCTCAAGGGGCTTCGGGAGCGCTACGAAGCCCACCACAGCGTCACGATCAGCGACGAGGCCCTGGTGGCCGCGGCCACGCTTGCCGAGAAGTACATCACCGACCGCTTCCTGCCGGACAAGGCGATTGACCTGATGGACGAGGCCTCGAGCAAGATCCGCCTCCAGGCCTCCTTCCTGCCCCAGGAGGTCCGCTCCGCGGTGGAGCGCGTGGAGCGGGCCAAGCGGGAGAAGGAAGAGTCCATCAAGAGCCAGGACTTTGAGCGCGCCGCACAGCTGCGTGACAAGGAGCGCGTCCTGCGCCAGAAGCTGGAGGAGCTGGAGTCGTCCGTGAAGCGGGAGAAGGGCCGGGACGTGAGCACGGTGAGCGGGGATGACATCGCCGACATCGTCTCGTCGTGGACCGGCATCCCGGTGACGCGGCTTGTCGAGGAGGAGACCCAGAAGCTCCTGCGGATGGAGGATTCCATCCACCAGCGCATCGTCGGGCAGGAGGAAGCGGTGCGCGCCGTGAGCAGGGCCGTGCGCCGGGCGCGGGCGGGTCTAAAGGATCCCCGCCGCCCCGTTGGATCGTTCATCTTCCTCGGCCCGACCGGCGTCGGCAAGACCGAGTTGGCCCGGGCCTTGGCCGAGTTCCTCTTCGGCGACGAGAACGCCCTCATCCGTATCGACATGTCGGAGTACAGCGAGCGCCACACCATCAGCCGGCTGGTGGGCTCGCCCCCCGGGTACGTCGGGTACGAGGAAGGCGGCCAGCTCAGCGAGCAGGTGCGGCGGCGGCCCTACTCCGTCGTCCTGTTCGATGAGATCGAGAAGGCGCATCCGGAGATCTTCAACGTGCTCCTCCAGATCCTCGACGACGGGCGGCTGACCGACGCGCAGGGGCGCACCGTGGACTTCAAGAACGCCGTGCTCATCATGACTAGCAACGTCGGCGCCCCGATCCTCGAGAAGGAAGTGAGCATCGGCTTCCGCCCCGTCTCGGGGGAGTCGGCGCGCATGGAGAGCGCCTACGAGCGGATGAAGGAGCACATCACAGAGGAGCTGCGCCGGACGTTCCGGCCCGAGTTCCTCAACCGCATCGACGAGGTCATCGTCTTCCGGCCGCTGACCAGTGAGCAGCTCAAGGCCGTCGTCGACATCCTCATCTCCCGGGTGGCGCGGGAGCTCCGCGGGCAGGGGATGGAGCTCGAGATGACCCAGGCGGCCAAGGAGCTCCTGGCCAGGGAGGGCTTCGACCCAACCTTCGGCGCACGGCCGCTGCGCCGCGCGATTCAGCGGCTCGTCGAGGATCACCTGAGCGACGAGTTGCTCCGCGGGAACTTCAGTTCCGGCGACACCGTTGTGGTAGACGCCCGCGATGACAAGCTCGTGTTCGAGCGGAAGAGAGTTCCGGAGCCGGCGCTCAAGGGTGACTAGAGCGGGATGAGGGATACGGGATAAGGGACAGACAGAACTTGGTGGGAGGGCCCGGCATGATGCCGGGCCTTCTGCATTGAAGAAGGGATCCGTGGAGCGGGGACTTGCTGTCAGGCCGCTGACGCCTGCCATATGGCCGGCCCTCATGGAGCTGTTCCAGGAAGGCGGCGCGCCGAGCTGGTGCTGGTGCGCTTTCTACCGAACGCGCGGATCAGAGGCCGATCGGATCCACCGTGAGGAGAACCGCGCGCTGCTGCGGCGATTGGCGGCGTGCCGGACCCTCGCGCCGGGGTTGGTGGCGCTGCGCGGCGGACGGGCCGTGGGGTGGGTGAGCCTCGGCCCGCGTGCTGATTTCCCTCTCGAGACCACCGGCCGGGTGGTTGCCGCGGAGGCCTGGAACGGGACCCTGGGGATGTTCGAGCGAGAAGGTTTCCGCGTGGTCACCCGCCGGCGGGCTACGCCGGCGGGAAAGTGAGGCGCGGGGTGAGCAAGACGAAGCTCCAGTACGTGTGTCAGAACTGTGCGTACGCCTCGCCGAAATGGCTCGGCAAGTGCCCATCCTGCGGCGAGTGGAATACGTTCGTCGAGGAATTACAGGCGGCCCCGCAGAGCGGGGCGGTCCGACGCGCATCCCCACCGGTCGCCCCCATACCGGTCACGCAGATCCCGGACAGTAAGGAGGCCCGCATTCCCACCGGCCGCGGTGAACTCGACCGCGTCCTGGGGGGAGGGCTGGTGCCGGGATCGCTCGTGCTGGTGGGCGGCGAGCCCGGAGTTGGGAAATCCACCCTGCTCGCGGAAGTCTGCGGCGTGCTGGCCAACGACGGGCGGACAGTCCTCTATGTGAGCGCTGAGGAGTCGGCGGCCCAGATCAAGCTCCGCGCTCAGCGGCTCGGTGTGACCTCCCCGCAACTACTCGTCCTCGCCGAGACCGATCTCGAGGCCATTCTCGCCGCCGCCGAGCAGACGCAGCCCCAGGCGCTCGTAATCGACTCCATCCAGACCGTCCACACGCCGTCGCTCCCCTCGGCGCCGGGCAGTGTGGCGCAGGTGCGGGAGAGCACCGCCGAGCTGCTGCGCTTCGCCAAAGGGACGGGCACGGCCGTGCTGCTCGTCGGGCATGTGACGAAAGAAGGCCAGATCGCCGGACCGCGCGTCCTCGAGCACATCGTGGACACGGTCCTGTACTTTGAAGGCGACCGCCAGCACGCCTACCGGATCCTCCGCGCGACGAAGAACCGGTTCGGGTCCACGAACGAGATCGGCGTCTTCGAGATGCGTCCGGAAGGGCTGCGCGAAGTCCCCAATCCGTCGGCGGCCTTCCTCTCGGAACGGGCCCGCGAGGCCCCGGGATCGGCGGTGGTCTGCGTCCTGGAGGGCTCCCGGCCGCTGCTGGTGGAGGTGCAGGCTCTTGTCACCGCCACGGTTTTTGGGATGCCGCGGCGCACCGCTTCCGGGGTGGATTACAACCGCATGGTCGTGCTCCTCGCCGTGCTCGAGAAGCGGGCCGGCCTGCACTTCGGCAGCCAGGACGTCTACGTCAGCGTGGCGGGCGGTGTGACGGTGGACGAGCCGGCCGCGGATCTCGGCGTCGCGGCGGCGGTGGCCAGCAGCCTGCGGAACCGCCCGGTGGACGACTCTGTCATTGCGATCGGGGAGGTCGGGCTGGCCGGAGAACTGCGCGCCGTACCCCAGGTCGAGAAGCGATTGCAGGAGGCGGCACGGCTCGGGTTCCGCCGGGCCGTCCTGCCGCGCCACGGCGTGCCGGAACGTGCGCCGGATGGATTGGAGGTAGTAGGAGCGGACTCCGTGGCTGAGGCGCTGGCGCGCCTGCTTACGTGAGGTTGAACACGCCGAGCGCGTTCACCCGATCGTACTCCTTAGCCAGCGCATCCCGCAGGTTCAGGTTAAGCAGACTGCACAGCGCCGCCAGGTAGAACAGGGGTCATCCCGATCTCGCTCTCCACGGTCTCGCGGCACTTCCCGCATATCGCGCCGCCGAGATGCGTGGACATGAACTGGCCCAGGTCGCGGAACTTCGCGGTCGTCGGGAACGTCTGCTTCCCGGCGGTCACGGTGATGCACCCGCAGGTCGTCACCGACTTGGCGACCGCCCGGGTCACGCGCGCGGCGGCCTCCGTGAGCTTGCTCTGCACGTCGAGGATGCTGCGGTGGCGGGAGAGATACTGCGTCACACCTTCCTGAAAGGGGATCTCGCCGGTGTCCTTCATGCGGGCCTCCTGGAGGAACCAGCACTCGATGGCGCCCTCATTGTAGGGACGGCCGCGCAAACGCGTCAAGGAAAGGGCCCAGGGGACAAATACGGTATAGTGAGGGGAGGACGCAGGAGGACTCATGACGCAGGTCATCATCCGCATGGCCGGCGCCCTGCTGGGCGCCGTGGTCGGGTCGCAACTGACGGGCGAGCTGGTCGGCGCGTTTTCGCAGCTGGCGCGGGTTCGCCTGCCCCTGACGATCGCCGGGCTGCTCCTCGGCCTCCTCATCGGCTCGCTGCTGTCGCTGTGGGTGTGGCGGCGGTTCGAGCGCCTCATGGGATGGGCGCTGGGCGCCCTCGAGCACGCCTCGCTCCGCGACATCGCCCTCGGTGCCGCCGGGCTGGCCGGGGGACTCGTCATCGCCTTCCTTGTCGGCTATCCGCTCTCGCGCATCCCCGGCATTGGCGTGTACCTCGCCCTAGCCGCGGCGCTCGTGTTCGGCTACCTTGGGTTCCACCTCGTCCTACGGCGGCGCGAGGAAGTGACCGGGTCGCTGCTGCGCCTGGAGCGGACCGGCGGACGCGAGCGGCCGCGGTCGCGGGGCGTCCCGAAGGTGCTCGATACCAGCGTCATCATCGATGGACGGGTGGCCGACGTGGTGAAGGCCGGGTTCCTGGAGGGACCGCTCGTCGTGCCGCGCTCCGTGCTCGCCGAGCTCCAGCGGATCGCCGATTCCTCTGACGCGCTGCGCCGCAACCGCGGCCGCCGCGGGTTGGACATTCTGCAGCGGCTGCAGGAGGAACTCCAGGCGGTCCAGGTGATGGATGACCACCGCGAGACGGGTGGCGATGTGGACGGCCGGCTCGTGGCCCTCGCCAAGCACCTGCGCGGCTGGATCGTCACCAACGACTTCAACCTGAACAAGGTGGCCGAACTGCAGGGCATACGCGTGCTGAATATCAACGAACTCTCTCAGGCCCTGCGTCCCATCGTGCTGCCGGGGGAGGAGCTCTCCGTACAGGTGGTCAAAGACGGCAAAGAGGCGGGCCAGGGGATCGGCTATCTCGACGACGGCACGATGGTGGTCGTCGAGGGCGGCAGGAAGCACATCGGCGAGCGCTTCGACATCGTCGTCACCAGCGTGCTGCAGACCGTGGCCGGCCGCATGATCTTCGGACGTCCGAAAGAGCCGTCTGCGCCGGAGCGGCGATGACCGATCCGCACGTCGCGGCTGTGCTCGTGGCGGCAGGGCGGGGGGAACGGCTCCGGGCGGGGATGCCGAAGGGCCTCGTGCCGGTGGCGGGGATCCCGATGCTGGCGCGGGCCGCCCGGGCGCTGGAACGCGTGCCCCTGATCCAATACCTCGTCGCCGTCGTCGCCTCAGGGTCCGAAGCCGCCGCGGCGGACGGCCTGGACCGGGCCGGGTGTGAGCGCGTGCGGGCCGTTGTGCCGGGAGGCGCATCGCGCCAGGCGTCCGTCGCCGCCGGCTTGGCCGCAGTGGGCGAGCCTGAGATCGTCGTGGTGCACGATGCGGCTCGTCCCCTGGTCAGCCCGGCGGTCATCACCGCGGTGATCGATGCCGCCGTTGATGCCGGCGCCGCCTCCGCCGGCGTTCCCCTGCGGGAGACGGTGAAACGCGTCGAGGCGGGCCATGTCGCGGAGACGGTCGACCGCGACACCCTGTGGATCGCCCGGACGCCCCAGGCGTTCTCCACCGTCCTGCTGCGCGAGGCGCACGCGCGCGCGGCGGCGG
>Ga0209341_10004300_pt1 | contig 13161 bp, 11 predicted proteins | sample RifCSP13_2_FD_184020 | JGI IMG/M metagenome (GOLD analysis project Ga0209341, IMG submission 184020) | Soil microbial communities from Rifle, Colorado - Rifle CSP2_sed 13_2 (SPAdes) (version 2) | ecosystem: Environmental > Terrestrial > Deep subsurface > Rock core/Sediment | place: Rifle...
CGGCCGGGCGCGGCCGGCCGGCCGGTGCTGTCGAAAGACACCTACCGCCGCCGGCGACTGGCGGTGGAGGACGACCTGACCCGACTCGGCCTGCGCAAGAGCCAGCTCGAGTTGGCGCTCGCCGACCCGCGCGTGCAGGGCAACTTCGTCGAGTTGCGCCGCGTCAGCAGCGAACTGGCCGACGTGGACGCCGCGCTGGCCCAGGCCGAGGACGCCTGGCTGGTGCTGGCCGACCAGGCGCCGCGTTGATGGCGACCCACGTGCCGGCGACCGACGAGCGCCCACTGCTGATCGGCCTGACCGGGCCCATCGGTTGCGGCAAGTCGCACGTGGCGCGCGTGCTGGGCGATCTGGGTGGCACGGTGATCGACGCCGACCAGCTGGCGCGACGCGCCACCACCGCTGGCAGCCCGGCGCTGGCCGACATTCGGGCACGCTTCGGCGCCGCCGTCTTCGACGCCCCCGGCGAACTGGACCGGTCGGCGCTGGCCATGCTGGTGTTCAGCGATCAGCAGGCGCTGGCCGATCTCGAGCGAATCGTTCATCCCCGCGTGCGCAGCCTGCTTGAGGTTGAACTTGCCAGCGCCGCCCGCGAGCGCGTGCCCTTCGTCGCGGTCGAGGCGATCAAGCTGGTCGAGAGTGGCCTGGCCGAGCGCTGTGACGAGGTGTGGCTGATCGAGTGCTCGGTGGCAACGCAGTGCGAACGGCTGGCCAGGCGCGGCGCGACCGCCGAGGACATCGAGCGCCGACTCGCGACCCAGGGCGTGGACCTGGCCGATCGCCTCGCCGCCCAGCTCGGCCCGCGCGCCGGTGTGCGCCGGATCTTGACCGAGGGCACGCTCGAGCAGACCCGCGCGGTGGTCGAAGACATGCTGGTCGATGCGCTGGAGACGTTCCTGACCCGCACTTGAGGGCGGCCGGCCAGATGCCGCCCACGCGTTGTTGCGTTGGGTCACCGCAAATTCGTGTCGGTACTACGAGACCTTCGATGAACCGTCAAGCCGCGCGCGCTGATGTTCACTCGACCTGTGCACCGGCGCGGGCCGGTGGTTCGCCCAGCCTCGAATGCAGGAACGAGATTGAACCCCGGATTCACTCGCCATCGGACTGCCGGCCAGAGCCTGGTCGAGTTCGCCATTCTCGTGCCCGTCCTGCTGCTGATCCTGCTGAGCGCAGTCGATCTCGGTCGGGTGTACATGGGCTGGGTGAACCTGACCAATGCCGCCCGGATCGGTGCCAACTTCGCCGCCCAGAATCCGGATGCCTGGCAGGGCGGCGGCGACATGGCCGGGCAGCTGCGCTACCGCCAGCTGATGGCAAAGGACGCTCAGGGCATCAACTGCACCCTGCCCAGCACCTTGCCCGCACCGGTCTTCGTCGACGCCTCGTACGCGGTCGGGTCGCGCGTGAGGGTTGATCTCGATTGCAGCTTCCAGCTCGTGACCCCGTTGCTCTCGAACGTGATCGGCGACGGCGCCGGCAACGTCAGCGTTCGTTCAAGCTCAACGTTCACCATCCGCTCCGGCTCGCCCGATGGCGCGCCGATTGGCGGCACGGGCCCCACGCCCAGCCCATCACCCACCAGTGCACCGACTGCCACGCCAGGGCCGACGCCGACGCCCGGCCCGAGCCCTGACCCATCAGCCAGCCCGACCATCACCCCCGAGCCGCTGGTCGTGGGCTTCTATGGCACGCCCACCAGCGCCGACTCGTCCGGCGGCGGCCCGCCCGGCTCGCCCGACGAGAACCTGATAGTCGGCATCCCCAACCTGGTCGTCGCCTTCACCAACACGACCACCGGCACGCAGGGTTCGTGCCGCTGGCAGTTCGGCGACGGTGGCGAATCGACCAGTTGCGGTAACTCGGTCAGTCACACCTACACCTCGCGCGGCACCTTCAGCGTCAGCCTCAACGTCGACGGCCAGACGGTCAATCGCGTCAACTACGTGCTCGTCACCTGCAAGGTGCCGGCCTTCGCCGGCGTGCGCGTGAACGAAGCGCCGTGGACGTGGATCAACGCCGGCTTCCTGAGCTCCAACCTGTCCATGCTCAACGGCAATGGCAACTACAAGATCGGCTACCAATCGCTGGCCGGTGGGATGGTCAACCCGCCCGGTGGCTGCTACGGCGCGACGATCCAGGTCGGGCCATGAACACTCGACGGCGTCGGCCTTTGACGGGCCGCAACGGACAGTCGCTGGTCGAGTTCGCGATCGTCCTGCCGGTCATCGTGCTGGTGGTGCTCGGCCTGTTCGACCTCGGCCGTGGCGTCTTTGCCTACAACACGCTGGCCCAGGCCGCGCGCCAGGCCAATCGCCTGGCGATGGTCGATCAGAACGTCGATCGGGTGACGACCGCCGCCATCGCCTCTGCGCCGTCGCTCGGCCTGACCTCGGGTGGCGTCGATGTCTGCTTCAAAGTGGCCGACACCACGCAGCGCGACTGCAGCTCGCCGACGACCGACAACTGCCCCCAGGCTGACCGCGTCATCGGCTGCTTGGCCATCGTCCGAGCGCACATCAGCTACGTCCCGATGACGCCGGTCCTCAGCGCCTTCTGGAGTTCGATCCAGATCGCGTCGACGAGCATTGAGCCGATCGAGTACGTCTGCCCCTACGACCTGCACCCGGTGTGCCCATGAGCGCGCGGCGAAGCTCAGCCGGTCAGGCGATCGTGGTTCTGGCATTGGGCATGACCGTCATCCTCGCCGGTGCGGCGGTGGTGATCGACGGTGGCAACGCCATGGCCCAGCAGCGCGGCACTCAGAACGCGACCGACTCGGCCGCGCTCGCCGGCGCGGTGGTCATCGCCGAGAAGATGGGTGGCGCGACGCGCTCGGACGCCGACGTCGTCGCGGCCATGAGCAACGTCTTCAGCAACAACGAATCGACCATGGAAACTTCCTACTACATCTCGTTCGAGGGCACCGTCGTCGGCACGGTCGGCCGCGGCGGGTCCATCCCCAGCGACGCCGCGGGCATCGATACCAGCGGGCGGCGTACCTTCAACACGTTCCTGGCGGCGGTCGCCGGTCAGTCGGTGTGGACCGCCGGCGCGCGCGCCACCGCCGTCGCCGGCTCACTGCGCAGCGTCTGCTCCGCGGCCGATGGCTGTGGTGTGATGCCGGTCACCTTCTCGATCCCCATCACCGGCTGCGATGGAACGAACCGGCCCCTGCGCATCGGCGTCGACTGGGCGCTGGTCAGCCTGGACACCGCGCTGGCCGACCAGGGCGTGGGCGACTACGAGTCGATCGTGCCACTGTGCAAGAACGGGCCGGGCGGGGTGGGCTGGCTCGACATGGGCTGCGGAGGCACGCTGCTCCAGCAGATCGAGCAGCCGTGCAACGACGCGATCGACCTGCCGGTCTGGATTCAATCGAGCACGGGCGACAGCAACAACGTCGAAAGTGGTTTCGACAACTACGGCGGTGACGTGATCCTGGTGCCGATGTTCGACGCCACCTGCCGCGATGTGCCCTCGACCGGCCTGCCCGCCGACTGCACTGACCCGGGTAACGGCAGCAACCTCTGGTATCACATCCCGCGCTTCGCCAAGTTCCTGCTCGACGAGGCGTTCATCCAGGGCAGCGACCATCCTGATTGCAACGCCGAGCCGGGCGGCCCGCCGGTGGGCGGCAATGGCAGCACGAGCTGCTTCAAGGGCTGGTTCGTGCGCTACATCATGCAGGGCCGCGTGAGCGCCTACGACCCGTGCGGTCACGAGGGCGACTCAGAAGACGATGACGATGTCAGCGATTGCCTTGAGGAGCCCATCCTGGGCGTGCAGCTGATCCGCTGAGTGCGCGCGGCTATTTGAGTCGTCAGGGGTCCACCTCCGGGGACTCTTGTTCATTCGGGAACGAGGTGGACCGGACTGCCGCGGATGCTGGCCTGCCAGGTGGTCAGGTCGGTCGAGTAGGAGCTGGTGCTGCCGCCCATCGTGTAGCGAATCTTCCACCACCCGCCCTCGTCGGTCACGATGTCCGACGACGGATGCGGAGCGTCGTAGTCAGCCGGCAGTCCGAGGTCGATCGTCAACCAGCAACCGTTGAACAGGCTCGAGCCGCCTGTGTTCGTCGTAACCGAAGTGACGCCGACGCCTGAGCGACCATCACAACTGGAGCCACCCGAGCTCTCGCGTCGCGCGGAGTAGCTGAAGGTGGCCGGCACATAGCTTGAAGTCGTCGGCTTGAGGATCTGGAGCGATGCCGACAAGGCGCCCGTGTCACCCGGATCCCACAGGTCGATGGCCATCGTCTTGCCGGCGTGGACAGCCTCGATCTGGGCCACGTAGAACTCTGATGCCTGGCCGCCGGGTAGCCGAACGTAGGCCTCCATGGCCCCGATGCCGAAGATGCGCGGCGTACCACTCGTCGAACCGGCCCAAAAGGCGAATGCGTTGTGTGCGGTCGTGTCGCGCTGGTCAGTCGCCGAACTGGGATCGGTCGAGTATGTGTGCAGTCGATAGGTTCGGCCACCCGGCAGCCCGTCGGCGAGGCGCCACCAATTGTGATGCCAGCCCTCGCCCGAGCAGTCCGGTTCGGTCGGCGACCGGCCCACCGCGCGGCCCAATCGGTGGTCCTCGAAGTCCAGTCTTCGGTAGCTATCCCTCGAGGAGGCTCGGAGCACGTCGTCGCTTGTGTCGTATGGCGTCTCGTTGGTGTCGTACAGATCGAAGAACGAGCTGACCGGCCGGCGACTGCTGTTCCCGTTCGGTGGGCCGACAGTCCAGAACTCGCCCGTGCCGAGGCCGGGTGACGCAGCGTCGCAGAATCCGGGGTCGAAAATCCACAGCTCTCCCAGGGCCCCTGCCGGGATTTCGACCCCGTAGTTGTAGTACTCGTCCGGGGCGTAGCGGCCGTCAGGGTCGGTACTGTCGTCCTGGTTGTACGAGCTGCCGCGCGTCTCGTATTGGGTCATGTACGCATCGCCCTGGATGTTCGGCGCACCCTGGCTGTTCATCGCCGCCCAGAAGTTCTGCGCGACGAGGGCGCTACCGTCAGGCCCGCCGATCGTCGCCGGCCCGGTGGTGACGGTCTCGGTCGTGGTCGTGTAGTGGACCTGCACCTGGAGCTGGTCGAGTGAAACGGCGCGCGAGGACGAGCACCCCGAAACGCCGTCGACCCATGTCAGGCGGACGCGGAAGCCACCGTTGGCCAGATCAGCCGGCGTCCAGTTGTGAGTGCCCCAGACAGAAGGGTCGGCGGCCGTTCCCACGACGTGGTCGGCGGATGTGCCGGCGGTGAGCGATCCGGTTTGCAGGGCGGACGCCCAGGCGCTGCCGCCATTCCACGATAGCTCGACCTGGACCCGGCAGTTGCTGGAGGCCCCGCTGCCGGTCAAGAACAGGTCGTTCAGCAGCACTTCCAGGCCGTCGATCGAGGCGGAGGCGGGAACGTTGCCATCGAAGCCGAAGCCGCTCCACTGCTCCGCCGCGCCGTTCGACGATGCCGAAGCGTAGGTGTTGTTGTTGGTGTACACATTGCCCGGATTCGACCAGCCGCCGCCCGAGACGTAGCTGCCGGCGGAGCGGGTGCTCGTGCCGGCATCACTCTGCGTGTCGCTCTCGGCGTCGACCAGGTAGCCGACGCCGAAGTAGTTCTGCGGGCTGCCCATTCGCACGGGCAGCACGAATTCGGCCAGGGCGCTGACGCGCGCCGTTACCTGTTCGGTGCACTGGGCGACGACGCAGAAGACCCGCGCGAATATCGCATCCACGGGGCCGCTGATCGATACCCGAAGCCTGCGCCGGTTAGCCGGATCCTGCTGCGGTGTCACGGTCACACCGCTTATCCCGGATGTGTAGCCATTCTTGGTGGCTTCGGCACGGGCGGCGGCGTAGGCGCGGGTCGTGTCGCCAGGAAGGTAGACGGCCCCTGCCAGGGCGCCCGCGTCAGCCGCCTTCTGCATCTGCTGCTGGTTCGTCCAGAACCAGCCGACGTCGATCACCAAGGCCACCAGGCCGATGATCAGGATCGAGACGATCACGAAGAAGGCCAGCACCTGGCCGCCCTCGGTTTTGTGGCGTTGATCCGTCGCAGGCTGCATCAGTCAGTCGGGTTGAGGGCCATGACGGTGTCGTCGACGATGGCAAGCGAGCTGGCCGAGCTCCCGCCGACGAAGGCGAGCATGTTGCCGAGCGGCGTCTGCAATTGGTACTCGTAGTCGATGCGGACGCCGAGCGAGTCGGGCGAGTCGATGTCGTTCTGGCGGCTGCACGCCGGCCAGCCGACCGAGATCGGACTGAAGTCGAGTATCTCGCTGCCCGGCCCCGGATCGACGTCGGGACCTGCACCAGGTGTGTAGCGCCAGACGTTCGCGTAGTTGCCGACCTGGTGGCCCGCGCTGTCCGCTTTGAAGATGCGCATCTCGTGGATCTGTGCAAGGCCGACGTCCGAGCCACCTGCGCGGAGGATGTTCTGGACGGAGGCGACGATCGTGCTGTCGACGCCGTTCGGGTCCCCCGTGCAGGACGTGTCGCTGCCGGTCACCAGCGCCGAACCGACCCGCGCGCCTTCGCGCGTGGCGTTGCCGAGGGTCAGCTTGTCGTTGAACGCCAGGCCAAACTCGAGCATGGCGAAGACGAGGATGAGCAGGATTGGCACGATCAGCGCGAACTCGACCAGGCTCTGACCGGACGGTGTCACTGCCTGCGGGCGGCGCGGCCTCATTGGACCGGTTCCATCCGCGACACGTTGCGCTTTGAGAAGGTCCAGCTGCTACCGAGCGAGCCGTCTCCGCCGAACATCCGCATCAGTTCGCGCAGCGGCGTCACCGGCGTGTGGCGGTAGGTAATCTGGATAGCGATCTTGTCGACTGTCGACCTTGGGGGCGACAGAGTCGGGCAGCCAGAAAGGACGTTGCAGCGCTGGCTCGGCGGATAGCCGTTGCCGGTGCGTGAGTAGGGCACGCTGAGGTTGCCGCACTCGGTCGTACCTGAACGCAAGTAGACGCTCGCCGCGAGCGAGCCGGAGCCGCTGGAGTTGGCCCGGATCAGGCGCACCTCCTGCACATCGCGCTTGTCGAGCGGCGGGGTCAGGAAATCGTCGATGCGAGCCAGGATGATGCAGTCAGCGGCGGCGTCGTTGCCTGCCTGTCCTGCCAGCAGAGCCCCTGCCTGCGACGCTCGGTTGATGCCCAGGACGGCGTTGAAGGCAAAGCCGAATTCAATGAGCGCCAGGATGGCGACCATGACGAGCGGGAAGACGAGCGCGAATTCGACCAGGCCTACGCCTGCCACCCTGTTCTTGTTTGTCGTCCGCGACATCTGGAGGCCCTGCCAACTAGTGGGTGGGTAGAAGACTGCTTCCATTCGGGCACCACGCCAATGCATCGTTTGGCGGGTCGCCATGGAACTACCGACTAGAGAGCCTGCGATGGCGTGGGCGATTCGCTCGGCCCCGGCGCGCCGCTGGGCGCCGGTGACGGGCCGATTTGGGGCGTGGGCACCGGCACTCCGAGCAACTGCGACAGGTCGATCAGCCGCGGCACCGGATAGAGGTAGGTCATGATCAGCCGGTCGGTCGTCTCGCCGTACTGCGACGTGTCGGCGGCGCGGGTGTCCTCTTCCGGGCGCAGTGCAAGGCTGAACGAGTCGGGCGCGACCTGGACGATGTGGTAGATCTGCTCGGCCTGGTGCAGGTCGACCTTCAGGATGTACATGCCCTCGTCGGGCTGGGCCTTGAGGACCTCGAGATCCTGGAAGGTGATCTTGGTCGACTTGCCGCTCTGGAAGCCATCCAGGGTGGCTGTCTCGACGCGCTGGTAGTTGCCTTCGGGATCGACCGCCAGGATGTCGATCTGCACGCTCACGAACAGGTCAACGTGCTGGCCGTCCTGGATCTGGCCGCCGACCGCCCGCTCAGGCGGCACTGACACGGCCACGGCGCGCCAGAAGGGCGACGCATCGGTGACTACCTCGTCCGGCCCGAGGATGCTGAACTCGGCGTCGGCGGTGGTGGTGGCAAACAGGTTCGGGGTGATCTGCTGGTCGGCGTAGATCGGCACCGACGTCACGCGGCCGACGACATCGGTCGGCTCGCGGTAGGACTGGGCCAGGATCTCGTCGATCGGCACCTCGCGCGTGGTCACGTCGTCGGCCGCGATCTGGGTCCGGGCGGCGATGTCCCGCGCGGCCACCAGGACAGTCTCCTTGATCACCGGCGCGGCGCGATTGCCGTTCGAAGCGAGCTGAAACGCTCCGTAACCGGCGGCCAGCGCCAATGCCACGCCAACCGCGATCAAAAGCAGCCGCCGCCGGCGGCCGGTGTCCTTGAATTCCATCTCCATGGGTCAGACCGTAGGGAGCGCGACGGCACGCCGGAAGGGACCCGCCCGGAGCATCGGTGGAGTACGAAGAGGCTACGAAAGCGGCCGTCCTGTACAGTCGGAGCGATGCCCGACTTCCGTCTCGAGGCGCCCTTCCAGCCCACTGGCGACCAACCCCAGGCGATCGACAAGCTGGTCGATGGGCTGGGGCGCGGCCTCAAGAAGCAGGTCCTCCTGGGGGTGACCGGCTCGGGCAAGAGCCTCGCCCCTTCAGAACCTATCCTGATCGGCCGGGAAGACGATTACGGAGACGTCACCTGGTCCCTGGAGCCCATCGGGACAGTGGTCGACGCTGAGCTCGCCCGGGACAGGCCGCGATACGTCGACGACACCGGCACCGAGGTCGCTTTCCAGCATCCATCTACGCGGGGCGCATTCGCGGTGACGGTGGATCCAAGAGACCACCAAACCGTGATCCGTCCCGTCACCGCGTTTGTGCGTCACAAAGCACCGGACCGGCTCTTCGAGGTTTCGACTTCGGATGGGCGAGCGATCACCGTCACTGGCGATCACAACTTCGTTCGTCTTAGTGCCGATGCCCGCCTCGAAACCGTGGCGACGCGGGCGCTTCAGCCCGGAGATCGGCTGCCACTGCCGAAGCGACTTTTGGCTCCTACCCGAGCCCAAGCCTCACTCGACGTCGCCCATGCTGTCGAGCACGCGCGTCTGTACGTAACGGGGCCCGAGGTCCTCGGGGGCGAAGTGGATTTCACCGCGCGCAGGTATCTGGCGCGAGGGCAGCGGGCGCCAATGGCCTCAATTGGGCATGCCAACGTGGCCGTGCTGGAGCGCTTCGGACACACGCGAATCGTCGCTCGGCGTGGTCGAAACGGGCTTCCAGCCAGTCTCGATCTAACTGATTTCCACCTGGAGTTCCTGGGCCTCTTCGTCGCTGAAGGGCATGTGGCAGATAGGTACGCGACGATCACGCCAGGCCCCGAGAATGATTTGTTGGCGCGGAAGCTATTGGACGGCATCGGCATCCCGCATTTCGGGTCCAAGCTTGGCGAGCGACGGATTGGTTCACGAGTGGTTACCGAAGTTCTGCGGTCGCAGTGCGGGGACGTTGCCGCCCGGAAACGTTTGCCGCCCATTTGGCCCAACCTAGGTGACCACAACCTCGGGCGGCTGCTCGCGGGGTATTTCGAAGGTGATGGCTGGGTCGAACCGGGGGCGGTGTGTGCCGTCACCAAGAGTCAGCAGCTGGCCAGTGAACTCGCCTACGCCCTCTTGAGGTTCGGGATCGTTGCTCGATTGTCGCGCACATGGAAGCGCGCAACTGGGTCAACGCACGCCGGCGACGAGTATTGGCACCTGGCAATCCGCGGCGCAGAAGATATACGCGCATTTGGCCAGCACATTGGTTTCTTGAGTCCGCGCAAGAAAGGTCAGCTCGACGGCATATTGGAGACGGTTCGAGGTGGCAATTCGGACACGTTGCCGCCACAGGCGGGGCCCCTTATTCGGCAGATCAGGCAATCGATCGGTGCATACGAGAGTCAGGTCGCCGCTGCCGCTGGTATGAACAGGGCGGGCCTGGACATGCTGGAGAACGGTGCGAGGAGGCTGCGTCGTGGTCGCGCGGCAAGCTTGCTGGCAGTCCTTGAGGGGTTAGCGGCCAAGGGCGATCTTCAGAACGTCGAGGACTACTTCTCGGGCGTCGACGCGCTGAGGCGTCTGCTCGCTTGCCGCTGGGCGACCGTGGTCGAAGTGCGCGAGAAACCATCGGAAGCGCTGTTCGTATACGACCTGTCGGTCGAAGGTTCCGAAACCTTCCTCGCCGGATTTGGCGGGCTCGTTGTCCACAACTCGTACACCATCTCCCAGGTCATCGCCCGACATAACCGGCCGACACTGGTCATGGCGCACAACAAGACGCTCGCCGCGCAGCTGTACAGCGAGTTCCGCGAGTTCTTCCCGGACAACGCGGTCGAGTACTTCGTGTCGTACTTCGACTACTACCAGCCGGAGGCGTACCTGCCGCGCTCCGATACCTACATCGAGAAGGACTCGTCGCGCAACGACGAGATCGACAAGCTGCGCCACGCCGCGACGCGGGCGCTGTTCGAGCGGCGCGACACGATCATCGTCGCGTCTGTGTCGTGCATCTACGGCCTGGGCGCGCCGGTGGACTACGGCGCGACCGTCGTCCGGCTGCGCACCGGCGGCCGCTACCGGCGCGACGGCGTGCTGCGCCAATTAGTGGATCTGCAGTACCAGCGTAACGACGCCGCCCTGTCGCGCGCCCGCTTCCGCGTGCGCGGCGACACGCTCGAGCTCCAGCCGGCCTACGACGATTTCATCGTCCGCGTCCAGTTCTTCGGTGACGAGGTCGAGAAGGTCACCGAGGTCGATCCGCTGACCGGCGAGGTCCTCGCCGAGCGCAACGAGGTCAACGTCTACCCCGCCTCGCACTATGTGACCCCGGCGGAGAAGATGCAGGCCGCGATCGTCGACATCGAGAAGGAGATGGAGGTCCGCGTCGAGGAGCTGCGCCAGAAGGGCATGGAGCTCGAGGCCGAACGCCTCCGCCAGCGGACCACGTTCGATCTCGAGATGATGCGCGAGCTGGGCTTCTGCTCGGGCATCGAGAACTACTCGCGCCACCTGGCGCGGCGTGAGGCGGGATCCCGCCCGTGGACGCTGCTCGACTACTTCCCGCCTGACTGGCTGCTGATCGTCGACGAGTCGCACATGACCATCCCCCAGGTCGTGGGCATGTACAAGAACGATCGGACGCGCAAGGAGATCCTGGTCGAGTTCGGCTTCCGCCTGCCGTCGGCGCTCGACAACCGGCCGCTGACCTTCGAGGAGTTCGAGGACCACCTCAACCAGGTCGTGTTCATGTCGGCCACGCCCGGGCCGTACGAGCTGCAGCGCGCCGAGAGGATCGTCGAGCAGCTCGTCCGCCCGACAGGCATCGTCGATCCGGAGATCACCGTCCACCCCACGGAGGGCCAGATCGACGACCTTATCGACCGCATCCGCGACCGGGTCGAGAAAGGCGAACGGGCGCTGGTCACGACGCTGACCAAGAAGATGGCCGAGGACCTGGCCGATTACCTGCACGAGATGGGCGTCAAGGTTTCCTATCTCCACTCCGAGGTCGACACCCTCGAGCGGGTGCAGATCCTGCGTGACCTGCGCCTGGGCGTGTACGACGTGGTCGTGGGCATCAACCTGCTGCGCGAGGGAATCGACCTGCCTGAGGTCACCCTGGTAGCCATCCTCGACGCCGACAAGGAGGGCTTCCTCCGCTCGGCCTGGGCGCTGATCCAGACGACCGGCCGAGCGGCGCGCAACGTGGGCGGCGAAGTGGTCATGTACGCCGACCGGATCACCGAGTCGATGCAGGTTGCGATCGACGAGACGGCGCGCCGGCGGGTGGCGCAGCAGAAGTACAACGTCGAGCACGGCATCGTGCCGCAGACGATCGTCAAGGGCATCCGCGACATCAACGACCGCCTGCGCGCCGTCGCCGAGGCTAGTGGCGCGTATGCGGCGGGCGGCCGCGCGCGCGCGCTGTCGGAGATGTCGCGCGACGAGATCGGCAAGCTGGTCGGCCAGTTGGAGGCCGAGATGCGCGCGGCCGCCCGCGAACTCGAATTTGAGCGCGCCGCGACCCTGCGTGACGAGATCCAGCAGATTCGGCTGCGCGTCCTGGAGGAGGACGCGTCGGTCACCGTTGCCCGCGCGGCGGAGCGCGCCGCGACCAAGGTCGATACGCGCCCGACAGCCAAACCCTCCGAACGCGCGGCGGCCATGCGTTCTGGCGCGCGCCGCGGCCGGCGCGCCATGGCGGCGGGGGAGGCGCCCGGCCTGGACGTGACGTCGGTCACCGTGTTGCCGGCGGACGAGGAGCCGGCCGCGGCGCTCGACGGTCAGCCGGGGAGCGACGAGGGCACCGCGTCAGACTGGTTGCCCGGCATTCGCGACGAGCACGAGGGCGACGACGCGGGCTGGATGGCGCGCTGGCTGGACCGGCCGACGTGGGACCGTAGGGTCACACCCAACGTCCTGAAGCGCACCGGCGAGCGCCCTGCCCGCCGCGGGGGCCGCCGCCGCTAGCTGAGCTGCTGCCGCGTCAGGCGCAATTCGACGCGGCCGGTCTCGATCTCGGCCACCGAATCGCGCGGCGCGAGCAGCTCGCCGCCGAGCAGGCCCTGCTTCTTGATCCGGATGACGTCGTGTTCGACCCCGATGACGCTGCCCAGCTCCTCGCCGTCAGCGGCCACGACCATCCACCCGGGCTGGATCTCTTCGAGCTGTAGGCTCATGGCTCAACTCCTTCGCGAGCGCACCGGCTTGGCGACGTTGTCGTCACCGGCGATCTCGATACCGTGCTTGCGAGCGGCGGCGACGATCTTGCGCCGGGCACGCTCCTTGGCCGCAGCGCTCTCGAACTCGGTCTGGTTGAAACGGGCCATGGCGTTGCGGACGTGCGACTTGTCGTGGATCGGCAGGTGACCCTCGCCACTCTTGTCGACGTAGGCGAAGTTGCCTTCCTTGATTCGTTCGCGGCCCCTGATCGTCAGTTCAGCCATCGCTGCCCTCCTTTGCCGAGGTGCCGCCATCGTGCAACGCGCGCCTTTGACGATGCGCCATCGGGCGCTGCGGGCAGGTTTCGGACACGTGGCAATCTGCTGCCCGCGGGCGCTGCTACAGTCGCGTCATGGACCGTCCCCGAACCAAGCAGGTGTGCACCATCGGCCCGGCCAGTGCGGACAAGATCTCCGAGCTCGTCGCGGCGGGCATGGACGTGGCGCGCGTCAACTTCTCGCACGGCAGCGAGGACGACCACCGCACCTACGTGCACGCTGTGCGCGCCGCC
>Ga0209341_10004301_pt1 | contig 13161 bp, 13 predicted proteins | sample RifCSP13_2_FD_184020 | JGI IMG/M metagenome (GOLD analysis project Ga0209341, IMG submission 184020) | Soil microbial communities from Rifle, Colorado - Rifle CSP2_sed 13_2 (SPAdes) (version 2) | ecosystem: Environmental > Terrestrial > Deep subsurface > Rock core/Sediment | place: Rifle...
GGTTGAAACGGTTGTTTGGATTGCTACGTAGGTTGCAGTGATGGGTAATCCCTCTCCCATCACAGGTCCCCCCATAAGGACCGGAGAAGCCCCGTACCCCCCGTCCGGGGCTTCTTCTTTTGGCTTCGAAAATGAACTCGCTATTCATGCCTGTTTCTTTTGGCTATTGCGTATCCTCAAACCCAATGCTGTGAGCTACCCTGACTCCGGTTGAAACCAGGGAGGATGCGATGCCAAAGGCCAAGCCGAAGGCAAAGGCCAAAGTGAAGGCAAAGGCCAAATCGAAGGCGAGAATTGGCTGTAAGGCCTCCAAGAACGGACGCGTGACGGTGTTCCTCATAAAGAGCGGTGAGGCCGAGGCTGGCGTTGGGATGCCAGGCAAGGAAGTTGCCAGCGTCGTGATAATGCTTCTAGCGGCCGCCATGGACGCGGCAAAGATGAGCGGTGAAACGCCTTCTGTCGGGGGCGGCGTATCGCCGGCTGACATCCCCATGATCGTCCCGACAGCGATTAGCTTGAGTCAGGGCGTGGCACCGGAGCCAATGGCTCTGATCGTTCACGCGGGCATGGCTCGCTTCGGTATTGCCTTGTCCAAGCCTCGCGAGCTTGCGCATGCCTTGTGGACAGCGAGTGCGCCAGTAGCCTCCCTTCAATGACGAACACGTCTTGATCCCCACGAAAAACCTCGGCTCACTTGGCCGGGGTCATGCTATGGAGATCGCGGTGATCGTCCCTGCGATCACCCCTTTGGTTGGAAAGCCCCGGTCAACCATCTTCGGCCGGGGCTTTCTTCTTAAGGCTGTGGCGAAATGCGCCATCCCTGGGCGTGCAGAAGTGATATGCCGCTTCCCGTGATGGGATTCCCTCCCCATCACAGGTTCCCCCCATAAGGAACCCGAAGAAGCCCCGAGTCCCCCCGTCTCTGGGGCTTCTTCTTTGTGCGCACCTCTGTGGCCACGACTTGCTTTTCCCATCGCTCACACCGATCTTTGCCCTCCGATGCGCTTTCGCCTCGCCACCTGGAACATCAATTCGGTCAGGCTCAGGCTCGATCTCGTGAGCCGCTTGGTCAAAGCCTACCAGCCGGACGTGCTCTGTCTGCAGGAGATCAAATGCATCGAAGGCAAGTTTCCGGAGCTCGAGCTTCGCGCGCTCGGTTTCCCCCATATCGCGGTGGCCGGCCAGAAGGGCTATCACGGCGTCGCCACCCTCTCCCGCCTGCCCTTCGCGCAAACTGAGCGCCGCGACATTTGCGGCCGCGGCCATGCGCGGCACCTCTCCGTCGCATTTGACGGGGTGAGCGGCCAGGCCCAACCCCTGGTGCTCCATAACATCTATGTGCCGGCCGGCGGCGACCTCCCCGATCCCGCACTCAACCCGAAGTTCCGCCACAAGCTCGACTTCCTCGAGGCGATGGACGCCTGGTTCGGCGGCATGCGCGGCAAGGCCAAGAACCGCATGATCATGGCCGGCGATCTGAACGTCGCGCCGCTTCCGGCCGATGTGTGGTCGCACAAGCAACTGCTCAAAGTGGTGAGCCATACCCCGGCCGAAGTGGAGCGGCTCGAACGCGTCCAGGCCTCGCATGATTGGGTGGACGTGATGCGCCGGCATGTTCCGCCGGCGGAGAAGCTCTTCACCTGGTGGAGCTATCGCAACCGCGACTGGCGCGCCTCGAATCGCGGGCGCCGCCTTGATCACATCTGGACAACGCCGGCGCTCGACGGCACTGCAATCTCCATGACGGTTCTCGACGAGACGCGCGACTGGCCGCGCACCTCGGACCATGTGCCGGTCATCGCCGATTTCGTTGTTGAGTAACCGTGGACAAGCCCGGCCATGACCGGTGTCGGGGGAAGGATCGTCAGGGCACCAGCTTGTAGCCGCCGGTTTCGGTGATGAGCAGTTCGGCCTGGGACGGGTCCTTCTCGATCTTCTGGCGCAAACGATAGATGTGCGTCTCGAGTGTGTGGGTGGTGACGCCGGCGTTATAGCCCCACACCTCGTGCAGGAGCACGTCGCGGGTCACGACCCGCTCGCCCGCGCGATAGAGATATTTCAGAATCGAGGTCTCCTTCTCGGTGAGCCTGATCTTGCCGCCGGCGCCGTCGACCAACAGCTTCGATGCCGGCCTGAAGGTGTAAGGGCCGATGGTGAAGACCGCGTCCTCGCTCTGCTCGTGTTGCCTCAGCTGAGCGCGGATGCGGGCGAGCAGCACGCCGAGCTTGAAGGGCTTGGTCACGTAGTCGTTGGCGCCCGACTCCAACCCGAGGATGGTGTCGGCATCAGAGGTCTGCGCCGTCAGCATGACGATGGGGCCTTTGAAGCCGCCGCGGCGCAAGAGCTTGCAGGCCTCGCGGCCGTCAAGATCGGGGAGGCCGACGTCCAGAAGCACGAGATCGACATGACCGCCGCGCGCCTGTTTCACGCCCTCCGATGCCGTCGCCGCAAGGAGCGTGTCGAACTCCTCATGCAGGCTGAGCTGCTCGCTCAACGATTCGCGAAGTTCGTCGTCATCGTCGATGATGAGGATCTTGCGGGCATTGCTCATACGGTGGCCCCTGGCTTGTTTCCGCGCCTTGCGAGTTGTAAGCGGGGCCAAGCCCTGGGACAAGCGGTGTCGCGAACTTGCCTGGCGCATAAAAAGGCTCATCCTCATGAGGGTTAAGCGATCCCGACCGATCCTCGTCAGGCCAGCGCCGGGGAGCGCATCTCAGGCGCGGGTCGCGCTCTCGCACGGCGTCAGGCCCGCCGCGCTCGGCCGCACCGGCATCCGCGCCTTGAAGCGCGAGGGGGACGGCGGGACGCCGCTCGGCCGTTTTGCCATCCGCCAGGTGCTCTACCGGGCCGACCGGGTCACCCGGCCGCGCACGCTGATCCCGGTGCAGGCGATCCGCCAGCGTGACGGCTGGTGCGACGACCCGGCCGACCGCAATTATAACCGGCTGATCAGATTGCCGTCGCGGCGGAGTGCAGAAGGGTTGAAGCGCGCTGACGAACTCTACGATCTCCTGCTCGTGCTCGGCTACAACGACCGGCCGCGGGTCAAGGGAAAGGGAAGCGCCATCTTCGTGCATCTTGCGCGGCCTGGCTTCACGCCGACCGACGGCTGCATCGCGCTGACCCGACACGATTTCACGATGCTGCTCGCCGAGGTGAGGCGCGGAACGCAGATCGTTATTCTTCGATAGTCAGCCGCTCGCCGAAGATGGCCGTGCCGACGCGCACATAGGTGGCGCCGAACGCAATGGCGCGCGCAAAATCGCCGCTCATGCCCATGCTCAGCTGCTTCACCCCGAGCCGCTCGGCAAGCTTGGCGAGCAAAGCGAAATGCATCGCGGGCTCTTCGTTGAAGGGGGGAATGCACATCAGACCATCGACGGTAAGCCCGAACGTATCGCGGCAAAGCGCGACGAAGGATTCCGCTTCGGCCGGCGGCACGCCAGCTTTTTGCGGTTCCTCGCCGGTGTTGACCTGCACGAAGAGGCGCGGGCGCTTGTCGGCGCGCGCCATTTCCTCGGCGAGGGCGCGGGCGAGCTTCGGTCGATCGACGGTCTCGATCACGTCGAACAGCCCGACCGCCTCGCGCACCTTATTCGATTGGAGCGGACCGATCAGATGCAGCTCAATGCCGGGATGACGCTCCTTCAGCGCCGCCCACTTTGCATCTGCCTCTTGCACCCGGTTCTCGCCGAAGCAGCGCTGTCCCGCTTCGATCGCCTCCTCGATGACGTGGGCCGGAACGGTCTTCGTCACCGCCACGAGCTTCACGGAGTCGGGGTCGCGACCTGCCGCCTCCGCGGCTAGAACGATCTCCTGCCGGACCAGGCGCAGTCGCGCCGGGACCTCTATGGGGGCGGCCGGATCGGATCTCATGGCACCTATCTAGCAGGCTCTGGGTGGAGCGTAACTTGACCGCTCTCACCAATTGGGTTCATTGCGCGAGCACACGGGTCATAAGCGGGCGAGGACCATGGCGGCGGAACGCTACGACGCGCCGAAACGCGAGAAGCATTGGCAGGCGGCCTGGGAGAGACGCGGCATCTTCCGCGCGTCGGAGAACGACCCGCGCCCGAAATACTATGTTCTCGAAATGTTCCCCTACCCTTCGGGACGCATCCACATGGGGCATGTCCGCAACTACACCATGGGCGACGTGGTGGCCCGCTATATGCGCGCCAAGGGCCACAACGTGCTGCATCCCATGGGCTGGGACGCCTTCGGGCTGCCAGCGGAGAACGCGGCCATCGAGCGCGGCGTCCATCCCGCCCAATGGACTTACGACAACATCGCCGTCATGCGCGGCCAGCTCAAAAGCATGGGGCTGTCGCTCGATTGGGCGCGCGAGCTGGCCACCTGCGACCTCGACTATTACCATCAGCAGCAGCGCCTGTTCCTCGACATGCTGAAAGCCGGTCTCGTCGACCGCAAGACGCGGAAGGTCAATTGGGACCCGATCGATCAGACCGTGCTCGCCAACGAGCAGGTGATCGACGGCCGCGGCTGGCGCTCAGGCGCGCTCATCGAGCAGCGCGAGCAGCCGGAATGGGTGTTCAAGATCACCGACTACGCGGAGGACTTGCTTGGGGCGCTCGACCGCCTCGAGCGCTGGCCCGAGAAGGTCAGGCTGATGCAAGCAAACTGGATCGGGCGCTCGGAAGGGCTTCTCGTCCGCTTCGCGATGGCTCAGGGCACAACGCCTAAAGGCCATGACGTGATCGAGGTCTTCACCACGCGGCCCGACACGCTGTTCGGGGCAAGCTTCCTTGCGGTCGCACCCGACCATCCCTTCGCCAAAGCTGTTGCAAAAAACAATCCGGACGCGAGCGCCTTCATCGTCGAATGCCAGAGGCACGGCACGACCGCCGCCGAGCTAGAGACGCAGGAGAAGAAGGGCTTCGACACGGGGCTACGCGTGCGGCACCCGGTGATCGAGGGCGCCGAGCTTCCCGTCTACATCGCCAATTTCATCGTCATGGAGTACGGCACCGGCGCCATCTTCGGCTGCCCCGGGCACGATCAGCGCGATCTCGAATTCGCCCGCGCGCGAGGACTGTCCGTAATCCCCGTGGTTTTGCCGCCCGGTGCCGACCCTCGCAGCTTCACCATCGGGGAGGAGGCCTATACCGGCGACGGCGTGATGATCAATTCAGGCTTTCTCGACGGGCTCGCCGTCGAGGCCGCCAAGACGGCAATCGCCGAGCACCTCACCACGAAGAAAGTGAAGGGAAAGCCGGGCGCCGAGCGGCAAACCCAGTATCGCTTGCGCGACTGGGGCATCTCGCGGCAGCGCTATTGGGGCTGTCCGATCCCCATGATCCATTGTGAGGTTTGCGGCATCGTGCCGGTGCCGGAGAAGGATCTGCCGGTGAAACTCCCCGACGATGTGAGCTTCGACCGACCGGGCAATCCGCTCGACCACCACCCCACCTGGAAGCACGTCACCTGCCCCACATGCGGAGGCAAAGCGGTGCGCGAAACCGACACCATGGACACCTTCGTCGATTCGTCCTGGTACTTCGCGCGCTTCTGCTCGCCGAAGTCGAGCGAGCCGACCGACACCAACGCTGTCGGCTACTGGCTTCCCGTCGACCAATATATCGGCGGGGTCGAGCACGCGATCCTGCATCTCCTCTATGCGCGCTTCTTCACCCGCGCCATGCACAGATGCGGACACCTCGCCATCGACGAGCCTTTTCGCGGCCTCTTCACCCAAGGCATGGTCACGCATGAGACCTACAAGGACGTACACGGAAAATGGGTGTTGCCTGAAGAGGTGAGCCGCAAGGACGGCAAGCCGGTGCACGCCGGGACGGGCGAGCCCATTGTCGTCGGCGCCGTCGAGTCGATGTCGAAGTCGAAGAAGAACGTCGTCGATCCCGACACCATCATCGCGGCGTTCGGGGCCGACACCGCGCGCTGGTTCATGCTGTCCGACACGCCGCCGGAGCGCGACATCGAGTGGACCCCCGGAGGGGTAGAGGGGGCGCATCGCTTCCTCCAGCGGGTCTGGCGCCTGGTCAGGGACGCTGCCGCCAAAGGGGCCAGGCTTGGCGCCGAAAGGCCCCGGGAATTCGGTCCTGAGGCCGAGGCGCTCCGCCGGGCGGCGCATCGCAACGTAGCGGCGGTGACGAGCGCCATCGAGAAGCTCCGCTTCAATGCGGCCGTCGCCCATATCTACGAACTTGCCAATGCCCTCTCGTCCTGCTTGCAAAACGCCGGACTACACCCGGCCCCTGACCTGGCCTATGCCTTGCGAGAGGCGGCCGAGCTGCTCGCCCGAATCGCGGCCCCCATGGTGCCGCACCTTGCCGAGGAGTGCTGGGCCATCCTCGACCATGATACCCTCATTGCCGAAGAGCCTTGGCCAGCCCCAGAAAAGGCCCTTTTGGTCGAGGAAATGGTCACAATTGCCGTCCAAGTGAACGGTAAGAGGCGGGACGAATTGACGATTGCGCGAGACGCCGCGAAGGAAGATATTGAAGCTGCGGCGCTAAAGCTCGAAAATGTCGTGCGCGCCATAGGGGGACGCAAAATCAAGAAGGTGGTGGTCGTGCCACAGAGGATCGTCAATGTGGTGGCGTAGCTCTGCCCTTATTGCCGCGCTCTTCGCCGGGCTCGCGGCCTTGGCGCTCGCCGGCTGTGGCTTCCAGCCCCTTTATGGGGGGACCACGGCGGGAGGCGCAAAGCTCGCCGAGGTGATGGCCGCCGTGGAGATCGCCCCGATCCCGGGCCGGGTCGGGCAGAAGCTGCGCAACGAGCTAATTTTCACCAACACCGGCGGGGGCTACGCGGCCCCGACGCGGTATAAACTCGACATCGCCATCAAGGAGAGCGTGACCGACGAGCTCGTGCAGATCACCGGCGACGCGACCGGCCAAGTCTATCAGATCGAGGCTACCTTCAAGCTCATCAACCCTTCCAATGGACAGGTGCTGTTCGTCGGCAAGGCGCTCTCGCGGGCGGCCTATAACCGCTTCCAGGAAATCTTCGCCAACGTCCGTGCGCGTTACGATGCCGAGGACCGCGCCGCCCGTACGGTTTCAGAGAGCATCAAAACCCAGGTCGCAGCTTTTCTCGCCAACGCCGCCTAGGCTCGCCTCTCGCGTCTTCCCCGCGTAACCGCGCCCTCGTTCTTTCCGCCAATGGTCGCCTACAAATCGTCTGCCGCCGCGAGTTTCGTGAAGTCGCCCAAAGCCGACTGCCGCGCCGTGCTCGTCTACGGGCCCGATGCCGGGCTGGTGGCTGAGCGGGCGAGCGCGCTTGCCCAAATCTTCGCGCGAAGGGCACACGGGCAGACCGAGATCGTCCGTCTCGACGATCGCGACTTCGCCGAAGACCCCGCACGGCTCGAAGTCGAGCTCAGGACCGTTCCGATGTTCGCAAGCCAAAGCGTCGTGCGGGTCACGGCCGGGACCAAGCTCGACGTGCCCTCGCTCAAAGCGTTGTTGGCAACGGAGTTCGACAATCCCCTGATCGTCGAGGGCGGCAATCTCAGACCGGACTCGGCCTTGCGCAAGCTGTTCGAGGCTCACAAGAGCGCGGCGGCGCTTCCTTGCTACGGCGATGAGAGCACGCTGTCCCGGCTGATCGACACCGAGCTTGCCGAAGCAGGTCTCAGCATCGACAGAGAGGCACGGGACTATCTGATGACGCGGCTCGGCGCCGACCAAGCTTTGTCGCGCTCGGAGGTGGTCAAGCTTGCGCTCTACGCGCAAGGAGGCGCGCGCGTCAGCCATGACGATATCGAGGCCATCGTCGGAGATGCCGCGGAGACGGCGCTCGAGAACTTCGTCTATGCCACGAGCGGCGGCGATCCGAAGGCGGCGCTCTCAGAACTTCAGCGCCTTGCGCTGGCGGGAACAGACAGGGCGGCGGCGCTCTCGGCGCTCGGCCGGCACTTCACGCAGCTTCACCGTGTCGCTTCGGCGGTGAGCGATGGCGGGAGCCTGGAGCAGACTGTGAAGTCACTCAAGCCGCGTCCGCATTTCAAGCGCGAGCCTGTATTCCTGGTCCATTGCCGGAAGTGGGGCGCGACCCGGCTGGCGCACGCACTGCCCCTGATCCAGGAAGCCATCAGGCGCACGCGCCGGTCGCCCGAGCTCGAAGGCGCCTTCGCCGAGCGCCTCGTGCTCACGCTTACGTCGAGGATTTGACGTAAGCGCTCCCCGTTGTATGCATGTTCGGAGAGCGAGGTGGCATGGACGAGCGCAACAGATCCCTCGAACTGCGCAGCAAACTGTTCGCGCTGCTCAAGGAGCGCGCGTTCAGGCGCGGCCGCGTGGTGCTCGCCTCGGGACGCGAGAGCGATTTCTATTTCGACATGAAGCCCGCGATGCTCGACCCTGACGGCGCCAAGCTTATGGCCGAGCTAGTTCTACAACAACTTCAAGGAGTTACGGCAGACTGCATCGGGGGCCTGGAGATGGGAGCGGTGCCGCTGATTGCGCCGGTCGCCATGCGGAGTCCGGAGTTCGGGCGCCGTCTTCCGGGGTTTTTCGTCAGAAAGGCGGTCAAGGATCACGGCACGAAAAAGCGCGTCGACGGCGCGGACATTGCCGGCAAGACCGTCGTCATTCTCGAGGACGTAACCACAACGGGCGCCTCGGCCATGGATGCTGTCAGGGCAGTCACCGAGGCGGGCGCCAAAGTTGCTCTCGTGCTGTCGATCCTCGACCGCGGCGAAGGCGCCGTCGAGCTCTATGCCAAGGCCGGCATTCCCTTCAAGTCTCTGTTCCGCGCCGAGGAGTTTCTCGCCGCCACCTAAGCGCGAGGCGCTAGTGCTTCGGCCGCCGCAGCAGCCGGTGGCGAACGTCCTCGAGCTGATCGAGGGTCGCGTAGCGGATGCGAAGCTCGCCCTTCTCGCCTTTGCCTTTGCGGATGATCTCAACATCGAGGCCCAGAGCCTCGTGCAGCTCCGATTCGGCGGCCCGCGTGTTGGCATCCTTGCTCTTCGGACGCTTGGCCTTGGCGGGAGCGCGCTCCTGCGTGAGCGCCTCCACCTGGCGCACCGATAGTCCTAGGTTAACGATGCGGGTCGCCAGCGCCGTAGCATCGGCGCGGCCGACCAACGGACGGGCGTGACCAGCGCTTAGCTCGCCCGACCGCACCAATTCCTGCACACCGTCGGGCAGTTTCAAAAGGCGAAGCGTGTTGGCGAGATGGCTACGGCTCTTGCCGATGACCTTGGCGAGGTCCTCTTGGGTGTAGCCGTGGCCGTCCATCAGGAGCTTGTAGCCTTCACCCTCCTCGATGGCGTTCAGGTCCTCGCGCTGGACGTTCTCGATGATGGCGATCTCGACCGCTTCCTGGTCTGAGAGCGCGCGCACGACAACCGGCACATCATGCAGATTGGCAAGCTGCGCCGCGCGCCAGCGGCGCTCGCCGGCGACGATCTCATAGGTGTCCCCCGATGACGGCCGTACCACCAGCGGCTGCACAAGCCCCCGCTCGCGGATCGAGGCGGCAAGCTCCTCGAGCTGCGCTTCGGCAAAGTTTCGCCTCGGGTTGAAGCGGCCGGGCTTGAGCGCGGCAAGCGGAACGCTTCGCTGTTCCTCCTCGAGGCCGAGTCCCGCTTCATCGAAGCGATCGCCGATGAGGGACGCGAGCCCCCGTCCCAGTCTTGTCTTCTGCGCGCCTGCCGACATGGCAGCCTCCTCCCCCTTGATTCGCCGATAAATGATCATGCCGCACGCATCCGCCGTTCGCGCTCGATCACCTCCGAGGCAAGCTGGATGTAAGCCTGGCTGCCCGAGCAGCGATAATCGTAGAGCAGCACCGGCTTACCATGAGACGGTGATTCGGCCACCCGCACATTGCGCGGAATGACCGTCGTGTAGACCTTCTCTCCCAGCACGCGCCGTACGTCCTCGACGACCTGGTCGGAGAGGCTGGTGCGCTGGTCGTACATGGTCAGCACCACGCCGTGGATCTGGAGCTTCGGGTTGAGGCGGACCCTGATCTCCTCGACCGTGCTCAAAAGCTGCGCCAGCCCCTCGAGCGCGAAGAACTCGCATTGTAGCGGCACGAGCACGGCGTCAGCCGCGGCGAGAGCGTTAACAGTTAGTAAATTGAGCGAGGGCGGACAGTCGATCAGAACATAGGTCGTCGCCAGGTCCGGCTCCTCGGCGGCGGTCATCGCCGTCAGGCAATCGCGCAAACGGTAGTGCCGGCCCCCCGACGTCCCCACCTCGCGCTCGAACGACATGAGATCGATGGTGGCGGGTACGATCGAAAGCCTCGGCACATGGGTGGGCACCCTCGCGGCGGCGATGGTCGCCTGCCCGCTCATCACATCGAAGGTCGACACCGGGCGCTGATCGACGCCGAGCCCGGTGCTGGCATTGCCTTGCGGGTCGAGATCGATGATGAGCACGCGCTCCCCGACTGCAGCGAGCGCGGTCCCGAGATTGATAGCCGTGGTGGTCTTGCCGACACCGCCCTTCTGGTTGGCGAGGGCAAGAACGCGCGTGCGGCGAGGCCCGAACAGGTTCATGGCGCGCTTGCCTCGCGCGGACGAAGCGCGGTGACTTCGACGATGTGCGAGCTTGACGAGGTGAGACTCGGGTGCAGGCGGGAGGCGAAGTCCCACGCAACCCTCGCCGCCTCGAGCTCGGCTTCGGTCTCGCGACCTTTCAAGAACAGCCCCCTGGTTCTCGAGCCGAAGAACGGGCTTGCGAGCTCGAAGAGACGTGGGCACGGCGCCAGCGCCCGCGCGCTCACCGCGTCCGGCTTTAGGCTCTGGGCGCTTTCCGCGAGCTCTTCAATGCGCATGGCGTGAATGTCCACAGGGGCCTTGGTCTCGCGCGCGACTTCGGCGAGGAACGCGCATTTCTTGCGATTGCTCTCGACGAGGTGCATGCGGAAGTCCGGCAACCCGGCTTGAAGGATGGCGACGACGAGCCCGGGAAAGCCTGCCCCTGAACCGAGATCCAGCCAGAGTCGCGCCTCCGGCGCAAGCCCGCGTATTTGGGCCGAATCGGCAAAGTGGCGGGACCAGAGGAGGGGGAGGGTCGAGGGCGCTACGAGGTTGGTCGATTTCTGCCAACGGGCCAGGAGATCGGCGTAGCGCATGAGCCTGTGGATTGTTTCACGTGGAACTTTAAAGACTTCCGCGAAATCCTGAGGTCCACTGATGATCGCAGCCGCCTTTTCGCCGGGCATCTCCCCGCCTTCCCGGCTCAGGCGCTCTTGGCGGCCGCGCCCTTTTTCAGGTGAGCGAGGAGGAGCATCAGCGCGGCCGGGGTCATGCCGTCGAGCCTGGCCGCCTGGCCGAGGCTCGCCGGGCGGTGCCGTTCGAGTTTCTGGCGAAGCTCGGTCGAGAGGCCGGGAAGGGCGGCGAAGGCGAACTCGGACGGGATGGCGATCCCCTCGTCCTTGCGGAAGGCAGCGATATCCAACTCCTGGCGCTTGACGTAAACGGCGTAGCGCGCGTCGACCGCGAGCTGTTCGGCCATCTCAGAATCGAGCCGGCCGATCTCGGGCCAGATCGTCGTGAGGCGCGCGACATCGACGTCGGGATAGGAGAGCAGCTCGAAGGCGCTCCGCTTGCGCCCGTCGCGATTGATGCTGAGGCCGGACTTGGCAGCCTCGTCGGGCGTGAGCATGAGGCTTCGCAGCAAAGCCTCACCCTGTTCGAGTTGCTTGGCCTTGGCGGCGAAGGCAGCGCTTCGCGCGCTCCCGACGCAACCGACAGCGCCGCCGAGCGGCGTGAGGCGCTGATCGGCATTGTCGGCGCGAAGCGTGAGGCGATATTCGGCGCGGCTGGTGAACATGCGATAGGGCTCGGTCACGCCGCGGGTGACGAGGTCGTCGATCATCACGCCGAGATAACCGTCGGCGCGGGTGATGCTGAAGCGCGCTTGGCGGCCGCCCGCCATGAGCGCGGCGTTGATGCCGGCGATGAGCCCCTGCCCCGCAGCCTCCTCATAGCCGGTCGTGCCGTTGATCTGGCCCGCCAGGAACAGTCCTCCGACCGCCTTGACCTCGAGCGCCGCAGACAGCTCGCGCGGGTCGACATAGTCGTATTCGATGGCGTAACCCGGCCGGATGACGCGGGCGGCTTCGAGCCCCGGGATGGTCTTGAGGAACGCGTGCTGCACGTCTTCGGGAAGCGAGGTCGAGATGCCGTTGGGATAGACGGTGTCGTCGTCGAGGCCTTCGGGCTCGAGGAAGATCTGGTGGCTCTCGCGCTCCTTGAAGCGCACCACCTTGTCTTCGATCGAGGGACAATAACGCGGGCCGACGCTTTCGATGGCGCCGGAGTACATCGGCGCGCGGTCGAGGTTTTGCTCGATGATGGCGTGGGTCGCTTCGGTGGTGTGGGTGATGTGGCAAACGACCTGCGGGGTCGTGATCTCCTCGGTGAGAAATGAGAAGGGCCTGGGGGGGTCGTCGCCATGCTGGACCTGGAGCCCGTCCCAACGAATAGTCTTGCCGTCGAGGCGGGGCGGAGTGCCGGTCTTGAGCCGTCCCATGCGCAACCCGAGCCCATAGAGCCGAGTCGAGAGTCCGAGAGCAGGGGCCTCGCCGATGCGGCCGGCGGGGATCTTCCGCGTCCCGATATGGATGAGGCCGTGCAGGAAGGTGCCGGTGGTCAGCACCACGGCGCCGGCTGAGATGCGCCGCCCGTCGGCCGTGACGATGCCGGTCACCCGACCCTGGTCGACGCTCAGGTCCTCGACGGCAGCCTCGATCACTTCTAGACTTGGCGTGGCGCCGATCGCCGCCTGCATGGCCTGGCGGTAAAGTTTGCGGTCGGCCTGGGCGCGGGGGCCTTGCACCGCAGGACCCTTGCTGCGGTTCAGCACCCGGAACTGGATGCCGGCGGCGTCAGCGACGCGGCCCATCAGCCCGTCGAGAGCGTCGATCTCCCGCACCAGATGCCCCTTCCCCAGCCCGCCGATGGCCGGATTGCAGGACATTTCGCCGATAGTGGCGACGCTGTGGGTGACGAGCGCGGTCGCTGCGCCCATGCGGGCGGCAGCCGAAGCTGCCTCGCAGCCGGCGTGGCCGCCGCCGATGACGATGACGTCGAAACCCTTGCTCATGGCCCGTACCTAGTCTGTTCGCGCCTTGGCGTCAAAAGCGTTCGGGCATTGTTTCACGTGAATCAAGTTGGGGAACGAGCCTATTTGCCGATGCAGAACTCGGCGAAGATGG
>Ga0209341_10004305_pt1 | contig 13158 bp, 9 predicted proteins | sample RifCSP13_2_FD_184020 | JGI IMG/M metagenome (GOLD analysis project Ga0209341, IMG submission 184020) | Soil microbial communities from Rifle, Colorado - Rifle CSP2_sed 13_2 (SPAdes) (version 2) | ecosystem: Environmental > Terrestrial > Deep subsurface > Rock core/Sediment | place: Rifle...
TTTTGGCATGCTAATTTTTTGTGTTTTAAATGTTAGTGCTATAAAACTTAACACCCCAATTGCTAGTATTGCCATGGTAATTGTTCCAAATTCTGGAATAACAGATGCTCCAACAATAGTTAGCCTCTCTGATTTTTCATCCAGAGGAATTACTACTTCATTAATTCCACCTTCTGATGTAATTTCGAAATCTGAGATTTGTTTACCATCCACCCAAATAACAAGTGGTTCACTGATCAAATCTTTTGGAAGCATTAACAATAAATTATGATCTTCACTTTTTGCTTTTCCTACAATTTCAAAAGTTATGGCATTTTGTTCTTCGTCAATTGTTGCAGAAGCAATCATTCTGTTAAATTCATACTCTACATTAAATGTGGTTTTTCCATCCCCTGCCTTGGCCCCAACATTTGGAATAATCTGTAACTCTGATGTTACGATTACAACTCCAGTCATCCAAGGATGTACTAGACAAAAGTACTCATAATTTCCACCTATCGTGAATTGATATTGGAAATCTTTTCCTGGAGCAAACAAACTACTATCAAAAATTCCATCAGGTCCATCCTCTGGAGTTCCAGAAGTTACTGTATGGGCTGCAGTATCTGCATTTTCCCATCTGACATAATCTAATGCTCTTACTTCAATTTTCCCTGAAGTGTCTCCATCTTTTTCACTTTGCCAAAAGTAAGGTGCAGTAATATCTGCTGCTCCAGTTGGAATGTTAATCACATAGGTCTCCTGTGCAAATGCCATATTCGCCACTAGAGGAACAAAAAGAATCGATATCATTAACGCAAAGATAACTAAATTATTCATATTTGAAATTAAAACAGGAAGTTAAATAGCCTTTCGCGGGATTGGATTAACAAAATTATAATGTAGATGAAAAACGGCTAGAGACATTAATCATATTTTTGATATCTGAATTAGAATGAGCATTAGATATTGCACCAAGTTTTCCAGGCAAAAAGAAAATCCCATCTCTGGCAATCATTTCAAAATGATACCTCTGAAGTAATGCATTATCACATTTTGCTGCATCTGCGGCATTTTTGATTTGACTAATTTCATCTTTAATAAAATGTGTCATGAAAAGAGAGCCCTTTCCTGTAACGATAACTTTACCATCAAATACTTTTTCTAACTGTTTTCTTGCTTCTTTTCCTAGGCCGTCAATTTTTGAATAAACAGGATTTCCTTTTTTCTCCAAGGCTGATAATGTTGCATGTCCTGCAACCATTGTTGCGGGGTTGGCAGAAAACGTTCCCCCGCCAATGTATGCCCTTTCTGATTTTCCTTGTTTAGTAGTGTTGGCATGTTCCATAATCTCATTTTTTCCACAAATTACTCCAACTGGAAAACCTCCTCCAACAATTTTTCCTAAAGTGACAATATCGGGATCAAGCTTCATTGTTGAGTAAAGGCATCCAAATCTAAATCGAAAACCTGTTACAATTTCATCTAAAATAAATAGAGAATTATTTTTTTGTACAAATTCTTGAATTCCTCTAAGATAATCCTCTTCTGCTGGAATGCATCCTCCTCCTCCAAGAACTGGTTCTATTATAGTTCCAGCAAGGTCATCTTTAACTGATTTTAGAATTTCAAGGGATTTTTCTAAATCGTTTAGAGGTAGGGATACCACATGTTTTTCATCAACTAGTCCACTACTCTCAGAAACATCAAATGGCCAGTTTACAGTTTTAAGTAAATCTGAGGTATATCCATGCCAGCCCCCGTCAATTTTTGCAATGGTTTTTTTCCGCGTAACAGATCTTGCTAATCTTACTGCATACATTGTAGCCTCTGTTCCAGAGGTAACATATCGTATTTTTTCACTCACTGGAACTGCTTTTTGAATTATCTCAGATAACTCCAATGTCATTTTATTTACCGTCCCATACATCCATCCTAATCTTAGCTGTTTTTTGACGGCTTGTCTTACAGGCTTTGGCGAATGGCCCAAAATAAGACTCCAATGACCCATCCAATAATCTACATATTTGTTAGAGTCAACATCTTCTAGAAATTTCCCTTTTGCTGATTTTGTAAAAAATGGGTATGGCTCAAAAAATCTAATGTTATGTGATACTCCATTGACATGGTATTTTTTTGATTTTTCAAATAGACTGGCAGAATTTTGCGTCTTTTTTTTGTATATTTTGATATTTTCTTCCAAGTACCTTACCATTGTTTTTTCTAATATATCATTGATCGCAAATCCCGTCAAAGATCGAAAAACACTCTGCAGGGTTTATATGTATTTGAGAAGATCGACCTTCTGATACGTAACGCAAGTGCGGCGCTTGTGATGAAGTATTGGTAATATTTGCCATTTTATGATTCGCGAGCCTCCAGTTACGCATACAAAATGAGGATATGATCACATGATCTTATCTGAGATGTGAAGATTATGTGCATTCCGTCAATTCCAATAAAAGTACAACGATGTACTTCAATAATCATAATAATATTCAGAATCCGGTTGATCCTGCCGGACCTGACTGCTATCGGATTGGTACTAAGCCATGTGAGTCATTGTAGCAATACAAGGCATACGGCTCAGTAACACGTAGTCAATCTAACCTATGGACGTGGATAACCTCGGGAAACTGAGAATAATCCGCGATAGATCATTAATCCTGGAACGGTTTATGGTCGAAATGATTCGTCGCCATAGGATGGGACTGCGGCCTATCAGCTTGTTGGTGAGGTAATGGCCCACCAAGGCTATTACAGGTACGGGCTCTGAGAGGAGAAGCCCGGAGATGGGTACTGAGACACGGACCCAGGCCCTATGGGGCGCAGCAGGCGAGAAACCTTTGCAATGTGCGCAAGCACGACAAGGTTAATCCGAGTGTTTCCTGCTAAAGGAATCTTTTGTTAGTTCTAAAACCACTGATGAATAAGGGGTGGGCAAGTTCTGGTGTCAGCCGCCGCGGTAAAACCAGCACCTCAAGTGGTCAGGAGGATTATTGGGCCTAAAGCATCCGTAGCCGGTTCTGTAAGTTTCCGGTTAAATCCACTAGCTCAACTAATGGGCTGCCGGAAATACTGCAGAACTAGGGAGTGGGAGAGGTAGACGGTACTCGGGAGGAAGGGGTAAAATCCTTTGATCTCTTGATGACCACCTGTGGCGAAGGCGGTCTACCAGAACACGTTCGACGGTGAGGGATGAAAGCTGGGGGAGCAAACCGGATTAGATACCCGGGTAGTCCCAGCTGTAAACGATGCAGACTCGGTGATGCACTGGCTTATGGCCAGTGCAGTGCCGCAGGGAAGCCGTTAAGTTTGCCGCCTGGGAAGTACGTACGCAAGTATGAAACTTAAAGGAATTGGCGGGGGAGCACCACAAGGGGTGAAGCCTGCGGTTCAATTGGAGTCAACGCCAGAAATCTTACCCGAAGAGACAGCAGAATGAAGGTCAAGCTGGAGACTTTACCAGACAAGCTGAGAAGTGGTGCATGGCCGTCGCCAGCTCGTGCCGTGAGATGTCCTGTTAAGTCAGGTAACGAGCGAGATCCCTGCCTCTAGTTGCCACCATTACTCTCAGGAGTAGTGGGGCGAATTAGCGGGACCGCCGCAGTTAATGCGGAGGAAGGAGGGGGCCACGGCAGGTCAGTATGCCCTGAAACTTTGGGGCCACACGCGGGCTGCAATGGTAGTGACAATGGGTTCCGAACCCGAAAGGCGGAGGTAATCCTCAAACACTACCACAGTTATGATTGAGGGCTGCAACTCGCCCTCATGAATATGGAATCCCTAGTAATTGCGCGTCACTATCGCGCGGTGAATACGTCCCTGCTCCTTGCACACACCGCCCGTCGTTTCATTGAAGTTTGCTTTTAGCGAGGTGATGTCTCATTGGCGTCATCGAACTTGAGGTAAGCAACAAGGGAAAAGTCGTAACAAGGTGACCGTAGGGGAACCTGCGGTCGGATCACCTCCTTAGAAAACGAAATTGTGCGGAGTGCACAATAATCTTCACAAAATTCATCAAATGCAATTCGTCATGAAAATGACGGATGAAGGATGGAGCTGGCTCCTACCAGGGAGCTAGCGATGACCATCGTGTATAGTCGTGTAATATGTGGCTGTATATGCCGGTGTAAAGACGCCAATAGGAGGATTGCTAGGCTTGAGGAGAGATGAAGGACGTGGCAAGCTGCGATAAGTCCGGGGTAGGTGCAAGCACCCTATGATCCCGGAATGTCCGAATGAGAATCTTGTATGTTAAATACACTCCGTTGCAATGGCAGCGGAGATCGAACCGTCGGAATTGAAGCATCTTAGTACGACGAGGAAAAGAAATCAATTGAGATTTCCCAAGTAGTGGCGAACGAAAAGGAAAGAGCCCAAACTGAATCTGCCATGGTAACATGGTAGAGATGTGGTGTTTTGGTTATGATATTACGATCCTAGAACACAGGTGAAATGTCCTGGAACGTTCTGGCACAGAGGGTGAAACCCCCGTAACCGAAATGGTATAGGATCTTATTATGACCCGAGTAGCTGTCCTTGGCAGTGGGCAGTGAATTAGGTGAAAGTAGCATCTAAGGCTAAATATTTCTCAAGACCGATAGTGCACTAGTACCGTGAGGGAAAACTGAAAAGTACCCCGGAAGGGGGCTGAAAAGTGCATGAAACCTATTGGTTACAGACGTGCATTGCATGGAAGGTGATTTTTCTAGACTGGAGGTTCTAGCAATAGAGCTGAAGGTTTAGAGTCCAAATCACCAGTGTTTTGCGTTCCGTCTCGAAACACGGGCCACGGAGTTTGCTGTCATGGCAAGCCTAAACCTAAAAAGGTGGAGGCGAAGGGAAACCGAGTTCTCGCAACATTGTGAGGAGAAGCGTGTGAAAGTGCGTTGAGTCATGGCAGTAAGGCTAGAAGCCAGACGATCTATTCCTGAGCAAGGCGAAGGCGGGCGAAAGCCCGCTGGAGGCCTGAAGCAGTTCTGACGTGCAAATCGTTTGTGTGACTTGGGAATAGGGGTCAAAAACCAATCTAGTCTGGCGATCGCTAGTTCCAACCGAAGCGTCTCGTAGGGCGTCCTCTGTCGAGATAGCATTTCCTGTAGAGCACTGATCGGACGGCGCGGGGAAGAAATTCCTCACCATCCATTCAAACTCCGAAGGGATATGCATCGTAGAAGCAGGGAGACGGGTTCGTGTGACGTAAGGTTCACGACCGAGAGGGGTTTAACCCAGACTGAAGTTAAGGTCCCCAAATTTTTGCTAAGTGTCATGCCAAAGTGCGTGTTCGCGCCAAGACAGCAGGGAGGTAAGCTCAGAAGCAGCTATCCTTTAAAAAGTGTGTAACAACTTACCTGCCGAGCGTGGATGCCGCGAAAATGGACGGGGCTAAAGCAAAGTACCGATACTTCAGATATTTGTCTTAGGACAAATCATGGTAGGTTGGCGTAGTGATTGGGTAGAAGCAGGGCGGTGACGTCCTGTGGACCGATTTCTATTGCAGATCGTGGCGGCAGTAACAGCATAGTAGAGTGAGAACCTCTACCACCGTAAGCGCAAGGGTTTCCAGGCAATGCGCTATCAGCCTGGAGTTAGTCGATCCTAAGGGTTGCCTCAAAAGAGTAATCCGAATGGGAAACTGGTTAATATTCCAGTACCTTGTAAGTTACGTTATCAGCTATATGGATTGCTTCCGGATAGGACAAGTAGAACCGTCGTTTTATCCAAGTATTCGAGGGTTGGGGAGTGTCGTAATGACGAGAACCAACCCGAGGTACGAATGGCTTCGCGTTAGCGGAGTTTGTTCGAGTCCAGGAGACCATGAAACACTGTATAGTCAGTAACTTATGAAGCTCGTACCGAGAACCGACACAGGTGCGCTAGATTAGAAATCTAAGGTGCTACGGGTATACCGTATGGCGAGGGAACTCGGCAAATTAGTCCTGTAGCTTTGGTATAAGGGATGTCTGCTTTTTTCATGAGAAATGGGGATAGCAGATTGCAATGACAAGGGGGTTCCGACTGTTTAATAAAAACACAGGCGACTGCTAGTCCGAAAGGATTTGTATAGTCGCTGAATCCTGGCCGGTGCTGGTACCTAAAACTTGGGTTCAACTGAGCTAAGGGCCAGTTAACGCCGGGAGTAACTCTGACTCTCTTAAGGTAGCCAAATGCCTTGTCGGGTAAGTTCCGACGCGCATGAATGGAACAACGAGAGCCCCACTGTCCCCGCCTACAACCCGGTGAAGCCACATAAGGTGGACGAACAGTCCATCATCTTCCATCGGGGAGAGAAGACCCCGTGGAGTTTTACTGCAGCTTGTGCTTGCGATATGGTGAAGTTTGCACAGAATAGCTGGGAGTCATGCTTTCATTCCTCCGGGAATGTTTGAAACGACCTTGTAATACCAGCCTTTTTTTATTGTGTCGCTAACCTGGTGAAGACCAGGGACATGTGCAGGTGGGCAGTTCGGCTGGGGCGGCACCCCTTTGAAAAGATATCAAAGGGGCCCAAAGTTTAGTTCAGACGGGTCAGAAACCCGTTGAAGAGGGCAAAGCCAAAAACTAGACTGACTGGATTTCCAAACGCACGGAATTCAGAGAAGAAATTCTGGCTTAGCGATCCTTCGTGTGCCCACTATTGGGGCTCGGAGGTGACAAAAAAATTACCCCAGGGATAACAGGCTCGTCGCGGGCGAGAGCTCCTATCGACCCCGCGGTTTGGTACCTCGATGTCGGCTTTTCCTATCCTGGTCCTGCAGCAGGGGCCAAGGGTGAGGCTGCTCGCCTATTAAAAGGGAACATGAGCTGGGTTTAGACCGTCGTGAGACAGGTCGGTCTCTGCCTGATGGAAGCACGGATGTCTGAGGGGAAGTTGCTCCGAGTACGAGAGGAACAGAGCAACGTCGCCACTGGTTTATCGGTTATCTGACAAGGTAGGCCGAGCAGCTAAGCGATTTAGGATAAGTGCTGAAAGCATCTAAGCACGAAGCCTATCCCGAGACAAGACATCCTTTCGTAAGATGAAGGTCCGCAGTAGAAGACTGCGTTGATAGGATGGACGTATAGATCACAAGCTTCGGCGAGTGAAGAGCGTGCCATTACTAATAGACCAACACATCGGTTCAGCCACATACATAGAGACTATACACGATGACTCATATTTTATTTTAATACAGCGGATGCTGTAGAATTTTTTAAAATAATTTTTTAGATTTTGTTTTTAATTTTTTTCAAACAACATCCTATATGATGGAATAGAGTAATTATTCCATGAAAGTGACTTGTGAGTGCAAGTTTTGCAAAGATGTAGTACGACGTAAAACAGCGCGAGACATTGATGAATTTTTGTAAAAATAATTTAGAGAAGATCACACAAATTTATTCATTTCAGGGCTCGATGGTCTACATTTATTCACTCATAAATTTGTCCAAATTGTAATTTGAGCACATGGTTTTGGTATAGACAAGGGAAAAACATTGGACTATAAACAATTATGATATACCAATTTGTCTTGTATAATGAGAACTTTGAATTAAAGCTTTAGTTATTAGATAATCTATCTTTTTATTTTTACATAAAATGTTTAAACTATTTAATTCCCTACTGAATCCAAACTAGATTAGGTTGAACCACTACTAGTCGAGAAATTTGTTCATAATTAGCGAGGTCTTTGAACGAAAACTGTAATACACTAAAGGGAACTCAAATTAAACTAAAGACGTGTTTTTAATATATTCTGTAGGCGTTTAAGTTGTGCATAAGCTTGTTGTGAAACCGCGGTTTGTAATTGTTGTTCAGAATTAAATTCTCTTCTTAAAATTCCTGAATTATTGATATCATCTAAAGATAACGGAGGAACAGATCCTTGCTCATCTTTAACTTGATCAAAAACTGTACAAAACTGAACTTTGTCCACCATCGTAGTAGATGTTGCAATATGGGCTAACTCTCTTGAAACACCTTGGTTCTTTCCATTTCGCGTAAAAATTAAAAAGTTTACATCAGAAAATTCTAAGCATCTTATACTTAATTCTAAATTTGATATACTAAGAGATGGTGATGGATATTCATCCACAATGAAGGTATTTGTGTAACCCTTTTTTCTTAAAAAATCTGCTTGGTTAATCAAGAATTGTTTTTCTGAGTTTGGGAAATAGGAACCATATACGGTAATGTTTAACAGACGCATTAGGGGTTTGAATTCCTCGTCTAGTTTTCTATTGTATTTCTCCCATCTATCAAACATACCAAATTAACGTAGCTAAATTATATATACAGAAAGTATACAGTTTTGTACTAAGGTACAAGAATTTGAACCAAGATACTTTCAATAAATATTATGATGAAATTCCTGAAGAAATACGAGATTTGTTAAGCGGGCTTGCAAATGAAAAAAATCTCGCGATCCTTGTTTTCTTACTTAAAAATGGAAAAATGAAATTCAACGAGATAAAAAAGCACTTTGGACTTAGTTCAAGTAGTTTAACCAATCTTTTAACAAAACTTCAAGATGGAAATTTAGTACAGAATTTCTATGAAAAAAGCGGGGATAAAGGATTCTCATATTATGATGTAACAGAAACTCCAGAATTAGTTTTTGATTCACTTTTTCAAATAATGTATTCTTCTGAATCGATAACAGAAAAAACAGATAATGAAAAAATAATTCCTACTCGTGAACTTATTTCTGAAACTATTGACATAGTGCAGAGAAATGAAGATTTCGAGAAAAAATATTTACCTAAAGAAATTCAAAAATCATTAACACCAAGTAACAGAAAAATTAGAATTAACGAAATTCCATATCAAGGAATCAGAGGTTCTGCTACGATTTAAATGGCTAAATCGAAAACACCTTCTTTTGAAAAAGAAAAGATTGGGAGAGTTAGATTAGGTATAAAACTAAAAAGTATTTTTTGGCCTATTGACAGAAATGGAATTAGTGAAGTATTAGCCAAATTAAATTATAAAGATATGCGAATTTCACCTGAAGGTTCTTTTAGTGCTGGGAAACATAATGTGGAATTTTATTCAGGTTATTCCAAATTAATTTTTGGTTTTTATGCTGACACAGTTAACACAGCAATAGAATCTCAAAAAGAATTTTTTTCAGTAGTGCAGAGAGAATACAAAACAGATTTATCAAAATACGTACAATTCTATGAAATTGAATTTATTAGTACTGTTATTACCGATAACAATGTGTATGAATTATATTCAAATCTGTTTGATGATGCAGAACTTAAGAAAAAGTTTGAATATATTGTAGGTGAAAATCTTCAGATTAACAAATTAGAATTTACAAAAAAAGGTCAAAATGTTCAAGATGATAATTGGTTTTCAATTGAGTTATCTCCAAAAGTTGAAAGTGGCGGTAATGCTTATTTTTGTAGGATTGTAAAAAGAAATAGAGAATCCCAGCCAGCATACGACTCTCTAAGAAAAGCCTCTGAAATCGTTGATAAATTAATTAATGAAATAGAAAAATAGGTAAGAATACGTATACGATTATAGGTGTCTTTTTTGCCTGTTTTGTGTAATTTTTTATTTTTCAATATTTTAGGTACATTTCTGTTGGAATCGGTTTTTCTCAACCAGAATGTAAACATCAAGATCAAGGCATTATTATTTTATATCAAATAGTTTAAACTAACTACCGTTTCACACTAGTTAATAATTCTAAAGAATCTATTGGCTTTATTTTATCTGTTAAAAGTGCTAAATGTTCATTAATAATCTCTTTTAGCCTTATATCATTATTTATTATTTTAATTAGTTCATCAATATTCTTTTCATGTTTTTTTTTCTTGAAATTATCTTTCATTATACGCCACATGTGAACATATTGTCGTTCTTCAGTAATTATGTGAAAAAAGAATAGAAATGTGACGGTATCAGCGATTTTTTCCCCCAGTGATTCATAATTGAAATAATTAGTATTCAAATCATTTGTCTTCGTTAATTTTTCATATGAATCGTCAGAACATAGAAATATTATTTTAGAGAATTTAATCTCAAATGTGGTATCCGGATATTTATTATCATTATCAAAGAAAGGAACACTAAATGCGAATGTATAGTTTCCAAGAAAACCTTCAAAAAGATCGTTTTTTCTTAATGGTTGTTGTTCCAAATTTAATCCACCAAAAGCTACTCCAAATTTCCAAAAGCCAGGAATACCCATATCAGTTATTGCTTTCCAATGTCTTTCGATCAATGGTGAAAATCGTCTTAGGTTTCTATGATTAAATTTTTTTCTAGATTCTGCAATAGAATTCCAGGCTATTTTCATTGGCTCCTCGGTACTGAGAGTATTGGTAATACTATCTGTTTCAGGAAATACCCAGCTAAGATATGAAATCAAACCTAACGGTGTCAAGTCATAATAGATTCTATTTTGTTTCCCTCTCTTTTTTTCGGTAACAATTTTTATCAAATTATTATCAAGTAAGAAATCACGATTAATCTCAAAGGTACGTCCAGGAACACCTAATTGGCGAATTTTATAGCTAGAAAAGCCATCGTTTTCATTTCTAGGAATTGTTTTTTGATTTTCAATAAGCACTCGAAGTATTTTTGCATGGGTATCTGAAATTAATCTGGAAATTTTTCCCCGTCTATCCCTTAAGACTAACATGCTACATTACTAACATGCTATAGAATATAGCATATATAAATCCACGCCTGCTTTATTATTGGCAGCTACGGCAAAATATTGGAGATGGAAATTGCTGTATCTACAACCAGATCGGTAAAAAACAGCTGTAGATACGTGCCATCTTCAATATGCCGACATAATCTGCCCTTTTATTATTTGGGTAACTCTTTAGATGCCATATTTGCATAAATAGTATACATAATGTTTAGTTGAAAATCCTAAAACTTGGTTCTACCTTGAGAAATAAATCTAATTTTTCTTCACCTTCCTTTCGATCATACATATCCAAATAGGAATCATAATTTTAGTGGACAAAATATTCTGTAACTTTATAAGATATGAGAGAAGGGTTGATTCGATGAATTTAGGTTATATTCTACTAATGTTGAGTGGATTATTAGTAATAGGTATACCATATGAAGTTGTTAATGGCATCCACCAAGAACGACACTTTCTTTACGGGATAGAGTTCATAATTGTATTAGGAATTGCGATAACAAGTGGAATTATAATTATATCAATTCGAAATAATGAGAAACGAAGGAAAAGACTTCATTCAAAGTATAATTATCAATAATTATTATCAATAATTATTTTCAATATTACCAAACGATTTTTCGTTTACCATTTGATGATTTCTTGTTTTTAATTCTACTAAATGTTCATTTAGTTCACTGTTAACTTTTCCTAAAAATCCAGGTAATTTTTCAAAATTCTCAACCATTTTTGAAATATCTTCAGAAATTAGGAGTTAAAAGGATCTCCGTTATAATACGACTCAGACCATTTTTGCTATGGAATCATGAAAAATCTGATATTTTGAGATAATTAAACAATTTTTGCATATCAAAATTAATGAGGTCGAATTTGACGTTAAACCCGATAAAATCTATGGCAATGATTCAAAACGAAAATAATAAAAAAAATTGGGTTGGTATCAAGTGGCGGATTCTATTGCAGATCTAATTGCTTGTAGTTCACCAATGATTTCCCCCATCTGCCTATAATGATCTTTTTCGGCGTAAGCTAAATCCTTATGGATTTTAGTTAGGAGTACTAGCAATTCTACTTCGAAAGGATCTTTTACGGTTTTTGATAATTTGGCACGTAGTTTTTCTTGGAAATCTTGTGAAAGTTCAACCATGAAGTATAAGAAATGTCGTGTCTTTTAAACAGGATTAATTTTAATATTTTTTACGGTTCAAACAGCGGTTTGTCAAAAAGAGACATTTTATCCTCTGATGAGTGGCGTACCCTCTTGATGAACTCTCACTCTTTTGTTCTCTCTATCTTCCTTTATGATTTTCCATATCTTTTGTTGTGCTTTTGAGCCAGTTAAGTTAAACTGATATGGCATCACAAAACCTTCGTCTCTTTTATGTTGGTCATAATATCTATTGACATCTTTCATACACCTTTCATAACCGTGAATTTCTGAAGAATAGACTTTGGTAACAATTTGAAGTATTTTGGCATCAATATCACACAAAATTTTTTCAATAGCAAGTCTGTCAGATAATACATTTGCTTTATGTAATTCTTCAAACATCCTGGTTCTTTGAATTTCCAAACGCTGTATTTGCTTTAATAACCATGAACTAAGATCAGTGAAATTTAGTTCTATGTTTAGCTTTTTATAAAAAAAATTTACATCAGATAAAATAGTATTATAATTTACATTCAACATTCCTGCGATTTTTGTTATTGGATGACCTAATTCAAAATGAAGTCGATATACTTTAGTTCTTCTTGCATCTCTTTGAGCTTTGCTGTAAGGTCCTCCACTCCTCGTGTTTGTTTTTGCAATCTGTTCTGACATGTTGTGTTCTAGCAGAAACTTGTTTAAGTAATTCATTGTTTAAATTGTGAACAGCGCTTTTGTGGATCTTTTATAAAAACTAATGTGATTAGCATTACTCCACGCAAAATTTTTTAATCACCTACAAAATGCGACACAGTTCACATTTGATAATAGTTCTTTTATACAAGTTCTGCAATTTTGCAAAAAACTGCCTAGTTCTGCATAGTTATTTCACTGTGATTTGTTTTTCAACTGGTTTTTTTTGATAATCAATAGTTAAGATAAAAGTAAACTCTTACTCAAACCAGCATTAACTTTCGCAACCAATCCCATCTTTATCGCCATCAAACCTATGTGGATCAGGCTGCAATACTGTAAAATTTTTCTGTGGAATATCCACGCAATCCAAGTCTGGTGGTGGAGGAGGGATGCAAAAATCAGGATATGAAGGGTCGCAGCTGATTTCTTGTGTTTTAGGTTGAACAGGTGTAGGAGGAGATGGGATAGTTGTTAGTTGAATCTCATTAGAATCACAACCATATCTTTTTGCCCAAGCTTCTTTTGCAAATTCACTTGTCTTGCAGTATTTGACAAGAATATTTGCATGATTATTATCTAATAATTCTGAATTAAGTACCTTATCGCCACAATAGACTTTGCCTAAAATTCTTTTGTAAATATCAAAAGGCTGTCTATCATCTTGGTCAACTGTAATAT
>Ga0209341_10004310_pt1 | contig 13152 bp, 9 predicted proteins | sample RifCSP13_2_FD_184020 | JGI IMG/M metagenome (GOLD analysis project Ga0209341, IMG submission 184020) | Soil microbial communities from Rifle, Colorado - Rifle CSP2_sed 13_2 (SPAdes) (version 2) | ecosystem: Environmental > Terrestrial > Deep subsurface > Rock core/Sediment | place: Rifle...
CATGTCTTGAGGACCGACCGTCAAAGAAGCCTCACTGTTATGGCTAAAAGACTGCGCATCGAAAATCAAGAAATTCTCAATGCCACTTACGATGATGCGGCCCGTCGCTTCACCTTTCCACCCCGGGTCAACATGGCGGGGATGAAGGATACGTTGGACTTTTTCGGTGAAAAAAATCCTGATCTAAAAGGGCGTCGTCCTGAAGAATTCGTGGACGAAACATTGCTCGACGAATTGGAAAAGGAAGGATTCTTTAAAAGTCTGGCTAAACATTAAGGGCCGCGTCACGGCGCTCGGATGCGTGTTTGTGCAAGCCGCGCGCACGCGCTTCTCTTCTCGAACGTGAGCGAAGGGCCGGCCTTACGGATCGAGATCTGGCGGCAATCCTTCTTTCGGCTCAACTCCTCGATCAAACGGACAAGAGGCTGCGTGCCGTTCAGATACTCCCTCGGCGAACCGGCTTCAACCATCGTCTTCACCGTTTCCTGTCCCGCACAGACCCGAAGCAGCAACTCCCCGTCGGAAACCGATGCTCCACGAGCTTGCCGAAGGGGCGAAATGACATCGCGAGCCCTTTGCGCGAGTTGCCCCGATTGGGTTGAGGTGTAGCCGCGCTTTGTCCTTTGTGGTTTACTGGCGACATCGCTTGCTAAACAAGTTGCCATGAAGAAGTATCTTGTTCTCTGCGCGCTCGCAGCGGCCCTCGCCTCCTGCGTCGGCCACGAAGACGAATTCGCCCGCTCTCTCGCCGTCAAGGGGTTCGCCGATTTGGTTTTGATGAACGGCAAGATCGTCACCGTCGACGGGGAATTTTCCATTAAAGAGGCGGTGGCGGTCAAAGACCGAAAAATCGCCGCGGTGGGCGGCGACGGCGAAATGCGCCGCTGGACCGGACCGCGCACGCAGGTGATCAATCTCAATGGCCGGACGGTGATCCCAGGGTTGAACGATTCCCATATTCACGCGACGGCAGGCTGTATGAATTGGGAGACCGAGTTGCATTGGGAGTACGTAAAATCGCTGGCCGACGGCCTCACGCAAATCCGCGAGGCGGCCTTGGATAGGCCCGCGGGAAGATGGATCGTGGTGGGCGGCGGCTGGGTGCCGACGCAGTTCGCGGAACGGCGTTTTCCTACCCGCGCCGACCTGGATGCCGTGGCGCCCAAACATCCGGTGTACGTGCAGTACCTGCGGGAGGGAGCGCTGCTCAACAACGCGGCGCTGACCGCCGCGGGCATCACCCGCCAAACGCCAGATCCGCCCGGCGGAAAATTCGAACGAAACCCCGCGACCGGAGAACTGACCGGAATGTTACAAGGGGAAGCGGCGTGGGAATTCGTCTACGGCAAGATTCCTCCTCCGACCCTGGACCGAGCGCAACAAAGCCTGCGCCGTTGTTTTCGCGAGCTCAACCGGCTTGGCCTCACCTCGGTCGGAGATTTTCAAACCGACGGGGTCACGTTTGCCCATCGCAGGCTGCTCGGCGAGATGGCGCGCAGGGGCGAGCTTACCCTGCGCATAAACTATTATATCGCGCCCAACGAGGCGGGCGACGAACTGGAAGAGCTGCGCACGACGGCTGAGGAAGTGAAGAAACTCTCGAAGAACGATCTGTTTCGTTTCGCCGGTTTCGGAGAGGTGTTGATTCGGGGCACCGGGGATGGCGACCTGCCTTCCCACCCCGACGGATTCACCGTCGATCCGCAAGCCCGGCAAAAGTTTCGCCGCCTCATCCGTTTTCTGGCCGAGGCCGGTCACAATTTTCATCTGCACGCCACGCAAGACCATACGGCGCGACAACTTCTCGACATTATCGAGGAGGTCGAGGGCGAAGCGCCGTTTTCGCGCCAGCGCATAACCTTCGCCCACCTCGAGGATGCGTCGCCTGAGACCATCTTGCGCATTGTCAGGCTCGGTGGAGGAATCTCGGTGCAAGACCGCATGGCATTAACGGGGGAGCGGAACGTTCAACTTTGGGGCGCCGCCAAAGGGCGCAACGCTCCGCCGCTGCGGACGATGATCCAATCCCGTGTGCCACTGGGCGCCGGCACGGACGCTTTTCGCTCCGGCAGTTATTCACCAATGCTTTCCTTGTGGTGGCTGATTACCGGGAAGACGGTCGCCGGAACCGCGATCCGCGACCCAAAACAGAACGTGACGCGCGAAGAGGCGCTGCGCATGTATACCCTCGGCAGCGCGTGGTTAACCTTCGATGAAGCGAACAAGGGCTCCATCGAGGTCGGTAAATTCGCCGATCTGGCGGTGCTGAACGGGGACTACCTGACCGTGCCGGAAGATCAGATCCGCTCGCTTGAATCTTTATTGACCGTAGTCGGCGGCCGAATTGTTTATGCCGCCGGCCCATTCGCGCGGTTGGAACGTAAATAGCGTCATGATTGTCATCGCGAAACTTCCGGAGGACATATGCGGCTAGACCAACGACTGCTAATTCACAGTCTCTCGGCGCTGATCCTCATGAGCGCCGGACAGGGAATCGCGGCCGAACGTTTTAACATCAGTATTGCCGGCCCGACGCTGAGCTACGTGCCGCTTTACTATGCTCAAGAGAAAGGGTTCTTCGCTCAGGAAGGATTGGACCTGCAAGTGCTAGTCGTGCGGGGGGTCATCGGCGTGAGCAGCCTCATGTCGGGTGAGATCGACGTGACCTGCCATGCGGGCAGCGGTTTTTCGGCGGCCTTGCGCGGCGTGCCGATCAAGATTATTTCGGTGACCCGCGACCGCCCGATTCACGAGCTGATCGTCGCTCCGAACATCAATTCTCCGGCCGATTTGAAGGGAAAAGCGATCGCGGTGGGATCGTTGGACGGGACGGCGGCGGTGATGACCCGGCGCATTCTTCAGGCGAAAGGGCTCGATGGGCAGAAGGACGTGAACCTCCTGAGCATGGACACACCGGCGCGGTTGCAGTCGCTGTTCTCCGGCAGGGTCGCCGGCGCGATGATGACGCCGCCGTCGGTCTATCTGGCGCAGGATCAAGGCTACAAAGTCTTCGGCCGCGGGCGGGATTACATGCGCTTTCTCCAAACCGGCGTGGTGACGACGGACGCGAACATAAAACAGAAACGGGAAAAGCTCGTGCGCTTTCTTAAGGTGTGGAACCGAGGGTTGAAAGTCTATCAGGACAGTCCCGAGATCATGATCCCCTACATTCAAAAAAGGCTCGGCGTGAAAGACGCTCAGATGGCGCGCCGAATGTACGACGACGATGCGCCGTTTATTCTCACCGGCGGCCGGCTAGGCGCCGATGCGGCGAGAGAAATTGTGGACATCGGCAGGGAGGCTCTGCAAATCAAGGAGCCGATTCCGGCGGAAAGGATTTTCGACTTTTCGTTGGCAAGCGAAGCGGTCAGATAATTCTAGCCGGAATATGTCACCACGAAGGCCCCAACGCGGCTACGCCGCAACCAAAGCAGCAATCTTTATTTCACCACAGAGGCACCGAGTTCGCAGAGATCGGAGTCTTTCTTGATCAAAAACTCTATACTCCTCGCCCTCTGCGGTCGTGAGAAAAAATCCGTCCATGGTTCGACGGGTCTCACCACGAACGGGACGGCGCAATGTAAACTCAAGTACTTAGCCGTTCGTTCCTTCGATGAACTCAGGACTGGCTCTGAGCGCGTCGAAGGGCGATCGGCTATTTTTTCTCACGGCCTGCGCCTCCGCGGTGAGGTCTCTTTTGGATCGATACAATCAGCGTAGCCGCTGGAAAATTTGCGCAAGCTGCGCAAACTTTCAACTATCGGACAAGATCGCTTGCCCTTCCGAGAGTAAGGAATGTGAGAGGAGCTTCTACCGCAGACCAAGCAGGAGCGGGATCAGGTTGCATCGTTATCGGGCTGCTTTCGGTGGACGAGAAGCCAACGCAGTCCGATCAAACCCACCCCGACAAGTAATATGATATCGCGCTCGCCAATGGGGAGGTCTAAGGTAAACGAAGGAATTCTGGAAGGGATAGCGAACTTGAAATAGGCGTTGAGAAAGACCAAAATGAACGCGCTGAGGAATCCGACAACGATCAAGGATGTTCTAGTCAACATAATTTTTCCAAAGAATTTTAGCGTTTCTTTTAGCAGCAGTCTCTTGCGAGTTCCCGAGTTTGTCCTGGATGAAGCGGCCAGGCTCCATTGAGCCTGGCCGCTTCCCACTGAACGGGGTGGCGTTCAGTGGAGCCGTCTTCCCGTGGGAGCGTTGCTGAAGGAGGCAGCGCGGGAAGCGGCTAATTCGTCATGCTTTTATCGGATGCTTGGTCGAATCGCATTTGCCGAAGGCGGCGCTGGAGAAAAGTATCCTCCGGCCAACTCCAGACGCTGCTTTCAAGATGTTCGCCTTGATAGGGCGCTCCGTTCACCTTACTTTGGGAAAACACCATCTGCCAAAAAGTTGGCTTTTCTTCAATGTCCTCATTGGTTTTCATTGTTCTGCTCCCCTTTTCTATTGGCCGGCGAGGCGTGTGATGCTGACGCAGGTCTAACTCCTAGCCGGTATACCTTCGATTTTACTTTCGGCCACTTCGCGACTGAGCGGGGCCTCAGGTTGCCGGTTTCACCATTTGCTCCCTGATGCCCATGGTGACCAGTTGGGGCAATCAGTTCGTTGCATCAACCTGTTCGCGAAACTAGAGCAGGAGTTATGCCGCGTCGCGCTTTCTCGCGCTGACATCGTATGTCCATGAGATTCATAAATGGTGACTTGACGGTCCCAGGCATCGCCGCCTCTTTCCACCGCCAGCGCGATGCGTCCCCGGTGCAATTGCCTTAACGCGATTCCAAACCCATGCGAAGGACCTTCTGAAGGCGCGCCAGATCATATTGAGCCGCGGAGCAAGCCCCCGAAATACTCGCCGGCGAAGAGTCGATCAAGCGATTCATCGCGAGAGAACTGGAAGCGCTTGGAGCCTATTCCCACGATGCTCCGGTTCGAGCGACGGCAGGCTAATCGAACAAGCGGTCCGCTTCCAGGCGGGCGGGCTCGGAATTCGTCGATCACCCCGCAAATCTCCGCCGATGTCGGAACCGCGCGATTCGACCGGCCGTTTGCAACGCACTCTTTCGCGCGATTTGAAACGCCCAGCAGCCCAGGCTATATAGAGATGTCAAATTCGTGTGTGCTGAAAAAGGACAACGGTCAAAAGATTTTGGCGTTTTTTGCGGAGGTATAATTGATGAAAGCGGTGGAGATCGGCGGCCTTAAAGTTGATGCGAAATTATATCATCTCGTGCGTAAAGAAATCGCGCCGGGCACGGGCGTGAACGCGGAGCGTTTTTGGAAATCGCTCGGCGAGATCGTAAGAGATCTTGGGCCAAAAAATCGCGAGCTCTTGGATAAGCGCGATCGGCTGCAAGCGCAGATCGACCAGTGGCATACAGCGCGAAAGAATCAACCCTTCAACAGGGAGGAATATACGGCCTTTCTCAAAGAGATCGGTTATCGGGTCCCAGAAGGCAAGAATTTCAAGGTCACTACGGCCAACGTCGATCCTGAGATCACCGAGATCGCCGGCGCGCAGTTGGTGGTGCCGCTCGACAATGCCCGCTACGCCTTGAACGCGGCCAACGCCCGCTGGGGCAGCCTCTACGACGCGCTCTACGGCACCAATGTGATTCCGGAAGAGAGCGGCGCGGAGAAAGGCGAGTCGTACAACCCCCGGCGCGGCGCCAAGGTGATCGCTTATGCGGAGGAGCTCTTAGACAAGGTCATCGGCCTGAAGCGCGGAAGTTTTTCCGACGTCGCGCGATTTTTTCTGCGGCGCGTCGGCCGCAAAAAGCAACTGGCCGCGGCGCTAAAAGACGGCAGCGTTGTTGCGCTCGCTGATGGGCGCAAATTTCTCGGCTATCAGGAAAAAAACGGCGAGTTGACCAGTATTTTGTTTAGCAACAACGGCTCGCGCATCGAGATCCAAATCGATAGAAACCATCCCATCGGCAAGACGCATCCGGCGGGTGTAAAGGATGTGGTGCTGGAGGCGGCGATAACGACGATTGAAGACTGCGAGGATGCCGTAGCCGCGGTCGACGCCGCCGACAAGGTCACGGTCTATCGCCACTGGTGCGGCATCATGAAAGGGACGCTGGAAGCAACCTTCGACAAAAACGGCCGTCCGCTCACGCGAAGGCTGAACCCGGATAAGACTTTTATTACGCCGACCGGAGGAAAGCTGACCCTGCCGGGGAGAAGTCTGCTGCTGACCCGAAACGTCGGCATACACATGTACACGGATGCCGTGACGACGACCGACGGGCAAGAAATTCCCGAGGGATTTCTCGATGCGATGGTCACGGTGCTGGCCGCGATCCACGACCTCAAGGGAAAAGGGAAGTTCCGGAACAGCAAGAAGGGGAGCATCTATATCGTCAAGCCCAAACAACATGGGCCGGAAGAAGTCGCGGCCACGATCGAGCTCTTCCAACGCGTGGAAAAAGCACTCGGTTTGAAGCGCAACACTCTCAAGATCGGCATCATGGACGAAGAGCGGCGCACCACCGTCAACCTGAAAGAATGCATCCGAGCGGCCAAAGAACGGGTCGTCTTTATCAACACGGGATTTCTCGATCGGACCGGCGACGAAATCCACACCAGCATGGAACTGGGCGCCATGCTGCCGAAGGAGGAAATCAAAGCGCAGCCGTGGATCAAGTCTTACGAAGACTGGAACGTCGATATCGGCATCGAGACGGGAATGCGAGGGAAGGCGCAGATCGGCAAGGGGATGTGGACGGCGCCGGATGAGATGCGTGAGATGGTGCGAACCAAAATCGCTCATCCGCAGGCGGGAGCGAACACCGCCTGGGTGCCCTCACCCACAGCCGCCACACTGCACGCCATTCACTATCATCATGTCAATGTCGCCAAGAGGCAGAGGGAATTAGCTAAGAGGGGCCGCGCCAGTCTCGACGCGATCCTGACGCCGCCGCTCTTGGATCGGCAATTGAAACCGGAAGAGATTCAGCGCGAGCTGGATAATAACGCGCAGGGCATCCTGGGATACGTCGTGCGCTGGGTGGATCAGGGCGTCGGCTGCTCCAAAGTTCCCAATATCACCGACGTCGCGTTGATGGAAGACCGGGCGACGCTGCGCATCTCGAGCCAACATATCGCCAACTGGCTCATGTACAGAATCGTGACACGTGAGCAGGTGATCGAGACGTTCAAACGAATGGCGGCAGTGGTCGACAGGCAAAACCGCGGCGATCCCAACTACCGAAACATGGCGGCCAATTTTGAAAAGAGTATCGCCTTTCAGGCGGCGCTCGATCTAGTTTTCAAAGGCCGTGAGGCGCCGAACGGCTACACCGAGCCGGTGCTGCACGCGCGGCGCCAGCAGGTGAAAGCGGCGCGGTAAGTATGTTTATTCTGGGTATCGGCTGCCTGGATTCAACTCCTGCCGAAACACGGTCTAGGGTTTGGAGTCTCGGGTTTAGCGTTAACACAAGACTCAAGACGCGAGGCGATTGCACCTTTACCGGTAAGCGTCATAGATGCCGTCGAACGTGGCAATCTCGAAGCGCACCATTTTCGAAGCTGAATTAGCCAGCTCTATTGGATGCTGTCATTTCGTTCGTCTAAGCATAGTAGTGGGATAGCTATACACTTATGATCGCAGGAGGAGGAACTCTTATGGTTGTAAGGTTTTTCGCCGTCGTATTGAGCGTGGTCCTATGGATCGCGGCGCCGGTTGCGGCGCAAGTGTACCCGAACAAGGTCATTACGATGATCGTGCCGTTCACTGCCGGTGGACCGACGGATACGGTGGGACGTTTGCTCGGCGTGCCCATGAGCAAAACGATCGGCCAGCAGGTGATCGTGGAAAACGTTGGCGGCGCCGGCGGAACCATCGCCGCCAACCGGGTATCCAAGGGGACCCCTGATGGCTACACGATTCTTATACACCACATCGGCATGTCCACCGCCCCGGCCCTCTATCGCAAGTTGCCCTACAACCCCGTGACTGACTTTGAGCATATTGGCTTGGTCAACGAAGTGCCAATGACCCTTGTGGCGAAAAAGGACTTCCCCGCCAAGGATCTTAAGGAACTGATCGCCTATGTCAAAGCCAACAAGGAAAAGGTTAATTACGCCAACGCCGGCCTCGGGGCTGCCTCCCACCTATGCGGCATGCTCTTCATGAGCGCGATCCAGACCGACGTCACCACTGTCCCCTATAGTGGTACGGCCCCGGCCATGAACGATCTATTGGGCGGCCAGGTGGACTTCATGTGCGACCAAACGACCAACACCACCAGCCAGATCAAAGCTGAAAAGATCAAGGTCTATGGCGTGACGAGTAAGAAGCGTGTGCCTTCTCTGCCCAACGTCCCGACCATGGACGAGGCTGGGTTAAAAGGTTTCGAGGTTTCGATCTGGCATGCTCTTTACGCGCCGAAGGGAACGCCGAAGCCGGTGATTGATAAGCTCGTGAAAGCACTACAAGCGGCGTTAAAAGACTCCACCGTCAAGCAGCGTTTTGCCGATTTAGGCACGGAGCCGGTGGCCGAGAACCGCGCCACTCCCGAGGCGCATCGCGCGCACCTCAAGGCTGAGATCGACCGCTGGGGGCCGATCATCAAGAAGGCCGGGGTTTACGCTGACTGATCGGAGATCTACGGAAGAGTTTTGATTACCAAGGCCGGGGAAAGCCCCGACCTTTTTTTTGCCGGTCAGTTGTTGTACAAAGCGGGGTAATGGGCATCTGCCTAAAACGATTCGAATGGGTGAACAGACATTAAACATGATTCGTGGCAGCAAAGATTTTTGGACCGGCCTAATCTACATCTTCTTCGGCGTCAGCGCGATTATTATCGCTCGCGACTACGGCATGGGGACTGGGGGCAAGATGGGCCCTGCCTATTTTCCGACGATTCTCGGCGGCCTGCTCTCTGCCATCGGTGCTATTGCCGTGATCCGATCTTTCATCGTACCCGGAACCCCGATCGGCGCGTTCGCGTTCAAAGGGCTTGTGCTGGTGTGCGCTCCGGTTCTGCTGTTCGGTATTATCGTGCGCGGCGCCGGATTGGCGGTGGCCTTACCCTTGCTCGTGGTCATTAGCGCCTCCGCAAGCGTGCGTTTTCGTTGGCGAGCGACGCTTTTCATAGCGACGGGGCTCACGATCTTTTGCGTTCTGGTGTTCCTTAAAGGCTTGGGCATTCCGCTGCCGGTCGTTGGTCCCTGGTTTGGCGGTTGAAGACTGAAAAGCGGTAAACCCCGTACCACGGACTTACGTCCGTGGCTTTGGGGCGTTGCCCCTTGGGGAAGTTCGGAACATTCATCCCCGCACTCACGTGGGGAGCGTTCTGTGGTACGGGGTAAACAGGGCGGATAACCATGGAATTAATGGGTCATCTTTTGTTAGGGCTGCAGACGGCCGCGAATCCGGTCAACTTGTTCTACTGCTTCATCGGCGTGTTCCTCGGCACTGCAATTGGCGTCTTGCCCGGCCTCGGCCCTACGGCAACCATCGCGATGCTTTTGCCGGTCACCTTCGTTCTGCCGCCGGTAACTGCGCTGATCATGCTTGCCGGCATTTACTATGGCTCCCAGTACGGCGGCTCGACGACCTCGATTCTTGTCAATCTGCCGGGGGAAGCTGCGTCCGTTGTCACGACTCTGGACGGCCATCAAATGGCGAAGAACGGTAGGGCGGGCGCGGCGCTTGCCGCTTCGGCGATCGGTTCGTTTTTCGCCGGCACCGTCGCGACATTTTTGATCGCGGGATTCGGCCCGCCGCTTGCCGCGATGGCACTCAAGTTCGGACCGGCGGAATTTTTCTCCCTGATGGTCCTCGGCCTGGTGGCGTCTGTGGTGCTCGCGCAAGGTTCGCTCCTCCATGCCATTGGTATGGTCGCGCTGGGCCTGCTTCTTGGACTCATCGGCACCGATGTCAATTCCGGCACGCAGCGCTTCACCTTTGGCATCTATGAACTCGCCGACGGCATCGGCTTTGTGACCGTCGCGATGGGAATGTTCGGCTTGGGCGAGATCATTCGCAACCTGGAAAACGAAGAACAGCGCTCGGTGATGGTTAATAAAATCACCGGACTCTGGCCCACTCGCGAGGACTTCAAACGCATGGTCGCGCCGATCCTGCGCGGTACCATCATCGGCTCGGCATTGGGCATTCTGCCCGGCAGCGGTTCGATCTTGGGTTCCTTCGCCGCCTACTCCATCGAAAAGAAGGTGTCGAAAAATCGCGCTGAGTTCGGCAAGGGGGCTATCGAAGGTGTTGCCGCGCCGGAATCGGCCAACAACGCCGGCGCGCAAACATCGTTTATTCCTCTGCTCACCCTGGGGATTCCATCCAATCCGGTCAGCGCGCTGATGGTTGGAGCCATGATCATCCACGGCATTCAACCCGGACCGTCGGTGATCAACGAGCAGCCAGCGCTTTTTTGGGGCATGATCGTGTCGATGTGGATCGGCAATCTTTTTCTGGTCGTGCTTAACTATCCGCTGATCGGCATGTGGGCGCGGATGATCAGGATACCTTACCAGTATCTGTACCCGGGGATTCTGGTTTTCTGCGCCATCGGCGTCTTCAGCCTCAAAAATACCGAATTCGACATTTACTTCATGGCGCTTTTCGGCGTGATCGGCTATGTCTTTTCCAAGCTCGGCTGTGAGCCGGCACCGATGCTGCTCGCGTTTATCTTGGGCCCCCTGATGGAAGAGTACCTGCGCCGGGCCATGCTGCTGTCGCGCGGCAATCCCTGGGTTTTCGTCCAGCGGCCGATCAGCGCGACGTTGCTCGCGGTCGCCGCCCTGGCGATGTGCTCGGTATTGATCCCGGCTTTCAGTAAAACGCGCGAGGAGGCCTTCGTCGAAGGATCGGGATAGAACCGAGGGGTGGCCAACTGATTCGCCGGCCGGGCTTTCTCTTTGAGAGCAGAAAACTGATTGCTTAATATAATCTGGAGCGCTCCATGCCTCGAACTCAATCTGTTCAAATTTGTCTTTTACTGTTACCGCTGATCTTTTGTGATACGGCCCACGCGCAAAGCCCGCCCAAGATTCGCGCCGCCTACACGTCGATCGCCATTCAAATGGACCCGATTTATATCATGAAGGAACTGAACTTGACGCGGAAGCAGGGCCTCGATGCTGAACTGCTTTACGTGCCGGTGAGCTCAAGAGCGATCCAGGCCGCGCTGGCGGGCGAGATCCAGTTCTTGACCAGCGGCGGCGTCGCCAATGTCAATGCCAACATGGCGGGCGCCGACTTCGTCGGTCTGACCGCGACGCTGAATACTTTTGTCTTCAAGATCATCTCGCGCCCCGAGATCAAAGAGCCCGCGGCGCTCAAAGGCAAGAAAGTCGGCATCTCTCGTCTCGGCGGGGTGAGCGACGCCGCGATTCGTTTTGCGCTCGACCGTTGGGGACTGGTGCCGGACAAAGACGTGGCGATCATCCAGGTGGGCGGTGAGATCGAAGAGCTGATGGCGCTACAGAACAAGGCGGTGGATGCCGCGGTGTTATCCGAACCCATCGCCTCGGTCGCTCTCAAATCGGGTTCGTTTCTGCTCTACGATTTAAGCCGGCTCGACGTGCAATACACGATGCACGGCTTCGGCACGAAAAAGAGCTATATCCGCGACAACCGAGACATCGTGATCCGGTTCATGAAAGCTTATCTCGAGGGCATTTATGTTTTTAAGACCAACAAAGAGCTGGCGCTGAACGTGCTGAAAAAATACACCCGCGTCGACGATGTCTCTCTCATGCAGACCGCCTACCAAGAGATGTCCCAACGGCTGATTCGCAGCGTTCCTCACCCGAGCCCGGAGGGAATTCAGACCATCCTGGACCAACTCAGCAAAGGCCGCCCGGAGATTAAAAAATTCAAGCCCGGCGATCTGATCGATCCGAGTATCTTGAAGGAGATCGAGGACAGCGGATTCGTAAAGCGTCTGTACGGACAATAGTGATACGCGGTTTACGAAAAGATAGCGGTTGGTGATCCCTGCTCGTTCGCGATTCACGAAGACATCATCATTCTGTAATGTCCTCACTCTCGGTTCGATTCACATTAAAGCGAGCCAACCCTTCATACGGCAATCTTATTCTGCATTTAGCAAGATTCGCGAGGCCTTCGTCGAAGGATCGGGACAACAAAAACACTCCTCCACTAACGGCACGAATTCCGCGTCGTGACAGGAGAGGCGAGACCGCATTCGCGGCTCATCATCGACACTGAATTACGCGACCTTCGCGCTGAGAAAATAAATTGAATCCGCGGAACCTGAGATGACTTAGCTTTGTGAGTGCTTTAACACAGTCGGCTAAGGCTAGAGAAGTTTTAGCAGTGGAAAAACATAAGATGGCTGCTGTTTCTAGCAGCGGGGATGGGGATATGGCTGTACTCGCTATTCCCACCAAATCCCGTGGTAGTACGATATTTCTATGTTTCCCAGAATCAGGTGGACTGGCAGATGGTGTTTCAAGTGTCAAACTTAAATAATAGAGATGTCTACTTCTCGGTCCATCCTGATGCTCAAACGCTGATACGCTGGCCGTGTGTGGGCACACAGAACCTCCATAAAGATGGTAAGCTTGTTACTGAAGAGTCTAAATGTCGGGCCGAGCCCAGAAAGGAGAATATAAGGTAAAAAGTAACCCAACTTCGGGGTCAAGACTTGAATCTTGCAGGACTCAAAAAAACTCCATCATCACGGTTTGATATTTTGCAGAAACCAATCCGTCGGGATTCCGCAGCCTAAACTTTTTTCTTTAGCGGCACGATAGGCACATTAGCCCACGCGGCGAATTGGACTCCTTTTGGAGTTAAACAACAATTTCCAGTCTTATTTCCTCTGCCACTCCCGGCTTGGTTTTCTCTCCTTTTGAGCGCCTAGGCATATCGATGATCCCCGCCTCCGATAGCGGTCCGGACATCCTGATACACGCGAGCGAAATCCCTCTGGGCAAGCCGCGCCAGCTCCGCGATCGAGCTGGGAGCGTGTTTGCGAATTAAGCGGATCAACTCGAGGCGCTTTGGGGTGAGGAAGCTGCGAAGCGCCATAAAGTCGGAAAAAACAATTTGGCGGGATTGCGGCACTACTTTCTTACCCGTCTCGATCGAGCGCATGACCTGGATCGTCTCCTTACCCACATCCTCCAGAGACTTGAGGTTGATCTTGACTT
>Ga0209341_10004311_pt1 | contig 13146 bp, 12 predicted proteins | sample RifCSP13_2_FD_184020 | JGI IMG/M metagenome (GOLD analysis project Ga0209341, IMG submission 184020) | Soil microbial communities from Rifle, Colorado - Rifle CSP2_sed 13_2 (SPAdes) (version 2) | ecosystem: Environmental > Terrestrial > Deep subsurface > Rock core/Sediment | place: Rifle...
TATGATCATCGCCATTGTCGCCCTTATCTCGAGTATTAACCTGCTCTACCTTTTCCCGGATGGTAAATTTGTCCCCAAATGGACGATACTACCATCGATCTTGTGGGGTTTCCTGGCGATTTTTGCTGTTATTTTTCCGCCCTCTCCGCTAAGCCTGACGAGCTGGCCGATTCCGCTCCAACTGCTCATGTTGTTTATCGTATCGTTGACGGGCGTGTATGCCCAGGCATACCGCTACAAAGAAGTATCGAGTCCAATCCAAAGACAGCAAACGAAGTGGGCAATTCTCGGATTGTTCGCGGCTGTACTTGGCCCCCTGGCGTTTTTTGTCCCTTTCGTCATCGTCCCATCTCTGCGAGTCCCTGAAGCTTCCAACTTGTTGTATCAAAATCTCGGGCCATCCTTCTTCACATTCTCTTTTCTTTCCCAGATGGTGGGATTAACCATATCCACGCTTTTCGGTCTGCTTTTCCCGGTATCGTTTGCTATCGCCGTACTCCGATACCGTCTTTGGGATATCGATATCCTGATCAACCGGGCTCTGGTTTATGGCGCCTTGACCGGTTTGCTCGTGATCATCTATCTCGTCAGCGTGGTCATCCTCCAAGGTGTCTTTCTGACCTTTACCGGACGGGGTCAATCTCAAATGGTAACGGTGCTTTCCACTCTAGGCATCGCGGCGTTATTCATCCCTTTACAGCGAAGGATTCAATCTGTAATTGACCGGCGGTTCTATCGAAGCAGGTATGATGCAGCAAAAACACTGGCAGCCTTCAGCAACAAATTGAGGGAAGAGGTTGATCTCAACCAATTGTGTGATCAGTTGAAGTCGGTGGTGCGGGAGACAATGCAGCCGAGCCGGATTTCGATACTATTGAAAGCACCAGATGGGCGATATCAGAAAATCGAAAAATAAGTGTAAAAGCCTGCTATCTCAACGGTTTTCGTAACGATTTCGGAACGGTTCCTCGATAAAATCAGGTATATATGGCATACCCCATCAAGAACTTCTGGCGAATTCTTGTCGGCGATTCCTCTCGAGAGGAGAAGGCATCTGTTCCCGTGGTCGGGGAAGGTCAAAGCCGAGGGATTGAGATCGGATTTGAATTCCCGGTCGAGGATCCGATCGTGGCTTATTTTCAGAGCGCTCCCGGAGCAGTAGAGGTCGATAAAATCAATCTAGACTCACCGGCGCTGCTTACACTCAAGCAAGCCGGGGTCAAGCTGGTGGTGCCCTTGATTAGCCAGGGCGAACTGATCGGGTTGCTGAATTTGGGAGACCGGCTGAGCGAGCAGGATTACTCGGTCGACGATCAAAGGCTGTTGAACAACCTTGCCAGCCAGGCGGCTCCGGCTGTTCGGGTCGCCCAGCTGGTGCGCCAACAGCAGATTGAGGTGCGCGAGCGAGAACGATTAGAGCAGGAGCTGCGGGTAGCCCGGATCATCCAGGAAACGTTGCTGCCGAAATCTGTACCGGAAGTGCAAGGCTGGCGGGCAGACGCGTATTGGCAACCCGCACGGGCGGTGGGAGGCGATTTTTACGATTTTATATATTTACCCGACGGGCGGTTGGGGATCGTGATTGGGGACGTGACGGATAAGGGCGTCCCGGCTGCATTGGTCATGGCAACCACCCGCAGTATCCTGCGTTCCACCACCGAACGAGTTTCGGCCCCTGGAAAAGTACTGGAGCGGTTGAATAACCTGTTGGTCGCAGATATCCCGCGGAATATGTTTGTAACCTGCCTGTACGTGGTCCTCGATACAAGCAACGGGCGTTTGCATTACGCAAACGCAGGACACAACTTACCGTTTCGCAGCGGGGATGGGGGTGTGGACGAATTGCGGGCAACTGGAATGCCTCTCGGTTTGATGCCCGATATGGATTATGAAGAGTGCGAAGCCCAGCTGGCGGAAGGGGATACCTTGTTGCTGTATAGCGACGGGATTGTGGAAGCCCACAATCCTCAAAGACAGATGTTCAGTTTCGACCGGTTGCGGAGTATTTTACAGGTGCATCCTGGTGGAGCGACGTTGGTGGAGTTCTTGTTAGCCGAGCTGGCGGATTTTACCGGGGATGACTGGGAACAGGAGGACGACGTTACCTTCGTTACTCTGGAGAGAGACCGGCAAGACAATCGCAGTATCCCGGTGTCTAAGATAGCGAAAGAGCCAGAAATTAAAGAAGGCCAAGAAGAAGAACAAGAATGGAAAGTGTTGAAGGAATTCCAACTACCAAGCCAGGTTGGTATGGAACGAGAGGCGATGGATCTTGTGGCTGAAGCAATATCTGGTTTGAATTTATCCGTGGACCAGTTTAACCGCATGCTCACGGCAGTCGCCGAAGCAACGATGAACGCGATAGAGCATGGTAACCATTTCGATTCCGAAATCCCGGTTCAGATCCGGGTACTGGTCAAAGAAGATTCCTTATGTGTCAAGATCCGGGATCAGGGAGGTGGGCAAATCGTGCCAGAAAAAGAGGCGCCCGATATCGAAGCAAAACTTACCGGCGCCCAATCCCCGCGCGGCTGGGGTTTATTTCTGATCAAAAACATGGTCGATCAGATGGAGATCATATCGGATGAGACTCACCATACGGTCGCATTATTTTTAAATTTAAGAGGAGGCCAGGATGCCAGTTAAACAGTTAGAGGCGAATTTGCGGCACGAACCGGACCTGGCGATCATCGAGCTGCACGGCGAAATTGACGGTTTCGCTGAAGAAGCCCTGGATAAAGCTTATCTGGAAGCAGAATCGAAGCAGCCGAAGACGATTCTGTTGAATTTCACAGATGTGAACTATATCAACAGCACCGGTATTGCCTTGATCGTCAGCTTGCTTGCCAAAGCGCGCAAAGAACACCGCCGCCTGGCGATCAGCAACTTGAGCGATCACTATAAAGAGATCTTCCAGATCACAAGGCTTGCAGATTTTATGACCATCTTTCCAGACGAGCCAACGGCCCGAGAAGCATTGATGAATTTGGATTAGTATAGAGGCTGTAACACTCTGGGGCGAGGAATCCGGACCACGACTGAGGATTCGAAGATTGCCGCATCAAATAAGAGGGAATTATCTGAATCCCTTCGCATTCAATTCTAAATAAGGAGAGATTTTATGAACCAGACAACCGTATCCATGAATGTCCGGCTGGTGACCGCAGAGACCGGCATCATCGATATCCAGGGTGAGATCACTGCTGCGGCCGAGAACATCCTCATGGATGCTTATTCCGAAGCCACGAAAGCAGGTACGCAGAACATCGTCCTCAATTTTAATGATCTCGAGTATATGAACAGCTCGGGGATCGGATTGCTGGTAACCTTGTTGATCCGGACTCAACGCCAAAAACAGCACTTATTCGCATGTGGATTGAGTTCACATTACCAACAGATTTTTGAACTTACCCGGCTGAACGAAGCGATCCTGATTTATCCGGACGAGCAAGCAGCCCTGGCGGCTGTCAAGAAGTAAGATTTGTAAGGCCCTATCGAAAAAACCTTTAACCGTATTCGTTTAACTTCGCAATCCTGGAGGATTCCGATGACCGCTTTTTCGTCTGAGTCTCCTGATCAACATCCCCGCGATGAAGCTAATTGGGCACCACCGGTGTCCCGCCTCAAGGTCGGCGATGTACCGATGGGAGCGATGAACCTGAACGTCGATGGCCGGGAGGTCGTCGGGCCTTTACAAGGCTTCGGGCAGCTATGGCAGAAGACCTACCGGGTGAGTTTATCCGGAGCCCAGTCCACCCCTCAAGAGGTGGTCCACTACTGGAAGGAACACTTGCCTGACTTGATGCCCGATAACAGTCGTTTTTATCCATCCCTGAGCGGAGTTCGACCGGGTGAGGTCGTCTTAATCAACGCCACCTTACCTGGGATTCCAGGCGGGGTGCCTGTATCCACTGGCGTGATGGTCCTCTATGCAGACGATGAGATGTTTACCGTGATGACGCCAGCCGGGCATCCAGAATCTGGATTCAACACATTCAGCGCATACGAAGACGGCGGAGAAACGGTGGCCCAGATCCAATCCCTCGCCCGGGCGAATGACCCGATCTATGAATTCGGCTTCCGCTTCATGGGGGGATCTTCACAGCAAGAAAGAATCTGGCATTCAGTCCTGCTGGCTCTGGCTTCAAATTTCGGCGTGAACGGCCAGGTCCAGGTACAGAAAACTTGCGTGGATGCGCGCCTGCAATGGTCACATACCGGGAATATCTGGCAGAATGCGTTAGTCCGGACCGTTATCAACACGCCGGTGCGCGTCTTTAATAAAGTGACCAAACGCTGAAGGTGAGAACCCTGCGGGAATTGTTAAAGAAGAAGCGGTATGAAGCGGTATGATGCGGTAATTATCGGCGCTGGACCGAATGGACTGTCCGCGGCGATCGCGCTTGCACAGGCTGGCTGCGCGGTCCTCGTTTTAGAGGCCAAGGAAACCATTGGCGGGGGATGCCGTTCGGCAGAATTAACTCTGCCAGGTTTTATCCACGACCCGTGTGCGACGATCCATTCTTTGGGGGTAACTTCCCCCTTTTTTCGTTCTCTTCCCCTGAAAAAGTACGGGTTGGAGTGGATATTTCCACCTGCCTCTCTGGCGCATCCGCTGGATGATGGTTCGGCTGTGATTCTCGAACGGTCGGTAGAAAAGACCAGCCAGAGTTTAGGGGAAGATGGGAAGGCATACCAACGATTATTTTCCCCCCTGGTGGAAAACTGGGGGAAGCTATCTAAAGAGCTCCTGGGTCCGGTGCCGATCCCCCCACGACATCCGCTGCTCCTGGCGCGATTTGGGCTCATCGCCCTGCGACCTGCAGCGTCCGTCGCGGCTGGTAGGTTCAAAGGGAAACGCGCTCAAGCTCTGTTCGCGGGATTAGGAGCGCATTCCATCCAGCCGCTCGACAATATCATGACTGCGGCGTTTGGGTTGATGCTGGGGACCTCGGCGCATGCCGCCGGTTGGCCGGTAGCCAGGGGTGGATCGCAAATGGTCGTCAATGCGCTCGCCCAGTACCTGGTTTCATTAGGAGGGGAGATTGCGACCAACCATCCGGTAAAAAGCCAGGCGGACCTACCAGACACAACCGTCGCTCTATTCGATGTTGCTCCAAAGCAACTGCTCGAGATCATGGGAGACAGGCTGCCGGATGGATATCGAGAGAGATTAAAAAGATATCGCTACGGACCGGGTGTATTCAAAGTTGATTTTGCGCTGGATGGTCCAATCCCCTGGAAAGCCGCGGATTGCCTCCGCGCGGCAACCGCTCACCTGGGGGGAACGTTAGAGGAAATCATCCAGGGCGAGCGAGCCGTGGGGGAAGGTGAACACCCGCAGCACCCATTTGTGCTCCTGGCTCAGCAGACACTTTTCGATCCGAGGCGGGCTCCAGACGGCAAACACACGGTGTGGGCTTACTGCCACGTGCCGAATGGCTCTACGGTGGACATGACCGAGCGGATCGAAGCCCAGATCGAACGATTTGCACCGGGCTTCAGGGACCGGATCATCGCCAAAGCCACCCGCTCTGCAGTAGAGATAGAGGCATACAACCCGAATTACATCGGCGGGGATATCAATGGAGGCGTTCAGGATCTGACCCAGCACTTCACGCGCCCGACTGCTCGCATCGTCCCGTATTCGACCCCGCTAGAAGGGATATATCTATGTTCTTCCTCGACTCCACCGGGAGGAGGCGTGCATGGAATGTCCGGATATTTCGCTGCCAAGGCAGCTTTATCGATGCTGGGGAAGAAGGCAAGCGCGTTGATCGAGTTCCAACCGGCGGAAGCGGGTCTATGATGCCGGCAAGATCCAGGTCTCTATCCGGCTGCTTTAAGGAGAGAAAAAAAACGCTGCCAGGTGAAATACTCCTGGCAGCGAAGCTCGATGAGATTGGCGGTCCCGACGGGATTCGAACCCGCGATCTCGGCCTTGACAGGGCCGCATGTTTGGCCGCTACACCACGGGACCAAGCGGAAGGTAGTTTACCATAGGGGCAGGGTCCAGTCAAGCCTCACGGGATATGGCATTTTTTTATGAGTTTTTTTGCAGTTGAGCAACTGTTATGAATGTCAAGTTTACTTCATGTTATACTCATCCCGCGTTCCTGGCTTTCTTCCTAACAGATGGAGAGATCAGATATGGATATCGCCACTACCCAATTAAAACGCTGTGATTTGTTAAGTGTAAACGGGCGCATCGATAGCTATACAGCCCCTCAAGTCGAAGACGCGCTCAAATCACTCCTCGACAAGGGGAGGTATAAGATAGTCCTGGATATGGCAGGGGTCGATTTTATGTCCAGTAAAGGGTGGTGGGTCCTGATCGAGGCCCAAAAGGCTTGCCGGAGGTACAACCGGGGAGAAGTCGTGCTCGTCGATTTACAGGACAAGCTGCGAGAATCACTGAACCTGGTCGGCATGGGTTCTTACTTCAAAGTCTTCGATGATGTTACTACAGCTGTCGGCAGTTTTTAACATTAACGGGCCTCGATGACCACTGAAGTATTCCCTGGGAGTTACGCAAGCCTACATCCGATCCGAGAGTTCGTAGTAAAAGCAGCCAGGCAAGCTGGTTTTGATGAGGCGGGTGTTTATTCTGTAGAGTTGGCTGTTGACGAGGCATGCTCGAATATCATCGAACATGCTTACGGCGGTGAGAGCAAGGGCGACATTCGTTGCACTTACCAGATCAGTGCAGAATCATTGACCATCATTCTGAAGGATCGAGGAAAACGATTCAATCCTGAAAACGTACCGGATCCTGACTTTAGCGCACAACTGGAAAACTTAAAGGTGGGTGGAGCAGGTCTTTTCCTGATGCGGAAGATGATGGACATGGTGACGTTTGAGTTTAACGAGAACGGAAATGTTCTCACCATGGTCAAGTACAGACCCCCCTCATCGGACTAAGATACCCGCGGATAAGTTGGGCGTGGTTTCCAGACCACGCGCAAGGATGCGAAGACCGTCGTATCAAGAAAGATTGGAAGGCATCACCAAATCACGAATCAGGTTTAGAAGACCGCCGAAAAAAGAAATATCTACTGATACTTATATTCGTTGTTCCAGGTCGGGACCTCGGGTTTGACCGAGGTCCTTTACACTTAATCGAAGAATTTGGGTTAATAACAGGCATTCAAATTGAAAGAGGATTGGTATACTAGCCACGCGAAGGAATATTACGATGCGCGTTGAGAACCTGATGGATTCACTGCCGAAGACATATACCCAGGCCGACCGGGAACTGATCGAACGCGCTTATCGGATTGCAGACGTCGCCCATGAAGGGCAAAAAAGGGCTTCCGGAGAACCATATATCAGCCACTGCCTGGCGGTTGCAATGATCCTGGCGGAGCTACGGGTACCTCCTGCGGTTGTCGCGGCGGGTCTTTTACACGATACTGTCGAAGATACACCCCTTACCATCCAGGATATTCAACAGGATTTTGGTGACGAGATCGCACGTCTGGTCGATGGGGTCACCAAGCTAACTCAACTTCCGCGGGTTTCCAGAGGCGACCAGCATTCTGAAGACGAAGAGCGAGAGGAGAGGGACCGGCAAATGGCCTCCCGGAGAGGCATGCCGGACCCCGAGGAAGAAGCGGACCAGATCACGCGCAGCAGACGGTACGATGCTGTCTCAGAAACACTACGTAAAACCTTCCTGGCGATGGGCGAGGATGTCCGGGTCGTGTTGATTAAACTGGCCGACCGATTGCACAATATGCGTACCCTCGGACACGTTCCGGAGGCGAAGCGCAAGCGCATCGCCCAGCAGACCCTGGATATATTTGCGCCGCTTGCCAACCGCCTCGGTATCTGGCAGATTAAGTGGGAGCTGGAGGACCTTGGTTTCCGGTACGTAGATGCAAACACATATAAAGAGATTGCGCAAAATCTGGCAGAGAGGCGGGCAGACAGAGAGCAAGAGATGCAGACCATCACCGCCAAGCTGCAGGCGATGCTCTCTCAGGCGGGAATCCAGGCAGAGATATCCGGACGCCCAAAGCACATCTATTCGATCTATAAGAAAATGCAGCGCAAGAATATCCCATTCGATATGGTGTTCGATGTGCGCGGGGTCAGGATTCTCGTCCCAAGTGTGACGGCTTGCTATACTGCCTTAGGGGTCATCCATACTCGTTGGCGCCCCATCCCGAATGAATTCGATGACTATATCGCCGCGCCGAAGGATAACTTCTACCAGTCCTTGCACACAGCGGTGATTTTCGATGACGGCAAGACGTTGGAGGTGCAGATCCGCACCCCGGAGATGGATCAAAGCGCAGAGTATGGCATAGCCGCTCACTGGCGGTATAAGGAAGGCGGGGGGCGGGATGAGGAATACGAAAGGCGCATCTTGTGGCTGCGCTCCTTGATGGAGTGGCGGCAGGATATCGAAGACGCCAAAGAGTTCGTCGATAGCATGAAGTCGGACGTCTTCGAGGACCGGGTGTATGTATTTACCCCACGCGGGGATATCATCGACCTGCCAGCCGGATCGACGCCCATCGATTTCGCTTACCACGTTCACACGGATATAGGCCATCGCTGCCGGGGATCCAAGGTCAATGGGAAGCTCGTTTCGCTTGATTACGTCCTGAAAACCGGTGAAAAAGTCGAGATCCTGGCAGCCAAACGCGGGGGACCGAGCCGGGATTGGCTTAACCCGAACCTGGGATTAGTAAAAACGCAGCGGGCCAGAGCCAAGATCCGGCGCTGGTTTAAGCGCCAGGCCAGGGAGAAGAACATAGCCCAGGGAAAGATTCTGCTCGAGAAAGAGCTACGGCGGTTGGGGCTGGCCGATATCAACCTGGAGAAGCTGGCGCGCGAGTTCGACTACAAGTTCGTGGAGGATTTATACGAGGGGATCGGGAATGGCGATACTTCTATCGGCCGGATCATCAATCACTTGACGGCTGTGGAGATGAAACCGCCAGAGGAGATCCTGCTTCCTCGACCCATTTCGGAGGCACCGGCCCTAAGCCAGGATTCTGTGGCCGTGTTAGGGCTGAAGGGGTTATTAACCATGATGGCGAAGTGCTGCAACCCAACACCCGGCGATGAGATCATCGGTTACATCACCCGGGGCAGGGGAGCGACCATTCACCGTAAAGATTGTCCGAATATCATGCGAATGCGCGACCGAGAGCGATTGGTGCGGGTGAGTTGGGGTGAGCCCAGGACGACGTATCCGGTACCTGTGCGGATAAAAGCCTATGACAGGAATGGGCTGATGAGGGATGTGTCTACGATGATCTCCGAAGAGGGGATCAATATTGTGAGCGTGAAAGTGGATGTAAATAAGAAGAACCTGGCGATTTTTGAACTGATCCTGGAGGTACGGGATCTGGCTCAATTGAGCCGGATCCTGGATCGATTGGAGAGTCTGGCGAACGTTTTAGAAGCACAACGGATAAATCCCGGCTAGTAGTGGTATAATCCCCCGCCAATGGCTGGTTCTACCGGGTCATATGCTTTACTAGATGTTAGCCAGGCTCGCCAACGGCTATTAGATTATTTTTCCCCGACCAGTGAAGAAATTGTTCCGCTCAATGAGAGTCACGGCCGGATTCTAGCTCGACCGATTGAATCCACGCTTGACCTGCCAGTATTTACCCATTCAAGCATGGACGGCTTTGCAGTTCATGCAGTCGATTTAAGAGAGGCTCGGAAAGACCGGCCGGCTGTCTTAAGCGTGGTCGAGGATATTCCTGCCGGAAGTATGCCGCAAGCTACCCTTGAATCCAGGCAGGCAGCCAGGATCATGACGGGGGCGGTATTACCGGAAGGGGCGGACGCGGTAGTACCGGTTGAATTCACGGACCATTTTCAAACCGATTCCCGACCAGGCGCGGCGTTACCCGAAGCGGTGAGTATTTTCCGTGCGGTTCAACCAGGGGATTATGTTAGAGAGCGAGGCCAGGATATCAAGCAAGGAGCACAGGTTCTCGCAACAAGCACCCGGCTACGGCCTCAAGATATCGGTCTGCTGGCGATGCTTGGTATCACTCAGGTCTCCGTACGCCGCAGGCCGCAAGTCGCCTTATTCTCTAGCGGGGATGAACTGGTACCGATTGACCAGCCACTCCGGCCAGGCAGCATACACGATTCGAATGCATACAGTCTGGCGGCTTCGATTGCACGTGACGGCGGCCAGGCGATCTACCTGGGAATTGCCAGGGATCGTGAGGAATCCGTTGAATTTCTCCTGGAAGAAGCGGCCGATAGGAAGGTCGATATCATCATATCCTCCGCAGGTGTAAGCGTTGGAGCCTTTGATTTCGTGCGTGAGGTCGTTCGAAAGCGGGGTGAATTACAATTCTGGCGGGTTAATATGCGCCCTGGTAAGCCTTTGGCGTTCGGTTTCTTTAAAACCATCCCTTTCGTTGGTTTACCTGGCAATCCTGTTTCGGCATTCGTGGGTTATGAAGTCTTCCTGCGGCCTGCGATCATAAAAATGAGCGGGTTTACCGGCCAATTTAGAAATGTGAGGCGAGTACGTCTTGGCGAGGAGGTCGAATCCGACGGCAGGGAAAGTTATCTGCGCGCCCGGATCACTGAACGAGATGGGTACCCGGTTGCTCACCTGACTGGCCACCAGGGATCTGGGAATCTCCTTTCTCTTGTGCAAGCAAATGCTTTACTGATCATCCCGTCTGGGGTAAAATCGCTGCCGATTAATACTGAGGTTGAGGCGTGGTTGATTGACGAAGGGATAAGTTGGGCGCGGTTTCCGGACCACGCGTAAGGATGCGAAGACCGTCGTATCAAAATAGAATGTGATTGCTCAAGGATCAGGTTTTGTTTCGAAGCAATGGATAATAAATTAAGGATTACCTGTGAAATTCTGGCGATCGCCGGTTTGATTGACTCTGCTTATCTGACGTGGATCAAATTGACCGGACAGTATGCAATCTGCGGACCTGTCGGAGATTGTGAATCGGTCAACTCCAGTCCTTATGCCGAGATCGCAGGGATACCGATCGCACTGCTTGGCGCAGGCGCCTATTTCCTGATCATAGTTCTACTCGTTCTTGAACCGCGCGCTGAAATCTGGGCTGAATATGGACCGCTGGTAGTGTTTGGAGTCAGCTTGGTGGGGGTGCTCTACTCTGCCTACCTGACTTACCTTGAGATAGCCGTGATCCGTGCCTTCTGCCCATATTGTGTCGTGTCCGCGATCGTTTTGTTGCTTTTGCTGATCATCTCATCCGTAAGATTGATGGGCGAGCGTGCTGAAATCAGCGCGGTATCTTAATCATCCAGGGAGGATCCCATGCCACGAATTCGATGCCACTATATAGATTGTGTATTCCTCGACGACGGGTATTGTGGTGCTGCAGCGGTAGAGCTCGATCCAGATGTAGGCTGCATGACCTACTCCCGCGCCGATGACCTGGTGGAAGCAGACTGGGAAGAGGAAGAAGAAGAGCTCGAGGATTGGGAGGAATCGGAGATCGAGGACGAGGAAGATGAGCTCTGGTTAGACGACGACGATTTCTAAGCTGTCATTTTTCAAATTTCCTTAACTGTTCTATTATCCGGGAGAATCTCGATTATCCCTTGAACCAACTTTTGAGGAAATGTACAGAGCCTCCAGGTTCCGGAGGCTCTGGTGTTTATTATGGTTCTGCGGTTATCGCCATGTTTCCCAACGCCGACCAGGATTGCAGGAACTCTTCCTTGCTTTTTGTATGGGAATTCGCCCCGTTTAAGTAAGTGACGCTGTCGGAGGAGTAGCCGGTGACGATGACGGTATGTTCATAACGGGCGACGATGGTCAGCTCATCATCGGGGGGCAGGTAATATTCGGGGATGCCATTTACAACAGAACCGACGATCCAGGTGATCACGGGGCGGCCGGCGGCGATCTCGGCGCGCAGCTGGTCCCAGGAGAGCGGCCGGTGGGCGCGCGCCTCCAGACCATACTTCGTGAGCAACCTGGCAACCGGTTCGGCGTGGACACCATATGGATTGGGTGGGATTTGCCCCCAGGTCCCGTACACGCTGCCGACGAATCCCTTGTCCGGATTTTCCGATTCAGGCAACCGGTCAAAGAAGGTGAGCTCGTTGATTTGGACGTCGAAATAATTTGCCCAGTCGACGGCAGAGCGCGCTTCGCAGTCAAGGGGGAGTGACTGGCCCTGACCGGTCACCCCATTGATCTGGGCATGATTTGGAATATCAGGAGGTTCAGGTGGATCAACAGGAGGGATCGGTACGTCAGACAGGGTAGCGGTCAAGCACCATTCCTGCAGCTGTCCGGTATCGTTTCTGAAGTTGTCCGAGACGATCAGGGACCAATTCCCTTCGACGATCTCCTGGTCGAAGGTCTGGAGGGGTTGGTTGGGAGTGTAAATCCCCGAGATAGCGGCCAGATCGTTAGAGCAGGTGTTCTCGGCGGGCAAAGTGATGTCGTCGTCCAGGATGGCGGCGACGTCATTTTCCTGGCAGCCTTTATCGTTCCCCGGCAACCCAGGCCGGTCGATCAGCGAGACGGTTCGGCCGGTCTCCTGGTGGGTGAGGGTCAGGATTAAGTCGCCAATGAAGGTGTGTTCCACATCGAGGCGGACATCCAGATCGACGATGTACCTGGGATCGGAGATGTGCATCGTACTGGTGATCCCCTGGGGGAGGTTATCCGGGATATCGAAGTTTTCCGAGTTGCAGAAGAGCACCTTTTGCAGGGGCTCGTCCGGCGGGGGTGGAGGCTCCGGCTGCCTGTAGGCGACGGGAAAGAAGAGCAGTTGTTCAATATAAACGGGTGGCATCCCGGTTGGAGCAGGCTCATCGGTGGTGGCGACCTCAGCGGTCCCTACCGGGGAATTCAAGATTATTTCCGTTGGCAGGTTGGTGGAAGTTGGCAAGGCTGTTGCATCGGGTTGATCAGTAGCGATTACCGGGGTACCCCTCACGAGGGTGGGGCCGGGCAGGATAGTCCCATCGATATCCAGAGAAGGTTCTGGCGATGGCAGAGCGGCAAGAACAGAGAAGAATCTGGGGAAAAAGAACAGGCTGGCGACGATCAGACCTAACAGTGGGCTCGAAATCAGAAAATTTTTCATGGTCTCCGACCGGACACTGAGAGATAAGAAGATCCATCCGTTACAATTCTGATGGGCGTTGTTGCAT
>Ga0209341_10004316_pt1 | contig 13141 bp, 9 predicted proteins | sample RifCSP13_2_FD_184020 | JGI IMG/M metagenome (GOLD analysis project Ga0209341, IMG submission 184020) | Soil microbial communities from Rifle, Colorado - Rifle CSP2_sed 13_2 (SPAdes) (version 2) | ecosystem: Environmental > Terrestrial > Deep subsurface > Rock core/Sediment | place: Rifle...
TTCCAGGTCGTAGCCGTCGAAAAGTGGGACGTCCGCAGTGGGGTAGTAGGGCTGCAATAGCCGAGCTTCAGTTTCCAGACGCTGTACGGCGATTTCGGGCACCAGGGTCACGCCATAAAGGTTTCTGTATCCCCCGAACAGGTTGATGGCGGCCACCCTGCTTCCTTCTGGGCTTTGCCAGTGAAAGTACGGTTCTAGGAGAGGGACGCCGCGCCAGACATAGATCGACTCAATGCCAAACAGGCTGTGCAATTGGGGAGCCTGGGAAATGTGTCCGAAAGTGTCCACCAGCCAGCCGGCGGGTTTCGCCGCTCCAAAGCGGGCGCTGTCCCGCCGGCCATAGAGCATGTTTCGCAGCAGAGCCTCCCCGCAAGTCATCCTCCAATCGGGTTGGCAATAGTAAGGTCCCATGATCAGATTGCCCTGGCGCGCCAGCATCTCAACCTTCGATTGGTAATGCGGCGCAAGATTGAGCAGATCCTCGATGATCAAGGTTTGCCCATCCAAAAGATATTGAAAATCTGGGTTCTCAGCAACCAGTTGCTCTAGCCGGTCGATCAGTCCGGGGATCCACGCGTTCGTATAAACGTGCGTCAGAAACCATTCGCGATCCCAATGCGTATGGTTGATAATGTGGACGTTGAGGGGCGATTCGGGAGTGATCGGGTTCAATTTTCAGGGATACAACACCTGGCCACTGTCCCGATCCACCCAACGGATTTTGTCAGTGGGGAAGCGCAGCCAAACTACCTCGCCGAGCCTGACTGCGAGATTGGGATGGGTGGAGACCTTAATGGTCTCTTCGCCGATCTGTGCCGTCAACAGGTTCTGCGAGCCTAGCGGTTCGACGACCAAAATCTTGACTTCCAGAGCGTCATGGGCCTGATGGTTGAGAATCTCCGTGTTTTCCGCACGGATGCCGAGGAGGATCGGTTTGCCGTCGTACGCTTTCAGGACGGGCAGCATCCCGTCTGAGGGGGTCAGGGTAAAACTACCAATGCGCACGTTGACTCTGCCATCTTCCCGCTGAACCTGAGCCCGCAGGAAGTTCATCGGCGGATTGCCAATAAAACTGCCGATGAATTGATTGGCAGGCATATCGTACACGACCGATGGTTCGTCGTATTGTAGGATGGCCCCGCCCCGCATCACGGCAATGCGATCGCCCATGCTGAGCGCCTCGACCTGATCGTGGGTCACATAAATGGTGGTGGCCCCGATTTCCTGCAGAAGACGTTTTAGTTCGGCGCGCATTTCCAGCCTCAGCAGCGCGTCCAGGTTGCTTAACGGCTCATCCATCAAAAGCACCTGCGATTGCATGGCAATCGCCCTGGCGACTGCGATCCGCTGGCGTTGGCCGCCGCTCAGTGCCTTAGGATAGCGGTCGAGAAAATCTTCGATATGCAGCAATTCCGCCGCCTCTCGAACGCGCCGTTCAAGTTCCAACTTTTCCACTTTGCGTACCTTTAAACCGAAGCCAATGTTGTCGAACACATTCATGTGGGGAAAGATTGCGTAACTCTGGAATACCATCGAAATGTAACGCTCGCGCGGGGGCAAATAGGTGACATCGCGACCACCGATACTGATACGACCTTCATCTGCCATCCCTAATCCGGCGACCGCCCGTAGCAGTGTGGTTTTTCCGCACCCACTTGGCCCTACCAAGACCGTGAATTCCTGGTCTTCAACGGTCAATGAAACGTCATCTACGGCGACGAAATTGCCAAAGCGTTTGGTTACATGTTCGATTTTGATCTCAGCCATCGTCTCTCCCAATCGATTTCATTTTGTAATCTGGCCCCACATGTTAAACAAGTAACGCCGGATGAAGAAGATGAAGATCAAGGCCGGGATCAGCATGAAAAAGCCGCCGGCGAACTGGTAGGGTTCCGACGATTCGTCGAGGGTGATCAGGATCTGCACCGGGAGCGTGCGGTTCTCGAGCGGCGCCAGGATGCTTGCCGCGAACACGTCATTCCAAGAAAGCACAAAGGTAAAAAGGGCAGACGCGGCAATGCCCGGCAGCACCAGGGGCAAGACGATGCGACGGAAAGCCTGGGCGGGCGAACAGCCGAAGATCTGGGCGGCCTCTTCCAGCTCATAAGGAATGCTGGCGAACACGCTGCTAAGTACCAGGATTGTCGTTGGCAAGGCCAGGGCGGTGTGCATCATGGCCAGGCTAAAGACATTGTCGTAGATGTTCAGCCGGATGAAGATCAGTGCCAACGGGATGGATAAAACCACGATGGGGAAGGCCCGCACCGCCAGAATCGAGAGGCGAAAGGCGTCCCGGCCGCGGAAGATGTAGCGGGAGATCGCGTATCCGGCCGGGGCGGCGATCAGCGTAGACAGTGCCAGCGTGAGGACGGCAACAACGACGCTGTTAGTAATCCCCGGCAAAATGCCCCTCGATTTCAAGAAGAATTCCATGGTGTCGGTAGAAAAGGGGATGAAGGGCAAAACGCTCTTCGGATAAGAACGTACTGTGGTCGGTGAGGTGAGGGCCATCGATGCGGTGAACCAAATCGGAATGAGCACCCACAAGGAGAGCAGGATGGCGATCAGATGCACCATGGCGCGGGATAAGCGTTGACGGCGCAACATGCGCCGGTGGATAGCTCTTACTTCTGGATCCGCCTGCACGACCGGCCTTGGAGTTTTTACGGTCGTGGTCATTCGGCAACTTCCTCCTGCGAACGCACGACGCGCAGGTAAACGATGGCCGTGAACATGGATAGTAGCAAGATTAAACTGGCGTACGCCGCGGCGACGTTGGCGTTCCGTAGATCGTAATATTGGCGGTAGGTCTCATTGGCCAGCACGGTTACCACGTCCCCCCCGCTCAGCACGACGACCACCGCGAAGACCTGAAAGGCCAGGATTGTACGCAGGATGAGGGCTACCTGTAAACTGGGGCGCAGCAAAGGCAGGATCACGTACCGGATGCGCTGCCATAGGGTGGCGCCAAAGACTTCCGCCGCTTCTAAAACCTCCCGCGAGATGGCCTGCATGCCGGCCACGACGATCACCATGACGATGGCCGTTGCCCGCCAGACCTCCGCCAGCCAGATAGCCATGATGATCCAGTCCTGCTTGGCGGCGGAAAGGTAGGTGATCGGGCCGCTGATCAGCCCTAACCCTTGCAGAATGGAATTGAGGTACCCGAATTGGGTAAAAACTGAATACCACACAATCCCCACGGCGAGGTCGGAAACTCCCAGGGTGATGGTGAAGATGTACAGGAAAAATCCGGCCCCTCTTGGGTTAGCCTGGATCACCAGAGCCATAATAATCGCCAGCACGAATTGCACCGGGATGATGATGGCCATCAGCAACAAAGTTGTCCTCAGCGCCGGCCAGAAGAAACGGTTGTTGATCATCTGTTGGAAATACTTGGTCGTGTACTGGCTGGTATCTCCCCGATTCACCCGTCCCTGGGTCCCATCGCCGGTAACCTGTAAATAGCGAGATTGAACCCAGCCTTCGATTGGCTGATCTTCGACCTGCCCGCGGACACGATACCACACCTCTAAGGTGACCTGATCCAGGATTTCGACGGGGGTTTGCGCTTCCAGGCTGCCGAGGGCTTCGCTGTTTTCCTTTGGTTCGGCGTGAACGGTGGTGAACACGTCGTCGCTGCCTATCCTTGGCCGGACGGTGCCGGCAACCGGCAAACCGCTTTCATTTGTTTCGCGCACCCGAATGCGCGTTTCTGGTGCCCAGCCCTCAATCGTCTCTCCGGCCGGATCCTGGCCGCGTATCTGAAACCATCCTTCGGTAACCAGGTTTCCCAGCGCCAGTTCTTCCGGCGCGATGAGATTTCCCTGCTGATCCAGTATGCTGACTTGCGCGCCGCGGGGTATTTGTCCGGTTTTCAGGCTGTCCCGCTGCGCCTCAGCCCGCAAGGTGAGCAAAGCCCCATCTTCCCGCACCGATAAGAGCAACCCGTTCACCATCGGATAAGCAAAAAACATAGCCAGGTAAACCAGCGAGGGCAAGATCAACAGGTAGGGCGCCCAAATGCGTCTCTTGGAGCCTTTAGGACTTGAGATGGTCTTCATCTACGAACAGTGTATTTATTGGTGGCGCGTATTGCGTGGTGCGTGCTTCAAGCACGCACCACGCAAGGTAAGGATTGTGCTTATTACTTATTCAACCTGGCATGGCCCGTCGCTGGGCGGGTCTGGGGCCCAGCAAGCCGCCCCGGTCTCGTCGAGTAAAGCTTGCAGGTTGGTCGCTTCTGCCTCCAGCACGGTGGTCACGTCTTCGCCGTTGATCACCACGCGGTCGAAGGCGTTACGGAAGATCTGGTTGATGTCGTTGCCGCGCGCGCCTACCCCGACCGGTATCAGCGCAGCCAGGGCATTGGGTGCGTTGGCCTGCGCCTCGACGGCTGCGGACTCGAGCGCTACACCTTCCGGCAGATCGGAGGTGTCTACACCGCTAACCACGGGGAAGAAAGCCAACTCCCTCAGTATTTGACCCTGGATCTCCGGGCGGGTGAGGAATTCGATCAGCGCTGCTGCTCCATCGGGGTTGGAGGAGTTCGCCGGGATTCCCAGGCCGACGACCACGGGCATGAATGCAAGCCCATACGCGCCAGAGGGAGCAGGAAACGCCACGAAATTCTCTGGCTCGGTGTTGAACGCCTCAATCAGGCGGGCCGTGTGGTCGAAAGCTACCCACACTTCTCCGGACAGCAGCGGTTCCTGCATGAACTCATAGCTGATCGACTGGGGATGAATAGTAGGCCACAAGATGTCCCGTGCCCATACCAGCATGTCGGCCGCTTCCTGGCTCTTGAATTTTGTGACCATGCCACCGGTGAACGAAGGCCATAGGTAGCCTTCTAAGAAGCGTTGGAACAAGCCGGCGTGAGGCAGGCCGCACTTCGGTCCGCCGGTTCCGTCAAGCAGGTTCTGGCACCACTCCGCGAATTGGTCCCAGGTCAGCGAGTTTAGGTTCGCCCCTTCCGGCAGGTATTCCAGGGCGTCGTTGTGGGCTGCCATGACGTAGGTGGCCTGCATCCAAGGAATGTAGTAGAGGGTGTCTTCGGTGCCCAGCAAGCCGGTTTCCAGGAAGGCCTGGGCGAAATCTCGGTCGGCGGAGAGATCATCGGCGAGGTCGATCATGTTCATCATGGCGTCCGTAAGGGGTGGGAAGGTGCCATGCAGCGCGCCGATCACATCTGCCTCGGATTGGCCCGCCTGCGCTCCGGCCAGGATCAAGTCAGTGAGCGGGCCTTCTTCGATGCCTGTGAAGTCAAATCCTTCCTGTGCAAGGATGCTGCGGAATTTTTCAGCCTCCTCCACGATATTGAATTGGGTGGAGAAGAACACAACTTCGCCCACTTCTTCGGGCTCCATTTCTTCTTCGGTTGGCGCCATCTCAGCCTCGGTGGGTTCTGCGGGGGGTTCAGTAGGCGCCGGGCCACAAGCAGCTAATACCAAAGGGACTGCGACCAACAACGCCAGCGTCTTCACAATGCGTGACATCTTTCTTCCTCCTCTGTTAGAGTAAGTTGTGGATTGGTAAAACAGAACGTGCTCGTATCGACGATAATCATCACCTCCTAGCGGTTTGGTTAATTGGCGCACGATTAATTCGGCTTCAAAATTACTGGATTATTATCGGGCCTCTCTCCACGGATGACATTGATTGGCAGCTGGCACAGCATTTTCCCGATTTTCGCGGGCAGGTTAGGGTCCGGTGGGTTGCGGGGTGTGCATACTCGGCCGGCACGAAATTGTCGAAAAGCAGTGATGCGAACATCGTTACCAATGACTAACACGCGCTCTTCGCGGCGCGCCCGGCTCCCAGCGCGAGGAAAGGTTGACGGTTGGCGATCGCACTCGGAGGGCTGGGACGATCCAGCACAAGAATCAAATCGTTTCGGAGATTCCTATGATAAGGCACAACGTTTTGGAAGTCAATTTCCAGTATCGTGTCGCCCAGTGCAGAGGGCTCGCTCAACACTCACGGTTAAAATAGCACCCGTCGATTTCCGGCCTGTGAGCACAGTGAACCTCGCGGAAGAAAAATTCTTCACCTCTTCGCTTCGCGCAGCTCCCTGGGGAAAGGAGGCCGTGCGCATCATGCGGGCGGCACTGGAAGCGGTGGAACCTGAGTCCGCAGTACGGCGTCACCTCAGACGCCAGGGACATTGGCTGACGGTAGGAAAGCAGCGATATGACTTGGCCAAGATACGCAATGTGTATCTGGTAAGTGTCGGAAAAGCCGGCGCCCCTATGGCACGCGCTGCCGCCGTGGTTCTGGGTGATGCGCTAATCCAGGGAGTGGTTATTGTGAAGGAAAACCATTCTCTTCGAGAACCCGTTCTTCCATTTGAGGTGCTCGAGGCTGCTCACCCTGTGCCCGATACGCGCGGGGTCATGGCGGCGCGCAAGGTTATCTCCATGTTGCTTACGGCCGGGCCTGAAGACTTGGTGCTCTGTCTGATCTCCGGAGGCGGCTCGGCTTTGCTCACTTCTCCGGTGGAGGGGGTGAGTCTTGCAGACCTGCAGGCGTTGACCGAGCTTTTGTTGCGCAGCGGAGCGAATATCCATGAACTCAATACCTTGCGTAAGCATCTCGACAATGTGAAGGGGGGTGGCTTGACTCGTTATGCCTTCCCCGCCCACGTGGAATCCCTCATCCTCTCAGACGTGGTCGGCGATGACCTGGATGTGATCGCCTCCGGCCCCACGGTTCCGGACCCCACAACCTACGCCGAGGCCTGGGAAATCGTGGATAAGTACGATCTTCAAAATCGTATCCCGCAAGCCATTCGTCGCCATCTCCTGGATGGAAAGGAGGGAAAGCTTCCAGAAACGCCAAAGCCGGGCGACCCGGTTTTCGAAAAGGTTCATACACAAATCATCGGGAACAATCTCCAGGCAGCCTCTGCGGCTGTCCAGCAAGCGAAGCGGGAGGGATTCAACGCCCAACTCCTTTCCCAACCTTTACTGGGTGAAGCCCGCCAGGTTGGCGCCGAGCTGGCCGCTTTGCTGGCTCAATTGCCGCGGGGTGGGCAACCGGCCTGCTTGATCGCCGGTGGCGAAACCACGGTCACCGTTCGAGGCGACGGCCGCGGCGGACGCAACCAGGAGCTGGCACTTGCCGCGGTCAGGCCGCTGGCAGCTCTGCCGCGCTGCGGCCTGATCGCCATGGCGACCGATGGCGAGGACGGGCCAACCGATGCTGCCGGCGCGGTGGTGACAGAGGCAACCCTTGCTCGAGCCAGGGAACTCGGCCTTGATCTGCACGATTTCCTGGCACGCAATGATGCCTACCACTTTTTCCTGCCGCTGGGGGACCTGCTGCGATTTGGCTCAACCCAAACCAATGTGAACGATCTGGCTTTGCTCTTCGCAGTCTGACCCTTGCGGCCTGCGGCCCGAGAAGAGAAACGGCTACAGGTTACCCGTAGGGACAGGTTTAACCCAGAAGCGAGCCTGACTGGAAAACCCAATCGCTATAACGGAAAGACCTGCCCGCTGAAAGGGGAAACCTGTCCAAAGCAACCAGCAGCCCGCGTCCGCCGCGAACGTCTTTGACCTTGGACATTGGACTTAGGACTTTTTTCCCGTCCAACCCCTTGATTTTCGCCTCAATTTCCCGCTTTTCCAAAAAACTATGTCATTAATAGGCGCCTCGATGCTCGTCTGCCTGCGGTGCCAGCCAAGACCCACGCTAATACCGCTTGTTTCAGCCCGGATGGGGGTAGGCGGTACGTACACGACCGACACAATCGACACCAGCGACATTTTCTACGGGATCGATGACTCCTGCACAACCAACACAGCGCCGGAATTCTTAGCACATTAACAACTGAATACCCACAACATCGGAAATATCTACTACAGCTACCACACCTACCACAGCGACCCAGGCTGCTCCATCGACCACATCGACCCAAATCGCGACTACTCGACCAAACTCACCTTCCATATCCGAATGGCTCCGTTCTCCCCCAGCGTCGCTAGCAACCTGCCGTCCGGCGAGATCGCCAGCAACCCGCGGCCGCCGGGCACAGTGAAAGTGCGCAGGGTACGGAATCTGTCGGCCCTCGAGCCCGAGAGCGCCCGCAGCGTACCGTCCTCGGATCCGGCGAACACCAGCGACCCATCAGGCGAAAAGGCAACCGACGTGACCCGGGTTGTGAACGGAGATCGCCTTCTTATCCACGCCCACCTTTCCACATCCCAAAACCATACAGCTCCCTCGATGCACTCCAAATCCTTGGTTGAAACCGAGCACAAACCTGTCGCCAGCAGGCTGCCATCGGGCGACATATCCATGCTCGTCACCTGTCCTGCATGGTAAAGGATCGATAATTCTTCCCCGTCGCTGGTACGCCAGACGCGCACGTTGCGCGAGGTGCCTCCGCCCACCAGTATTTGGCCATCCGGCGTATAAGCCAGATCGGGGATATTCCAGAACTCGGCATATTCCGACACGGGTTGCCAATCGCCAACCGCATAGGTCCAGATCGCTGCGTCTGGCCATTTCTCCACTCCTCCGGCAGCCAGGGTTTGGCTGTCCGGCGAAAAGCCCACGCTGACCATCTCATTGGGGAAATCGAGCGAATGGATCAGGGTTCCATTTTTCCAGTCCCACACCTTCACCGTCCCGTCGCTGGAGGCAGAGGCCATCAGCGCGCCGTCTGGTGAAAACGTCACCGTCCACACAACGCCTGTGTGCCCCTCCAACGTGTGCAGCAGTTGCCCACTGCCCGCATCCCACAGACGGACGTCGAAATCCTCCGTATTCCCTCCCGCCGTGGCCAGGGTGCTGCTGTCAGGCGAGAACGCCAGGCTGCGCAGAGCCTCACCTTGACTATCAAAACTCAGGGCGGCGGAAAGCTCGCGAACGTTATCCTGGGAAATAAGCTGCGTGGTCAGCGTCGGCGAGGGCGGGATTGCCGTCGGCGGGGCAGGGGTCTCGGTAGGGGCCTCGCTTGGGGTCCGGGTGTTGGCGATCAACGGATCTTCGCCTTGCGGCGTGCAGGCCGAGAGCAATGCCAGCGCGGCCAGGATGAGCAGTGCAGGTCTTAGATTGTGCATCCGGCGATTATCGCATGATTCCCAAATCAGCCTTTGGGTTTATCTGCCGCAGATTGTCTTTTTCGTGCCAGAGCCGAATGTCCAACCGCTTGATTTGCGGCGCAACTTCCTCACATTATCCAAATAAGTGTCATTAATATCGCTTCGGTTTAATCGGTTAATCGATTCTCGGTCTGCCGATATTGCGATTAACCGATTATCCGATTAACAGATTAACCGAGTGGTGGTCATACCTATAACACCTACAACATCTACAATGGCGACAAAATCTACAACATCTACAAAACCGCCATGACCTACAACACCAACACAACCTGCAATGCGCTGGCGCATCCATTTAATCACCGTCCGATTAACGGATTAACTTACGCACCTGTGGAACTAAAAAAGATGCAAGGAGATCGAAAATAATTTCACAAAAATGACACAAAGCTAGCACTTTTAGCCTATTTTGGATGGCAAAAAGGCTGCAATAATATAAAAATGCTTTGCAAGTGGTTTTATGTTGAGGAGGATACATGAGTGGGATAACCACTGGGACAGACCTGTCCATATTCGATGAGCTGCTCGAAGGTTGCCAGATCATCGATTCCGAATGGCGCTATGTGTACCTCAATGACGCCGTGATCCAACAGGCCGGCAAACCGCGGGAAGAATTGCTTGGCCGGACGATGATGGAGTCCTTTCCCGGGATTGAAAATACGGAACTGTTTGTAACTCTGCAAAGAGTGATGCGTGATGGCAAGCCCGAGCGCATGCAAAATCAGTTCACCTATCCGGATGGAGCTGTCGGTTGGTTTGAGCTTCACATTCAACCCTGGTCGCCGGCCGGAATGTTCATCCTCTCGCTGGATGTAACGCCATTGAAAACCGCTTTAGACCATGCAGAAAAGAGGCTTGAACGCATCTCCACACTTCGCCAGATCGATCAAGTCATTACCTCCGGCGCGGACCTCGCTTCTGTTGCGCATGCCATCCTGGGCCATGTTTCTGCGGCGCTGGGCGTGGATGCGGCCGACATGCTGCTCTTGAAACTGCCCTCTTTGTTCTTCAAACAAGCGGGCGCGCGGGGTTTTCGATCCACCACGCCGGAAAGCTTAAAGCTGAAGATAGGGGAAGGAATTGCAGGTAAAGCCGCCCTGGAGAAAAGAACCATCGTTATTGATGATCTGGTGGCGGATGACACTTTTACGCGCAGGGACCTGGCCCAGATGGAAGGATTTATTAGCTATTTTGGTACTCCGCTTGTTTCCAAGGGTCAAATCCTGGGTGTCTTGGAATGCTTTCGCCGACAAAAGAAGGATTACAACCAGGAATGGCTGGATTACTTTGAAATCCTGGCCGGCCAGGCGGCCATAGCCGTCGACCATGTAAAGACATTCAACGATTTGGGACATACTAAATTAGAGCTGCTTTTGGCTTACGAGAACACCATCGAGGGTTGGGCAAGAACGCTGGAACTTCGCGACATTGAAACCAAGGGGCACTCCTTAAGGGTCACTGACCTGACCGTGCGCGCGGCCACCCAAATTGGTTATGGAGAAGCAGACCTGGTACAGATCCAGCGAGGCGCCTTATTGCACGACATCGGTAAACTGAGCATTCCCGACGCCATACTCTTCAAGCCGGGGAAATTGACCGAGGAGGAATGGCAGATCATGAGGCAACATCCCAAGGTCGCTTATGACATCCTTTCCAAGATCGAGTTCCTTAAACCCGCCCTGGATATTCCTTATTGCCATCATGAAAAATGGGACGGGAGTGGATATCCGCGTGGTCTTAAAGGAGACGCCATCCCGGAGCCGGCCAGAATTTTTGCTGTGATAGACGTTTGGGATGCTCTGCGCTCCGACAGACCCTATCGACCACGGTGGAGCGAGGACAAAGTAATGGAACACATAAGAGAGCAGTCCGGGTCTCACTTCGATCCTAACGCCGTGGCAACCTTTGAAAATGTGATCAACAGCTAGCTTTTGGGCCTTATTGTCTGCGTTCGCGTCAAATCCCCTTTCCACAACGGTCCGTTGCTGGACTGGATGCCTCAGGTAGGGGCGGGGTAACCCCGCCCTTCGATGTGAGGCGAGGGGCCCTCACTCCACTCAGGGTCGGGGCAGGCTCCGGCGGCTCGCTCGGGCAGTCTCTCGCCCTGCCGATAATGAATTGGCGGCTCAGCGCTGACTTTGAAATGAGGGTGGGGAGCTCCACAAGGAAACAGAAGGCGCACGCTAATCCGAGAGAGGGTAGGCCAGCTTACTGCGCCGTTGCTTTAGAGGACACGCGTCGACGCAGCAGCGGTTCGCGGATCGCCCTTGCATCCAGCTTGCTCGCGCCGAGAAAAGTGACGAAGCGCGCAAACCCGCGCGCTAACGCCTCGGCGAATTCTTCATTTTTGCCGAGGGACTTATCTTCGAGCCACAAGCCCAGGATGACGAAAGTGTTAGTCGTGCGGTCGAGTTTGCTGTCGAAGCGCGCCACTAGTCTGTCGCCCCACAATATCGGCATCACATAGTAGCCATACTTACGCTGGTGCAAGGGCTTGTACACTTCCCAAACATAATCGAAGCCGAACAGCACCTTGGCACGTCCGCGAGCGCTAACCTGATCCAGTGGCGAAAGGAAGACGGCTTCATCGGTTGTCGTGCCATCTATAGGCTTCCACGCCTTGGGCACGCGTCCGCTCGTCAGGTCGCGCAGCAACTTGGCGTCGCTGCCCAACGCGTAGTAGTGCGCTTCCTTCCAGCCATCTACCTTCACTTCGATGAGCTCTCCGTCGGCCAGAAGAGAATCAGCGATCTGTTTGGCTTTGCCAACCGGAAGCGATTTAGGCGTCCAGCGCCCGGACGCATACCGCAAAAAATAATCGCGGATGTGTTTGGTTCGCAGTAAACCATAATGGCTGACTTCTTTCTTGATCAGAAAGGCGTCCACTTCGTCTTCATCGCTTTCGAAGATCAGCGGCGACGGAGCGACATTCTCCGTAAGCGCATACACCCGTTCGAACTTCTCGCGGTGATGGGTCATCACTTCGCCGATGCGCCACAGATAGTACAGAGCCACGGCGCTATCTTTGCGCCCGCGGTAGCTCTGAGTGCGTTTGCGCGTGGCCATTTCAAAGTCTCGATTACTAACCGTTTCGCGCTCACGCAGGATCTCGCGCATCTCGACAATCGCTTTTGTATGCTCGCGACCCATTTTGCGAATCCCTGGGGAAATATCGCGTTCATGGCGCATTACCACGCGCCAGTGCGGCAGCTCGTCCATTGGGCGCACCGCCAACCAGCCGCCCCAGTCGAAGAATTTGCGCTGCTGGTAAGTGGGTCGCTCCCACATACCGGGTTTGTAATCCAGTACGCGGCTGTGCAAAGTGAGGTCGTGGCTGCGGGCGATGATCTGCAGCGGGTCAAGCTGCATGTACTCCACGGCGCGCATAGCCTGCTCTGTGCCCCTGGCGCCCCGCCAGCGTCGCCCGGGCCACAAGCCCTGTTTGCCGAGGATGAAACGACGCGCGATGTCGATGTCGATCGTCAGCATGATGGCCTACAATACAAAATGAAAGCTGGCCCAGCTGTTATCAGCCGCTTTGCGCCACAACCTTTAGCGTGCTGGGCCGAATATCCTCGCACAGCTCGCGCGCCTTTGCCAAAAACGCAGCGAACTCAGACTTCGCGCGCCATTCGGCAACTCGTTCGGCGCTTTCCCAGGGACCGAAGGAAAGGAACCTGGCTGGGTTATCGATGTCTTGCAGCAAAAGGCCCTGCCCGGCGCCGGGCTGGTCCCGCGAAGTCCACTGCGCGAATTCATCCCAGGCGCGAGTGAACTCTTCCTCTTTGCCCGGTTTGACCGACCAGCTGCCGGCAGTGTAAAGTTGATCTAATGCATCCATTTGTGCCTCCAACTTAAGCTCTTCTTAGGAAATAAAGGGTTGCCGCGAACGCCAGCGCTGATACTAAGATCACCAATCCCATGATCGCCCACATCTTCGCCGCGCCGCCGGTGCCTGCGAAGAAGGGAATGTTGTGCCCGGGTCCAACGGAAAAGGCTACTGCCGCCAGCGCCATGCGCCCGGCAGCAGA
>Ga0209341_10004318_pt1 | contig 13130 bp, 10 predicted proteins | sample RifCSP13_2_FD_184020 | JGI IMG/M metagenome (GOLD analysis project Ga0209341, IMG submission 184020) | Soil microbial communities from Rifle, Colorado - Rifle CSP2_sed 13_2 (SPAdes) (version 2) | ecosystem: Environmental > Terrestrial > Deep subsurface > Rock core/Sediment | place: Rifle...
GACACGCTTGGTTGGGTCTATTTCAAGAAAGGCCTTTATGCGGCGGCCGTTGACCAGTTACAGAAGGCGGTCGCAGTGGACGAGCAAGCGGCCAAAATCGCCAATGTTAGCCCCGCCGGAAATTACCATTATCATCTTGGTACGGCGTTAAAGGCAAAAGGCGATAAGGAAGGTGCTAAACGAGAGTTACAGCAGGCGCTGCAATTGGCGGAGAAAGCCCCCTTTGCAGAGTCGGAGCAAGCCAGGAGCGAGCTGGGAACGCTTTAAGCCCCAACCGGTCCTTCTTAGTTGATAAATGGGGGTACCAGGAGCGGTCATATGAGTACTGAATTTCGCCAAAGAACTCCAGGTGAATTTGCAAGGATTGCGTGGAAGCGCAAATGGATGATTCTGCTTCCTGCAATCGCTGTTGCCGCCGCGATCGGACTGGTCGTCTTTCGGCTGCCGGACGTGTATGCCTCCTCGACCCTGATCGTCGTTAAGCCATCAACACTTCCGAGCGCGGTTGTGCCCACGCTTTCAGAGGATGGTTTGACGAGGCAGTTGGCAAGCATCACGCAGGTGGTTACCAGCCGCAGCTCTCTGGAGCCACTTGTTGAGAAGTATGATCTCTATAAGGTCGACAGAATGCGCGGTGAACCAATGGAGCTGGTGATTGACAGGATGCGCCGCAACATTAGTGTCGAAGTCAATACCAGCCGCAACGACATCACGAATGGATTTAATATTACCTACCGCGGCCACACGCCTCGTACTACTCAGGCCGTTACAGCGGAACTCGCAGGTAAGTACATTGATGAACAAACCAAAAATACGATCAATTCCAGTGCCTCAGCGAGGCAATTCATAGATCAGCAGGTAAAACAGACTAAAGATGAGCTGGACGCCATCGACAAGCAGCGGCTGGAATTCATGCAGAAGAACGTCGGTAGCCTGCCTTCGGAAGCAGTCTCCCTCGTTGGCCAACTGAATGGTCTCAGAGAACAGCAGAAGGCTTACATCTCGGAAGTCGGGAGACTTCAGGATCGGCGCTCGGCGATTGCAGGCCAGGTGGCGCTGATGAAGAGAACCACTGAACAGGCCAGGGAAGAAGCCGCCGAAACTTTGACCGATCCCAAAACCACGATGGCCTGGTCCACTCTCGTTGCCCGCAAGGCTGATGTAGAAGCTCAGCTGACACGAATGCTTCAGGAGTTGCGGCCCAAGCATCCGGATGTAATTGCCAAGCAGGCCGAATTAGATTCGGTGAAGGAAGCAATGGACCAGATGATTAACGAGTGGAAGGAGAAGATCAAGGAGAAGGAAGCAAAACTACGCAGTCGCCCGGACATTACCGTGGCGAATCTGGAAACCGAATTGCGATTGGTGGACGGTGAAATAAAACGGCAGCAGACCCTGCTCGGCCAAATCGAAACACAGATAACCGAGGTCGTACAACGAATAAACACGGTTCCTGGTACTGAGGTGGCATTGGGCGCGCTCGATCGCGAATACCAGACGAAGAAGAGTGCTTACGATCAGCTTCTTTCGCAACAACAAAGAATTGCCCTTGGAGCCGAGGCCGCCTCCCAACAGCAGGCAGAGGGCATCGAGGTGATCGACCCGGCGAACCTGCCAGGGCGCCCCGTGGCGCCTAAGCGCTTCACCCTTCTGGCTGGCGGCTTGGGCCTGGGCCTCGTTATCGGTCTTCTGCTTGCAGGTGCGTTTGAAGTGCCGCGCCTGCTGACAATCCAAACCTCCGAGGATGCGGCGCATTACACTAATCTTCCGGTTTTGATTGCTATCCCAGAATTGTTGACGCCAAAGGAAGCGATCAGCCGCCCGCGAAGGCGCAAACTCCTGTTAGCGGCGGGGGTCGTTGCGACCATTGCGGCAATTCCGGCACTGGCCCTTATTTTAAAGGCCTCACAAGTATTCGAGCGCTTTGTTGCCTAGAGCGCTTTCGTTGATGTAACCCGGCGGTTGCCGGGTACTGGAGGTTAGAGAAGAGTGTACGCAGAATTCTACGGTTTGAGAGAGTTGCCATTCGCGCTGACACCCGATCCGCGCTTCATCTACTTTACGCCTTCGCATACCGAAGTGATGGCTAACCTTCACTACGGAATCGAAAGCGGCAAGGGACTGGTTGTGGTTACAGGAGAAGTGGGAACTGGTAAGACCACGATCCTTCGGTGGATGATGCAGCGCCTGGATCGTACGGTGTTGGTTGCCTACATATTCAATCCTCGTTTATCGGTAGCCGAGTTTTACCAGCATGTTGCTGCTTTGCTGGACGTGCAGAAATGGCAAACGAAATCTGACCTGTTACTCGCCCTGGGGAAGGCGCTCGAGGCGCGCCACTCGCGCGGCCTGCGCACAGTATTGATCATTGATGAGGCACAGGGTCTTTCGCCACATGTACTCGAGGAGATCCGGCTGCTCTCCAATTTCGAATCGGACACTGCAAAACAACTTCAGATCGTTCTGACTGGCCAACCGGAATTGAGAGATGTATTGAATAACCCGGATCTGCGTCAATTAAAGCAGCGGGTTGCATTAAGGTGTGTTATTCGACCCCTACCAAACGTAGAGGAAACTGATCGCTACATTACTTCGCGGCTTCTTGTAGGCGGGGCCCAGCATATCGATATTTTTTCTCCAGGCGCGATCGAGTACATCTTCCGGTGCTCAGAAGGCATTCCGCGCAACATTAATAACTTGTGTGATAACGCTCTGCTCGCTGGCTATGCTGCGGGGGAACGAACAATCAGCCGTTCGATCATTGAAGAGATTGCGGAGTCGTTCGACATGCTGCCAAACATTGGTGGTGGTATGCAGCCTGGCGAAGAAAGGGAAGCGCCGGCCCGCATCTTCACGGCAGCTGGTCGCGCCGAGTTGTGGGCCGCCGGTACTGGTTCGGCAGAGGCCGAGCCAGATACGGTTTCTCCGGCCACCTTTGAAAGGAGCAGCTGAGCGCGCGAGCATGCAATGAACCGCTGAAGCTCGCGAGTTTTGATTCTAGAAGGAGAACAGATGGGCAGAGTTTTTGATGCATTACGGCGCTCAAGCAGCCAGAAGACTGGAACTGCCAAGCCACGTCTAGGAGAGGATTTTCGGCGCCGCGAGGAAGGCAGTCTCAAAGTCGAGTCTCCTTCTGCACGACAGCTCGAGGAACAGCTATTTAAAGGTTCCTCGATAATGACCACTGCGGACAAAGCGGTCTATAGTTCAGCGTCCACTGCGCACACTGCGAATGCAACCGGCGGGTCGGCACTCCCCGGCGGAATGGCTTCGCGTGCTGCTGGGGCAACTTTGGGCGCTGCCGGGTCGGCGCGCGCTGCGGGATTTGTCACCTACGACATTTCCGCCGCGCGCGTCGAGCCTCATCTGGTGGCTATTACTCAACCTCGCTCTGGATATTGCGAACAGTTTCGCTCGCTCCGTACGCGTATTTTGCACGCTGGCGAACGCGAGCGGATATCTGTTCTGGTAGTCACAAGCGCAGGTATCGGTGAAGGTAAAACTCTGACCACCCTCAATCTTGCCTGGCTCTTAGCGCAAACAGAAGGAGTAAGGGCGCTGGTTATCGACAGCGATCTGCGGCAGCCTTGTGCCACCGATTATCTATCAATTGACGCTCCGCTGGGTCTGTCGGAAGTTTTAGGCGGTGAAATCGGACTCAAACAGGCAATAGTTCGTCTCGACCCTGCAGGATTATACCTGCTGCCCGGCGGCAAGGCTCGCGATGATGTCGCAGAACTGCTCTCAGGACCGACTTTTGCCGGAGTTATTGCAGAAGCGCGGCGCATGTTTGATTACATCCTAATCGACGCCCCTCCCCTGGGTATTTTTACCGATGCCAGCTTGCTCATTTCCCGAGCCGATGCCGCGTTGCTCGTAGTCCGCGCCGGCAAGACACGCTATGCACTGGTGGATCGCCTCCTGGATCAGTTGCCTCGCGAACGAGTACTCGGAGTGGTGCTGAATCGGGCGGAGGATGAGCCGCAGTCGACTGCCTACTACTATTCCGATCGGTACTACCGGCGCGATCGTCAGCTATCTAAACCCAGCCAAAACGGACTAGAAGAAGGGACAAAAGAGGAGGTAGCGATCGTTAGTTGAGAGCATCTCGCCAGAATACACGAACCGTTCTGCTGATACTCGCCGAAGCCGCAGTCATATTTGGTGCGATGACGGCTGCCGTGTATTTGCGCCTGGGGTTGCTGGAAGGATACAACGAGTTAGTCTTTCGGCAGGGATTCTTCAAGGCGAGCATCGCTACGCTCTTCTGTCTGGCCGCCTTCTACCTTTTCGATCTCTACGACTTCATCGTCATGCATGACCGGCGTGAGCTGGTATTGCGGCTCGTGCAGGCACTGGGCCTGGCCTGGATTGGGTTGGCTCTCTCCTTCTATGCGTTTCCGCAACTGATGCTGGGTCGGGGCATCTCGCTGATTGCGCTGCCTCTGGCACTGTCCCTCATGGTGGCCTGGCGAGTCTCAATTCACTGGTTTCTGGGTCATCCCAACATCGGGGAACGAATCCTCATTGTTGGATCGGGAAATCTGGCTGTGGAGGTCGCGCGGGAAGTGCTCAACCGGCCGGACGCGGGGTACCGAATTGTGGGCTTTGTCGGTACGAATTCGGAACTGCTGGGCCGAAGCTTGATTAATCCGCGTGTGATCGGTATTACGTCGGAACTCGACGACGTCGTTCGACGCGAAGATATTGACCGTATTGTGGTGGCGATGGGTGAAAGGCGCGGCCAGTTGCCAACGGAAGAGTTGTTGCGCCTGAGTTTGGGCGGTCAGGTGGCGATCGAAGAGGGAGCGTCGTTTTACGAACGGGTGACCGGCCGCGTTTCCCTAAACATGATCAGGCCTTCTTGGCTAATCTTTTCCGGACGTGGCAGGCAGGTAAGAATTGCTTCGATCACGCGCAGCGTAGTGCACCGGCTGGTAGCGTTATTGGGTGCGATTGTGTCGCTACCCATCGCGATGCTGACAGCCGTGCTGATAAAGATCGATTCGCCTGGGCCTGTCTTGTACAAGCAGGAACGACTCGGCAAAAACGGCAAGCCATTTGTGTTAATGAAGTTTCGTTCAATGCGCGAGGATGCCGAATCGGATGGCCCGGTTTGGGCCACCAAAGATGACGAACGCGCGACGCGGGTTGGTTACTTCATTCGCAAGGTCAGATTTGATGAGATTCCCCAATTTTGGAATATCTTGCGAGGAGAAATGAATTTCGTTGGTCCGCGACCTGAACGCCCGCATTTCGTTTCTCAGCTCGCTCAGGAGATCCCCTACTACGAACAGCGGCATTTGATTGCGCCAGGCCTAACAGGATGGGCGCAAATCAAGTATCCGTACGGAGCTTCAATCGAAGATGCGCGCCAAAAGCTTCAGTACGATCTTTTCTATATCAAGAACCAGAGTTTGATCCTTGATGCCATTATCATGTTTGAGACGTTCAAGATCATTCTCTTCGGTCGCGGCGCCCATTAAGCCGGTAGACTTCGGAGGTTTTGAAATGAGAGCAGGGAATAGAGGTTTAATAGCGGTATTCGCCATCGTCTTTGCTGGGTCCTCAGCAGCAGCTAGTTTTGCGCAGACGCAGGAGACTGTAAGCAACAAGACACGGCAAAGGGTTGTGACCACTCCTGCGGAGGAAAAAAGTGCGAACCAGGTGAGCCAAAAGCCTGTGTCTACGACAACGCCAGGTGAACGGCTCGAGCCGGACGATAATAGCCGTACTCCTGCCGATGTTCCGGCTGAAACTCAGGCTAACCGCCAGGAACAGATTTCGGAAGAGGCCGCGGTGGTTCCTTTCTACAATAATTTTTTCAGTACCTATCGCCTCGGGCCGGAAGACGTGATCTCGGTAACGGTCTTTGGCCAGGAGCGCTACTCGCGCTCGGGAATCGTCATTCCGCCTAGCGGCCGCATCGCGCTGACGTTGATTCCTGATGGAATTTTCGTAAACGGGAAGACGGTCGAGCAGGTTGCTGAATTAATCAAGAAACGTTACGACGAGTACATTATTGAGCCCCAGGTTTCGGTCTCACTCGATAAAGCCTCATCCTATCGTTACGCGGTAATCGGGGACGTGGGTCAACCCGGTATTCGGATGATGACCCATCGAATGACAGTAACCGAAGCATTGAATGAAGCCGGTGGCGTCCTACCGACAGGCGATAAGAGCCGGGTCGTGGTTTTGCGCAGGCAGCCAAATGGTAATCTTGCTTCCATTGCGGTCAATGTGTCGAAAATTTACAAGGGCCAACTTGCTGATTCAACTTATCTGGTACCGGGCGATCAGGTAGTGGTGCCGGGGAACAAACTGAAGACGTTCCAGAAGATCATGAGCTTTGTCCCCATTCTCAGCTTCGCCCGGATCTTCACGGGCGGCTTCCCGTACTGAGGCAGACGCCAGGAGGCAGGGGCGCAGGAGGCAGACAGCAGGAGGGCAGGAGGCAGGAGCACCGTCCGAACCGGGACGCTTTTCGTCTTAACCAGGCCTTAGAAATTAGCCGAAGATCAAGAAAGCTAGGCTAAATCAAACCTGAGGCCCTCCCCACAAAATCTTTATCATCTCTTAAAAAGAGCCACGAAACGTGATTGAAACCTCACGATAAACCTTCTTCGCTGGAATAATTTAACCGCGTGTCATACAGGAGAAAGCCATCGCCCATGAGCACTTCGCCTTTGCGTCTTCCACAGCCACCTGTTCCCGCCCGCTGCCGCCTGCGCCTGCCGCCTGCCCCTGCCGTCTGCCGCCTGCACCTGCCGCCTGCTCCTGCCGTCTGCCGCCTGCACCTGCCGCCTGCTCCTGCGGCCCGCCTCCTGATTCTGATTTCTCTTCTTTGCTGCACTGTTCAGCTTAGCGCGCAAACTAGCGTCTGGACTCGACAGCGTTCCGGCACCCTCGCCTGGATACATGCCGTCTTCTTTCTTAATCAAACACGAGGGTGGGCCGGCGGTAGCCGCGGCACGTTACTCACAACGACGAACGGCGGCAAAACATGGGAGGCAACACCACCGCCCAGTGAAGATGTGATTCGCGACATCTATTTTTTGGACGATCAGCGTGGGTGGCTGGTTTGTGAAAGAAATATCTATGAGTTGAAAAGCGTTGACGATCCGCGCTCCTACCTGATGACGACTACTGACGGAGGCAATCATTGGACACGCGTAGAGCTACGCGGCGCTGATGTTGATGACCGGCTTGCGCGCGCCCTTTTTAGTCGTGGTGGACGGGCCTGGGCATTTGGCGAGGGTGGCGCCATCTACACTAGTCGAGATCGCGGCGCGAATTGGACCCGACTTCCAGTGCCGACGCGTCATGTATTGCTCGGAGGAACGTTTGTCGACGAGGATCGTGGCTGGCTAGTCGGCGCCGGCGCAACCATACTGCAAACAGCAGACGGAGGTGACACATGGCACGTCTCGAGGCTAGCAGAGGCAAACAATGCTCGCTTCACGTCGGCTTCATTCGTCGACAACCGTCTGGGTTGGGCCGTTGGGACCGGGGGTGTTATCTATCGCACCATAAACGGTGGACGAACCTGGACGGCGCAAAAGTCAGGCGTGGCCACTGATCTGTTCGATGTGAGATTCCTCGACGCGGTTGAAGGGTGGGCCGTCGGAGCTGAAGGAACGGTCATTCATACGGTCGATGGTGGCTTGCATTGGAACGCTGAACGAACAGGCACCACCCATCCTCTTGAGCGCGTGTTCTTGGTCGGTCGCAGCCACGGCTGGGCCGTCGGCTTTGGCGGCACCATCATCGCTTTCACGCGTATTGAATCCCCGCAGGCTGCCCGCTGACTCAAACGAAACAACCAGAGGTGTAATTGTGAGCTTTGTTGCTGAAAGAGTAAGCCGTAAGGCCAATGTTTCCTTATCATTTATGGTGAGTGTGCTGCTGGCTTTAGCGGGCGCGGTGCTGGCGCAGAATCCCGACGCTTCGCAACCGGGCAAAACATCCGAACCCAGTAAACCGCGATCTCGCCGGGTAGCGACTGAAGAATCCGCAACAATCGCGAATTCGTCGAGGGAACAAGGAGATGCTCTGATCCTGAAGCTGCGTGAGCAGATCGATCAGGCACCTACGCCCCAGGAACGCACCCAGTTACAGTTTAAGCTTGTGGACCAGTTGCTCTCGAGCGGCATGAAACAAGAAGCCGTTAGCCAGCTTCAGTCCATGAGGTCCGAAGATCGCTTCGAGCCGCAGGCATTCTATAACGTTGGCAATGCTCTTGCGCGATTGGGAGACAGCGAAGGCGCCATTGCCGCCTATCGCAAGGCTATCGAACAGCGCAAAGGGCGTTATTCCCGAGCGCTGAATAATATGGGAGTCGTATTGCTGCGAGTGGGTCGCTGGGACGAGTCGGCGGAAGCACTCTTGTCGGCTCTCCGGCTTGAGAATTTTCGTTATGCCGAAGCGAGCTATAATCTTGGCCGACTTTACGCAGCACGTGGCGAAGCAGATATGGCGGTGCGCGAGTGGCGCCGCGCCCTGGTTGTTGATCCCGAACACTCTGCTGCCGCCCAAGCACTATCCTTGGCGGGCAGCGAGGCTCCCATAAAAGTAGCTGCGGTAGGTTCGTCGGGATCGACAAGTGCAGCGAAGGCGACCAGTTTGACTGCGCCCGTTGCGCGCTCGTCTAAACCAGTTGCCAGAGAGACTCGAGCTGCAAAGACTTCCACCAAGGTTTCCCACAGTTCCATCTCATCACCGGTGCTGACGGTCGATACAGAAACCTTCAACTACCTGCAACGGGCCAGAAATGCGCGTGAGCGAAATCGCAACTTGGAAGCCGTCGAGAATTATGAGCGTGTAATCTCGCGCATGGGTGGTTACTTTGCTCCTGCCAATCTCGAATTGAGCTATGCACTCATTGCCCTGGAGCGACGCGAGGATGCGCTGGCCAACCTGCTGAAGGTCGCGGTTAAGGATGGCCCGCAGTATCCCATCAGTTACTATCACCTGGGCCGCCTCTATGAGCTGAAGGGTGAACTCAAGCTGGCGGAGGAGAACTACAATCGCGCCGCTCAATTATATGGACACAATAACGCGCAGTTTCTTCTCGATTTAAGTCGAATTCGGGAGAAGCGGGGAGACATACCAGGCGCGCTAGCCAGCATGGAAGAGTATGTTGCAGTAATGGAGAAACAGAACCATAAACCGGAGTGGTCAGATGCGCGCCTCACTTCATTGCGCCAAAAGTTGGCTGCCTCTCCAACTAGGCCCAACCAATAGCCCCCACATAAGAAGGTGCGGCCCGAAGCAATCATTCCTTATTCCCCAATTATCGAGTTCTAGCCATCGACAAAGGGGCCCGAGCCGTCGCTGCCGGACTCCGTCTATCGTCAACCGCTTGACTCGCAAGGCCTTCCGATAGTAAAAGGGCGCCCGAACGATCCGCTAAAATTTCCACGCACTTCTTGTTGAAGGAGCACAATACCAATGAAGAAGCAAGTTCCTCTTACTATAGCTTTGATTGCACTGATTGCGTCTGTTTGCCTGGCGCAGGAGGCGACGCCTGCACCTTCCCCTGTAGCAAAACCGAAACCAGCCATGAGTAAGGCGCAAATTCAACGGAACATCATCGCGTCCGAAAAAAGGCTTTGGGAAGCCTGGAAGAATAAGGATGACAAGCCGTTCAAGGTAGCTCTCTCCCCTGGCAGCATTATGGTTAGCGATATGGGTGTTACTGACAAGGAAGCCATCGTAAACGATATTAGCTCTGGCAATTGCGAGGTGAGGTCATATTCATTGAGCGACTTCAAGCTAACGTGGCTTGACAGTGATGCTGCGATACTAACTTACAAAGCAACACAGGACGTCACCTGCAACGGAACCGCGGGTCCGGCGGCAGTTTGGGCCAGCTCGGTCTGGATGCGCCGTGGTGGGAAATGGTATGTGGCCACTCATCAGGAGACGCCCGCCCGATGACGTTTGAATAAGAAGAATCGCTGCACAGTCAAGAGCCGGGCCACATCTAACTAACCCCTTTGGCTCTCAACTGTGGTCCGGCCCCTTTCTTTCCAGTTTCGATGAGCGGCAATCTCAGGCGCGCTTCGCAACCTGTCCGAGCGAGGCGGTTCTTCAGCGCGAGCGTTCCTCCATGAGCTTCGGCGATCTGGCGCGACAAGACGAGGCCAATGCCGGATCCTTCAGCTTTCGTGGTGAAAAACGGCACGAAAAGGTTTGCCGTACTCGCCAGTCCCGGTCCTTCGTCGCTGATCCAGACCTCCACCTGTCCAGTGTGTTGCATCCACCCAACTTCAACACAACCGCCGGTTTCCAACGCCGCATCCACTGCGTTACGCAGCAGGTTAATCATTAGTTGCTCCAGTTGCGCGCTGTCACCCTGAATCGAAACTTCCGGACCGTCGAGAATCTCAATCGGCAATCTGGTCTCCAGCGCCGCTACTCGTCGCACCAGATTGTTGATGCTGATCGGCTCAAAACGTGGTTGTGGCAGACGAGCGAGTTTTGAGTACGACTCAATGAAGCGTGCCAGCGAATCGGCACGTGCGGAGATGACTTCCAGGCGTCGCTGCATGTCGTCGCGCCAATCTGCCGCCTGTTGTCGTTTGACCATATCGCCCAGGCTCCCGGCAACTGATTTGATTGGCGCCAATGAGTTGTTCAATTCGTGCCCCAGCACGCGCAGCAATCGCTGCCATGCAATTCTTTCCTCTTCCCTCAAGGTTTGACTCAGATCCGTCAGCACCAGCAACTGATGTGGCCGGCCATGCTCGCGAAACGTGCTGCGACGCACTCTCCAACGACCTACGCCTCCAGGAAAAACCAGTTGCATAGTCTGGCTCTCCTCGTCAATTTGCTGCTCCAGGCACGGAGCCAGTCCCAACTCCTGGCCGGTGCGTCCCAACAACCGTGCCACCGGCTGTGCCAGTAATTTCTCGCCCGCTCGATTCACCAGGCGTAATCGGTGGTGGTCGTCAAATGCGAAAACTGCAACTTCAATCTCCGCCATGACCGTGCGCAGCAGCGCGGTAGCCTCCAGTGCACCCAGCCGCTGCTCGCGAAGAGTTTGCCCCAACTCGTTCGCTTCCAGCAGAACTTCACCCAGCGCATCGTCGCCAGTTGCGCGTCTGGCTCTAATTGAGTAGTCACCCTCTCGCAGAGCACCCAGAATGTTTGAAAGCGTTTGCAAGGGCCGCACCACGCGCTTTTTGAGGTTGAATACGACGCTCAGCCATACCACCACCAACAGCAAATCAATGGTCCATTGGACGCGTCCTGAGTAACCACCAAGCCATAGCAGAAGTATTGAGAGAGTTACGGCAGGCAGACCTGCCCACAGGGCCAGGAGAGTGATTCTGCGCTCAAAGCCCAGTCGCCCACCACGCTTTAAGGCCGGATCAAGCGTGGAGAAAGTTGAGGAATTGTTGCGATTTTCATCTGCAATCACACCGCTATGATAACCCATACTTCTGCAGGCGGCGGTATAAAGCACTGCGACTTAAACCGAGTGCTTCAGCGGCGCGGTTGGCGTTGCCTCCAAAGCGCGCGAGCGCTTTCTTGATAAGCAACCGCTCGACCTCTTCCAAACTCATTTCATCGATTCTGGATGCAACACCCGGTTCACGACCGGGTTGCAACCCCAGATCGAAAGCCGTAACGACTCCGCCCCCGGCCATCAACACGGCGCGTTCGACTATATGATCGAGCTCGCGGACATTGCCGGGCCAGGAGTGCTGCATCAAGGCGTCGCGTGCGCTGGAACTGAACCCATCGAGCGTGCGGCGATAGCGAGCGCAGTGTTGCTCCAGAAAATGTTCCGCCAGTGGCAGGATATCCTCGCGCCGTTCACGTAGCGGTGGTATTGGAATCTCAACCGTGTTCAGACGAAACAGCAAATCTTGCCGAAATCCGCCCTGGGCAACCTCGGCGGTCAAATCAGCATTTGTAGCGGAAAGCACGCGCGCGTTCACCTTATGCGTCTTCGATGAGCCAACACGCTCGAATTCGCCCGTCTCCAGAACGCGCAGCAGTTTCGCCTGTAAATTGAGGGGCACATTTGCGATTTCATCGAGGAACAACGTGCCACCGTCCGCCAGTTCGAAGCGACCGACGCGATCTGTCCGGGCATCGGTGAAGGCCCCGCGCACATGACCAAAAAGCTCACTTTCGAAGACCCCTTCGGCAAGCGCCCCGGCGTTGACTGAGATCATAGGTTTTGTCGAGCGCGTGGACATTGAATGAAGAATGCGTGCAACTACTTCCTTCCCGGTGCCGTTCTCGCCCGTAATCAAAACGTTGGCATCTGCCGGGCCGATGCGCGCAACAAGATTCATTACGGCCTTCATGGCAGCCGATTCCGCGATTACATGTACCGGTTTGACGCCTCCCTCAGCACTAACGCGTAGCGCCAGGTTTTCAGCTTCCAACTGTCTTCCGCGACGCAGAGCGGCACTCAACTCGATTTGGGTTCGCAACACACTCAACAAGCGGGCGTTATCCCAGGGCTTTTGGATAAAGTCACGGGCGCCACGCCGCATGGCTTCGACTGCCAGGTCGACGCTGCCCCAGGCCGTCATCACCACGACAGGCAAAGTAGGATCCTTCGCCTTTATGCTTGTCAAAAGATCAAGGCCTTCCTTTCCGGAAGTTGTATCGCGAGCATAATTGAGATCAATTAGGACAACATCGAGTTCCTGAGTATCAATGGCCTTAAGTACGCCGGTGGGAGATGAGGTGGTTTCTATCGCGAGTCCTTCGCCTTTGAGAAGCAGACGTAATGCCGCCAGCACATCGGCTTGATCATCGGCAACTAGAATTCGAGGCATTACCGAAGCACTGCTTGCTAGCAAATGATAGGAATCGCGACTCCGTACGCGGCGTTAACGTAAGTGAAGAAAGCTTGGGCTGATGCAGTGTCGACGCGGTAATCGACGTTGGTTGATCGACACACTGAATCTCCGGTTATCGTGATCGCCATGAGAATCTGTTGGCCATTCACATCGAAGAAGTTCGGACCGCCCGAGTCGCCGAAGCATGTTCCCCCATTTCCTGTCGAGGGATTTTGCGACAAGCGAATGTAGCCGCCATTCAGCGAATTGAAACTCGAAAATGCATACATGCGCGGTATCGGATTCAGATCCTGAAAATAAGGT
>Ga0209341_10004321_pt1 | contig 13128 bp, 14 predicted proteins | sample RifCSP13_2_FD_184020 | JGI IMG/M metagenome (GOLD analysis project Ga0209341, IMG submission 184020) | Soil microbial communities from Rifle, Colorado - Rifle CSP2_sed 13_2 (SPAdes) (version 2) | ecosystem: Environmental > Terrestrial > Deep subsurface > Rock core/Sediment | place: Rifle...
CTGCTCCTGCTTGTCGTCGAACCCGTAGCCGTCCTCATAGGCCGCGGTGTTCTCCTTGTACTCGTTGAGCCAGAAGTCCTCGATCTCGCCGCCCAGGAAGTGGACGGCACCGCCCGCGTACATGCAAATGCCGCGGATCGACGGGAAGAGCACGAAGCCGTGGACGTTGGCCGGGCCGAACGGCGCGATGTTGCCGTAGACCGAATCCACGGTCCGCACGTTGAAGTCCGCCGCGCTGTACCCCTGAATGTCGATCGTCGTGTTTCGCCCGAAGATCACCGCCGTGTCGTTGTTGGCCCCGGCGAGCGCGCCGCCCGTGATCTGGATGCCCCCAGGCATATCCCGGTAGCTGAGCACGTACAGCGACTCCGGCTCCCCGTTCTCGCCGATCCACACGCGGAACGACAGCTTGGGGTCACGGAAGAACAGGAACCTCCCGTGATAGACCATCGCCAGCTCCGTATACGGCGGGACCCCACGGCGATCGTTGAGCAGCTCGCCCCGCGCCAGGAACCGCACGTTCTCGGTCACCGTCGTCACGCCCAACGGCCGTTCCCAGGTGAATCGGTAGGGGTCGCCGTCGAACGACAGGTAACCACGGATGACGTTCACCCGCTCGTCGGGCGACGTCGTGGGCAGTCCAGACCACACACGGCCCTCGCCGCTGACCGACAGCTCGTTGCTCGCGTCGCTGCCCGCCGATTCGTGGACGATCCGGTCCCCGACCTTGTGGGCGAACGTGAACTTGCCGCGCACCAGTCCGATCGAGCCTCCGGAGTCAGCGCCCAGCGCGAGAACCGGGGGCTGCACCGGCGCGTGGATGCCCATGGGGTGCCACTTCCGGAACTCGGTTCGCACCATCGGCCGGCTGAACTGCCCCACCAGATAGAACCGCTTCTTGTAGTGGATGCCCACGGGCCTGCGGTTCATTCCGGTGATGCCCGTGGGCTGCACCTCGGTGACCACCGTGCCGCCGATCGCCGTCTTGATCGTGCCGTTGTACGTCCCGCCGCCGACGTCGCTGGCCGTCGTGAACAGCAGCATCAGAAGGCCACCATGTCGGCACCGAATACCCGCTCGATCTCCGTGCCGAACAGGTAGAGCCTGCCGATCGTATCGAAGTCCGGGTTTCCGATCGGGTTGTCATCGAAGCCAACCGTGTACAGCGCGTCGCCCGATGACAGCATGGCGTTGACGTCGGCAAACGTTTCTCCTGACTTCACGAAGTACACGGCATCGGTGTACGTCGTGCCGTCGAACGTACCGATACGCGCCGTGTTGAACGCATCTCCTCGCCACCCGTAATGGAGCACCCCCAGATGGTCCACGATGTCCTGGCCGTAGTCGGATGGCGGCCCGATCCTGTGGTCTTCGATGACCGTCGACGGTGCCGTGAGCTTGAGGATCACGGCCTCCGTCGCGTCCTGACCGATGATGTAGGCGCTGTTCCCGTACTCGACTGCGGCACTCGGCCGCCACGGCGTGGCCAGAGACCCGGGCAGCGCGAGTGCCGTGTAGCTCCCCGGGCCGTCACGCCGCGACAGGTAGTCGGTCGACGCCACCCAGATTTTACCCTGGTAGCGGAAGACGATCTGCCGCTCCGAGCTGCCGGCGAGCGCCCCTCCGCTATCGTCGGTCAGCGTCACGCCGTCCCACCGCTTGATGATGCCGCTGCTGATCGCTCCGAAGTACAGCGCGCCCCTGATCAGGTCATCGGACAGATCGAAACCCGCTGCCGGGTCCGGCGTCATCTCCTCGAGATAGGCGCCAGACGAATACACCGGGGCCCCCGAGCCCTCCAGAACCAGCTTCAACTTGGTGTTCGCCAGGCTGGTACCGTCCTCCGGCATCACGATCTCGAACAGCTCGCCCAGCGAACCGAAGCCGTACAGCCGCCTTGCGATCTGGTCGATGACGAACGCTCGCCGCGGCCGCGTCTCGTAAGCATCTTGGTCTGTGGGTGGCACCGGGATCTGCAACGCGTAGTCGCCGACCCCAGGGTTGATCAAGATCGAGACCCGCGGCGCCGGCCGGTCGGGCTCGAAGTAGTTCGTGAACAGATGCTGGATCCAGATGCCGGCGGCGCCACTCACCTCGAAGATGCCCATGACGCACCCGGTCTGCGCCGCCGCATACACCTTCTCCTGACCACCGCGGCTCTGGAGCTCTGGATCCAGGTAGCTGACGTTTTCCAGGTGCCGAAACTGGTTCGGGGCCACGGTGCCACGCGACGACTGCTTGTTGATGCCCCCGGCCATCGGGAACCCGCCATATCCGTAGCGCCGCGACCACTCGCGGCGGATGCCCTTCTGCTGCGGATTGCGATAGGCCACAAGCTCACCGCCAGAACATCATGACCAGCACCAGCACGCACAGCCACGCGACGATGGCCAGCGCCCACCACACGCGGTCTCCCGACGCCAGCCGCATCCATCTCACTGCTGCGTCTTCTCCACGGCCCGAATCCTGAACTCATGCTCCGTCAGCTTCCCGGCGTGCTCTTGGACCCGCTGATAGTGGGCCTCGAGCTGGCGGATGTCCGGTAACGAGCGCTCCACCCTGTCGAACCAGCTCTTGGGCGGAATGCGGTCCACCACGTTGATGATCCGTGCCAGTTCCCGTTTGATCAGCCAGAGGGCGACGGTCGAACCGAACGACAGCCCGGCGAGCGCGGCCACCGCCCAGACAACCATCTCCGGCTGGCTCATCATTGACCGGCCACCGTCCCTGTGCCGTACACGCGGACGATGTAGTCGACCTTCAGCGTGGTCTGCGCCAGGCTGCTCACGGCGTTCAACTCCAGGTCCACCGTGGCGTCCACGGCACTCGTGCAGGTCCAGGCGTAGGTCAGCGTACCGCCGCTGATCGTCGCCGCGTTGCCGTCGTTTGTCTGGTCCGGGGCCGCCGGGTTCATGGTGCAGGTCTCGGTGCCGCTGAGGTTCTGGACGCTGAACGCGAATGAGCCACCGCCTCGCGTCTGCCACGTGCCGCCGCCGCCGCTTGGCCCGTCGTTCGCGTGAACCGTGTACTCGATGACCCCGCCGCGCACCGTATCCGACGCCACGCCGAGGCGCACGACGTCGGTCGCCGCGCTCTCGGTCAGCGCCTTTGTCATGGTCCCCACGATGGCCCCGGCCTGGACGCTCGTGAACTCTCCGGTCGCCTGGTTGTGACTGTGTACGACTACCGTAGGGTCGGTGCATGCGGCCGTCCCGCAGGGTCCGTTCTGGTGGTCGAACCCCACGTCACCAAGCTGGAGCACGTGAATCGCTTCGCTCGCCGTACCCGTGTAAAACTCCAGGGTGTCGGGCGTCGGCGCGGTTCGCGCATTGATCCCGCCGATGGTGGCTCCCCAATCCACAAAGCCGTTAGTGGCATTCAGGTTCAGCCCGCTATTGGCGACGAGCGTGACGGCCGAGCCAAAACTCCCCGTCTGTATCGTCTGGGCCACCGTGAAGCTGTTGTTGACTTCGGCAAGGCAGACGGTGCCGGTGTTATTTGGCAGCGTCCACAGCTTGTCGCTCACCGTCGGGTTCGCTGCGGTCAGCCGTCCCTCGACACCATCCGCAGCCGACCCCTCAAACGTGATATGTCCGGCCACGTCGTTGAGCTCGATCGAGTTGGCTGCGTCCTGCGCGGAGCCGAAGATCACGCGTAGCGTAAACAGTGAGGCGGCGGTGAACGTGTTCAGGATGTCGCTGAACGTCGTGGTATTGGTGGCCGCACCGACCACCGTCAGGATCGCGTTGGGCAAGGTCGCCGACAGATCGAACGACACGTTGTTGGCCCCGGCGTTGACGTCCTCCGCGTACGTGGCGCTCGTGAGGCTCGTCTGGCCCAGATTGGTGCCGTCGGATGCCGCGGTGACCACGGCATTCGACAGCGCGGCCAGGCCGCCGAACGTACCGCTCAGCGCCAGGGTGCCGGCCGCGTTGAACCCAACGACAACGGTACTCCCGCTGTGGCACATGCCGTCAGCCGTGTTCCCGGTGAACGAGTAGGCGGGTGCCGAGCAGTCGGCGGATATGCTGCCCGTGGTCAGCGGGAAGCTCACTGTGCCGGCCGCGGCCACCGGAGGCACGTGAACGATGTCCGGTGCCAGCGCCAGAGACGCGACGCGTGGGCCCCTCAGCCAGGCACCCTCGCGCCACTCCTTGAGCTGCCGCAGATGCTGCTGATCCAGCTCTGTGGCCCCAGCGGTCAGCGGCAGAATCGAGAGCAGCGCCGCAATCCACAGTCTCATGGTCTGCTCCTTACTCGACGCCGTGGAACTCGGCATGGATGTCCTCTCGGTTCGTGGTCAGGTCGTCGCCGTCGTCGGCCGTCACGATCTTCACGCCGAGCCGACAGCGGGTAGCGTCCAGGTCCATGACCACGACGCACCTCGAGGCGGCACCGGCCGCCGTGAACGTGCCGTTGTCGCAGCCGGCTGTCGAGCCCTGCGGGTAGACCTTCGTCGGCTTCGCCGCGGGCGCCCCTGTGATGCAGTCCACTTGGAACAGCACGCCTCCGGTGGCCACCAATTGCTCGACGCCGAACCACACTTCCTTGCGCCGCTTCCAGCGGCTCACGTTGAACCAGCCTGCGGTATCCCCGGTCCCCGTGCGCAGCGTCCGGTAGCTGAAGCCGAAGCCGGTGGCACCGTTGGCCGACCAGTTGACCGCGCTGTTCACGGTGATCGAAGCGCCGCTGGCCTTGTCCCGGACGTACCGCACCAGGCCATCGGTCGGCCCGTCCCTCACGAATATCTCGTCCCCCACGGCCACGGCGTCGAACGGCGTGCCACTGGCCGCGGTAACGGTGGCCGATGATCCGCTTGTCTTGAGGTTGGCGTTGCCCGACCTCGGCTGGTCGAACAGCACGTAGGTCATGGTCGTGGAGTCGGCGTCGAAGTCGGCGACGATCGGGAACACGGCGTCCGCCTGCGCCCCGAGATGAGGCACGAGCAGCGCGAGCGCCACCATTACGAGTCCGGCCCTCAGCAGCTTCATGCCTTTCTCCCTCATATGCGCGACCGGAAGCCGAGGCGCGCGTAGTGGCGCCGGGCCCCGGGGTAGACCGGCCAGTTCTTCGGTGCTTCGATCCCCGGCACCAGGTCCCGTGCCATCTCGATCAGCCCGGTGCGAAACAGCCCGTACTGCTCCGCGAACCGCATGTCTCCGTCGTCCCGCATCTCGTAGGCGATCGCCCCCTCCTTGATCACCTCGTGGTAGTTCGCGGGGATCTCCTCGAGACCGCTCGGCGCCACGGCGTCGAGCAGCGTCGGTGCCAGCCGCTCATACGGGAAGACGAGCGCCGTGTTGTCGCTGGGCGACGGATAGACGAAGATCGACTGCTTTCCGATGTCGACGCCCGACTGCTCGATCTTCCCGATGCTGTAGTGGTCCGGGGTGTCGGTCTTCGGGTCTCCGTTGATCATCCGCAGGATCGAGCCGAACGGCATCCAGTCGAGCTCGCGGCGCAGCGACGGCACAACCACCGAGCCGTGCTTGCCGATGGAGTTGAAGTCCAGCGGCAGGACCTTGGAGTAGGTGTTGGCGGTGATCGTGACGGTGCCCGCCGGCACGTAGCGGAAGACCCAATTCTTGAACGTCCAGCACTTGGTGACCGCACGCTGGCCGTTCTTCTTCGTGCGCAGGCGAGCCGCCGTGTACTCGGCGTCGTCCGGGTCTATCCCGTGGTGGTCTCGCAGCACCTCGTCGATGAGCGTCTTGCCGTCCACCGCGTCATCCGCCCTTCTTCTTGCCCTTGGTCTTCTTCTCGACGTCGACCGGCGGCTCCGGTGCCAGCGTCTCGGGCGGCGGCGGGGGTGGCGGCGGCGGGGGTGGCGGCGGCTCGGTGTCCGTCGACACCTCCCCCAGATTGCTGCCGGCCCCCGGCTGGATTCCGACCATGCGCCGGTGGGCTCCGGCCTCGCCGGCGAACGAGTCGCCCCGGTTCTGCGGCCGGTGCTTCGCCGGGTCGTAGGTCTCTCCCGGCCCCGGGTTCGGCAGGTGCGCGGGGGCCGGCGGTGGCCTGTGCTTGGCGGGTGGCGGGCTGATGATCGCCTCCAGGCTCCCGGCGAGCACGCCGTCGGCGATCGCCTCCATCTCCTCGGTCACCACGCCGCGCCCGAAACGGCGATCGTGGATGACCGCAGCCCGGATGCCGTCGTACTTGACGGCCGACCGCTGCTCCGGGCTCAACTCCGGGGTCAGCCGTCGCAGCCCGATGCCGCCCATCGTGCCCCCGGGTGCCCCGGGGGCCCCGGCCACGAATTCGGCGACGGCCAGCGGCACCTCGCGCTCGCCGTGGGGGAAGACCCAGGTCTGACCACCGACCTCCGCGAACTTCTCGTTGGGCCACGGGTTGTAGACCGTGCCCATCGGTTCGATCTCGCTCATGCCTTCCTCCTGGCGCTCGCCGCCCGACGCTTCTCGCTGGCCTCGGCCTTGTCTCCGGCGACCGCGCGCGCCAGCCGTGCGGTGATCGCGGAGATCACGTCCTTGTCCTCGACCACCAGGCCCTCGAGCTCCTCCGACGTCAGCGGCACGCCCAGCGCCTTGGCCTTGCGCACGATGTAGGCGGCCGCCGTGTCCTCGTCCTTCTCCGCGGCCGGCCGCCGCTTCTTGGCCTCGACGGTCTGCGGGGTGATCACGGCGTCAGCATCGTCGCTGGCCGCCGGGTGGCGCAGCCGCACGTGCTCCTTCGCCGACACCTCGTCCTCGAACTCGGCCGAGCAGTAGCCGCAGATGGCAGCCGCCTGGAACGCGGCCGGCGCCCCGCGGCCGTCGCCGAGGTCCACGAGCCCCTGCTCCAGCTTCGTGAGCCACGCCTGGCAGTGCTGAACCGACCGCGGCTGGCGCGGCGGAACCCCGGACGGGTTGGCGACACGGAACCCCGTGATCTTCGTCACCCACCCGCTCTCCACCTGCCGGCAGTAGTCCTCGTAGAACGACACCCAGCGGCGCCTGGCCTCGAGCTTGCGCTCGTCGTCCCGGCCGTCGCCCAGCATCACCATGAACCCCTTGCGCCCGTAATGCTCGTCCGAGCACATACGGTGCGCCAAGCTCTTCGCCGTCTCGATTACCTCGCGGCGCTCCCAGATCCGGCGGCGCTTGCCGTCGGAACTCTGGGACCACGGAAAGTCCTCGATGTCGTTGATCACACAGGTGCCACGCGGCGGGAACGTGAAGTAGTGACCGGCCATCTCCACGGTTTCCGTGAAGTCCGAGCCGCTCACCACGTGGACGACACCGCCGTACGCGCGGTTGATCTCCTCGATCGTCGGGGCGCCGATAGCCCGCTTCGTGGTCTCGGCGCCTACTGCCGTGCTCATGCGCCCTTCCTTTCGCCCCCGAGGTCAACGTACTCCTGGGGCTGCCGCGGGGGTGCCAGCAGCCCCTTGTCCACCATCCGCCAGTCGTCGACGTCGAACGCCGCCACGTTGCGGTCCAACACCCGCTGGTCTGACTTCTCGACGTCCGCCGCCTCGCGCAACGCCTGCTCCCGGGCCCGGCGGCTCTGGGCCTCTCGGCCCCGCTCCTCCCGGATCTCCCGGGCCTCGGCCGCCGTCATCTCGCGTTGCACCGACTCCAGGGCGTTCAGCCAGCGCCAGTCGAACGGCAGCCACAAGCCGGGTCCCGGGTACAGTGAGCTTCGCGTGCCCGGATCCCACAGGTGGTACAGGATTCGCGTGGGCCGCTCGAGCCGCGGCCGGGTCGGGGTGCTCGGCATCAGGCAGCGATAGACCCAGGGCCAGAGCGGTGCATCCGGCTCCGGCTCGTGGATGCCGATCGCGTGGTACGTCTGGACAATCCGCGACCCGCCCTGAGTCTTGTACACCTTGCGCACGGTCAGCGGCACGATCCGCGGATCCACCTGGCGCATGGCGCGCACCACCGCGGGATCCGCCGGGTACAGCTCCGAGGGCACGGCGCTCACGATGGTCCCCAGGTGGTGGAAGCGCGAGAACCCGAGGGGCGTGCGCCCGGCAGGCGCCCCCCGCTTGGTCTCCCAGGGCGAGGCCAGGGCGTTCGAAAGGATGCCGTGCGCCTGCTCCGATCTCATCTGCCCTTCGCCCTCGGTTGTCTGCCTTTTGCCGCCTTCGGCTGTCGGGCGGCTGGCGGTGCCTTCTCCTCCTCGATCAGCTCCTCCAGCATCTGAGCCGCCCCAAAGAGAGCTTGAAGCTTCTGTTCGGCCTCGCGCTGGATGCGGTCGCCCTCTGACCGCACCCAGCTCAGTTTCGCTTCGAGCCGCGCGACGTCCACGTCAGTCGGTCGGCGCCGTGTCGTACAGCGCCACGTAGCGGGCCGCACCGTTGACCAGCACCTTGAAGTAGCCCTTGATCGCGCCGGGGAGCTCGGTCGCCGGGTCGTCGTTCCACACCCCGGGCACCGTCGACGTCAGCTCGAGCACCGCGTCGTACGTCTTGCTGTTCGTCTGGGCCTCCGGCTTCTCGATGCGCAGCGGCACGAACTTCCCGCCGATCGAGTTGGCGCTGAACGCCGAGCGGATGCGGATGGCCGAGACGTTGCCGGTGATCGCCCGGATCCCGCCGTCGTCCGTCACCATCTCCAGCTCGAGGCCACGGACGTCGCCGCCGATGGCGCCGGCCGCCGTCCCGCGCAGGAACGCGTCGATGTGCGCGCCGATCACGCTGCTCACGGCGACCCCGGAGTTCACCCGAGGGCTGATCTCGCAGCCGATCACGTTCTTCGTCGCGGCCGACACGCCCTGTGCCGGCTTGCACTGGAACCCGATGTTGCTGCCGCTGGTCCCCAGCCACGTCCGGCTGTTCAGTCGGATGGGCCGGTCCCCCCTCGACGTCTGGAGGTCCATGTTCCGGTTGCGGCTCCGGTGGTCCGGCTTGATACCGGGGCCCAGGGCCTTCGACCAGTCGAAGTTGTGCGATCCGATTGGCATCTGCGGACTCCCTTCTCTCAACGGCGCCACCTGCGACGGTGGCGCAAGGTGTACGTCAGAGGCCAGCCCGGGGCCAGATGACCCCGGGCCAGCCGTCAGCCGGCGTCAGTCGCCGGCCAGCGTCGCGTCCTCGAGGTCCCGGATCACCCCGTTCTTCGGCGGGTAGTAGTTCGAGATGTTGAGAGCCGCGTAGATGACCGCGGTCCAGCTCGTCTCGAACCCGCCGCCCGGGGTCGTCGCGTTCGGCGTCAGGTGCAGCACCCCGTCCTTGCCGCCGCCCATGAACTGGAAGTCGGCGAGCGTGTGCTTGTAGAAGCTGTCCTTCAGGCACAGGAAGTACAGCTCCCGCGCCGGGATGTTGGGGTCCTTCTTGATCACGGCCGTCGCCTTGTCGTAGGCGAACAGCAGGTCGCCCTCGCGCCACCCCGTGATGTACTTGGGGAACTCCCCCCGCACGATGCTGTAGCGCTTGTCGCCGGTCTGCAGCGCGCCGACCGCGTTCATGACCCCGGTGTTGCACCGGATGTCCTCGATCTCGCCCCCCGCGTGGTAAATCTCGTCGGCCATCTGGCGCATCAGGCTCTCGGTCAGCGGCCGAGGCGTCCCGGAGTTGCTCAGCACCTGCGCCTTGAGCCCGGGGAACGACGCGTAGGTCTTGCCCAGGAAGCTCGAGGAAACGTCCCCGTTCTGGACCAGACCGCGGATGCCGTTGATGATGTTGCCGCCGTAGTCGCCGGAGCGGTAGACGCCCCACCCGGCGGTCAGCGACTCGGCCACGCCGTCGAACGTCACGGTTCCGGCGAACGTGTTGAACGCGCCGCCGCCGGTGATACCGCGGGTCGTGCGGTCGATGGCCGTTATCTTGTGGTTGGCCGTCCCCTGGACCGTGCCCCCGGTGTCCGTGTCCACGAAGTCGATCCGCATGTTGATGGCCAGCACGAGATGCGCCAGCGGCAGACGGCAGACGAACGAGTTGGTGGCGACGGTCGCCGCGTCCACCACCGCCAGCCGTCCCGTTCCGTGCCCCACGACGATGAACCGCTGACACCCCTTCATCACGTCGGTGGTCAGCATGTCCATCTGGTGGGCGAGCGCCCCGCCGTTGAAGTGTCCCCGGGCGCTGCCGGCGCGCTTCAGGAACTCGGTGAGCTGCACGGTGCCCTTGAACTCCTGGGCGTTGACGCTGCCCTGGGTCTCGGTCGACGCAGCCACGTCGCTGGTCACGCCGCCCTCGGCCCCGGCCCGCCAGTTCTGGCTCGATGCGATGTACAGGGGCACGAACCAGCCGCTGCCGTCCGGAGCCTCGTCCGGACACTGCTGGTCGATGTCCTCGTACGTCGGCATCAAGTCGTTCTGGTACGGCTTGAAGAACCGCTTTTGCGAATACCGCCGCATCAGCCAGTCGCTGACCGCGGAGGTGTTGATGGCTGCCATTGGGCTACTCCCCTTAACTGCTCAGGACCCCTCAATCGGAATCCGACGGGAGTCCTCGAAGATGCGCTTTCGCGCTTCCTTCCTGGACATGGGTCGCTCGTCTCTGGGCACGGGGGCGGTCGCGCGCTCTCCGCGCGGTGCCGGCTGTCTGGCCTCGGCACGCTTGGCCTGCGCGTAGCTCGTTGTCGTCTGGCCCGCGGGGCGCCCGAGGTCGAGAATGTCGCGTGCGGCCTGCTGGAAGAACGTCTTGTAGTTGCTGATCGTCCCATCGTGGGAGTCGGCATCGCGCAACAGCCGATCCCTGAACCGCTTCTCGCGGTCCTTGGGAATCTGCAGGTCCCGCACCGTCGTGTCCAGCGCCTGCTGGATCGACTGGTACTCCTCTTCCGCCAGTGTCTTGAGACGAGTCTCACGTTCCTTGCGAGACTGGAGCTCGGTCTGCGTCCGTTCGACGATGCCCTGAAGCCGGTTGTCGTACAGGTCGTACTCGTCCGCCAGCCGCGAACGGAGCATGTCGAGCCTCGTCAGCTCGACGTCCGCCCTCGTCTGGTCCAAGCTCAGCCCGGCCATCTGCCTTCGGAGGGCCTCGAGCCGCGAGGTCATCGCGTCTCGTTCGTACTCCGGGACATCCGGCTTGCTGAGCATCTCCTCCAGGTACTCGACCTTGCCTTGGACCTTCAGAAGCTCGGAGTCGCGGTTCTTCTTCTCACCTTCGAGTTCCTGGGCCTTGGCCTTGGCCGCTTGGTTGGCATCGTACCGAGCTTTCAGCTCGAGCTTGAGGCTCTGGACTTCGGGCGTCTCGGGGAGCGCCAAGGGCTTGCCGGAGGTCGGCTCGCCTGGCTGCCCCACCGCCCCGCTGACGGGGGGAGGGCCCCCATCCGCCGGCGGCTCTTCCGTCGTCCGCGCTCGTCCGCTCAGGCCCTTGAGTTGTTCGGCCTGCTCGTTCGAGTGGCGCTTGGTCTCGAGCAGCGCTCGGATGACCTCACGCGGGTCACCCTTGTACTGAACGAACGCCTTGCGCTCGTCGTCGCCCCATTCGGTGGTATCCACCTCCGACAGGAAGGCTTCCGGCTCTTCCGGTTCTTCGGCTTCTGGGGAGGTCCCTTCCGCCGTTTCGGTAGGTGCCTCGGGCTCGGCCTCGGGGGAGGGCCCCGCTGGCTCGCCCGGAGCTTCGCCGGGTTCGTCGCCCGGCTCCGCTTCGGCCCCGACCCTGAAGTCGGGGACCGGCGCGCTTCTCGCTTCTCGCAGCGCTTCGCTGCGCCCCGGCGTCGGCTTGTCGCCGTCGCCGTAGTCGGCTTTGCCGTCTACTTCCACTGCCATCTGGCTCTCCTGCCCCGTCGGGAGGGCCTCGGGGGCGTCGAGTCCTCAAAAAGCGAAAGGCCGCCAGGTTGTCCCTCTGCAACCCTGGCGGCCGCCGTTTACGGTCTTTGCCGCGCGTCTACTACGTCTGTGGAGCCACCGCCTCGGGCGGCGGCTCGATCTTCACGGAAACCTTATCCCCTTCGATGTAGGCTGTCAACACGATCTTACGGCCGTAGCTGCGCAGCGGGTCAAGCTGGCGCGCTACCCACTCGGCGAGCGAACGATGCGCGTCGCGGTAGTCCGCTGCCAGCGCTGCGGCTTCCGTCACCGTGCTGTACTGCTCGCAGGTCGGCAGTCCCATCTTTACGCTACTGCGCTTCCTTCCGCGCCCTGGCGATAGCCGCCTTCTGCGGCGCCGCCTCCTCGCGCTTGCGCTCACGCCACTCGCGCACGGCGCTGGCCCACGACGTGGTGTCCGGGTAGTCCGCCTGCTTCGGCATGCCCTCGGCGGCCCCGGCTCCCGCGCGCTCGGCCACCGGCTTCACGCCACTGGCCGCCGGAGGCGTGGCCTTCGGCTTGATGTCGAGGGTCTCGCGCTGGGCGTAGGGCTTCGCCCCCTGGCTGCCACCCGTGGCATACGTCTCGGTCCCGCGCTCGGCCGTCGGCACCTCTGTCTCCCGCCCCCGAAGCGCGGCGAGTGACCGCTCCTGCCGCTTCTTGCGTTCCTCGGCCGTCAGTTCCTCGGCCATCTTCATGTCCTCCCGCGTGCCCGCTTGATCGCGCGCTTCTGTGCCTGCTGCCGCTCGCCGGGTGACGGCTTTACGTTCTCGCCGGCCTCCCGCGCCTCGCTCAGCGCGATGGCCATGGCCTGGTCATGGCTCGTGACCTTCTGGCCGCTGCTCGAGCGCAGAGTGCCGCGCTTGAACTCGCCCATCACCTTGTCCATCTTCCCGGCCATCGGACGCCTCCCGTGACCCGCGTAGCTCCGGGTCAGCCAGCCTTCGACGTCTGACGTACCCAGGGCCACGCGGGCACCCCCTCTTTACCGCTGCTTGCTCACGGCCAGGGCTCGGTCCACGGCGCAGCCACAAGCGAGAATGTGCGAAACGTTGTGGTCGCTGGCCGAGCAGAACGAACCCGGGAACGGCGGAACGTACAGGTTGTAGACCGCAGAGTCCGGGTCGACCGACGCGCATGACCCGGCCTTCACGAGGACGAACGCCGTGCCCTCTGGCGGTGTCCAGGACGAGCACGTGCCGTTGAACGGCCCGGCATTCCGTTCGAGCTCCACGCCACCATAGGCCCCGCACTCGTTGCCGGCCCCAGAGTTGCCGCAGTAGGCCGGAGACGGCTGCTGTGGCTCGCACCCAGGCGTCGGGGTCGGCGTCGGGGTCGGCGTCGGAGTCGGCGTGGGCGTCGGAGTCGGCGTCGGGGTCGGCGTCGGGGTCGGCGTCGGAGTCGGCGTGGGCGTCGGCGACCCCGACGCCG
>Ga0209341_10004323_pt1 | contig 13122 bp, 9 predicted proteins | sample RifCSP13_2_FD_184020 | JGI IMG/M metagenome (GOLD analysis project Ga0209341, IMG submission 184020) | Soil microbial communities from Rifle, Colorado - Rifle CSP2_sed 13_2 (SPAdes) (version 2) | ecosystem: Environmental > Terrestrial > Deep subsurface > Rock core/Sediment | place: Rifle...
CAGGGCACCGAGGGCAGCCTCGTATGCCAGGATGCCGTCATCGAACAAGCCCAAAATCTGAGCAGCGGTCAGGTTCCTTCCGAACCCGCCAACCGCTTCCTCTTCCTGCTCTTGTCTTGCCTGAAGGATCGGGTCGGTGTCGGGGTCAGAAGTCCCTTCCTGTGAGGTCGGTGCCACAGGCACCTGTGACCAGTTCCCTGTCAGCATGAGGAGCCTGACATCGGAAGGGTCAACGAGACGAGATTCCCCCGTCTGCTTGTTCCAGATGCGAACCATTTCCTAATCTTACCTTCCCTGCGCCAGGCTATATCGTCGGTGGGCAGGAACGAGTCAGGGTCGTAGATGAACTCCCCGTTCACCCACAGCCACGCAAGTCGTCGGCCGTACTGGTCAATCTCCGGGAAGCGGTCATCGGGCACGAGCCAGACCGAACCGGGTGGAGCTTGCTGAAGTCGCTGGAATAGCTCCCGGTGAACGGTCTCGGCCTCTTCCGGTTGCAAGGAATACTCGGGGGCCCTGATGCCGAGCAGGCGAACACCGTAGACCTTCGGCTGCCGCTGGAACTCTCCGACCTGCACGTTAGGTCCGGGCAGGAGCTGCGGGCCGAAGGTGATGCCCTGATCGGAGTTCTGTGAGACCTCCAACGAGTCACCGTCTACAACGTCCCACACGTACGGCTGGAAACCCCCACGGTCCCGAGGGTGTCCGGTCGGTGGCGTGGGCGGTGCCCAATTCTCAGGCCAGGGACCGAAATCCTCAGAGAAAGCCTGTTCCCAAGTCGTCTTCCAAGCGAAACCTGGGTAGGCGTGTGCCATGTTGGCATAGCCCTCCCGAGCGGCGGTGATCTGCTCAGAGATGTTCGGGTCCTCTCGCACGTTGCGGTAGAACTGCGAAGCTACCCTCATCTCATCCTTCAAGCTGCGCACGTAGTCCACCCACAGGTCCGGGTAGTTGTCGTCACCGGGACTGAGCATCGCTATCTGAGCGAGTGAGTTGTCCTGAGCGGCGCTGCGGTACTCCGCCTCGGCCTGGTACCGACCGACCGTGATGGAGTGCAACGGGTTCTGCCGGTTCCGAGAGAGGCGCTGTTGGATAGCTTCGATCAGGTCCGTGCCCGTGTACGTCTCGTCGAGAGTGATCCCGAGCAGCCGGGCCTCCTCCGAGATTTCGGTGATGGGCACATCGAAGACGTACTCCCGCAGGTACGCAGGGAATCCGCCAGGTCCTGCAACGACGTTGTTGCTCCGCCACTGATCGTTCAGAGGGTCCCCGTCGTTGAGGTACGAAGCCTGGTCCGGTCGGTTCTCCGTGATCCAGCGCACCGCTTCCGAGTACACGTTGCGAGCCACCCGGTCCTGCACCACAAAGTAGTACCCCAGGGTGGACAGGAACACGTCCTTGGCCGGGCGTGGGATCAGCCACCCCGCCTTCTTGTACTCGGCAAACTTCTCGCTGCCCTCCTGCCCGGGAAAGTGCTGGAAGGGCGATGTGCCCTCCAGCTCGGGAATCTGGTCCACCTTCGCTACGTTCCAGGTCCACCCGCTCACGAGCTGTGCGGCCAGGCCGGGGTACTGAACGATAAGCAGGTCCCGCTCCTCCACCGGCAGGTCGTAGAATGCCTGACGGATCGCCCCAGCCGCTTCGCTGAGAGCTTCAGGGTCCTTGGGGTTGGCAGCCAGACGCTGGGCGTCCCGCTCGGAAAGGAGCTGCGGGAACTGCTTCCCAGCCTTGAGCCATATCTCCTCGATGTCCTCGTGGGTCGGGTCGGTGTTGAACCGGCTCGGGAGAACCTGCCGCAGCAGAGTCTTTTGCAACAGGGACTCGCCCGCCTCGCCCACAGCGTTGTACACGTACGCCTCCATCAGGTGCCCGATGAGGGCCTTCTCATCGAGGGACGTGTTCGCTCCGTACGCCAGCAGCTCGTCCCACGCCTCGGCCTGGCCCAGGGTGGCCTTGATGCTGCGCACGGCCTGGGTAGAGCCCTGCGTATCGCCGATCAGCTCCATGAGCCCCCACGGTGCGGGGATGGCACTGTTCCAGGGCGGGGGCAGGGCCGTAGAGCGCAGGTCGAGAGCGGCCATCGTGCGCAGGATCGAAGATATCCACCCACCCCCAACGAACCTCCCGGCAGGAGAGTCCGAACCGTACTCGGTGGTGGGCAAGAACGCCGGAAGCTCTTCGCTCATCCACTTGCTGAAGGCGCTCCAGTTCTCTTTGTCGGAGGTCGGATCGGGCACGAGGAAGTCGATGAACGACATCGGCAACATTCCCAAGCCGGGTATCAGAGAGAAGAAGGGGTTCTCTCCCTCATGCGGAAGGAAGGTGGCCGGGCCGAGGTCCACCCCCTCGATGTTGATGTCCTTTCCGAAGGGGATGCTCAACGGCCAGGGTAGACGGATGTTTATCTCCTGATTCTCCAGCTCCATATCCAGAGCCGCCACACGAGAGATGAGAGCTGTGGTCCTGTTCGGGAGCACACCCACCGGATAGTGCTTCATGGCCTGGTCGATCCAGCCAGAGATGCGGGGGTGATTAGCGCCGATGAAGTGCCCTCTCAGGACAGGCTTGGCGAAAACGTTCCGCATGTAATAGGCCCACATGTCGGCGTACGGTTTCCCGAACGGAGCGACGTGACGAGCCGCCATCCCGGCGGGAGAAGAGACGTGCCACTGGTACATGATGCGGTCGATGGCCCTGGTCGCAGTCTGGTCAGCGACGTGCTGCACGTACGACTCCGGTATGATCTTGGCCGCAAGCAGCCGTTCGTCGAGGAAGCCCGAGGCCACTCTGGACAAAGGCGTGGGAATTCCTATGCCTAGAGCGATGCGCTCCAGGTCGGCCGTGGGCACGATGTTGTACCCCTGCGACTCGAATAGACTCGTGAGGCGTTTCGTTTCCCTGGTCCGTTCGAGGGAAGCTATCAGCTCCTGTCGCCCAGCCTGGGGTTGCAGGAAGAGGTAGTCGAAGAACTCCGCTACGCCCTTGCCGGGATTCAACCGCTCGGGGTCCTTCGCCCATCCAGGTAGGGGACCCAGGTCGTCCAGCAGCCACTCGGGGACTCCAGCCGACCGGCCCATCTGCGCCGAGCTACCCACCGCCTCCGTCCATGCCTTTGAGGCCCGGGCCTTGTCCTTCGACCGACCCAACAGGAACTTCCACACGTTCTCGTACATTGCCAGTGCGTCCTCCTTCGTCATGGGACGAACGACTTTGCGAACGTGGTCCTGGACCAGTTCCTGCTTCATCCAGTTCGCAGAACTGTCCCACCACGCATCGAATCTCCCCTGACGAGAGGCAAGGAACCCGGTGTCTTCCAGGAAGAAGTCGGTCAGCTTGCGTCCTGCGTTCAGGTGCTCGAACGAACCGGGAGGGATGTTGATGAACGCCTCTCCTCCCGCTTGGAACAGAGACGCCTGCCGGGCCGAAACCTCTCGGGGAACGGACTCCCGAAAGCGGCGCAGCACGTCCTCGGCCTTTTGCCCAACTGGACCCAAGCTCACCTTGCCCGCCGTGATGCGGGAAAGGAAACCGTCAGTGGTGCGGCCTATCCGGGCCACGTCTCGCTCGATCCACGCACCTAGCCCCTTCACTCCGTAGTCGTGACCGATGCGATAGAACTCGTCTAGGTGGGCAACCATCGCAGTCGCCGGTCGGAGCACTTTGTCGTACATGAAGAAACGCCGTGCTATCTCGTACCACCGACCGACACCGTTCTGTGCCTTCACCCGCAGCCACTTGTTCCACGCCTCTGTGAAGGCACGAGTGAGTTGGTTCTTTCCTCGGGCTTGTCCACGCAAGATTCGGGTGTATAGCGTTCGGGCCACTTGCAGGTCGAGAGGAGACACCGGCAAGTTCACGCTCATGCCCTCAAAGTTCGGAGTGAGCACCCGCTTGATCGGTCCCGGAAGATCGGCTCCCGCCTTAGGGTCGATGCGCCGACTCCGACCCCGCCGCCAGGGAGCGTCTCCCCGCAGGACACCCCAGTTGATGGTCCCCGTCTTGTCGTCCAAAAGGCCGGGAATCTTCGCCAGCACCGGGTCCGTACGAACGTAGGCGTCGTACTCCTTCAACAGCATCTCTCCCAGCTTCCGTCGCCCGTCGAGGTCCTTCATGGACAGGACGTGTTGCTGCAACTTGGTAGAGGCGCTCTTCAGGGCTGGAGTCAGTTCCTTCAGCAAGTTCCGAGAACCGACCGACCCCGCTACGTTGCGAGCTTCGTGCCTGATGACAGACTGCATAAAACGAGCACCGTCCTGACTCACTGCGGTCGGAGTGTGGGTAGCAAGCCAATAGGAGTCGAGCTGTGGTTCCGCTTTCTGCGCAGCCTTGTAAAGAGCAAGCCCATCCCCCTTGTGTGCCTTGGTGGTAGTGATGGAAAAGTCGATGAGCTTGTCCGCAGCGTCGTAATCCAGACGAACAATTCCAACCATCTGCTCACTGCGAAAGAGGGGAACAGAGAGGGTTGCACCATCCTGACTCAAGGAGGGGGCACCAACACCGTCGGCACGACCTGGAGCTGCTATGGGCTCGAACTTGGCAATCTCTCCCGTAACGTGCTTCGCTGCATACTCTTCAGAGGACATGACCGCTTTCTCGCCCAGTGCTTTCACGTCTGCTGGAGAACGTCCATCTATTCGGGTCTTCATGTCCGTCAAGCCCCGATGCCGTCGCTGCAAGCGCAACAGATCGTCACCAGTCTGCCCCCCCGCAGCGATCTGGTTATCGAGGAAGCCGATGGCGGAGTCGATATCGTCGTACGACTGACCTCCGAGGCTGAAACCCTCGGCCAGAGGGCGCACGTCTCCCTCGGCCAGCTTCGAGAGCAAGGTTACGTCCTCGTGCAGTCGAGCGGTTTCCGTGCGCAGAACGTCCAACTCGTCGGAGTGCTGCGATACCACGGACAGAGCACCGTCCATGAACTTGTCATAGAAGGCATCGAACTTCGTGAGGTCCTCACCGTAGAGAGCAGCAAACATCTGCCCCACTTCGTCGGTGAAGGAAGCCCCGTACAACTCGACACTGGTACGGTTGGGGACGGCGGTAGTGAACCGTCGAGCCGTTGCCACCACGTCGTTCCCCGCATCGTCGAGAGTGGCTCGGATCACGTTGCCCATGTACTGGCCCCACATGAGGTTGTCCACGTTGCCCGGTCGGCCTCCGAGGAGGATCGCATCCGTGAAGATTTTCTTCACGTCCGCCTCGGCTCCGGTCTTCACGGCTTCGATGAAAGGCTTACGGAACTGGGGAGCCATCCACCCGACGGCCATCGCTCGGGAACGAGCACCCCGGCCGGTCATAGTCACTATGTCATCCATGACCTGTCGTCCCGAACGGCTCGCAACGAGAGCCATGACGTTCTCGGCCGACGAGAACTGGCGTAGGGCAGCAGCCCCCTTGGCAGGAGCGAAGAGCCAGGTTGTCGGGTCGAAGATGGTCATCAGGCCCAGGTCCACACCGAGCCCTAGAAAGGTGTCCTCCAAGCCCCACACAGCCGAGGGCTTAGCGTCGTACGTAGCAATCTCGTCCAAGATGTCTATGAACTTCCCGTCCCCGGCCATCGACCGCACATCCTCGTCGCTGACCAAGAGCCCTGCACCGATAGCGACACCGGCCGTGAGGCGACCCCAATCGTCGAGCAGATCGAGCACGCTGTAGTCCGTACGGAACTGGTTCTCTTTGAGTTGCTCGAAGAACACGTCCTCCTCCGACCCGAACGAGTCCTGCTGGAGCTGCTGTACCTCATCAAGGTTCTCCGGGTTGCCGAGGAAGCCCTGCAAGAGGAACGTCGATGCGAGCGTGTAGTCACCACCCGCTGCCTGGAGGAACAGGTCCTGCGCTTCGGGATCGAGGTCGGCGAACTGGATGTCGGTCATCGTGGCGAGGTTCTGTTGGTAACGGGCACTCTGGCGCTCGGCCAAGACTCTCCTCTGTTCGGACGTGGGCACTAGGGTTTCAGGACCCTGCACCAGACCAAGGGACGTAGCCTCCTCCAGGATGACTAGAGGGGTACCCATCGGCCCGAGAAAGGCACTGGCGGGAACTTTGTCGAGCTGCTCGAACATCTGTCCAAAGAACTCCCCCGCCCTCTTGAGGGGCACCATGAACAGGGGACTCTTTTTCGGGGCACCCGTGTCCTCGATGGACTTCCAGTAATCGGCCGACAGCTTGTCATACTCAAAGCGGAACGCCGCTGCGAGCCGTTCGTCCGGTGCGCCTGTGAGGGCGGGCTTGAACACTTGGCCGAAGAAGAACTCACCGAGGTTGGCCTTGGCATCATCGGCCCGCACGGCGTTGCGTGCGTTGGCAGCGGCCTGATCGAACATGCGTTGGCGCTGCGCTGCGATGGCTGAGTAGCCCTCGATACCGTTCTGTACGGTTTCGAGGATGTCCTCGTTCAAGAGGGCCAGGTCTGCCGGGTTGTACTGTACGAGAGCGGCGGGACCGGCACTCGCTCGGTTACGGACGTGGGTGTTGTCTACCCGAGCGGCGTAGTCCTGCATCGACCGCCGCAGTGGGTCCTCTCGCTCTCGTACGGAGGCCCAAGTCGGTCCCGGGTCCCAAGGCACCCGATCAACCAGGGCGTGACCATACTGCTCCACAACTGGTCGGGAACGTCCCAGCCGAGGCCGACGACTGGTGGTGGGAGGCACTAGACGGTCCTGGGGCGCTGTGCCGCAAGTTGGCGCAATAGGGCCGCTGCGATACGCCGCAGGTGTGGAGTCTGAGCGTACTGGGCGATGGCAGCCAGGCGTTGGACCTGCGTGAGTTGTGCCATCAGCTCCTCACTCCGAGGCACACCGGATGGTCCTCCACCTGGACCAACACTGAGTCCTTCCGTGATGGGTTCTTGTGACGGTGGTTGCCCTGCGAGGCGCTGCAACGGAGAACCCATGTTCAGACCCATCTGAGCACCAGCCGCAGCCACACGAGGCTGGCGGGCAGGTACGGCAGATGTACGTACACCCCCCGCCGAAGCCATCTGTTGAAGCTGCTGACGCTTGCCCTGCTCCGGGAAGCGGGTCCCCTGAAAGATGTCAGTCGGCATTAGGCCACCTGTCTCGGCCCAGCGAGCATCTGCTGGAGGGGAGGCAAAGCCACGCTGGGAGGGGCCTGTCGGCCGCTACCGGGAATCCCACCACGAGCGAGGGACTCCATCTGCTGCACGGCTTCCATACCGCCACCGCCATCCATTCCAGGGGGCAGGAGGCCCGAGCCCGGCGAAGGCCCGGCAGGCGCTTGCATGATCTTCATCAGACCCTCGATTGCATCGTCGATGGACACGTCCTCTTTCTCCAACTGCTTCAGGAATACGGCTGCGAACTGGAGGTTGCCTTGACTCGCCTGTTGCAACAGTCCGAGCATGATGGCCTTCCGAGTGTCCGCCCGAGCCCGACGCAGCTCCTCGACGGTCGGGTCCTGGAGGAAGGGCAACTGCTCCCGCACCGTCTCCACGGACAACACTTCGTTCGAGAGCCACATAGCCATACGCATCTCGGTCGAGGCGGGATCGGAACCGGCCCCGATTCCGTACGTCACGGTGACGTTGTAGTTGCCGTCCACGTCGCTCTCGGGGTTGTACTTGTCAGAGACTCGACCGCTCCGCTCGTCGCCGTAGATGGTCTTCTCCCCAGCGCAGTACTTCTCGTCGAAGGCGAGCAGGAAGCCCGAGACCTTCGAGAGCATTCGCTCGAACTGCTTGTGAGCGAGAGCGAGACGGGCGTCGATCTGGCCCATGCTCGCCTGAATAGCCCGACCGGATGCGATGGACGCACCGGGCTCCCCGTGGAGTTGCTGCGGCCACGCCGACTGCTGACGAGCCTCCTCAGACAGTCGGGCCACGAGGTCCTTCACGTCGAACTTGGACGTGCTCCCGATACGTTCCAACCGGGCATCGAAGGATCGAGCGTGAACGATCCCCGCAGGCCCGAAGTCTTGGGGGTTCAAGGTGTTGAACTCCAGCACGGGTGGGAACACGTCCTCCTCGGTCGCCATGATGGTGAGTGACATCAATCGGTGGACGGTGCGCATGACGTGCATGGCCTGATCGAAGAGACCACGCCGTTGCCCATCGAACGTGGGTCGCACGACTTCCACCACGGGCACGAAGCCCAGGAGGTTCGGTTCATCCACGAGGAGGATCACGCCGTCCTTGCGCTTCGCTCCCACGTCAGCGATGGCGAGCATGAACCTGTCATTCTGGTACCAGAACCACTCCTCCAAAAGCTCCCCCGACTTGCGAGGGAAACGCCCGGCGTACTCGGGGTAGGAAGTGGCGAACTCGGTGCGGGAGATTCGTCGAGCGACGAGGACTTCGGACACGTCTCCCTGCGGGTCTCGCAAGACGTACGTGTGGCGAGGGTCGAAGCGCATGACGTACGGATTGCGCTGTGCCGCTTCCTTGGTGAAGTCGGCCCACACACCGAAGGTCACGCTGCCGGTGCCGGAATAGTCTCCGCCGCCGAGAGCGAGCAGTTCCAGGATGTTGCTCTCCCCCCACAACTGCTCGATACGCCGCTCTCTCTTGCGAGCGGCCCTCTTGCCCACAGCTCTGTTCTCGACCACAGGCACGGGGCAACGCACGGTGGGGAGCACCGCTCCGAAGATCGAGGCCCAGTGCGAGATGCCCATCTCAATGATGTTCGCTACGGTGGGCGCTTCTCGGGTCTTGGTCAGGTCAGGCCACACCACGTCCCACTCACCGTTCACGATGAGCGTGACCTCCTGGACCCGGCTCTTCCACTGCCGGTGAATTTCAACGAGAAAGTCCCGACGAGACCGGAGGTCCATGCCTGGAGCTACAACGACGGGCACTGTTTGGCCGTATTCGACGGGAGAGTAGCCTGGAGAAAAGTCCATGCTGTTAGCTTACCTGCGGGCGTAACGAGACGCAGCCTCCGCCAGGTTCTGGCGAGCTGCTCCACGTTGCCGGATGATCGGTGGGACTCCTCTGCGTTCCATCACTATAGCTTGGTCAACCTTCTCGTGCCGAGCCTGCGCCGCCACCCCGTTCGCTACCCACAGAGCGATGGCCCCGTCCTGCTCCTGCGAGAAGGGAAAGGCGAGCAGGTCCTCGACTAGGGGACGCAGTTGCTCCTTGTCCAACTCGGTCAGGGAAGGGAAGGCAATGAGCCCATTCCCGAACAAGGACGCCAGGGCAGACACACCGTACTCCTCGTCCCACTTGGCTCCCGGCTTGTGCCCTCGGGCAAGAGTCTTGTGGTCAACGACGATGGTCCCTGCCTGGTTGGCCCTTGCCATAAAAGCCTCGTCGCCCATAAGGGTCGGACAGAAGTTTGTTTCGACAGCCGAGTACTGCACTCGATGATCCCGATACCGATCCCAAAACTGGTAGAAGAGACTGCTGCGAATCCCGGTAGCCCCAAGGCCCGAACGCACGAAGAGGTCCACCACCCGACGCACTCGGGTACTGGGGTCGAACGCCAGCAGCACCGTGAAAGCACGTCCGGTGGTAGCTGGGTCCGCTCCGAGGATCAGAATCTCGTGATCGAGCACGGTGCCGAGGGAGAAGTTGGCCCCCAGGGCGTACGCCTTCTCCATGTGGTCGGTGCGGAAGACGCTCTCAGTGTCCTCCAAGTCCTCTTGCTGCCACACGAGCTTCCATCGTGCGGGGTGGGTGGCGAACTCCGCTCTCACGTCCCGCAGCCCGGGACGGAAAACGCTCCCCATGATTGGGTCCTCTATCAGTTTCCCTTCGAGGTCCCAGTACTCGGGCCAGCTCGCTCGTTCCTCGTCGGTGAACTCGTCCAGGATGGCAGGGATCACGATCAGTCGGAAGGTCTTGAGGCCCTTCCATCGCTTTTTCCATACACCGTAGAGGTCGAAGGGAAGGAGCCGAGTGCCGTTGATGACCGTCTGCCCCCGATTGGCACGGGAACGGACCTCCCCAGTGAACCAGTTGTCGAGTTTGGTGCGCATGGTCTCGCTGATCTGGTTGTCGATCACGAGGGCATCGTCGAGGATCAGCAGGTCGATACGGGTCCCGTAGATGAGCTTGCCGATGCCGAGGGCTTGGATGGTCGGGTCTCGCTCTCCTGAACGACGGTGACGCACAAAGATACGATCCTGACGCCACATGCCCTCGCCCGTCTCAGACTTCCATCCGTTGAAGTCGTCAACTAGGTTCCCTTCTTTCCCTACAAACAGAGAACGGTCGGTTAGGTACCGCTTCACCCGTTCGAGGAGGGCCTCGGCCTGATCGCCGTTCTTCGAGACGAGGGCCACACGGATATCAGGGTTCTGAGCGATGCGGTAGCACACGTACCACAGAGAGACCATCGTGGACTTGCCGCTCTCAGGATGGCCGAGAATCTCCACGATCCGGCCGAAGGGGTCCGCCAGGGCCTCCGCAATTTGCTGTTGGTGCGCAGAGAGCCGAAAGCCGAAGTAGCGCCACACGAAGTCAGCGAACGTGACGTTGGACATGTCGGGGTACTCCCACGACACACCAGAGTTGCGAAGCTCCCGCACCTTCGAGGCCCACTCGGGGTCCTCTTGAGACCATTTCTCCCAGGAGGACTTGATCGAGTAGCCAATGCCCTCCGCCGCCTTGGCGTAGGGCCAGTTGTGCAGCACCAACTCAAAGAACGCCCGCTTGGCCCACGCTTTTGCGGCGCTGGTTCCCTTCTTGCTTGGGGGAGTGACGACGTAGACAGGATCGAGGCCAGCCCCGAGAGGAGGTTGCACGAAGAAACCGGGAGCACCGGACCTCCAGTACTCCTCCATTTCGTTCCACGCTCTAGTGGCGTCGATTACAGGCCGACCCATGCTGCTAGTCTAGAACGATGGCAGATCAACCTCGCATCATGGCGTTATTGGCCGACGCCTACTACTTCGATGGCGTCCGAGACGACTACCACGAACTCGACATCCTGGCAATTGTGAACGCCAAACTGCATGGATCGTTCTCGACACACGCCCGCTTCTCCGCCAACTTCCGCTTCTATGGGGAACTGGAAAACTTCGCCGCTGTCTGGACGGCTGTAGCTACGGTCTGGAACAACCGGCACAGCACTTACAAGGGGATCGAAGCAGATATCAAGGCGGCGATGGACTCAGCTCTGATCGCTGCTGGCTATCTCCTGTACTAGACCCTCTTCCTCTTCGGGAGTGCGAGGTACGCTGCGAACCACCTTTTCGGGTGAGCAATGAGCTTCACCTGCACCATCGAGAAGGCGTGCCAGTCACCGTCCCGCTCACAGAGAAACCAGAAGCCCTGAGGCTTCCCCTTCGGCGTGGGAGCGGGATCGTACCGTTGCACACGCCCCACAGGGGAGCGGTAGATCAGACCGTCGGTCTCAGCTCGCACGCCTGGGCCTGTCATCGAACAGGGCATACTGAGGATCGGCAGCGAAGAGCCCGAGAGTGTGAGCGTGCCAAGCGACGTGGGCGATGTGGGGAAGGCCCGACTCAGGGTCGAGGTCCTCGCCCGACCAGAAGGCGAACAAGTGACGCAACAGAGCGTCGAACGAGAGCGACCAGTCGTAGCCCCTACGGAAGTTGTAGTCGGCGTACTTGCCAACCCCGAAGGCGTAGACCCTGCCGAGGTCCTGGAGAGCCTCCCAGGGCATGGCATGGAGCTGCACGTCCTTCTGACCCTTCTCCCCGCCAGTCGAGCTAGTGATGCGCTCCTCCGGTGCGGGTTTGGTGATGGGAAAGTCCACGGTCTGGTACTCCTCATAGTGCTTTGAACACAAACGGTAGTCAGGCCGTTGTGAGGACAACCAGCAATTCACTACCTGGCAACTCTTGCTGCGGTCCATCACTTCACTCCCAAGATCGAAAGCACGTCTGACCATCCCTCGGCCCGATGGACCGTAGAGAAAGCCTCACGACTAAGGTTCCACGGACGGTTGAGGATAATGGCTCCAGGGAAGATCATCGACCACATGTTGACCGTCTCCGTCTTGTCGTCCACGAGCGCCTCGGCCTTGTAGTGCAGCTTGGTATCGTCCTCCCCACCAATGACAGCGAGGGAACGGTAGGGCATCCCGTTCGCTTCGAGCCAGTCGGCGGTGAGCTTCACGGCCTGTGCGTAGTCGAAGTTGTGAACGAGTCGGGTGGTCAGGATACGGATGTGCCACTCGTCGTCGGACAGGGCCCACAAAGCATCGAACGCTCCGGGGTACGGAGCCCCCTGACCCCATATCTCGCCCGAGTCCACACCGGAGCGGAAGATGCGCTTCCACACGGCGGGGGTGATGCCCCAGTCCTTCCAAGCATCCCACTGGTTCCACGGAGGTAGCTCTCGGTCGAGGAGCTTGCCTGCATAGGCTCGCATGGCGTCCTCGAAGTTGTAGACACAGCCGTCCATGTCGATGTTGATGATGCGTCGGAGCGCCTTCAAGAGGGCGGCTCCTCCACAGGCACTGCCTCGGGGAGGTACTTCGGCACAACGTGCAGGGTCTCGTTCTCAGGGTCGGGAAGCAGGTCCAGCCCGGCAAAGTCGGTCGGAGCTGTCCAATCCATCGGGATCGTGATGGGAAACTCAGAGTTGATGGCGATGAAGGTAAGCACGTAACCCATGCGGCCCACCTTCTCGTGCATCTCCTGGAGTTCCATCTGTTGGTGCTCCAGCGCCTTCAAGAGGGCGGCTGCCCGGGCACTCATGGCCTGTAACTGGGCGGTCGCCCCCAACTTGCTTTTCGTTTTGCTCATTCGATTTCCTTTCTCTCGGTACCTTCAACCACGTTCGTCGGGGGAATATTCCCGATCAGCTCCACAATGCCCTCCTCGGTCTCCCGGACCCGACCGGAGTCCTTGGCATTCTTCAGTATCTTGGTCCACGAGCCCTCTTTGATCTTGCGGCGCAGAGCCTCGGCCCGGAGGTCCGCTCGGGGGAGACTGCCACCCTGCTCGTTGAGTATCTGCACGAGCACGGCCTGTCCGGGGGCGGCGGCGGTGAGGGGGTCCGAGGCACTGGAGCGGAGGCGCAGGGCGACGGAAGTGCCCCGCTTGGTCGGGACGTTGTACTCCTGGAGCACGAACTTCATCAGCTCGGGCTTCGCCCCGTCCTTCACCTTCTCGGGCACGAGCACGGAGGCCAGCAACTCCCGGCCCACGACCTCGTTCAGGTCCTCGGGGTCGTAGAGCTTCCCCCACTGG
>Ga0209341_10004326_pt1 | contig 13121 bp, 13 predicted proteins | sample RifCSP13_2_FD_184020 | JGI IMG/M metagenome (GOLD analysis project Ga0209341, IMG submission 184020) | Soil microbial communities from Rifle, Colorado - Rifle CSP2_sed 13_2 (SPAdes) (version 2) | ecosystem: Environmental > Terrestrial > Deep subsurface > Rock core/Sediment | place: Rifle...
GATCTACGTCGACAAGATGAGCGGCTACGAGCTCGCCGATGCGGTCAGAAAGTCGCTTGACGCCTATAATTCCTGCAAGTCCGGCGACAGCTTCTCGCCGCATGGCGTCTGGGACCAGATCCTCGCCGACATGCAGTCCAAGGCCGGCAAGTAAGCCGCCCTGACGCCCACATGCAGGGGGCTCCCCGGCCGATTGGCCGGGGGGTCTCGCACCCCTACGAAGTCATTCTGTGGATGGATCCCATGTTCCCCAGGCGTTTCCGGAGAGCGATCGTTATCTGGCTGCTCGCTCTCGTCGCCTTTGCGTTTGGTGTCGTTATTATATTCTCCAACGTATCGGCAGCAGATGATGACGGGAAAATCGGCTTCATTCTTTCTAATCTTCCGCCCACGAGCAGCACCCAATACAAGGCATTGCGTAAGGCCGCGGGCAAGGCCGACGGCCAATCTCTCGATATGACGAAGTCGGAGATGTGGAACGTTCCCGAGGAGCGCGCGGAGAGCCTCATCGCGGCGGCAGCGCGCCAAGGCGTCACCGTCACGAGACTCGATGAAACCTGGAATCACGCCCTCGCGCCGATGAAGTCGGGTAGCCCCATGTCGCCGGCGCAGCAGGAGATGATGCGCCAGACGATGGACTCCAAGGCCGCGATGGGCATGAGCATGATGGCGCTGCCGAATGCGGGCGTTCTCGAGTACGCACTCACGAAGGACATGCATGAGGCGGGAGCGCCCGCGCCGGCTCTCGTCATACCGCTGAATGACACCCTCTCGGTCACGGCCCGTCGCACCGGCATTGCAAAATCTGCCGAGAACTACATCTGGCATGGCCGTATCGACGGCACCGACGATCCGGTCACGCTTCTGTGGTGGCCGTCGGGGCGCCTCACGGGCTCGGTCACCTACAGAGGTCACGTGTATGCCGTGAAAAGCATCGGCGGCGACGTGCACGGCGTCATCGAGATGTCGCCGGACCGTCTGCCTCCCGAGCACGCGCCCATGGGCCGCGAGATGCAAGAGAAGATGAACATGAAGAAAGACCCTCTCGTCGAGAAGGGCGACGCCAGCATGCTGAGGCCCGCAGGTAGCGAGAAGGCCCCGGCGCCCGAGAGCGACAAGCCTGACCGATCGAAGACCAAGAACCTCGAGGATGCTCCCCTCAAGGAGCGGGCGGCCCGGCGCGAAAAGCACGCGCTCGCCATCGAGCAGCCGAAGCGGAAGCCCCGCAAGGCCGGCGACGTCGTGATCACCGTGATCGTCGCCTACACCAAGGCAGCCGCGACCCACTACAGCAGCATCGAGACCGACTTGATCGCGCTCGCCATCGAGGACGCCAACCAGTCGTTCCGCAACAGCGGCGTCGGCAACGTCAGGCTCGAGCTCGCGCATGCATATCAGACCGACTATGTCGAGACAGGCAGCCATTTCGATCACGTCTTCCGCTTCGCCGACAAGGGTGACGGGACCATGGAGGAGGTGCATGCGCTGCGCGACCAATACAAGGCCGACATCGGCGTTCTCATCGTGCACGACCCACAAGGCTGCGGGCTCGCGGCCCAGGTCGTGGCGCCGGCGCAGCGTGCGTTCGCCGTCGTGCATCACGAGTGCGCGGCCATCAGCTACTCGCTGGCCCACGAGATCGGTCACCTGATTGGCGCCCGCCATGACCTCGCCCTCGACGACGGCATGGAGCCATTCCCCTATGGCCACGGCTTCGTGCTCGGCACCAAGTGGCGCACAATGATGAGCTACAAGGAGAGCTGCGACGGGTGCCCGCGCGTTCCGGTGTGGTCCAATCCCGACCTCAAGGTGAGGGGCGAGCGCGCAGGCGATGCCAAGAGCAACAACGCGCGCGTTATCGCCGAGCAGGCCGCGCGCGTCGCAGGTTTCCGGTAAGGCCAGCGCGAGCGGCTCAAACCATCACGCTCACGACGACAGCAGCATCCACACGATCGCGATGTATGTCAGTCCGTGCAGGAGCTGGTCGATGCCGATGGCGTGCCAGAACATCGCGTCCCCCGCGGTCCAGCCGCGGGCCCTCACGATCCGGTCCTTCAACCAGTCAACATGGTAGTGGATGAGGAACTCGGCCCCGAGCAGCGCGGCTCCGAGCATGAACGACGGCGCGGCGACGATGAGAAACACGGGCGCCGTCAGTGCCGCGTGCACCGCGCTGTGAACGATGCCGCCCGGATGCCCATACCTGCCCTTGTTCCCCCATTGATACCGGCCCTGCAGAAAGTAGTCGGCGACGGCGTGCTTTGTGAGCAGGTACGCGAGCGCAACAAGCACGAGGCGGGCATCGACGGGCGTCGACGACGAGGCAAAGGTCGGCAAGGCGGTGAGGATCATGATGTCGCCGCAGGCCTCGAATCGGCGTCCGCGAACACGCGGAGCGCGGCCTCGAGGCCGGCGTGCGCTGCGGCAAAGCCAGAATAAAGCGCGGCTTCCATGACCGTGGTCAAGATCTCCTCGCGCGTCGCGCCGTCCTTGAGGGCGCTGTGCACGTGCGCCCTCAGTGCAGGCGTCGGCGCCCGCAGCGCCGTGAGTGCCGCGAGGGCAGCCAGCGCGCCGAGCTTCACGTCGCGACCCTCATGCACCCCGCGCCGGCCGTGGAAGAATCCGGCGACGAGGGCGGCGACCTCGGGCGACGGCCCCGCGCGCTCCCCGATGGCCGGAGCAAAGCGGGAGCTGGAGCTTTCGTTCAAGGGGGCATGTTGAAAGAGGGCATTCATGGGACACACTTTGACGATCGTTCAAACCATTACCCGCGAAGGTTGAGAAGATGACGCGACCAGCCTCAACGTGAGAAGACCTGCTACGCCGAGCGCCGCGCCGATGCCGGCGACGCAGGCGGCCCAGCCGAAGCGATCGAAAAGTTGGCCGAGCACGGCAGTCCCGACGAGGCCGCCGAGAAAGTAGGATGCGAGATAGATGCCGCTCGCGGCCCCGCGGTTGCTCGCAGCGGCGCGGCTCACATAGCCGGTGGCGAGCGCTTGGGCAAAGAACGTGCCGGCGGCCACCAGGACCATGCCCGTGAGCACCCACGGCAGCGAGCCGGTGAGCAGCAACGGCAGACCTGCGCCCGCCACAGCGAGACCGGCCCACAGCGCATTTCGCGTGCCGAGACGTTGGGCGATCGTGCCGGCGAGCGGCGTCGTGAGGATCGAGGGCAGGAACACGAGATAGATGACGCCGAGCTCCATCATGCCGACCGAGAGCGGGGCACGCGTCAGCACGAAGTTGATGTAGGTGAAGGTGCCGATAAAGGCGAACAGGATGCAAAAGCCGATGCCGAAGCCGGCACGCAGAACCGGGTTCCTGAGATGCGCGGTCCAGGCCGCCATCGGCGGCTCACTCGGACTCCCGTTGCCGGCCATCGGCGGCACGCGATGAACCGTGAAATAGACAAGCACGGCGCCCAGGAGATTCAAGCCGGCGAACACGTAGAAGTTGGCGGCAAGCCCCGCGTGATCGACGACCGCGGCGGCGATGAACCGGCCCACCAGATTGCTCGCGACATTGCCGGTGATGTAGGCGGCGAAGGCCCCCGTAGCCTCCGCGGCGCTGAATCGCTCGCCCATATGCGCGAGCGTCAGGCTGAAGGCCGTGGACATGCAGAGGCCCTGCATCACGCGAAGAGCGGCGAACACGGTGAGGTTCGGCGCGAAGGCCAAGAGCGTCGTCGGGATGGCGAGAAGGCTTAGGCTCACGAGAATGCCGAGCCTGCGGTCGATGTGCCGGCTCAGAAGTGCGACGCCGAAACCCGCCGCCGCCATGCCGAACGTGCTGGCATTGACGGCGAGCCCCATCGCCGCCGGCGTCACCTGATAGTGCTTGGCGAGAGATGGCAATAGCGCCTGCGTGGCGAAGAGATCGACGACGGTGAGGAATGCGGTGAGGCCGATCACGATCGAGCGCAGAAACGCCGCCGCGGCGTGGAGGCGCGCCGTGTCGGCTGTCAGAGCTGCGGCGGGAGCGCTCTCGTTCATGGGATCGGCCGTTGCCTGCTGCCTGCTCTCAGCAAGGAAGCGCGGCGTCCGCCGGAGGGTGGCCGGCGGCGCCGCGAGGAGGCCGGGAAGCGAGCCAGCGGCCGGGGAGGAAACCGGCGCCGGACCGCGTCCGGGCCTGTTGCGTCACATGCCGTGCTCGTTCGGATCCTTGGCGATGTCGGCCGAGATCAGGACGACCGGCTTCTTCGTCGTATTCTTCCACCAGTGCGCGAGACCGCCCTGCTCGATTGAAAGATCGCCGGCGTTGTGCACGATCGGCGCAGCGCAGTGGCTCGAGTACTCGACGATGGTCCCGGAGACGACATAAATCAGCGCCGGGCGCTCCTCGTGGCTGTGCCAGGCGACCTCGCCGCCGGGCTTGATGTCGAGCCGGCGCATGCGGAAATGGTGGCCGGCGACGGCGACCTTCTCCTTGGATAGATCGATCTGGCCGAGGAGCTTCTCGGCCACATCCTTGTGCGCGGTCGCGCCGGCCTTCTGGCCGTCGGTGGTGACCTTTTCGGCGGGGCACTGGCCAGCGTTGGCGAGGCTGGCGCCGAACGCCGCCGTCGCGGCGAGCGCAAGGGCAAGGCTCTTCAGGGTGCTGCGGGGGCTTGGCATGGGACGTCTTCTCCGTGTTGCGAATGGCATGCGGCCGGATCGGCCGCGCTGACAGTTAAGAAGATGCGCCGCGAGAGCGCCCCTTTTGAAATATCGATTGCGTTTGAGTTCGATAGCCGCGGGCTATGGGGGGAAACAGCAGCCAGACTCTTCACGCCACGCGCGCGTAAAGGTCGATCGGCACCGAGACCCCTGCCACGGCCGCGCCCCGCCGCGCATCGAACGCGACCGCAGGCCGGTAGCCCTGGCTCATGGCGAGCGCCAGCGTCGCTGCCGAAACGAGCGCGCGGCTCTTCTCGACCTTGTTGTGTTTCTCGAGCTTGGCGGCGAGGTTTACCGCCTCCCCGATCACCGTGTACTCGAGCCTGTCGCCGTCGCCGAGCGTGGCAAACACGACCGGTCCGGCGGCCACCGCCGCATTGACGGTAAGCGCCTCCTTGACGCCGAGGCTCGCAAGCGAGCCCTGCCACGCCGCCGCCTCGACGAGGACAGCTTCAAGCGCACGCAGCGCATCGGCTGCCGCCGTCTGCGACGCCTCGACCGCGCCGAACGTGGCCATCACGCCGTCGCCGAGAAACTTGTCGATGACCCCGCCGTTGCCGCGCACAATCGGCACGATGCGGGCATGAAACGACGTCAGCATCTTCACCACCTCGGCGGGAGCCACGCGCATGGCGAACGGCGTAAATCCGCGGATGTCGAGCATCATGATTGCGGCTTCGCGCTCGGCCGCCTGGCCGGCCTCGATCAGACTCTCAGAGCGCGAAATCTGATCGGCGACGCCCTTGGACAGAAAGCGGCGGATCTCCTTGACAGCCGCCTCCTCGCGCACGGCGGCGATGAGCGTCCGCTGCGCGCGCATGGCGCCGAGAGTGAGGACCGCGGTGACGATCAGGATCGCGATCACCTTGTCGATCTCGGCGCCCACGAGGATCTTGTCTCCGGCGACGTAGGACACGAAGCTGTGCGTGATCGCGTCCGGCCCGGAGACGATCACGCCGAGCACCAGCAATGCAATCCAGCCGAACGCCGCCGACAGACCCGCGGCGAGCACGAACCGGTGATCGAAGCGCAGTGCGCGCAGGGCGATGAACACGAACAGATAGGCAAACGTCGGCACCTTGAACGAGAAGGCGGGCGGTTGGCCGTACTCGAGATGAAACGCCCAGATGAGGCCGATCAGGAGGCCCATGTCGGTCGCGATGGAGGGGATGATGAACCATCCTGGAAGCGGTCCGCGACGCGAGAGGGCGAAGCGCACGGAGGTGAAGAAGACGTAGGCGAGAAGTGCCACTGGAACCGGCGCGAAGAGGCGCATCGGCGCGTCGGCGGGACGCGGGGCCAGGACATAGAGCACGGCCAGCGTCGCGGCGAGCGCGAACTGCACGCGAATGATGAGGCGCTCACTCGTCAAGTCCTGCGCGCGGACAAGCTCGGCGATCCGCGCCGGAAGGCTCGCGAGTGCCGCAGGTGTGCCAAGCGCCGACATGCTCCTCCGCCGGTACCATGAGAGCCTGGAAAGAAGCGCGCTCACCCATTCGCCTCCATCTTTCAGGGGCACGTCAAAGGAAGAGCTCGGTGAGATCGACGCTCGACCCTTGGCCTACCGTGTCGAAGTGCCTATCGAGCCACTCCTCGGTGCGCCGACGCCCGGCATCACGCAAACGGCACAGGAAATCCCAGTCCGGATTCAGCTTGGTTGCGACACCGAGCTGCGACATCTCCGCGTCGTCGCGGATCGAGTGGATGCGCATGCGATGGTATTTCTTGCCATCGAGCGCGCCCTCGTCGATGAGGCGAGTCACGAACTCGATAGCGCGCATTTCCCGCATCAGCGATGAGTTGAAGCTGATCTCGTTCATGCGGTCGAAGATTTCGGGCGCGGTCTTGGGCAGCTTATTGCGCTCGATGGGGTTGATGTGGACGATGACGACGTCCCTCGACGCGCCGTGATAGATGAGCGGAAAAATCGCGGGATTGCCCATGAAACCGCCGTCCCAATAGCTCTCGCCGTCGATCTCGACCGCTTGGAACACATACGGCAGGCACGCGGATGCCATGACCACGTCGACCGAAAGCTCGCCGTTTTCGAACACGCGGATTTTCCCCGTGCGCACGTTGGTGGCCGACAGGAAGATCCGCGTCGCGCGGTTGCAGATCGCGAGCTTCTCGAAGTCGACGACCCTCAGGAGCACGTCTTTCAGCGGATTAAAGTTGAAGGGATTGAGCTGATAGGGCGAGAATAGGTGCGTCATCGCCTGGAAGGCGTGGAAGGTGGGCGAGAAATCGGATTGGAAGCCGTACGCCTGAAGCCATTTCTCCCACGGCATCGTGCGCACGGGGCTGTAAAGCTCGCCGGCCCGCGAGATTTCCGTCCAGAATTCCTCGAGCTTGGCGCGCGCCCCTTCCATTCCGCCGACCGAGACGCCGTAGGCCATGACGACCGCGTTCATGGCCCCCGCGCTGGTGGCGCTCACGGCCTCGATATCGAGGCGGCCGTCCTCGATGAGCTTGTCCAGAACGCCCCATGCGAAAGCCCCATGAGCGCCGCCGCCCTGAAGGGCGAGATTGATCGCCTTCTGGTTCCCCGGAGTTCTGGTGGCCGCGTGGGGAAGTTTTGTTTCCTGCATGTTCATTGGGCTGTCCAACCACCCTCGATGGGAAGGGCGGCTCCCGTAATGGAGGCGGCCGCACCCGTGCAGAGGAACACGGCGAGCGCGCCGATCTCTTCCGAGGTAACGAATTTGTGCGTCGGCTGGGCGTGCAACAGCACGTCGCGCACGACCTGATCCTCGGTCAGCATACGCGCTTTCGCCGTCTCCGGTATCTGCATTTCGACGAGCGGCGTCAGGACGTATCCGGGGCAGATAGCATTAACGGTTATGCCGTTCTCGGCCGTCTCGAGCGCCACCGTCTTCGTGAGGCCGAGGATCCCGTGCTTGGCGGCCACATAGGCCGACTTGTAGGGTGAGGCGACGAGGGCGTGAGCCGAGGCGATGTTGATGATGCGCCCCCACCCGCCTGCTTTCATGCCGGGAACGACGGCGCGAATAGTGTGGAAGGCCGCCGACAGGTTGATGGCGATGATCGCGTCCCATTTTACGATCGGAAACGTCTCGATCGGCTCCACGTGCTGAATGCCCGCGTTGTTGACGAGAATATCGATCGCGCCGAACGCCTTGGCCGCCGCCGCGACCATGCCTTCAATGTCGGCCGGCTTCGACATGTCCGCTCCGGAGAAGGCCGCCTTGACGCCGAACTCCATTTCGAGCCCGCGGCGCGTCACCTCGATCTTGGCTGCATCTCCGAACCCGTTCAGCATCACGTTGATGCCCGACGCCGCGAAGGCACGTGCAATGCCGAGGCCGATGCCGCTCGTCGAGCCGGTCACGATCGCACTTTTTCCGGCAAGCGAGTGGGCGCTGCGAGGGGAGCTCGCCGGGTCGTCGTTGGTCATTTTCTGCATGGGATTGCTCCTTGGGCTCGGGGGCTCAGAGACGGACAGCGCGGCGCGCCTTGGCTTTCTTCACGATCACCGGCAGAAGAGACAGGAGAGAGAGCCCCGCGAGCGCGGTCAGCACCTCCGGCGTCAGCGCGCCTTTGAGCGAGAACTCCTCCATGGAGTCGAAGATGCTGCCGAGCCCGGCGCCGATGGACGTGAAGACGAAGGTTCCGGGAATAATGCCGATGAGAGTTGCGAGCACGAAGGTCTTGAGCGGCACTCCGAGGATGGGGGCGGCGAGATTGACGGCAAAGAACGGAAATGCCGGCACGAGACGCAGAACGAGAAGGTAGCTGAACGCATTCTCTCTGAAACCGGCCTCGAGCTTTGCAAGCCAGGGTCCGGCCTTGGCTTTGAGCGTATCGCCGAGCGCGGTTCGTGCAGCGATGAACAGGGTCGTTGCGCCGGCCGTGGCACCGATGACGGTGGCCGCGGTGCCCTCGAGTGCGCCGAACAGGAAGCCGCCCGAGAGCGTCAGCACGATGGCGCCCGGAACCGAGAAGGCTGTCGCCGCAGCATAGGCGAGAACGAAGAGCAGGATCGCCTCGCCGTGCATGCCGGCGACGAACGCCATCAGCTCGCTCCTGTGCTTGCGGAGCTCCTCGAAGGACAGGTAGTCGTCGAGACCGAGCGCAAAGAAGGTGACGATGCCGGCCCCTATCGCGGCGAGGGGCAGGAGCCGTCTCCATAGCGGCGCCGGCGGGCGGCCTTCGATCTGGTCGGGCATACGCATCTCGATCTCCGATCGTTCGTCGCGTGAGAAAGGGGGACCCGGGGGCTCGCGTCGGGGGAGGGGCCAGACCCCCGGGTCCCGGCCGGCAGACGTTTGTGTTTGGGGACGGCCGTCTGCGGGCAATGGCATTTCCTTTGGGCCAGCACTCGAGCGCGGTCTCATGGCAACCTCTGCATCAGGCGGACAACGGCGCGCGTGCGCGGCGAGAACAACTGCGGCGTGTACCAGGCTCCAGCAACACGCTTCGACACCTCGCTCAAGGTCGGATAGGGAGCGATGATCGAGGCCATGTCCTTCACGGTGAGCCGTTTCTGCACGGCGAGCACCCACGGCAGAATGAGCTCGCCGGCGTGCCGCCCGACAATCGTGGCGCCGATCACGAGGCCGCCCTTGCCGATGACGGCCTTGATGAAGCCTTCGGTCGCGCGCTCCGCCTGCGCCCGGTCGTTCTCCTCGAACGGCCACTTGACGCTTTTGGCCGAGGGATCTTTCTCTTTGGCCTGCGGCTCCGTCATGCCGACGTGGGCAAGCTCGGGATCGGTGAAGGTCACCCACGGCACGGCGCGCGTATCGACCTTGGCCGGAAGGTTGAACAGCGCATTGCGGATGACGATGCCCGCATGATAGCCGGCGACATGCGTGAATTGGAAACTGCCGGCCACGTCCCCGACCGCGAACACACGCTTGTTGGTGGTGCGGAGCCGGTGATCGACCTTGATGCCGGCAGGCGTGTACTCGATGCCGGCCGCCTCGAGGCCGAGACCCGACACGTTCGGCCGCCGGCCCGCCGCGAGCAGGAGATGGGTGCCCTCGATACAGCGCGCATGTGCGCCGTCCGCAACCATGACTGAGATGCGGTTGCCCTCGCGGCTCACGCGCTCGACCTTCGCGCCCTCGACGATCTCGATACCCTCGCCACGCAGGCGCTCGCGGATCACGGCCGCAGCCTCCGCATCGTCCTTCGGCAGAATGGTCAGGGCCTCGATCACGGTCACGGCCGATCCCAAGCGCCGATGCGCCTGCGCGAGCTCGAGGCCGATCGGCCCGCCACCGATGACGATCAGATGGCCTGGAGCCTCGGTGAGGTCGAAGACGGTCTCGTTGGTGAGATAGGGAACGTCGGCGAGGCCCGGGATCGGCGGCACGAAGGCGCGCGAGCCGGTGGCCACGACGAAACGGCGGGCCGAGATCTCAGCCCCGTTCGCAACGATCATCGATGGCCCGCTGAAGCGGCCCTCGGCCTCGATGACGTTGACGCCGAGCCCGCGGAACCGCTCGACCGAGTCATGGGGTGCGATCGCGGCGATGACGCCGTGCACGTGGGCGTTAACCTTCGCGAAGTCGATCGCGGGCTCATGCCCGTTGACGCCGAAGCGGCCGGACGAGCGAACCGTCGCCGCCGCCTCACTGGCGGCGATCAGGGCCTTGGAGGGGACGCAGCCGTAATTGAGGCAATCGCCGCCCATCTTGTGCTTCTCGAGGAGCACAACCTTGGCGCCGAGCTGGGACGCACCGGCCGCAATGCTGAGTCCCCCGGACCCCGCGCCGATGACGGCAATATCCGCATGAATCCGCTTCGGCATTGTCTCGCTCCCTCCCATCGTCGGGTCGCCGGCCGCCGGAAAAACGCGCACTCTGGGTGCCGGCCTCCGTGCTAGTCGTGGGGAGACCCTAGCGACGGGTCCCCTGGAGCTGAAATACCGTTTGGATTATGATTTGATAGCTCGGGGCTATGGTGCGGCTCTATCGCGTGGGGACGGTGATAGAGACGATTGTCGGCCGCGGTCGGGGATTTTGAATGGAAATGCACCAGGTGCGATATTTCCTGGCGGTGGCACGCGTCCTGAATTTCACGCGTGCCGCTGAGGAATGCCACGTCGCCCAGCCTTCGCTCACGCGCGCCATCAAGCAGCTCGAGCAAGAGCTCGGTGGGGAGCTGTTCCGGCGCGAACGCAACCTGACCCACCTCTCCGATCTCGGCCATCGCATGCTGCCTTTGATGCAGCAGTGCTACGAAAGCGCTCTGTCGGCCAAGACGCTTGCGACCTCGATCAAGACCGGGGACGTCGCGCCGCTGTCAATAGCGCTCTCGCTCGCGGTCAATATCGGGCTTCTCGTGCCGTTCCTCAGCGAGCTGGTGCGCGTCTTCCCCGGTCTCGAGCTTCAATTCACGAGGGGAAGCGGCCCGGAGGTTGCCGAGCTTCTGAAGAAGGGCGACGTCGACGTGGCGATCGCCGGCTCGCTCGGCGAGACCTGGAACCGCCTAGATGCCTGGCCGCTCTTCACCGAACCCTATCAGCTCGCCGTCGGCCACAAGCATCCGCTCGCCAAACGCCGCTCCGTCGGGGCCGACGAGCTGGCCTCGGAGCGCCTGATCTCACGCGTGCATTGCGAGCATCTGCAAGAGGTCGGGGCCTTCCTCAAGGATCACCCCTGCGGAAGGTCTCCGAGCCACAAGGTGGTGTCCGAGCATGATCTCATCAGCCTGCTCGAGGCCAATCTCGGTGTGGGCATCGCCCCCGTCAGCTCGGCGAAGTCGGACAAGGTAAGCCTCCTTCCCGTCGCCGGGCTCGAGGTCGACCGCACGGTCCATGTCTTCGGCGTCGCGGGACGGCAGCGATCGACGGCGGCCAATACGCTGATCAAGATGCTGCGCGCGGCCGACTGGTCCGCCCTTGAAGAGGCCCCTCAAGCAATCAATTCCGCAAAGAACTGAGTGTGGCTAGGATTTCGTAAGTCTCCATGCTCCATGCGCCGGCGGAAATCGGGATCGACGAAGCGTGCGGCAATGTCCCCGTCTCTCCGGACGACGAATGTCGCCGGAATGGGCACGAACCAGCCATCGTTGCCCTGATAGAGATCGAGACGAATGCCGTGCAGCAAGTAGAGCGCACGCACCCGCTCACCGAGCCAGATCACGAGATTGAGCGCGAGCGCGTAGCCGTTGTTCTCGTCCGATAGCACGAGGAAGGATTTGCCGCCGGGCGCGACCTTGGCGATGAACTCGCGGGTCTCGGGCATTATGGACACGACCGTCGCGCCGGTCGCCGCGATCTCGCCGAGCGCCTGCCTCAGTGCTGAGAGCTCGATGGCGCAATACTCGCACCAGTGGCCCCGGTTGAAGCTCACCACGACGGGGCCGCGTGGGAGCATCTCGTCGAGCCGGTGCACACGGCCAGCGCGGTCGGGGAAGGCAAGCATGCTATCGCCGGGCTTCGGTGCCGCCGCCCCCGCTTCTCCCGACCGCACGCGCGCGACGACGTGGTCATAGGCCTCGGCAAACGGCAGAGCATGGGCGCGCACAACCGCCGAGAAGGCGGCAAGCCGCTCGCCGAGCGGAGCCTCCATGCTGCAGATCGCTTTGAAAGCCCGCTCTATTTCGCTAGTCTCAGCCACGGGTGGCACTTCTTCAGCTGCTCTGAGCGCTGCGAACCGCGTCCAGGATATCGTCGATCTCCATGCGCTTTCTGTAGTCCGGATCGATGAACCGCGCCGTGACCCGCCCGTTCTTGCCGATGACGAACGTGGCCGGGATCGGCAGCGTCCAGCTCTCATTGCCCTGGAAAGGGCTCACGTCCCAGCCGGCGGCCGTCATATAGCGACGCTTCTCGTCCCCGACGTAGAACGCGAGGTTGAGCATGAGCGCATAGCCATTGTCCATGTCGCTCAGGATGGGAAAATTGGCCTTGGCATCGCCGGCGAGCTCGGCCGTGAATTTTTCCACCTCCGGCGTGATGGCGACCAGTGCGGCACCCCCCGCCCTGACCTCGCCGTCGATGCTGGCAAGCGCGCTGGCGCTGATCCGGCAGTATGGGCACCAGTGGCCGCGGTGGAAAGCCACCACCACGGGCCCCTGCTCCAATAGACCGGCGAGGCTCACGAGGCGGCCGTTCTGATCGGGGAGCACGAATTCCGGCATCGGATCGCCTGGCCTCGGTGCCTCCTCTCCCGCGCCGACCGCCTTCAGCCGGGTCACCATGTGGTCAACGACGGTTGCGAACTCGGCGTTGAGCGTCCGCACGTCGTTGGCAAGCGCCGCGAGCCGGGTGGCCAGCGGCGCGTCCATGTTTCGGCAGCGCTCGGTGCTCTCCTCCAGGAGATCCGCCAGCGACTTCTCGGCCCCGTTCCTCTCGGGCATGGGCGGCTCCGAAATCCAGCGCTCCAACGCGGGAGCGCCTGCAAAGTGCGCCAACACTAGGCTATCTGCTCGCCCGGCAGAAGCCGCCGCAGCGGGCAACGAACCATAAATGGTCTCATCGATCTTGTTTCAGGC
>Ga0209341_10004327_pt1 | contig 13121 bp, 7 predicted proteins | sample RifCSP13_2_FD_184020 | JGI IMG/M metagenome (GOLD analysis project Ga0209341, IMG submission 184020) | Soil microbial communities from Rifle, Colorado - Rifle CSP2_sed 13_2 (SPAdes) (version 2) | ecosystem: Environmental > Terrestrial > Deep subsurface > Rock core/Sediment | place: Rifle...
GGATTTGTTCGGAGAGGTGGAGCTCAAGCGCGGGGATCGACAGCGCGCCCTGGACTACTTCAAACAGGCTTTGTTCTTCAACCCGCAGTCGCCTGCTATCGCCAAGCTTGCTTCAACTTCGAGCGCACTGTATGGGACCGAATCGGCGCTTGCCCGGATCGAGAACATGATCGGGTACAAGCTCGGCTTCGCCGAACCGGTCATCACCGCCGCCAGATTGCAGCAAGCCCTTGGCTTCTTCGATGAGGCGCAGGCCTCCGGATGGCAGGCCTGGCGATGGAACCCTGTTGACTCGCAGTCTGCAGTTTTCCTAGGCAATCTCGAGTTCAGTCTGGGCGAGCGCGAAACGGCCACATCTCGGTATCAGGATGCGGCCCACGTAAACCCGTTCAACCCAGCACCGTTTTTAGGGCTGGCGGCGATCGCCGAAGTCGATGGCGATATTGGCTCAGCTGCTGGATGGGCATGGATGGCGCAGTCAGCCGCGCCATACAGCCCGAGTGCGCTGATCGCTCAGGGGAGATTGTCCGGGATTCAAGGAGACACGGCCGCATCCCTGCATGAGTTTGAGCTAGCCTCTGCCGTGAGCCCGTACGACGCCTCGCCATTGGTGGCCCTGGCTGATCACCAACTCAACCAGGGGAAGTGGGATCAGGCGCTTATCAATTACAGGATGGCGCTCACCCTTCAACCCGACGCAGCCGCAGCCTGGCACGGTCTGGCGAGTGGCTACTTGACTCAAGGCCAGATTGACGAAGCGAAGTCGGCCTTGGAGAAGCTGGTCGACCTTTTCCCGGCGGAAGGGGTCAATCGCGTCTTGCTGGCGGGTGTTCTCGAACAAGAAGGTGACCAGGAGGGGGCGGCCCAACAGCTTGAAAGAGCCGTTGAGCTTGATCCAGGGGACCCTTCCGGATATACCGCGTTGGCGCAACTCCGAATTCGCCAGGGAAGGCGATCCGAAGCGGAAACCGTCTACGGCAATCTGATCGACCGCTTGCCATCTCTGGAGGATGGCTACGTTGGATTGGGCCGACTGCGTGAACTTGAGGGGCGCGTCGATGCCGCGGAGGAGTTATACCGCCAAGGACTGCAGCGACTCTCGCCGGAGATCTCTTCCGGGGTGTCTCTGGCCCTGGCCGACCTCGAATTGAGGCGTGGGGCTCCTGAAGAAGCAGTCAAATTGTATGCAGCAGTGATCCAGGTGCAACCAATGATGGCGGCCGGGTCGATTGGGCTGGCGAGAGCGTTTGCCTTGCAGGGCGACCTCGCCTCGGCCAAGCAAGTTCTTCAGAGCGCCCTCGACCTCCAGCCGGCATTACCGACGCTCCAGGAGGCCTGGGCCTTGCTTCTGATCGGGGAGGGCTCGTTGAATAGCGCCGATCAAACCTTCACCTCCGGCCTGGCCCAGGCGCCTGATGCCGTCAACCTGGCTCTCGGCCAGGCGAGGCTCTACGCCATGCGCGGAGAGCCGGACATCGCCATGGGAGCGATCGTCGCCTTCCATGAGCGCTGGCCGGGAGATCTCGAGATTCTGGCCGGCGGAACGACCTTGGCCATCGAAATCGGCCGACCCGACGAGGCCCTCGGCATTGCGCACCTGCTTACGACTCTGGCCCCCGGTCGAGCTTCATCTTGGACTGCCCTCGGAGATGCACATGCCAATCTTGGGCAGTTCGATCTGGCGGAGGAGGCCTACCGGAAGGCCACCGAGCTCGAGCTCGGCAAGAGCCAGGCTTGGCTGGCGCTGGCAGAGTTCCTCTCGGCTCGGGCACGGAGCGGGGAAGCCACAGATGCCGCGGAACGCGCGATGGCCGCGGATAAGGGTTCTGTGCGGCCGTATATGGTCTTAGCGGACATCTTGATCCGGGAGGGCAATCTGGATAGCGCCCTCGGGACGTATCGGGCTGCGGCCGACCTGAACGCAAGGGACAGCTCTCCGCTTCTCAGCCAGGCGCAGCTGCTGCTCCAAATGGGACGGCAGCAGGAGGCGCAGGCGGTTCTTGATCTCGCCCTCTCTCGCACTCCTACTGACCCGCGTGTCTACGCCGCTCGGGCGCAAATCATGCTCGTTCAAGGCAACGTGGAGGATGCGCGTCACGAGTATACGGCCGCAACGCTGGTTGCGCCGGGCTTGTGCCGCCCTCTTGTGAACCTGGCCGGATTCCTCGCCGCTAGAGGCGAGCGATCAGAGTCGAAGGCAGCCTACGAGGAAGCGCTGGTGAGGGCCGGGTGCGTTGGCGAGGCGCGAGTGGGGCTCGGCGAGCTTTACCTTTCGGAGGCGGACCCCACCCGAGCGATGGACCAGTTTCAGCGTGCGGTGTCCGACGATCCCGGTAGCGTGATTGCGCCGATCGCCCTTGCCCGCGCGTACATGCTCGAGGCCCGCCCGGCTGAGGCGGCAGCCGTCTTCGACCAGGCGATCTCACGAAAGCCCGCGTCGGGACCGCTGCACATCGCCGCCAGCCGGCTCTCACTCCTTCTGGCTCAGCACAGCGATGCGCTGAATGAGGCTCAAGAAGCGTCGCGCCTGGAACCGCAGAAGGCGGACTCCTGGATTGCTTTAGCCGAAGTCCAACGTACCCTGGCGATGTACGAGGAAGCCGAGCAAAGCTACAAGAAGGCTGTCGAGACCGATCGCTCAGTGGCCTTCGCCCATCTTCGGCTCGGCGAGGCCTACGCTGAGTGGGGGCGTTTCGACGAGGCGGAGGGGGAGTTCAGCCAGGCCCTTTCTCTGGCACCGGATGACTCGCGCATCTATGTAGCGTTCGGCATGTTCATCGAGTCCCGAGGACGGACTGACGAGGCGGTCGAACTCTTAGTGCATGGGTCTCGTGTGGACCGGAGCAAGGTAGGGGCAACCCTCGCCTTGAGCCGCTTGTACTCGAAGATGGGCCGATCAGGCGAGGCCGCGAACCTACTGAAGAGCGGCCTCGAGCGCGCGCCCTATCTCATCTCGGATCTCTACGATCCGGCCGATGTGGGGACCCTCACCGAGGTACCTCGTTCCGCGGTTGATCTCCTCATCGCGCTTGGCGATATACAACGATATCAGGCAGACTGGGCGGCGGCACTCGACTCATATCAGTCGGCCATTAAGGTAGCGCCCGGCCGGGTTGACGGATACCTTGCGCTCGGAGAGGCTTACGAGATCCAGGGTGGCATCGCCGACGCCCGAACGCAATTTGAGACCGCCCGACAATTATCGCCCGGATCCGCCCAGGTCAACCTGGCCTTGGCTGACTGGTATCGCGATCGCTGGGATTGGGCGGAGGCGGAACGTATGTACCGCACGGCGATGGAAGCTTCCCCGGCAGACATCCGCGGCTATCTCGGCCTGGCCGATCTTCTCCGAAGCCAAGGACGTTTCCAGGAGGCTCGAACGGCTCTCGAAGCCGGAGTGGGCATAGTCCCTTCCTCTTCGACTGCCTTTGTTGCACTGGGGAATTGGCTCCGGACCCGCGCGGAAATACCGGCGGCAGAAACTGCCTATCGCTGGGCGATCCGCCTCAATCGGGCCGACCCGGCAGGCTTCTTAGCCCTGGGAGAATTGCTTCAAGCCAGGGGGCTACGTCTGGAAGCATTGCTCTTGCTGCAGCAGACCGTAAGCCTCGCGCCTACTTCGAGTGCTGCGCGCCTGTCCCTGGGAAGTTGGTATGAGCTCGAAAGGAACTGGGAGGCCGCAGAGAGCGAATACAGGGCGGCGATCGCTCTCTCGCCGAATGATCCGGTGGGCTATCTTCGACTGGGTGATCTCTTTCAGGCGATAGATCGCCCGGGTGATTCGGGTGCACAGTACCAGAGGGCGCTGGCGCTGGCCCCCGGAAGCGCGATGGCCAACGTCGCGATGGGGGATTGGTACATCGCGAATCTCGATCGGAAAGTGACGATACAGACAGCGGCTCAGGCGTTTGAGGATGCGAAGGCGACGGCGCGCCAAACCCTACCGGGGTCTGAGGCCCATGACTTTATTGATCACCTGTCTACGGGGGTCGATGATTTGCAGTCGGGCAACGTTGAGGGAGCTTATCAGCATTTCGAGCAGGCCATCGCGATTGATCCTGACTCGGTGCTGCCCTACCTTGCCATGGGCCAGTGGTATCGATTGGTCGCGGGAGTGCCGGCAGCGGAGCAAGCCTACCAACTGGCCATCGAGACTGTGCCGGCGGACGTAGCCGCGTATATCCGCCTCGGGAGGCTGTACCAGCAAACCACCCGGCCCGAGGACGCCAAGGCGCAATTCGAGCGGGCGGTCCAGGTCGCGCCCGGATTGCCTGAACCCTTCCTTGCCATGGGTGACGAATTGCGCCAGCAGGGAGACTGGGCCGGCGCCGAGCAGGCTTATCGCAGCGCCATCGAGGTGGCGCCCGGCGACGTGAGCGGCTACGCGAGCCTGGGAACGCTCCTCTGGGCGCAGGGTAACCAGCGGGAAGCCTTGGCGGAGTTCGGGAGGGCTGTGGTTGCGGGAATAACCGTCGAGGCCAGCGTTTGTGGACCGGGACGCTTGCCAGACCTCGACAGGGCACACAGCTTCACGGAGGGAGACACAACGGCCGCACTTGACGCCGGCGCCTGGCGGTGTCGATGGGAATATCGCCCATGGTCCACCATGGCGGTGCCGACAACCTTAGGAGGTTGACCTTGCGTTCGGGAGGCTGAACGAGCCGATCGGTTTCTGTCACACCTCTAGGGCGGCCCTATCTCCCATAATTCTACATTCGTCATCTCGCATCGCGTGCCAAAGTCCTTATTGGTGCCGGAGGCGAGTGCATACCCCAGCAGACCTGCGCTGAAAGTGTCATCCGATTGCCGGTACACCTGCTCTCCGTTCACGAATACCGTCATCCACTGCCCTTCAACCGCCAGGGTTATCTGGCTGCTCCCCGAAACGCGGATTTCTTCTCGGTACGATCCGCTGCCTAGACGAGAAATGACCTGATCGAGCTTTCGATAGAGGTAGAGATTCCCGTCGAGACCGAGGAAAACCAGATAATGGTCCCCCCGAGCGTTCATTCGGAACACGAACCCGCAGCCCGAATTCCAGAAATTGGCCCGCTCGCTGGCGGATTCCCATTGCACATCGGCTCGCAACACGAAATCGCCCGGAGAGTGTCCGGTCGGCAGGAAATCGTAGTAATCGATCTGGGCCCAGCTCGCTTCAAACGGCTGGAGAGCCTGATACTTCCCCTGCGCGTTGTTTAGGATCCCTCGTCGATGAAGATCTGTGACGAGGGTCCACATGGAACCCGCCTGCGCCGTGGCTTCGGGGCCGGTTTCCAAAGTGGCGAGAGAAAGATAGGGAGGCGTCCGGGCAAGATCCGCCGTCGTTGACTCGAAAGGGGTGGCCGTGAAGGAAGTGCTTTCCAGCGCTGGCGTCGTCGCCGTTGGCGGGAGTTGCGATTCGAGAGGCTCCGGAGTGCGAGAGCCCGTGGCAACTGAACAGCCCACGACAAAGGTCATGAGACAAGCGAAGAGGAGGTTGCGCGCTGAGAAAGTCATCCTATTTGGAGGCAGGACTCTCACACCCCGCCAATCCGGTTTCGATACCATCCTGGCGGAGTACTCATGCCTGGATGTGACGCTGCTCGATCATACTACCATCCTCGAAACTGGTCGCTGCAACCGCGGAGAAAGGGGATGTGGGTCCGCGGGACGCGCTGGCAAGCGGCCGCCAGCCATATAAAACACAGATGATGCGAAGCCGATCAGCCTATCGTTGGTTCAACATCGTTTACGTGGCTTGTATGGCGTCATGGCTGCTCCTACGGGCGGTGTTTATGGATCGGTCGTGGCTCCTAGCCCTGGTCAACACCATGGCCGTCTACCTCTTCATACCTCTCCCGGTCTTGTTGTTCATCGGCTTGATCCAACTTCGCAAAGATAGCCTGGGGTTACTGACCCTTCCTGCCCTGGCTTTCATGTTGCTGTACGGAGAGCTCTTTCTGCCCCGAAAGGCCGGAGCTGAGCCTATCCAAGGCCCTTCCATCGCGGTCATGAGCTTCAACCTCCACTTCAGAAACGATGAAATGGAAGGCGTGGCAGAAGCCATCCGATCCGCCTCCCCCGGAATTGTCGGCTTCCAGGAGCTTACCGCGGCCCATGGCAACATCCTTGGTGATCTCTTGAGTCAGGATTATCCGTACCGCACTCCCCTTGTGTTTGCCGAGGACCGGAGGATTGGTCTGTTTAGCCGTTATCCGATCATGTCGGTGGTGGGTCTTACCTTCGCACGCAGGCAGCAGGCGATGCGGGTGAAGCTGGAGATGGAGGGTCAGTCTGTCTATGTCTATGTCGCCCATCTCTCGCCAACCCTGATCTCCAATGTGTTGGATGATTCGGGACCGGCATACGTCTCCGAGACTTACGCTTGGCGGGCGGAGGAGGCCGCCAGTCTAGCGGCGTCGGTGTCGATGCTGAATGAGCCGGTCATCCTGCTCTGCGACTGCAACTTCACGGATACTTCGTATGCCTACTCTAAGTTGGAGGCGGTGTTGGAGGATAGCTTTCGCGAGGCCGGCTGGGGCTTCGGCCATACCGTGCAGCCGTTGGGCTTCCCATTTCGGCTTCAGCGGATCGACTTCGTTTGGCACTCTTCGGACCTTGTCGCCATCCGGGCAGGCGTCGGCCCTGAAGGCGGCTCCGACCACCGCCCAGTCGTTGCCTTTCTCAAATTGCGGCCGCCGACTGCAGCGGAACCGTAAGCGGCCGCCCATTTCGGTCGTAAGCCAACAAGGGGAATGGCTGGCCGGCGATGGCAATTGCTATGGAGAGGGGCTGTCGGGGCTCATGGCCCAACTCGGCGTTTGCGCCAGTCCGGAGAGGGCTCCGATCTGGGGGAGGGTCGCTCCATCGTCTGCGGGTTCCTGTCGCCTCCCTGATAGAGAATCCGTTTAGAAGCCCGGAGTAGTATCTAGAGTATAGTTGTCTGAGAAGGCTCTTTCGCCACTTTTTTCGATCTGCACAACGCGACATCAGGGCATCATCCTCCCGGCATTTGGGGGTAAGCCTGGGTGAGAGCGGTGAGGCGCACGCGCTCTGAGCCCAGAGCGTGATCCTGAAAGCTGCAGGCAACATCGGGCCTTGATCTCGAACGTCAGGCCTCAACGATCTTGCGCGTTCCGACCAAGCAAATGAGTGGTCGGCTCGTTGTCATTCGCCGACACTCGGTCTGACCAATTGGGGAAGGAATGAACGCGGCTGAGACGCATTGGACGGGGGTACCTGGCTGTTCAGCGCTTCTGGTCTCATGAATCTACGGGACGGAGATGGGAAGGAGGTTTTCGGGTACCTGCATATAAGGAAGCACGTGGAGTGGGAATAGAGCGACCGATAGGCATCCGATGGGTAGCTCAGCGACGAGCCTCCCGATGTTAGAGACATTCCGGAGGAGGGACGTAATGAACCGAAAGTCGTTTGGGTTTCTTGTGGTCTTTTCGCTCTTAGTGAGCGCTGTACCGGCCGCCGCTTCTGATTCGGGCGCGCCCCAGGAGCAAACGCCAGGTCAGCACGTGGGGCAACTCATCAATCGGGGCTCCACTTCGTTCGGGGCGAATACAATGGGTGAGGCGGGCTTGAGCCTTCCCGAGGCCCCCGACAATGCATTCCGCCAAGACGTGGTCAACCGCAGTTATTCCCGTAGACCGGATCCGTCAGGGGAGGCGTCAGGAATCCGTGCGCCGACCGTGAGCTCCCCGAGTTCGATTGAAGGGGGCGGCGGGCCGCTGTTTTCGTTTCACGGCCTGAATCACTTCGACCAGCGTTTTGCCAATGGTGGGAACCAGTTCAGTTTGGAGCCGCCCGATCAGGGGCTGTGTGTCGGGAACGGTTTCGTTCTGGAGACGGTCAACGATGTGATGCGGGTTTTCGACACCTCCGGCTCGCCGGTCAGCGGGGTAGTGGACCTCAACACGTTCTATGGCTACCCGGCACAGTTCGATAGGACGACCTTCTTGCAGGGTCCATTCGCGACCGATCCGAGCTGCTACTATGACCCGGAACACGAGCGCTGGTTCCATGTCGTGCTGACCCTTGATGTGGACCCTGTGACAGGCGAGTTCCTCGGGTCAAACCACCTGGACCTGGCGGTCAGCCATACGAACGACCCGACCGGAGACTGGAACCTCTACAGCATCCCGGCCCAGAATGACGGCACGGATGGGACTCCGGATCACGAGTGTGATGGAGGCCCATGCATCGGCGACTACCCCCACATTGGCGCCGACAAGCACGGCTTCTATATCTCCACCAACGAGTACGCCTTGTTCGCAGATCAGTATACGACGGCGCAGATTTACGCCATTTCGAAGGCGGCGCTTGCAGAACGGGCCCTGTCGCCTGCGTTCGTGCACTTCGACAACCTGTACATCGCCGGCAGGCCTGGCTTCACCGTTTGGCCGGCGACCTCTCCGGTCGGAGAGTATGCCGGGTTCCGGGACGGGACCGAGTTCTTCCTCAGCTCCATGGCAACGGAGGAATCAGGCAACAGCCGCGGGTTCGATTTCCGACTGGGTGTCTGGGCCATCACCAACACATCGTCGCTGAACGACGCCACACCATCACTGAATCTCTTAAGGGGTGTCCTTCCATCTGAGCCTTATGGTGTACCGCCGGCCTCCGCCCAAAAGGAGGGCGACGTGCCACTCGCTGACTGTCTCAATGAGGACTGTCTCGGGTTTGGGGATCCGCCTGAGCCGCAGGAGGAAGGTGTACTGGACAGCCTGGATTCGCGTATGCAGCAGGTCTGGTACGCCGATGGCAAGATCTGGGGTGCGCAGGGCACGATCGTGAAGGTCGGTGGGCAGTTCCTGGCGGGCATCGCCTACTTCGTCGTGGATCCGACCGCCATTGGATCCGGCGGAGGCGTGATGCTGGCTCAGGGATACTTGGCGATCCCGAACAACAACCTGATCATGCCGGCGATCGCCACATTCCCTGGCGGTAGGGGGATCATCGCCTTCACCCTCGTCGGTGAGGACTTCTACCCAAGTGCGGCGTTCGCCATCATCAACGGAGCCTTGGGCGTTGGTCCGGTCAGGATGGCAGCCCAGGGCTTGGGGCCACAAGATGGCTTCACGGAGTACTTCCTCGGCGGTGGCCGGCCGCGCTGGGGCGACTATGGGGCGGCCGTCGTCGATGGTGGCAGTCTCTGGTTTGCCTCGGAGTACATCGGGCAGACATGTGACTTCGATGAATTCCTCGTGGACATGAGCTGCGGCGGTACGCGCAGCGCCCTGGCCAACTGGGGCACGCGCATCAGCCGGCTCAGCCCGTAGTCTAACGCAAGAGCCTCTTAATGAGAGCCAGATGCCCTCGGGTATCTGGCTCTTGTTCTTTCCCCATAATGCGGGAACTCGAAGGAAGGGCGGAGCGTCTGTGAGTCAGCACCCTGCGCTTCGCTGGATGGGTCATGCGAGTATCGAAGCTGCCCGCCGCTCTTCTTGCTGTCGCAGTTCTTCTTGTTCCGGCCTGTGAGCCGGCGGCCCTTACGCCGCCGAAGGGCCCTCCAGCGACGTCACCTTCGCCGGTGGGTAAGCCCACGCCGTCGTTCGTTGAAGACTTGCGGCTGCAACTGGCCCGCGAGCTGAATCTCCCTTTGGATGCGGTCTTGACAAGCGAGGTCCAAGCCGTCGAGTGGCCGGACGCCTGTCTCGGCGCCGCCAGGGCGAACGAGATGTGTCTCCAGGTCATCACACCTGGATACAGGTTGTTCTACTCCACGCCGCAAGGTGATGTCGAAATCCACACAGACGAGGCCGGAGAGGTGTATCGACGGGTCGAACCGATCCAGACACCCATGCCGAAGAATTTGCAGATCGTGGTTGTCTGGGAACGCTCGGGGGGGATCGCCGGGATCTGCCAGCGCCTCGTGATAGACAGCCGGGGAGGTTACCGGCTTCAGGACAGTTGTGTTGGGGCAGCTCAATCGACAGGTCTGGTTCCAGCCGAAGCGACTGCGCAGATCGAGCGTTGGAGGGAGGAATACGCACCCTTCATATGGCAATCCATTCCGCCTACGGGGTCCGCCGACATGTTCACCGAAAAGCTCGCCTTTAGTGGCATGGGGGTCCAGACCGCTTCGGAAACGGACCAAGGTAAGATCGCTGACTTCTTGGGCCTGCTAGTGGCGGAACTCATGTCGGACGCTCAGCCTACACCGGGCCTGGGTGACTCCGGAATCGCGGGCGAGGTCGTGATTGGGCCGACGTGTCCTGTCGTCGCGGCAGAGAACCCCTGCCCCGATCGGCCGTACCAGGCGACAATCACCGTGCTTGCCTCGACCGGGGAGATCGTATCACGCATTGTGAGTCAGGCGGACGGCACTTTCCGGTTGTCACTGGCGCCGGGAACGTACATCCTGCAAGGCGAGTCCGACGGGTCCTACCCCCGTGCTCCCCGGGTTGAAGTGACCGTCGAGGGCGGAAATTACACCCAAGTTACACTCGCATATGACACTGGCATCCGCTGATCCCGAGTAACTCCCCGCCATAGGATCAATCATCCAAGCCCCCCGTTTGTCCACCGAACATGTTCGACTGCCCACAGGATCAGCTGCCACCCCGGGCATCCCGCGGCATCTTGAGGCGATTCAAGCCCCGCGTTGACACTCGCCGCGCGTGTGTGTTAGACTTTTCGTGTCCCCAGTACTCCAGTACCATACCTGTGGGGGAAGGCGTGCCGCCGGGCCCGATTGTCCTCGACCCAGGGGCTGCGTGCCAGACCCACACAAGTGAATCTCGAAGCCGCACTCCGGAAGGGCGCGACGGAGGGGAGAGGGTCAACTCTCGGGGGATTCGCGCCCGATTCGACCGGAGGGGGCGTGAACGGGAAACTGCGTTCAGAAGGAGCGCTGATGCCGGGCCGGACGCAGGTGCTTGTCGTCGATGACGACATCCGGATCCTGGATTTGTTGGCGATGAGCCTGCGGCGGGACAAATTTGATGTGCTAACTGCGACGACCGGCGAGCAGGCGCTCAAGCTCGCCTACAAGGAGCATCCGGATGCGATCATCCTGGACATCATGCTCCCGGGGATGGACGGTTTCGAGGTCTGCCGGCGGTTGCGCGAGATGACGGAGGCCGTGATCGTGTTTGTCACGGCCAAAGATGAGACGGAAGACGTCGTGCGCGGCCTGCGCATGGGTGGGGACGACTACATCATCAAGCCCTATGCCTACCAGGAGCTCGTTACCCGCCTGACGTCGTCGCTGCGGCGGCGCACCGCCGGCTCGCTCCCGCCCGTGCTTAAACCGTCGGGGGACGTCCTCATGCTCACCGACCCCAGCCGGCGGTTGGTGTTCATGAACGGTCAGGCGATCCAACTCACACCGAAGGAGTTCGAGGTTCTCAAGTATCTGTTGAAGAACTCGGGCAAGGTCCTCAGCTCCGATGCCATCCTGAGCTTCGCCTGGGGGCCGGAGTACATTGGTGAGAGTCGCTTGTTGAAGCAATGTATCTACCGTCTGCGAACGAAACTCGAGCCTGACCCCTCCAGCCCGATCCACATCCTGACCGTGCGCGGCTCGGGGTACGTGTTCGAGCCCGAGCCTCAGCCGATCCCCGCTCACTAACCCCATTTCTCTCGCCAATCCGATCTCTTCCAGCCTCGCTCCCCCGGGAAGGCTAAGCCGTAGGCGCACCCATAAAGGGTGCGGCTACCAGACCGCGCGTCAAAGGGTGTTTGGTAGCCGCAGATCTCCGACCTGCCTGCCTGCACCCGAAGCGGGGCGGAGGGTGTCCTTGTGTTCTTCAAGGGCGCGGAGGACAAGGCTGCCGGAGCCTCGAAGGCTCCCGGAGCCTGGAGATGATCCGGTCTCCCGTGCCCGTTTCCCCCGCCATGTGGATCTGGTACTCGCAGGTCTCCGACATGCGAACTGTATTTGTGGAGTGCGCAAGCTCTGCTTGCGCTCGGAAGCGGAGCTTCCGCACATCAGAACCGGAGCCCTTCAAGGCTGCAGTCTAGTAACCACAGGCTTCGCCTGTGCCCAGAAGCAGAGCTTCTGGACTCCAGAGTCGCCCCGGCGTTGATAGAATAACGAATGGGGACCTGAATAGGGGGATTCGATTCGGCCGACGTCGAAAGGGAGAAACTCATGTCCGTTAGTTCGGAAACCCCCCCGCCCGAGAAGGTCACCCTGGCGATCGAGGGTTGGAACGCTCGCGACCTGCACAGCCGGGCCGTATTCGAGCGATCTCTGCAATCGATCCTCGATCAATCCTATCCGGTGCGCCAATGCCAGATCCTGGTTCTCATCGATTCCGGAGCCTCGGAGGAAGAAACCGAATGGATTCGCCAGGCGCTGCCGCAGGTCGAGATCGTCGGGATAGAGGGTCTCACCTACTACCGCACCAAGAACCACGCGATGACTTTGGCCAAGGGGGAGGTCCTCGTCTTCGCCGACTCCGATGTGCGCTACGTCCCGGATTGGCTCGAGCAGATGCTCGGTTGTATTCAAGCTGGGAATCCGGTCGTCGTAGGGAACACCCAATACGAGCTTGGGCCGCTCAGTCGGACGTTGGATCGGCTCGGGCCCGACGCGCTGGCTCTATGGGAACAACCTCGCCTTGAGGCGCGAGATGTTCGAATCGATCCGCTTCCGGAGCGACATGGGAAAAGGCGGTGGGGGCGCCGTCAACGTGCTCCAGGGTGAGCTGCAAGATCGCGGCATCCGTCCCTGGTTCTGCGAGGCGGCGCGCGCCCGGCATCAACTGCCCCGGTTCTGGGTGAAACGGTTCCGGATCGGAGCATTTAATGTCATGACACGCCGGAAAGCCCCCGAGCTCGAGTGGTCCTGGACCGCACGCGTGCCGATCCTGGCCCCGTTCCTCGTCGGCGGCGGCATGCTGATCAGGGCCTATCAGCGTGCCTGGAGGCTTCGGTCGACCCTGCCTGCGCGCGGTCTCTCCCTTCCGGCATACCTGTTGGCGATCGCCTTCGTCAAGGGGGCCGAGTTCGTCGGCGCGGCGATGGTGACCTGGGCTCCCGGCTACGTCGCACGGCGCTACGGTTGGTTCGATGTACCCGAGGTTTCGAGCAGCCCCGCGGCCACGCCAGCATAGTCGATGCCTCAATCGACGTCTGCCACGTCCGAACGCCAGGTTGACCTGACGATCCTTCATCCGATGGAC
>Ga0209341_10004329_pt1 | contig 13116 bp, 9 predicted proteins | sample RifCSP13_2_FD_184020 | JGI IMG/M metagenome (GOLD analysis project Ga0209341, IMG submission 184020) | Soil microbial communities from Rifle, Colorado - Rifle CSP2_sed 13_2 (SPAdes) (version 2) | ecosystem: Environmental > Terrestrial > Deep subsurface > Rock core/Sediment | place: Rifle...
ACGGCCGACATGGGACCTCGCGGGAGCCCCAGGGCCTCCTATGATATGAAATAATACAGGGCGAGGGCATGGGGGAGCCCGTGCGGGTGGCCCTCAAGATCGCGTACGACGGGCGGTCCTTCTACGGCCACCAGAGGCAGCCCGTCCATCGGACGGTCGAGGGGGAGTGCCTGAAGGCCCTCCGGGCTGCGGGGATCCTCCGGGACCCGAAGGAGGCATTCTTCCGGAGCGCGAGCCGGACGGACCGCGGGGTCAGCGCGGTCGGGAACGTAATCGCGTTCGACAGCGCCCTGCCGCCGCGAGCGACGATCGGGGCGTTCAACCACCGCGCGAGGGACGTGTGGGCGTGGGCCGTCGCCGGGGTGCCGGAGGGTTTCCACCCTCGGCATGCGGTCGAGCGCTGGTATCGCTACAATCTCTTCGAGGACCTCGACCTCCGCAAGGTCCGCGCGGCGGCCCGGGAGTTCGTCGGGGAGCACGACTTCCGAAGCTTCACGTCGGATCCTCCCCCGGGACGGTTCCGGCTCGATCGCGTCGACGTGGACCGGGGGGACGGGATGACGAGGCTCGACGTGCGCGCCCGATGCTTCCGTCGCGGCATGGTCCGCCGGATCGTCGCGGCCATCGTGGCGCACGGACGGGAGGAGGTCCCCCTCCCGGACATCCGCGACGCCCTCCGGGGGGCGCGGCGCGACTTCGGGCTCGCGCCTCCGGAGCCCCTCGTCCTCATGGACGTCCGATACGACGTGCCCTTCGAGGTGGTCCTCATGCCGAAGGTCCGCGACACGTGGGCGAAGATTGGGACGGACCTAGAACTCCGTCGCGCGTTTGTCCGCGCGCTCCGCGCGGCCGCGCCCGGATGACGATGAGTTGAGCCCTTCCGAGGGACCTTGACGGAATGACGGTCCGGGAAAACCTATTTATAAACACATCTGGTTACCGACGATGGATTTCAGGGCTCTTTCGGAGGAGTGCTAAATGCGCGTAGGTACGCTGCTCACTGCAGTAGTAGTTCTGATGACGGTGGCCGTCGCGTTCCTGCCCTTCCAGGCGAGGGCGCAGACCGCGCAGGACACCCTCATCGTGGGTCTCCAGAACGACACGCCCAATCTCCACCCGTGGGACACGGCAACGAACTCGGTGTGGAAGGCGTTCGTCTGGCGCAACTGGGTCTACGAGGGCCTCTTCGGCCTCAAGCCGGATGGCCAGTACTATCCCGTTCTCGCAGATCCGTCGCGGATCGGAACGACCTCGGGAGAAGCGGGCTGGGACACGGACGCCACGGGCCTGAACATCACGGTCTACGTGCGACCTGGCGTCACGTTCACGGATGGGGATCCGATGGACGCGGACGACGTCGTCTTCACGTTCCAGGTGATGTCGTTCAACAGCCAGCTGTCCGACTCCTTGCTCGCGTCGATCGTCTGGGATGGAACGGACTGGCCTCGATGGAACGCGACGACGGCCTGGGGCGCCGCGAACCCGACCCATGTCGGTGTCGAGAAGATCGATGCGACGACGGTGCGATTCCATCTCCAGCAGGCGTATGCCCTGTTCTTCGAGGGCGTCCTGACGACCCCGATCATGCCAATGCACATCTGGATGAACCACGTCGTTACGGTGAGCCTCGCCCCGTTCGGCATCACGGGGGGAACCGAGTTCGACTTCGACCGGAACTTCGGCTCCGGCTCGAGCCCGGACCCGGACGCGACGATCGGCACAGGGCCTTGGATGCTCGACTACTGGGTCCCCGCGAACTCCGCCCAGGTCTCCGTGTACGCGGGATACTGGGGGAGCGGGGAGGCCGTGAACTGGAACAGCCGCAACTGGCCGTTCATGCCCGCGAACCTGCGTACGATCCAGTTCAAGATCTACGGTAGCTTCGACGTGGTCGTCCTCGCCCTGAAGCGCGGGGAGGTTCACATCGCGCCGTGGGGCTTGTCGATCAGCCAGTGGAACGACCTGAAGCAGAACCCGGCGATGGGATTCCAGGTCGCCACGAACGACGGGTACTTCTACCTCGCCTTCAACATGCGCCGAGCGCCGATGAGCGATCTCGCCTTCCGGCGGGCGATCAGCTACGCGATCGACAAGGACTTCATCGTCAACCGGCTCCTCGGAGGCTTCGGGATCAAGGGGAACCTGCCCTTCGGCCCCCTCAACCCAGCCTACATCAACGACACGGCGACCGTCCCCACGTTCGACCTGAACGCCGCTCGTACCGAGCTCACGGCGGCCGGGTACATCGACCGTGACCTCGACGGATGGCGCGAGGACCCTGCAGGACGTCCCATCAAGCTCAACATCTTGACGCCCGCGAAGGACTACGACCCTGTCCGGGCTGACTCCGGCATCATGATCTCGAACAACCTGAAAGCGATCGGGCTGAACATCGACTCCGCGCCGACCGCGTTCGACGCGATCGTGGCCGCCGCGTTCACGGCCGTCGAGTTCGACATGTACATCCTCGGCTGGGTCAACCTCGGGCTCTTCCCCGAGTTCTACCTCAGGGACTTCTTCGGGTGCGCGTCCGACGCGAAGCTGGGAATCGGATCGAACACGCCGGGGTACTGCGACGCCCAGGTCGATGCGTGGCTCACGATCCTCGATGCGGACCCGGACAGCGCCGACCGCCAGGAAGCGGCACGGAGAATCGGTGGCGCCCTCGCGCGGGACATCCCGTACAACACGCTGTACATCCGGCGCCAGATCGAGGGATACCGGGCGGACGTCTGGGACGGATGGGTCGACGTGAACGGCGAGATCTTCAACTCGTACTCGCTCTCCATCCTCGCGCCTCCAGGCACCGTGGAACCTCCCGCGGGAGCCCTCGTCGTGGCCCTCGAACTGCCGGCGACCGTGCGTGCAAACACGGACCTCGTCGGCCAAGTGTTCGCAGAGCGTAGCGGTCAACCTGCGAGCGGCGCATCGGTGAACGTGAGCGCGAGCTACGGCGCCTTCCGGGTCGTGGCGACGGACTCGAGGGGCTACGCGTCGTTCAGCATCCCTGTGCCCTTCATCGCGGGCGCCTTCACGGTCGTAGCGAATGCGACCGCCCAGGGGGAGACGGGTGGTGACGTCGGAACCGTCACCGCAATCATCCCGAACCCGTTCGCGCAACTCTCCCTGAATTCGACGACGCCCGTCGTCAGCGCAGGCGGCACGACGACGCTTACTGCGAAGGTCACCGACCGGTGGGGCGCTGCGATTTCGGGTGCCGCGGTTAGCGTAATTCCCGAGCTGACTTTGGGGACGATCGCGCCCGCATCCGCGGCGACGAACGCCCAGGGCCAGGCGATCTTCACGTACAGCGCGCCGGCCTCCGCCGAGATCCCGAACAAGAACCTCATGGACACGATCAAGATGTCCGTGAGCGTCGAGAACACGATCCTGCCGGAGGTCAGCCAGGCGACCTACATCATGGGCGTGACGAACCCCATCGCGAACTGGACGGTCGTCCGCGTCGAGAGCGTGGCCGACCCCGTCATCGATGCGGACCTGCTCACGCTCCTGATCCCCGACAACACGGACGTGGTCGTCCAAGTGACGGACCAGGCGGGCGCCCCCATCGCGAACGAGAACGTGACCGCGATCGTGAGCGACCCCGGCAGCCTGACCGTCTCGCCTGCCTGGGCGCTGACGGACGGGACGGGTCATGCGACGTTCACCTTCGCGACCTCGAGCGTGGACACCGCTGCCGTGCAGGTGTCGTTCCAGGTCTCCCGGGCGTTCAAGTCCGAGGACTCCCTCGCGATCCTCGTCTCGAACTCGACGTCGACCGGCAAGGCCCTGTACGTCGACGTGGCCCCGTTGTACGGGCCCGCCCGCGGGACGTTCACGATCACGGCGCACGTGTTCAACGCATCGGGCGCGGCCGGCAACATGGTCGAGGTGAATATGTTCGCCCCCTACACGGAGGCGGGCCAGCCTCCCCGGTTCGTGGGAGGCACGTTCACCGGATCCGTCGGATCGGACTGGTCTGGAATGACGGACGCGACGGGCACGGTCACGGTGACCGCGAACTGGGCGACCTCCGGCACGGGTGCGATTCAGGGCGCCTTCGTGGGCGACAGCCTGATCACCATCGAGACGGGTGCGGAAGGCTGGGGACCCGCGGCCGCGTTCATCGGCTACGGAGCCCAAGCAGCGAGCTGGGTTGGCGACACGAGCGTCCTGGCGCGGGCCTCGCCCGCGGTCATGGAGGCCGCGAGGCTGAGCAAGCCCGCGTTCTCGTTCGCTGACAGCTCGGGAACACTCACGTGGACGTTCAAGAACCAGGCGGGGGCCGTGTCGGGCTTGTCGGTCGCTGTATACCGCGGCGCGGGCGACCTCCGGCCGGGACGTGGCGCCGAAAAGCTCGGGGACTTCACAACCTCGAGCACGGGCGCGCTCTCGATCACCTACGTGGAGCCACGGGCGGCAGCCTCCGTCGGGGCGAAGTTCACGGCTGTCATCACGGACAACCGCTACGCACTCGGAGGCCAGTTCGGGAGCGCCCCCTTCGAGAACGCATTCCCGTACATCGTCGATCCGCCGACCCTCGTGGTCAGCGGGGCCACGACGACCCGGCTCGTCGCCGCGGGCGCCACGGACTCGTTCACCTTGACCGTGAGGGACATCTTCGGGAACCCCGTCCAAGGCGCTCAGGTCTCGGGCGGGTCCGCGACGGGAGTGACGGACGCGAGTGGCCAGGTCAGCCTCGTCGTAAGGGCAGCCGCGGGAATCAACAACGTGACGTTCGTCGCCTGGGACGACGCGGGCCGGTCGGGCAGCGTCCGGCTGGGGACCTACGGCGCCGTCGGCGTCGCCGCGCTCTCCAACCTCGCCGTGAACGATACGACCCCCGTCCGGGGCTCGGCCGTGACGATCTCCGCGAGCGTCCAGAACACGGGCCTCGTCACGGCGACATTTGTGCTTGACCTGAGGATCGATGGCACGACGGTCGCCCAGAAGAGCGTCACGGTGGACGCGGGCCAGACCGCTTCTGTCTCGTTCACGTGGGCGTTCACGGACACAGCAACGCATCAGGTGACAATTGGGACCCTCGCGGCCGTGAGCGTGACCGCGGAGGCGCCCCCGACGGACGGCGGGACCGTGGTCCAAGGCCTCGACACGACCCTGGCGATCGGCATGGCCGTGGGCCTCTTGATCGTCGGCGTCATCGTCGGCATGCTCCTCGGCAAGAGGGGGGGCGGCGGGAAGCCCTCGTCGATGGCGTCGATGAGGGCGGAGAAGCTCGCGGAGGAACCGCCAGCCGAGGAAGAGTTGCCCCCGGAGCTCTAGACGCGACGGATAGGAGCCCCACCCGGGGCTCCACCTTTCCCTTTTCTGCCGTCCCTGCGAGCGGAGGCCACGAACCGCGTCTTCATGGAGGGAGATTGGATGACTCGACGGAACGTACTAATAGGATGCGCCAAATAGCATAGGAGTACGCTTCCGAGGCGGCAGGGGGACACGACGTGGCCTCGATGTCGAGGTTCATCGTCCGGCGGATAGTGCAGGCGCTCATCACTATCCTCATCGTGACCTCGGTCATCTTCATCCTGTTCGAGGCGATGCCGGGCGACCCGACCACGAAGTTCGCTACGGACTTCCGGTTCCGGCCCCTCCTCCCGCGGCTCCGAGCGGAGTTCGGGCTCGACGAGCCGCCCGTAATCCGCTACTTCATCTACCTCCGCAACATGTTCACCTTCCAGTTCGGGACCTCCTTCACGTACAGCCGGCCTGTCGCGGATCTCCTCGCGCAGGCGATCCCTCGGACCCTCATCCTGTTCGGGGGCTCCCTCATCGCGGAGTACGTCATGGGTGTCATCATCGGTTCCTACATCGCCTGGCGGCGAGGGGGAATCAGCGAGGGTGCGACGATTGTGTCCTCCCTGTTCTTCTACAATATGCCGTCCTTCTGGATCGGGATCATCTTCCTCTCCGTGTTCTACCTGACCTTGGGCTGGTTCCCGAGCGGCGGGTTCGAGACCATCCTTCCCGGAGGCGCCCGTTACGAGGGGCTCCAGTACGTTGTCGACGTCCTCTGGCATCTCGCGTTACCGTTCACGGTCCTCGTCCTGATCAACGCCGCGGGGGTCATCCTCCTCATGCGGACGTCCCTCCTCGAGGTCATGGGGGAGGACTACATCCTCACGGCAAAGGCGAAGGGGCTGCCCGAGCGGATTGTCCGCCGCAGACACGCGAATCGGAACGCGTACCTGCCAATCGTCACCTCGTTCACGATCGCCCTCGCGTACTCCATCCAAGGCGCGATCATCCTCGAGGGGATCTTCTCCTTCTTCGGTGTGGGATACTACTTCCTCCAGGCAATCCTGACGCAGGACCAGTTCCTCGCGGGCGCCACCTTGTACATCATCACCCTCCTCGTGGTGTTCGGGAACATCATCGCGGACATGACGTACGCATGGCTCGACCCGCGGGTCCGTCTCTGAGGTGATCGGACTGGCGGCCACGCATAGCGAACTCCAGGAGTTCTTCCTGCGTTTCCGGCGAAGCTTCGGTCGGGCATGGAGCCTGTACCGCCGGAGCCGCCTCGGCATCGTCGGCCTCATCATCATTCTCGGCTTCACGTTCATGGCGGTCTTCGCCCCGTGGCTCGCCCCCTACGATCCCCACTACCTCGCCCCCGACGAGGACTTCTTCGACCTGCGCATCTTCAACATGACCGTGGAACCATCCTCGGAGTCGTACGAACCCGTTGTGGGGCCTACCCTTCCGACGTACGTCGTCCACGATGGGGCGATGTACGTGATCCTCGCGGAGCGATCGGGGATTATCACGATACTCCGCGGCCGAGAACCTCGGGGGGACGAGAGCCCGTTCGACCGCGGGAACTGGAGCCGGCGTCTCGACATCCGCGTAGATTTCGGCGTGCCCCTGGAGCCGCCCCTCAGCAACGTCGTCTGGTTTGCGCCCGGGGTCAACGCCCTCGGCGGACTCGGGAACTTCGTCGAGAACGGGGCCATCGCGTTCGTCGCGAACACGACCTTCGTGGTCTACAACCCGTTCGCCAACCAGACGCTCCTCGCGAGAGACATCGGGTTCCTGCCGGAGTGGGTCGTCCAAGACCCCCTCTCCGCGGGCCAAATGTACGACATCCCGACCCAGACCCGGCGGTGCTTCGGAGCCGTCTGCCTCAACGTCGGACCGTACCGGTATGTCGCCTTCGGCGCGGAGAACCAGACGAAAGTCCTCCGGGTCAAGTACCTCAACTCGGACGACCTCCCCATCACGGACGTCCTGGAAATCCTCAACCTCAACGTCACCCTGGACGAACGCCCCCTCCTGTACCACAACCGGCTCTTCCCCGACAGCTCGGGCATCTTCCTGCCCATGAACGGAACCCAGGTCGATGTGTACGACCTCCTCGGGAACCACCGGACAACGCTGAACCTGACCGTCGGAGGCGAGACGGCGAGGCTCACGACGCGAGTCGTCGCCTCCCGGGCCTCGACGGGACTCCTCCTGTTCGCCCCCGTCGAGTTCCTCGGGAACGGGACGGGCGGGATTCTGTACGTGAGCCCGACGAACGTCACCAACGGGGACGTGACGATCCAGCGCACGTTCTTCCTCCCCTCCCCCGACATGCGGATTGACGTGCCCCCCGACAACAACGCGGAAGGCATCGCGGGCTCCATCATCGTGTACACCGTGGCGAACGTCTACGAGGGGGGCGTGCCCGTCCGGGCTCAGGGCTTCAAGCTCACACCGAATGCGACAATCAATCCCATCCTCGCCGCGGAGATTGACGAGCCCGTGACGGACCTGTACTACGTGTTCGAGGCGTCCCGGATGTACGCCCTCGGCGTGAGCGGGGCGATCTACGGGGCGACGACCGTCTCCGAAGGCGGAATCCGAGCAGGACTGACGATCTTCCTCGAGGGGAACTCGTCCCGAACATGGATCCAGTACATCGGCGGATTCCTCGGCACGACGTATGGGAAGCCGGCCCTGTCCGCCCAGAGTGTCTACGGCCTAGCGCTCGAGCCGACGACGGGTAACCTGACGATCTACCAGTTCGTGGGCAACACCCTCGCGCCCCTTCCGCCGGGCACCTATCCCTCCGGGAACACGTACCTCTTCGGGACCGACAACGTCGGGCAGGATGTCCTCTCCTGGCTCATCTGGGGATCCCGGATCGCCCTCCTCGTAGGGGTCCTCGCGGCCCTCTCCGCCGTCCTCATCGGCACGCTCGTCGGCCTCGTCGCAGGATACTACGGCAGGCTCACGGACACCCTCCTCATGCGTTCCGCGGACATCACCCTCGTGCTCCCCGCCCTCCCGATCATCCTCATCCTGACTGCGATCCTGGGGCAGAGCGTGCTCTGGATCGTCGTGATCATCGCGGTCCTCAGCTGGCCGGGAATCGCCCGTGTGATCCGGGCCCAGACCCTCTCCCTTCGGGAGCGGCCGTTCGTGGACGCGGCTCGAATCAGCGGGGCCTCGAACCTGCGTATCATGTTCGTCCACCTCGCGCCGAACGTCCTCCCCTTCACGTTCCTGTACATGACCCTCCTCGTCGCGGGCGCGATCATCCTCGAGGCCGCAATCAGCTTCCTCGGGCTCGGGGACGCGAAGGCGATCTCGTGGGGGCAGATGCTCAACACCCTCTCAAGCTCGGGCTCCACGACGACGGCGTGGTGGTGGCTCATCCCGCCCGGCCTCGCGATCACAATGCTCTCCATGGGCTTCTACTTCGTCGGCCGGGCGGTGGACGAGATCGTGAACCCACGCCTGCGGGAGAGGTGAGGTCCCGGTGCCCCTCCTCGATGTGAAGGACCTCTACGTTCACTACAAGGTCAAACAGGGGTGGGTCTACGCCTGCGACGGCGTCACGACCCATCTCGAGCGCGGGGAGACCCTCGGCCTCGTGGGGGAGAGCGCGTGCGGGAAGACGACCCTCGGGTACTCGATTTCCCAGCTCCTCCCGAACAACGCGTTCGTCCGGCACGGCCACGTCTTCTTCCAGGAGCCCGAGGACGTCCGGGTCTACCGGGAGAAGCTCGAGGCGTGGGCGGAACGCAAAATCCGTTCCCAGGCGATGAAGGCGGAGGCCTCCGGGGCCATGGACCGCGCGAGGGCCGTCCAGAAGCTCCTCGACGGCCAGCGGGACCGTCTCGAGAAGGATCTCGCCGCCCTCGAAGGCGCGACGGGTCCGGAGGCGGACCGGAAGCGCGCGGCCCTGTCCAGCCAGCTCGCGGGCCTGACCCACGCGTACGACCTCGTGGCCCGGTCCATGTCGATCGACGGGCGGCTCCGGGAGTACGGACCCGCGATCCGGTCCATCCGCTGGAAGGAGATCTCGATGGTTTTCCAGGGAGCCATGAACGCCTTCAACCCCGTGTACACGGTGGGCGCCCAGATCATCGAGGCAATCCAACAGCACGCGGACATGGACGACGAGGAGGCGGAGGCCCGGGTCAAGGAGCTGTTCCAGCTCGTCGGCGTGCCCGCGGACCGAATCTACAACTATCCCCACGAATACTCGGGGGGGATGCGGCAACGGGCGATGATCGCAATGGCCCTCGCCCTGAACCCGAGCCTCGTGATCGCGGACGAGCCCACGACGGCCCTCGACGTGATCACGCAGCATCGGATTCTCGACCAAATCCGGGAGATCCAGAAGCGCCTGAGCATGTCCATGATGATAATCACCCATGACATCTCCGTCGTGGCGAAGACCGCGCGCCGAATCAACGTCATGTACGCGGGCCGGATGGCGGAGCAGGGGACGACGAAGCAGGTCTTCCAGGAGACGGCCCATCCGTACACGGCGGGTCTCCTCGCGAGCTTCCCGGCGGTCACGGGCGCGAAACGGCGGCTCGCTTCAATTCCCGGGAACCCGCCGAGCCTCGTGTCCCCGCCCACGGGCTGCCGCTTCCACCCCCGGTGCCCCTATGCGAAGGATATCTGCCGCCGAATCGACCCGCCTCCCATCCGGGTCGGTGATGGCCACGTGAGCCACTGTCACTTCGCGGAGGAACTCGCGGGAGGGCTGCGATGGGTCGTCTGAACTCCGGGTCCAATCCGGGATCCGTCCCGACCTCGGACGACGGGGGCGTGATCCTCCGCGTAACGGACCTCGTGAAGCACTTCAAGCTCAAGAAGGGCTATTTCGTCTTCGGCAAGCCGTCCCCCGTCGTCCGCGCCGTCGACGGGGTCAGCTTCACCGTGAAGCGGGGAGAAATCCTCGGCCTAGTCGGGGAGAGCGGGTGCGGGAAGACGACGACGGGGCGGCTCGTAACGCGCCTCGAGACCTCGACCGCGGGGAGAATCGACTTCATGGGCCGGGACATCGCAGGGCTCGAGGAGTGGGAGCTCAAGGCGTTCCGGAAGAACATCCAGATGATCTTCCAGGATCCCTACGAGTCCCTGAACCCTCGCTTCACGGTCCTCAAGACCGTGTCGGAGCCCCTCGTCGTTCAAGGCCTCGTGCCCGACTTCGAGGAGCGGGTCGACCGGGTGACGAGGGCCCTCGAGGACGCGGGCCTTCGCCCCGCGGAGGATATCATCGAGCGGTTCCCCCACGAGCTCTCCGGAGGGCAGAGGCAGCGGGTCGCGATTGCCCGGGCCCTCGTCGTGGAGCCGAAGTGCATCATCGCGGACGAGCCTGTCTCGATGCTCGACGTCTCGATCCGGGCGGGCGTGATGAACCTCATGCTCGACCTGCGGGACAAGTACCGGATCCCGTACATCTTCATCACCCACGACATCGCCGTCGCGCGGTACATGTCGGACCGGATCGGCGTCATGTACCTCGGGAAACTCGTGGAGGAGGGCCCGACGGACGACGTCATCTTCAAGCCGACCCATCCGTACACGCGAGCCCTCATCGCGGCCGTCCCCGTCCCTGACCCGGACTACCAGTACAAGCCCGTCCCAATCACGGGGGATCTCCCCAGCCCAATCAACCCGCCCTCGGGCTGCCGGTTCCGCACCCGATGCATCTACGCGACGGACCTGTGCAAGGAGGAGTCCCCACCGTACATCGAAGTCGAGACGGGACACAGGGTGTTGTGCCACTACGCGGCGGACCTCTTCGCCGGGCGGCTCCAGCCGCCCCCGGCGGCCCTCATTCCGCCGGGCGGGCCGCCGGCCGGGGGAAGCTGACCTGCCGGACCCCTTCCGCCGAGTCCGGCTCGCATCCCGTCTCGCTGCGTTCGCGATCGCCACCGTCTTCGTCGCCTTCTCCGTGGCCTCGGCGGCGAACTACACGGAGATCGTCTTCGCGAAGCAGGCGACGGACGTTGTCTTCGAACTCATGGTAACCGTCGAGGACCCCCTGGCGGATCCCAGTATCTCCGACGAGGCGAGATTCACGACGTGGCTCTCCATCACGGTGTCGAACCCGAGCGACCGACGGCTCGCCCTCCACTACATCGGCTACTCGGGCTGGGTCCACGACTATGAGGCGGAGAACGGTTCCGCGCCCGACCGTCGGGCGCAGGACGACGTCCTGCTCCTGCCTGACGGCACCCCCCTCCTCTTCTACCGCGCGATTACGAACCTCGTGCCCTTCCCGGAGTACCGGGAGTTCGTGGAACCCCGGTCCCAGGCGACGTTCACGTACCACTTCGACCTCGGCCGGTATCCCGACGTGCTCCGGTTCGACGCCACGCGCTCCGTCTACCGGTACGCCCTGGGAGCCGGGATTCCGTTCCGGGAGGTCGAGTGGTTCCACCACGTCCTCGTCCAGGTCATGATCCTTGGGGTGCCGACGGACTACGAGGAGACGACGCCCCTCTTCTACCTCGCGACGCTCCCCATCATCGATCGGGAGGTGGGCTTTGAGCTCGGATGAGCCTCGTGGGGGCGCGGGGATCCTTCGGTTCCTGGACCGCCCCCCGCGACTCTCGAGATCGAGGGACCTCCTCGCAGCCGTCCTGGACTGGGTCGCCATTGGCGCGTTCCTCGGGATCGGCCTCGGTTACCTCGCGTTCTATTCCATGCTCCCGAGCGTCGCCTTCCCTTCTACGGAGAGGCCGGACATCCTCTTGATCCTCGGAGTCCTCGTGGGCCTCGGGATCCTCGGGGGCTTCCTCGCCCGAGACGTCGAGGACGTCGTCGCACACTCCTTCGTCGGCCTTCTCCTGGGCGTGGCGACGGACTTCCTCATCACAATCAGCCCAATCTGGCGGGAAGGCCTCCTCGCGACGTCGCCCGTGGACTTCGCCTTCATGGTCCTCCGCTTCTCCCTCCCCCTTCTGTTCGTCAGCTTCGTCGTCTGGGTCGTCACGGGAATCCTCGGGCTCTACGTCCAGGAGGTCCTCCGCCGGCGGACGCCCGCGGAGGACATCTTCCCCGGCCTGCGCGAAGACCTTTAACGGTCACGCCGTTGCCGTGTCCGTGCTCGTCGCGGTCACAGGGACCCCAGGGACAGGTAAGACGTCGGCCTGCGAGGTCCTCGCGGCCCGCGGCTATGCCGTCGTCGACCTCGACGAGGTCGCCCGGCGGGAGGGCTGCATCGCGGGCCGGGACGAGGCCCGCGGGAGCGACGAGGTCGACGTGGACGCCCTGCGGACCCGCCTCCGGGTGCCCGCGAAGCTCGCGTTCCTCCGCGCCCACTACAGCCACCGGATGCCCGTGAACCTCGCGGTGGTCCTGCGGTGCCGGCCGTCCGTCCTCCGGGTCCGCCTCGAGGGCCGCGGCTGGGCGCGGGAGAAGGTCCGAGAGAACGTGGAGGCGGAGGCGATCGACGTGATCACCCAAGAGGCCGTCGAGGAGGGCATCCCCTTCGTCTTCGAGCTCGACACGACGGACCTCACCCCGGCTGAGGCGGCGGACGGGATCCTCGGGATCCTCCAGGGACGGACGACGGGCCGGGAGCCGGGTTCCGTGGACTGGAGCGAGGAGGTCCTCTCGTGGTACTAGAGGAGCGCCGGGACGCCGCGGAGCGGTTCCTCCTCCCCGTCGCGCGCCGGCTCGTCCGAGTCGACCCCGACGCCGTGTCATGGGCCGCCTTCGTCGCGGCGGGCCTCGCGGGCGTCGCGTTCTTCCTCGGCGGGACCGAGTTCCTCGCCCTCGCGGTCGTCCTCGTCCTCGGGAACGCGTACCTCGACGCCCTCGATGGCCGGATCGCCAAGCTCGCGGGGAAGGCGTCCGCGCGGGGGG
>Ga0209341_10004330_pt1 | contig 13116 bp, 14 predicted proteins | sample RifCSP13_2_FD_184020 | JGI IMG/M metagenome (GOLD analysis project Ga0209341, IMG submission 184020) | Soil microbial communities from Rifle, Colorado - Rifle CSP2_sed 13_2 (SPAdes) (version 2) | ecosystem: Environmental > Terrestrial > Deep subsurface > Rock core/Sediment | place: Rifle...
GGGAGGGTGAGGGGCTGGGTGAGGGGCTCGGGCTCGGCGAAGCTGGTGAGGGGCTCGGTGATGGAGATGGACTCGGGGATGGACTCGGGCTGGGTGATGGCGACGCGCTTGGTGATGGGGAAGGGCTCGGCGATGGCGAGGGGCTCGGTGATGGTGACGGGCTCGGGGAAGGTGACGGGCTCGGGGAAGCCAGAAATGCGCTCGGGCTCGGACTGGGTGATGGGCTCGGGCTCGGTGACGGGCTCGGGCTGGGCGTCGGCGATGGGCTGGGACTGGGTGAGGGGCTCGGGGATGATGAGGGGCTGGGTGATGGGCTCGGGCTCGGGGAAGCTGGTGAGGGGCTCGGTGAGGGGCTCGGGCTTGGGGAGGGTGAGGGGCTCGGTGATGGTGAGGAGCTGGGAGAGGGCGACGGGGAAGGTGATGGGGTTGAGGAATACGATGGCGAAGGTGAGGCGGATGGCGAAGGTGATGGCGTTGGCGGCGGCGGCGGTGGCGATCCACATGGGAAGCACTCGCACGCAAATCCGCATGACGCCTGATCGTACTGGTCCCAGTTCAGATCCTTCGGCACCAAAAACCGGATCGTCGCGTAACAGACCTCAAGGACGGTACCGTCGACATCGCAGACCACTTTGCACACGACCTGTTGGCTGCACCACTCCAGCGCGGACAGTGAATCCGCGATCCAGTACTGGCGGTCCTCCTCGAACACCCCCACGACCGTGCCCTGTGGGTACCAATTTCCCGCCAGCGATTTTGCGTATTCGAGCGGAGCGCCACTGCGGGGAGTATACGTCGCGCTTGGACTGCCATAGATACGCTCGTACTCACCGTCCTGGAAAATTATCGGGAACGTGTCCCCGTCGCGTGGTGTGTAAATCCCGTTGATCGCCGCGGTCTTGGCCAGCCAGATCTGCCTTGGCAGATCGATCGCACCATCGCGGCGGCCCAGCTGGTTGACCGATTGCCGCAGAGCCGCGGCCTCGCGCTCCATCTGTTGCAATCGTTGCTCGACTGATGCTGGTACTGGACCGCCGGACATCATCACCTCCCGCGTGACGTCGCTGGTAGGTGATTGGGCGGCTTGATTTGCAGCGGGTCCAGCTCGGCGTAGGCCGTCGTCCATCTCATGGTGGCGCCACGTGGGGCGGCGGAATTGGAGAGCGGAGAGTCGATCGAGATCTGGGTGATGCAAGTCCCAACCTCAATGTCCTGGCCGGCCGTGCGCGATACTGACACGATCAGGTCCCCCACCGATAGATGGCCGTTGACACGCTTTGTCGACAATTCCAATATGCGGCGCTCGACTCCGTACCACTCGAACGCGATCCTGGCCAATTCCTGAAGCTGCACGCGGGCATCGTTGATCCACTGGGCCTGTGGGTTCTTCACCAGGGCCCCGGAGGTGTCGATCCCGAGGACGGTCCCTTCCGGCATGAAATCCTGCCGATAGTCATCCCCGGCCTGGATCCGCAGGACCCGCACGATATCCAGCACCGGTAGCTCAGTCACGTCTGGCCAGGCGCCGTAGCACCTCCGTGGCTCTTCGATCGCGACCGTCGCCACAATGGCGCGCCAATCAAACTTCCCGAGGTCCCGGTCCTCCGCCAGTGGAGAGAAATCCAGTCCGCCGATTACATGCTGTGGTTGCCCCCCGACGTTGACGTAAAATGCCAGCTCGCGCACCCGCGTGTTGACTCGCACCGAGGCGGACCAGCGGTGATTGGTATCGATGTCGGTCCGCGGCAGGTCGGCCCGCATGCCGGCCGTCTCGATCGGAGCGTACTTGCCTGGCCGCTCGGGCATCTCGATCAGGACAATCGGCGGCAGCTCTTCATGTCGATCTCCAGTACCAAGCCAATTCCCGCCGGTCGTGCCCGAGGAATAATCGACATCTGACAACAGAGGGATGGTCGGCAATATCGCCATCTCAGGACGATACACTTCTGTCACCGATTCATAATCGTCGGCCTCGTTATAGCGCACATCCCGCGGAAACACCGGATAAAAGTTGACACCGCCCCCATCTCCGGCCGTGAATGCCCATATCGCCGGCAGCTGAAATCGCGAGAACACGGTCGCGAGCCTGTCGGAGCCCCGCACCACGGCATTCATTCGTCGCCGCTCGTCCACCTCACTCGAGGCGGGATAACTTGGGCTGCCGCTGGCCGCCGCTTCGTATTCCGTTTCGAGAGCCGCCGTCCAGCCGGCTTCGAGAGTGTAGCCCCAGCCAGATTCGTTGCTGACGGTGAAAGCGGATCTCCGCTGTGCCCCCTCGACAATGACCTGGTCGAACGTGCCGGTCTGGTCAAACCGCACGCTCACGTCGGCATCCGCGGCCCGGTGCACCGCGATATGGAACGTGTTTGGATTTTTGGGGATCTTGTTCGGAGGCGTCAGAGATATCTCGGTACCGGCGAACGTGAACGGGATGATTCTCAACGTGTCGTCGTCGATCACCTCCGTCCGCCACCCCAGAAGCCTCTGGCGGGCCATCAGGACGTTGAGCACCTGCCCTGGGCTCATGCCATGCAACGGCAGACGTGGCGCGTCCCAGGAGGGTAGATTGAGGATCCCATCCAGATCGATCTCAGTCGGGATCGAATAACTTCCGAGCCTCTGGCTGTCTTCTGGTGTTAAGCTATTTTTCGGGGAATGATCCCCCACGACATACCGCACGATGTCACGCGTCGACCAATATTGGGCGGTATCGAGATCCTCGCTGAACACGTGGTAGCCGGCAGCCGTGATACTCGGGGTCCTGTTCTGCCTGTCGTTCGCGTTACATTCCAGCGCCCCGACCGACCTCAGAACAAGACCGGTAGAACTCTGTTTGTACTGGCAATCGCGGATCGGGTATCTGTATAGTTCTCCCTCCAATCCGTAGGCGATCAGCGCCTGCCGGCCGGACTGCAAATTGCTGATCCCATCGCCCTCCACAATATCGTTCGTCAGATCGATAATTCCATACCATCGCATTGTCTTTGTCGTGCCGGCGACCAGCAGCGACACCATCGTGACATCGATTCGGCAGAAGTATCGGGCCACCGACAAGCGGCCCAATTGTTTGAATAGATGTTCTCCGGGCAGCATCCCGACACCATATCGGCAATACAGCTGAGCCATCCCGATCCTGGGCGCTGCGGCCCACACGATTCTGTCGACGTACACACCTTCCTGCTCGAACCATTCGTGGATCCAGCGCTGCTTGGCGTAGACCCGAGTCTCGACGATCGGATAATCGGCTGCCGCGGTCGTGGTTCCCAGGTCGATCGTTATGGTCATGTAAAAATCGCAAATACAAGCATGACGCGCAAGCGAGTGTGTCCGTTCTCAATTGCCAAACCATAGGCCCAGCAGCATCGTGTCAGCTTCGGTCCCTGATATCGTCACATAGTTATTGCTTGCCCCAACCTGATCGCGTTGTCCCGGGGCGCCAGACACCATACTTGTGATGATCTCTCCAACCTGCACGTTGTACTCGCCGGTGCTCGTCCCGAAGATCTCGTATCCAGCCGCCGCTGCCGGCTTGATCGTGATCTTTCCGGCGTTGCTGGCCGACGCTAGCGCGCCCCAGGCTATCAGTCGCTTGCCGGTCATGTCGGCCGTCCGCCCGATCCCGATATCGATCACGGTCAAGTCGATCGTGGTGGGCGAGGCCCCGATCGTCAGATTGATCTGCACCGCCGTTGCCTCGAGCGCCGGCTCCGTGGTGGCGCTCAGCTCACCGGCAAAACTCAGGCCACCCAGCCGCAGCGTCCTGTCGACCGCGGATGCTCCAGCGGGAAAGTCGGCCTCGTCCAATGTCTCGAGCCCCGTCAAATTTAAGACTGCCGAGAGTGTGTTCGTACTCACGTCGCAACCTCCTCCACCGGCAGCACGTCCCACATGCACGCGAGGGTCGTGGCGCCGTTGTTCAGCCCGCCAATGGCAAAAATATGGTTCTGAATCCGCATCTTGTGCACGTGTAAAATCATGTACTTGGTATTCCAGGGCGTTACGGACATCTGCCAGATTTGATGAATCTCGCCCACTCGCGCTACGTACGACTCATACAACAGCTCCGCAAATGCCTGATTTAAAACGTCCACCACGGACAGGAGCCGGATGGCATCCGAACGCCTGCCAGTTTGATACACTGCCTGTCCGTTCACGCCAGCCCGAGTCTCGATGTCGAAATTGCGCTGTGGCATTTCCAGCCAGCCTTCGAGCCTGATAACCTGGAAAGGACCTATCCAATTTCCAGCGGGCATGGCTAGTTCTCCCTATGCCTGCTGGGCTGTTCAGTCGCCGCGCCGCTCAGCGCCGACGTCTGGCCGCTGCGCACGTTCGCGTTCAGTTCCTCCAGTTGCGAGAGCAATTTATTCAGCGCTTCGACTGTTGGCTGTTCATGGGCAGTCACGCCACCCAACTCGTACGTACCGCGTTTTTCGCGTAATATCCCCATGGCGGATTCGACAGGATCCACGCCGCCGCCAATAAACGGGGACGAGATTTCGTACGCGTGGCCTGCTTTGGCGTATTGCTCAAACAGCCATGCACCCATCCCATGTCCCATCGCCAGCCCTTCGTATAATTTTTCACGTGCCAGTGCATATCTTGCCTCACCCGATAAATCTTGTACCTCGACCGCCGACTTCCCCGCCCGCCGGCTTTCGGCAAACGCCATGGACGGAGTCGCGGTGCCCATGCGCCCCATCAGCGCGTCGAACGGCTCCGGTGACACCTGGGTCGCGGCGATGTTGGCGGCAAACGTGGCGTACTCGCTCGATTTCGGATCGAACAGATTTTGCGCCGGTGCCCGCAAAGCCAACGAAACGCCCTCGATCGGCTTCGACAGGAATCGGGAGCGAAGCGCCTCGTTTTGTTGCAGTGCCTGGATTCTGCCGAGCGTACTGCCCGGATCGCTCGGGCCCTCCATGAAACCCGCCAAGCCGCTGATCATGCCAATCGTCGTTGATCGGGACAACTCACCAGTCACGTCACCGCGTTGGGTGAACATCGAAAACATCGCGGCGGCTTCCACCGCGGACCGCATGCGGTCTTGTGGGTCCTCGACTGTCGCGGACACGATCGCAGGCCCGACTCGCTCGCCAAACCGCGTCGCCGACTGGATTGCGGACATTGATGCGGCCGACTGCAGAAACCCCGCCGCGGTCCGGGGGTCCGTTATACCGGTCGCGCCCTGGACGAGGTTTAGCGCGCTAACGAACCCCGCAATACCGCTTGGCTGTTCTCGCATCATGCCGGCAGCGACCTCGACGGTACTGATCAGCTGCTGGTTTGTCATGCCCTGCGCACGCGTCGAAATACCGGCGCTTGTCGCTTCTGTCAAAGACGTGATGTCGATCTTGGTGCGCTGTTGCACACCCGCAAGCCGGCTAGTCAAATCGTCAAAGTCCTTGCCGGCGTTGCGCAGCAAGTCAGTCTGTGCCGCTGCCAGGCGTTCATGTGCATCAAGCGAACGCTGCTGAATCTGTTCGTCTCGCTCGCGCGCGGCCGTTACGGCGCGAATCCCTGCCTCGAGCGAAATGTACTGCGTGATCATGCCAGTGAGAGTGCTGGAAGCGTCCCGCATTGCTGTCTCAACACCGCGGGCACTTTTCTCGCTCGCGGATGAGGTGTCGGACATCTTCTGCTCGAGTTTCGCATAGGCAGCGTTCAGCTTGTCCAACTCCCGAATCAGGGAGTTCGCATCGCCTGTAAAAGTTTGTTGAACTGCCATTGCTCGCTCGCCGCTACGTCCGCTTCATACATCTCTTCCGCCACGATCAGCTCGCCCCAGCTAGGGCTGTGCTTGCGCCAACCGCGGTACCATTGGAGGAACCGCCGGAACCGAGCAGTTCGCGGCCACTCTCCGACAAGTCTTTTTTTTTGAACTCAACCGCAAACTGGATGTCGGCCAGCGACAAACAGATCGGATCGACCAACTGCGACTCCCCAATTGAAGATTCAACCAGATCCCCAAGATTGCATTCATCGCGCCAGACCCGGTAATTCACGTTCAGCGCCAATAGGGCCGCGTCGACGCGCCACTGTCTTTCTTTGGCCGGCGAGGCCTCATTGTTGCACCAATCCACCACATGATTTGCGAGCTCCCACAGATGTTTGTATTGCTTCTTAAGCTTCTCTTTTGCGACCGATCCCTCGAACGTGATAGTCTGCGGCAACGTGATCCGGCTACTATCGTCTGACCGTGCAATCGGGATCGTCCACTTAACCATATCATCAACGCCAACCTGATACCCCAAAAAGGCCTTACGCCGCTGCAAATCCAGCGGTGTGATCTGCTCACCCTGCTGTACACCGATCCAGCTTTTGCCGCCCCAGCACTCCATCCAGACCTGGGCCTCGGGGTCATATACGCAGCTCTGTTCGACATGCCGATCCGCGCGCACCGGCGTCAACAGCAAGCCGCCAATCCCGCCAGGTCCTTTCTGTACGCCCGTCAGCACGACGTCTCGCGGCACTGACACAAGATCACGCAGCGACTCCGCCACACCGTAATCCCGAAGGCACTGGGGCTTGATCCGTCCTTCGTCGTCGCACAGATCGCCCTTGGTGCATTTCGGCAGGAAGTATTTGATGACCGCCATATTGCCTCTCTGGAGTCGGTTGGAAAGGGACATAAGGGACCCAAAGGACCTGAGGGACCACTGCATCTAAGTGGTCCCTTATGTCCCTTAGGTCCTTTTGGTCCCTGTCAAACCAACTTTGTTATGCTATTGCCGCCGTGGTGTCGAACAGGTATGGATTCGTCACTGCGACCGGCCGCTGGAGTTGGAAGAACAGATCCACCATACCCGTGTTGTCCACCTGCCGCGCCTTGACCGTACCCGCCGTGGCGACAAACTGAATATGCACCTGGCTCGCGTCGGGCTCCGCCAGGGCAGATGCCTGCAGCTTCCGTAAATACCACGTCAGGCTCGTGATCGCTGTCCCACGCGTGCCGATCGTGCGCATGAGCGTGCCAGCCCGCACGCGAGCCATCAAGGTTGGAGAATGATTGTTGATGCCGATGTAGCGCGGGAACGGCACACCGGAATCGAATATCACTTCCAGCACTGTATTATTCGACATCGTCCAGCTCTGTAGTCCGTCCAGCGCAGTGCCGTTTAGCGTGACCGGTCCCAGGGTGAATAAATGATGCACAGCTCGCGTCCCGCTGAGTGCCTGCTGCGTCAGGACCATCGGATCATTCGTGCCGTCGTAAGCAGCGACAAGCCGGCAGGCAATCTCGGCTAACTGGTTTTGCGTGGCCGTGATGGTGCTCCACTCCAGGAATGCCATCGTCAGCCTCGCCCGCTCGTGCTCCGCGGTTGCGTCGGCCGTCCTGAGCCCGAACGCCTCACCTTTCCGCAGCCACACATCCACATTGCCCCCCCCACGAGCGTCGTACGCCACCACCTTCCCGCGCGTAGGCAGCGCGAACGGATCGCATAGGTCCAGGATCGATTTACACTGGCGGGTCGTGAACGGGATGGCGGGCGCGGAGCTGAGCGAACCAGACCACAGCGGCGCGGTGTCGCCCGAGCTGAACTCAATTACGTCCTGAAAATTGTAGGCGGGCGTGATATTTGTCAGCTGCGTGATCAGATCGCCGTCAGCGAAATCGATCGCGTGCGGGTAGAATACCGTCGTGGCCATTATCTTATTCCTTTTGTCGAGTCGGTTGGACAGGACCCAAGGGACCTAATGGACAACAAGGACCGCCGCATCCAACGTGTCCCTTGGGTCCTTTAGGTCCTTTTGGTCCCTGTCAAACCGACTATGACTCAAATTTGCCGCCCGCACCTCGAGGTCGTATGATGGTCCGCTTGGATGGCGTGCTCTTCAGCAGTGCCTCCAGCGTTGCCTGTGCCACCTGGTCCAGATCTAGCACCTCTTCTTCGATCACTCGTGTGATCTCCTGTCCTATCGCGTGACGACTCTTGCCACGCGGCCGCATCCCGATATAACGTGGCCCATGCATGTTGATCGTGGCCCGCGTGGGAAACGCCCGCACCGCATGCCGCTTGGCAAACAATGACTCTGCTAATCCCGTGTACACGATGTCGACACGCCCGCCCTTCTTGACCTTCCCTTTGCCGGTTTTCGCCTCGCGCAGCTTCCGCTGCTGCCACTTGATCGATCGCTTGCCGTAGTTGTATCGCTCCCGAGCCCGCCGGCTGAAGTGTCGAGGCAGCCATTTCTCTTGCCAGCGCCACCCAACCGCGTAATACACCGTTTTGAGGATTTCATCACGCTGCCGCCTGGACAGCCGCAGTGTGTGCTCCTCCGCCATCGTGACCCCGAACGCAATCATCTAACTAGCCGTCCCAAAGCTGAATGCAAAAGCACACTCCCAATAATCGTTATGCCGAGACCTCTTCTGGTGTGGTGTCCGCTGGCATGGCGTGACCATCTCGGCTTGCGAGAAAATCAAATTGTCGTCCTGGCCAGAGGCCCGTTCCATGTCGCCGATCAGTTTGCCGACGAAATTTGTAAATGCCAGCTTCGACTCTTTGTGCCTCTCCATGTCGAGACTGCCCGGGTAGATCGAATTTGCCGTGATGAGCGCTACGTACGATCCGCTGTACACCACCCCGATACCGCGCGCGGCAGTCATGGTGTCTGTCACGAATCGGTACGCATCCTCACCCACGATAATCAACGGCCGCATGTCATGCAGAATCGATCCGTTAGCCGGATCCTGATACCATCCGTAATCGTTCATGACGTGTTCCGCACGCACGATCGACGGTGCCTTGTTGGTCGCGGCCTGCAGCGTCGGCGCCGACGCAAAAAGTTGTTCCAATTTGTCGAGGTACAGGGACATGAGCCCCTCCGGTTTCGTGACCCACAAGGTGATCGCTGGGCTGACAATTGCGGCGCTGTTGACCCCCAGCATGGCTTGTGTGATACTAGGCGGGCTTTGCGCCGCGTACGCGACGTTGGTCTGGGTCGCGGATGCTGCTTGAGTTAAGCCCGGCAGTATCTGGGATATCACTGCGCCAACGCCGCTGACTCCTTCGGCGGCTTGCGTGACGTTAGGCAGTGTTTGCGCCGCGGACCCAATGTTGGTCTGCACGCCAACTATCACCTGGGTCAGACCTGGCAGAACCTGGGCCGCTCCCGCTACGTTGGTCTGCGTTGCCGATGCTGCTTGGATCAGGCTCGGCAGCGTCTGACTGATCGCTGCTGCGCTAGACTGCGCACCAACGATCGTTTGGACCGGCATCGGGGCCGACTGGGAGATGGCTCCAGAATTCCCGGCTGCCGCGGCAGATCGATTTCCAAAAAATATTCGCGACGTCATGGTTAAGCCGAAGTTGTTGGGATGGATAGGACAAAATCAGCCCATTCTTTCGGGCTGGTTTGATCGATACCGACGATACTCACTACGTCAGCGTTCATCTCCGTGGCGCTCAACGTAATCTTCACCAGCACGGACCCTGCTGGGTCAACTGCCGGAATCGTCCCCAGATTCGTTAATCCTGCTCCGTCCTTATCCACCTTGAAATCACCCGTAGCGATCGTCGGATTTGATTTGAACGACCCTGCATTGTTCATATCCTCCAAGCTGATCCGGATGATGAACTCTTCGTTTTTGACTGGCGGGTTATACGGGGCTGCCATCTCAAATTCCTATTCTGTAAGTTGCTGTCGCTGGATCGCCGTGCTGCACCGCCCCGATGTCGAGGTTGCTGGACGACAATCCAGCGCCCCCGACGTCGTTCCCGTATGCGGCGCCACGGCATGGACTGCCGGGCTGTAGCGAGAAATCGTTGCCGGCCGCGTTCACGAAGAGCGGATCGGTGGTAATGACATTTGCTCCAGTGCCAATATCCGTCTCTTGTACGGTGCCGCTGGTGTTGTTGTAAAAGCAATTGTTGCTGTTGACGAAAGTGGATCCGGCTACCCAATCCGCGTCGGTGCCTGCAATGCCATACCCGCCATTGTTGGCGAAGATGTTGTTTGCGAGGAACAGCAGACTCGAAGACGCAGCGTTTAGGAACTCAAGGCCGTCTCCAGCATTTTCGGCAAATGTGCAATTGCTTATCATGCACGATACTTCCCCAGTTGGCCCGTTGCTTCTAAAGCCGTCACCTGCATTGTTGGCGAAAATTGAACCCAGGATAACTAAGTCGGAGGAAGCGAGGACTGAGAAGCCGTGCGATCCATTTTCAACAAACATGCTATTGACAATCGAGTGTCCTCCGATGGCGCTGCTAGCCGAAGATCCTCCCGCTCCGGTGCAATGATGACAATAGCAACCAGAGACGTAAAGCACTTCATAGCGATCAGTGCTCGCGGCCGCACGGAATCCATTGACGAGCGTGTTGGTTACATCCCCGAACTCGCAATCCACCAACCGGATCAGCCTCGTGTTAGTAGATGCAGCATCGTCAATGTTGATCCCATATGCAGCCGTGCGTGTCGCGTTGCTGCATTCCAGCTTGAGTCTGGCGAACCCGATCGATAGCGTCGTGGCGGCAATCAGTTCAAAGCAAGCGGCATTTGCCGTCTGGGTAATTGTTTTGCGACTGCCGCTTGAGCCTTGAATGAATGCGCAGAGATTGGTAGTCGCAGCGACTGTACCGTTGACCCCGATAACGGATGTGAGCGATTGGGCTGTCTCGGTTTCTATGATCCATTGCGCCTCGAAATCCGAGAATAAAGTCCTGCTGTTCGCGTGATCGAACGTGGCGCGTTTGCCGCCGATTCCCCAGGTGCGGCTGGATTCTGTAACGGCGTAGGCTGTCGCGACCGTGACGATTTTGGTACCATTGTCCACGGCCGTAATGCGAGAATATTGGCGACCACTTGTGGTAGCGACCCAGAGTGCAGCAGAGCCATTCGTGGCGACTCCAGACAAATCTGGCGAGTCCGCGCTAAGGTCCGCGCTGGTTGTTGCGTTCAGTGATGCGCCGGTACCCGTGAGAGCAGTACCGGGCCCCGCGCCGCTCGCGGCGGTGTCCGAGCCTGTTGAAGCGTTAAATAGGATCGTCGGTGTTGCCATATCAGTAGTTCATTTAAAATCGGCTCGCTCCATTCACTGCAAACGTGCGCAGTCGATCCTTGCGTGTAGGAGAGCCAGTAGCTCCCCAAGCGGATAAATCTGTCGCGGCAGCTACCATGGCGTAGAGTTTCGCACCGGTAGCAGGATGTCGTCCGTCTATCTCCGATCCATCGACGAGGACTTCCGTGGTGTTTGGGACGATCGAGGTCATGGAATTAGCGTTCCATTCCGCCGCGATGGCATCCGCTGTCTCGATTGATTGGAGCAGAATGTCAGCGAACACTCTGGCTCGCTCGTTTGAAAAACGGACTGCTTCAGGATTGGTGATTGCCATCGATTAGGTCTCCGGTTGTGTTACGGTCCAGGAAGTGATCGATTGATTCACTGCCTCGACGATCGACACGCTGTTGAGCGTCAGGTCCCCGCCACCGCCCGTGGCCGTGACGTCGCCGTCCAGGATTGCGACGTTGTTGCTGTCGAGCGCGCGGAACCATGACGCCGTGCCGGTCACCGCGGCCGCGACGTCGGCGATCGCATTGGCAGTTGCGCGCCCGCCAGGGTTTGCATCGGCGGCCGCGCCAAATGCCGGATCCCCCAACGCGAACTCGACCAGCAGCACCTGCGCCCCCACTGCCACGTCAGGATTTGCCGGTTGCGAGCCGCTGTAAATCCGCAGCTTTCCAGCTCCCGCCCCGGCGTCTAATCGATCCACGATCGCGTCACACATCGCGATCGCGGCCGCGTTGGAAATAGTCGTGTTGGCCACTTCTTACTCTCCCGTTTACCGATGGGCACTCGTGGATATCTGTCTCTCGCGCTCGAACACCAGCCGCCATTTGCTGGGCCTGACGCTCTCGATCTCACCATTGAAAACATATGGTTCCTGGAATGGATCATGGTCCGTATCGCGCAGTAACTGCATTCCGACCACCGGACGCACCAGGTAGCCCTTGGTGTTGGTCTCATCCGTCACACGGCTGATAAGCACTCGCAACCGTTCGACTTCTTTGTTCGATCCTGGCTCTTCAAAGTCCATATTCTGATCGTCGCTGATGTGCACCGTCATGGGCACGTCCGGGCCGGCGAGCGGTCGCAGGATAACCTCCTCCGCGAAAAAATCCGTGTTCAGCCATACGTCGTGCTGCACACGGTCCCGCATCGCGTGGAATTCAAACGCCATATTGGCTCACCAGTGTTGGAGTCGGTTGGACAGGGACATAAGGGACCCAAAGGACCTGAGGGACCACTGCATCCAAGTGGTCCTTTTCGTCCCTTAGGTCCTTTGGGTCCTTGTCCAACCAACCCAGCCTAAAAAATGCTGCGCGCCACGGATGGTCAAGACGTGGCGCACAGCCGCGGGACAGGAGTGTGGACTACGCAACCAGTTTGTGCTCGACTTTCACATCCTTGATATGCAGCGTGCCAAGTGTCGTGCCAGAAGCCTTCTGGATCTGGGCCAAAAATTGCAGTCCGCTCGTGTAGGCGTTCATGTCGAACAATTGCGCCTGTCCCACTCGCTTCAAATAGCCGTTCGCATCATCCATATAGAAATGCACGTTAGCCTTGCCTTTTTTGCTCGTTCCTGGCGGCGATACGGTTTGGGTCTCGACACTGAAATCGATGGCGAATCGACGTAGCACTGCCGTTACCAGCGTTTGTCCCGTCGCCTTGTCATCCGTGTCGGTCGTGCCGTCATCGGTTTCCATCAGCGCTGCGAAGGAACCCTGGAATCGGAACCAAGCATTTGCAGCCACGGTATCGGCCGTATCATTTCTCGCTGATCCCAGCCCAATGACCGCGGTGATCCCGGTTAGACTGGCCGACGTGATGCCGGCGATGAATTCAATACGAATGAGATCATCAATGTCATATCGCAGTACATCGCCCATCGACAGACATAAGATCTGCGCTTCATTCGTGGCATCCAGATTCAGGTTGTAGACGCCGCCCACGGCCGCCAAATGCGTCGCGCCCGTGGCACCTACCTCCGTGGCCACGAATGGAGCCGCACCAGCGGCGCCAAGGACAAGGTAATCGCCCATCCTGAAATGGTCGCAAGTTGCAATCTTTCCCATTGAAAAACTCCCAAGCAAAAGTGTGTGGCGCCCCTCTTA
>Ga0209341_10004335_pt1 | contig 13108 bp, 13 predicted proteins | sample RifCSP13_2_FD_184020 | JGI IMG/M metagenome (GOLD analysis project Ga0209341, IMG submission 184020) | Soil microbial communities from Rifle, Colorado - Rifle CSP2_sed 13_2 (SPAdes) (version 2) | ecosystem: Environmental > Terrestrial > Deep subsurface > Rock core/Sediment | place: Rifle...
GTCCGCCGTCGGTCATACCGCCACCCGGAGAGTGTTGAACACCCCTCTACGGTATCCGATCGGCGAACACAACCGCGCCGTCATGACAGGTGGGAGCCACGAACTACAGACTCCTGACTTCACACTCTTCCGACCGAATCGTCGATCGGATCACAGATACCGTCCCTCGCCGAGAAGCTCGTCGTCCTGCTGTTCGGCGATGATCGCCGATTCGCGAACGGCGATCACCACTCGCCCGGTGGTCGGCCAGATGAACCGCCACGCGTCGGAGGGGACCGCCCAGAACCGATTGCCGGTCTCGACATCGACGAGGCCGAGGGCCTCGGTGGATCGTTCGGCAACCGCGGCGGCCGGGACCAACAGACCCGAGGCGGTGGTCGATTCCTCCATGAGATGACCGACCCGCCAGCCGGGCATGACGCGATAGCCGTGGTCCTGTCGGGTGAGCGGCGGTTCCTGCATAGCGCATAGTGTGCCAGACCCATCGGCGATGCGGCAAAGGCGGTTTCTAGATCCCCGGGCTGCGTCACTCGGCGGTTGTAGGTCGTTGGCGAGCACACCGGGAAGCGAACGTTGCGCCACGACCAGCCTGCCGAAGTCGACCGACCGTCCGGCCCGGGAGGGCCCGGTTCCACCGCGTCCGCGGTGAAGCCCCCACCGGGACGGTCACCTTTCTTTTCACCGACATCGAAGGATCGACAGGTTTATGGGAACACTACCCGGGCTCCGGAGAGCCTGAAGTTGTGCCCTTCAACCGGCGTCCGGTTCTTGTGCAGGCCGCTCAGTCGGGTCCCGGACGGAGTTCCTAGCGCCGCCTGAACAGCACGGCCAGCCCCGTCACGATCAGCACCGCCGGCAGGGCGAAATCGCCGAACAGGCCGAGCGACGAGCCACTGATGTTGAGGATTCCCTCAAAGAAGGCGAAGCCAACCATGAAGACGAAGACGCCAACCAGAGCGGCTTTGACGCCGGAACGGGCGGTCCTGTCGTCTCCCGACAGGCTTCCGCGCGCTGCCAAACCGAGACCGATCGAAGTGGGCCATACGAGCGCCCAGGCATAGGCCCAGGTCTGCCACAGGCCGGTGAGGTTCTGGAAGAGCAAGAGCAGCCCCACTCCGGTCAACTGGCTGCCGGTCACGGTGGCGGCCGTACCGGCCCCGCCCGGCGCGGCGGCCACCCCGGAGACCAGGACCACCACCCCCGGGACGATCACGAAGAGCGGCCACAAGGTGCCGAGGTCGAGATCAATGAGCCTCCCGAGCATGAGCAACAATCCCACCAGGATGATGGCGCTACCAACGACGAATCGGGTGGGTCCAGGACGGTCGGCGGGCATACCTCCCTTTCTCTGTTCTTCGCCGAAGCTACTCGACGGAGGGTGTCTTCTGTATCTCTATGCCATGCATTCGATCGAGGGTCAAGGGTCGGGGGCCGCGATCAAGAGCGTCGTCGCCGAGGAGATGCTCTACTCGACGCTGGTTGGCAACCTGCTCGTGGCGGTGGCTGGACGACCCGATTTTCGCCATCGCTCACCGGCCGTCGACAAAGGGCCGCTGGTCGATAGGTTGTACACGCTGATGTCCGGGCTGCTGAGTCCGGCTGCCCGTTATCTGATGGGGCAGCCCGTCGGGTCGGCCTGGTGGCGGGACCGAGCGGTCCCGACGTTCGACCGGCTGTCGCCGGCTACCCGGTGATCGGCACGTACAGGTCGAATACCCACTCTGTGTACGGCAGTACGGGGGAGGTGAGAAGCTCTTCGAGGCATTGACGGTCATCGGCCCGGTAGGGGCTGGCTTCCAGCCAAGCGGCCAACCGCCCCCAGTCTTCCCGTATGGTGGCCAGGCCGTTGCAGCGCAGCACGGCAAAGAGCCCTCCTTTGAAACCCTTGATCTCGACATCGCCGAGTGGCTCAACATCCGATCCAACGGTCACCCACTGCTCGTAGCCGTAGTTCGGACTTCCCGGCATCGGGTTGGGATTGTTGAACCCGAAGAACCGCTGGGTCCCGTCCAGAAGATTGGCGGCCCGTGCCCACGTCATCAGCTTGTCCCATGCCTCGACCTCGGGTTGTGGCCCGAATCCCAGCGTGGCTGCCACCCGCATCGGTTCGAGTTCGACGAGGCGTACCTCCTCTTCCGTCATGGTGGTCTCCTCCTTGTCCCGGCTGGTTTGGCGCCGTATACCTGACTTCCTCTGTCATGTTTCTTCGATATGTTTGACCTGTGCGGGCAGATCGATTGTTGTCGGAACGCATGCTCTTGCCGAACCGAAGACGGCCCTGGGGGTGATTTTCGAGACTCTGGATCAGGAGGGACTGGTGGGGGTGGCCCGTTTCGAATCGTTGGAGAGCGCCCGGGGAGCGATCCCCCCGCTGGGCGGGGCCGTTGAAGTCATCGCACCGGAGGCCCTGCGCAAAAGTGTGGCCGACTTCGCCGGGCAAACCGTTGCGGTGTACGAGAGCGCTTGAGGTTTGAGGTTGCCGGGATACGGACCCCCCTTTCGGAGGTACTCGCCCCAACCGGCTCAATCTGCCCCCCAGGGGGAGATCTCCTGGAACGGGGACCTCGAACCTCCCGCTACTCTGCTTTCCGGAGGCGACCGAGCGCCTGGTGGGCTCCCCGGTCTTCAAAACCGGTGGGGGGTCGAAAGGTCCCCGGCGGGTTCGATTCCCGTCCGCCTCCGCCAAAGCCCCAGAGACCCTTGTTTTTTTTACAAGGGTTTCTGGGGCCTGCATCATTCGACGAGAGCCCGTCGATTCGGCAGCTTTACCACCTTGTGTCCGTCAGGTGTCCGTCCGAGATCCGAGATACACCTCGTCCATCCGCGCAGCGAGGGCTTCCTGATCGGACGGGAAGAGGTGTCCGTAACGGTCAGTGGTCACCTGTATCGAGGAGTGGTCGTGGATCGGGCCGTGTCGTGTGTCGGAAGGGGGGAGGATGGGAGGGTGAGGGTGAAGGTGTTGTGGTTGTTGGCCGGATCGTAGGTGAGGTCGCCGTTCATGAGTCGGGCGAGTTGGCGGGAGATGGTGAGTCCGAGACCGACGGAGGCGGTAACCCCTTCGAGATGGTGGGCTCGTTCGTAGGGTTCGAAGACGCGGGCTTGGTGGTCAGGCGGGATGGTGGGCCCGTTGTCGCTCACGGCGATTCGGACCTGTCGGTCGTCGCGGGTGATGACAATGTGGATGGTGTCACCGCCGTAGCGGACTGAGTTGGTGAGCAGGTTGCGGAGGATCTGACGGATTCGTCCCGGATCCCCGAGGGCCCCCACTGGGACTGGGTTGAAGTGGATGGTCTTCGTCGCGGCCAGCTCGCGGATGGATGTGAGGATTTGGTTGGTTTGGATTGTGATATCGACGGGGATTTTTCTGACGGTGAGCTGGCCGGTTTCGGCCCGAGAGGCGACGAGCAGGTCTTCGATGATGTTGGAGAGGTCGACACTCTCGACGGCGATTTGGTGGATCATCTCGTTGAGGTCTGCGGTTGAAAGGCCGGAGTTTGAATCATCGAGCATTTGGGCATAGCCGACGATGGCGGTGAGTGGCGTTCGGAGTTCGTGGGAGACGGAGGCGATGAGGCGGTCTTTGGATTCGAGTGACCGCCTGATGTCTTGTTCGGCGCTGGTGAGTTGGTCGATTCGTGATTGGACACCTGTGGCGAGTTGGTTGATGGCGGTGCTGAGGGTGTCGAGTTCTCTGATAGCGTTGTCCGGGAGGCGCTGGCCGTAGTCGCCTTGGCTGATTGATTGGGCGGCGGCGGTGATGTGGGTGAGGGGCCGGGTGAGCCGTCGAGCGATGGTCAGACCGGCGGCGGCGGCGGTGAGTGCCAACAGGCCACCACCCGCGACCAGGATCAGGCGTCTCTGGCTGCGGGCGGCCTGGAGGTCGCTGATGTCGACCAGGGCCATGATGGTCTGGTCGGGAGTGAGATCAAGTGTTGTCGGGAGGTAGTGCTCGGCCACGACGGTGGTGGCGTCGGAGTCGAACCGGTGTTGTTCCCAGGCGGCGGTGATCTGGGTAGGGAGGTGGATGGGTTCGGTCTTGTCGAACAGGGCGAGGACGATTCCGGCGCCGCCGGCGAGCTCGTCAAGTTCTTCACCGTCGAACAGCCTGCCCACCACGACCGTGCCGATGATCCCTGTGCCGTCCTTGACCGGTGCTGCCGCCTGGACCAGTAGACCACCAGACGCCAGTTCCGCCCGGCTGACGGTGATTCCTGCACGGGCTTGGATGGTGAGGTCGTCCAAGATATGCCGGTCGTCCCGGGGGGAGAGGTGGAGGAGTTCGTGTCCTTCCGGGTCGAGCACGTCGATCTCTTCGATATCGAGCCTCGCCCTGGTCGGTACCAGGGTTTGAGCGAGCATCATCGGGTCGGTGGCGGCGATGGCGGCGATGACGGTGGGGTCGGAGGCGAGGAGCTGGGCGAACGCCTCTTTGCTTCTTTGGGTGGTCTCAAGTCGGCGTTCGACGGAGGCGAGGGCTGTTCTTCCTCGGGCCTCCACCAGCTTCTCGGCCATGTCTTCGGCCGAGAGATCACCCACGGCAGCGACACCAAAACCGGGTACGACCGCCAGCGCGATGGCCACCATCGCAACGACGGGGATGAGTGATCGTTTACCCCGCGGCGGGCGCATACTCGTATTTCTCGAGTGTGGATCGCGCACCGGCGGAGAGAACGAACCCGAGGAACTCGGCGGCTGCATCGGAAGCTCCTCCGGGTGGGGTGACCAATGCAAAGCTGGTCACCCACCGGTAGGTGCCATCGGTGATCGTCGCAGGGCCAGGTTCGACCCCGTCTAATGTCAGCGGAGCTATCGAGTCGTAGCCCGACAGACGCAACAGTCCGAGAGATGTGAAGCCGATCGAACCGGGGGTGGAGTCGAGGGCCGACAGCATCTCACTCGATCGTTCCAGCACAGTCATCGCTAGAGCTGTCGACTGACCGTCCATGGTCGGCTCGAAGAACAAATTGACGGCCGACTCGTCGGGATCGCGGCCGAGAAGGAACACGGGCAACGGATCGCCCCCGAACCGGCTCCAATCGGTGATCTCACCGCCGTAGAGCGATCTCACTTGGTCGGTCGTCACCGACAACACCTGGTTTGGAAGACGAACCGCGAACACGATGGCGTCGATAGCGAAGGGGTGATAACCGACCCCGAGAGCGGCCTCTTCTGGCTTGAGAGGACGGTTGGCCACTGCCAGATCGAGCGTGCCCTCGGTCACACCCGTGACTCCGCCACCGGTGTTCGTGCCGGAGCCAAACTCGAACGACACCTCGGGATGCGAGGCCGTGAAGACGGCGGCGAGTTGCTCGACGATCGGCGTCGCAGACCCCGAACCCGACACTCTCAACACCACCGCCGGCTCCGGTGGCGCAGCCGAGGACGCCACAGAACATCCGCCGGCGACCAAAGACAGCGCAACCAACCCCACGATGCGCCTGAAGAAGGAATTCATACCCATCACTATCGGCAGCAACGCCCCCCACATTTACCGGCACTTCGGGAAGCAGTACGGGGCAACCGCGGCGAGGAGATCCAAGTTGGGTTGGCCGGCGTAGAGCAATGCTCGGATCCAGCAGCTGCTGAACCGTCGGAAACCGAACCCACCCGATTCACTCGTTTGATGGGATGGTCGAACGCTCCGGTGGGACCTTTCGACACGCTTGTGCGATGCCAGGCGACGATGTGGGTGTCCCAGCGGATCAGAGTCCGCGGAGTTGGTAGATCTCGGGTGGACATGAAGAGTCGTGGAGGTCGTGTCCGAACTCAGCGACGAATTCGGCGGCCAGTGCGTGTCGTCAATGTCGTAGATCGATCGAACCGGCGCCTTGGCATTCCGAGGCCTCGTCGGCTCCGGTCCTCGTGCGCTCCTACTGAATCGACGTCGGACCAGACCAGGCCCAGATCACCCCGTTCTCGTCCCATAACGATCGCATTGCCAACCCGAGCAGGACGGCTCCTCTCGGGCTCAAGCGCATCTTGGGTGGGGCGAGCCCTCAGTCGGTAGCCTAGACCGTGTACAAAAGCTCGCCATTCACCAGGACAACGCTCCCAGCCGGTAAGTGAGGATCGAACCGGACGGCGGTGCCTGTCATGGCCGCCGCGTCCATGCGTACGTCGTCGAAGCGAGTTGGCTCGATCTCCGTTCCGTCTGGGAGCAAGGCCGTGACGGATCCAACCCAGTCCACGAACCGAGAGGGCTGCTCCCCGACAGGGACGAAGACGACATGATCACACCTACCTGCCCAGATCCAGTTGACATCAAGCTCCATGGAGCGAATCTAGAGCGCCGATCAACCCGTTGGTAGACCACCGCACGTGGCGTCACCTGGCCCAACACTCTGCCTGGAGATGAACCGGCGATTGCGCATATCTGCCGGATCCCGGATGGTTCGCCGGAGATGGTCGCCATTGCGAACACTTGGTCGAATAGCACCGACCTGCACGAATTGGTGCGGTCTCCGATTCACGTCTGTGCAGCTAGGCGATGGATGTAATGTCAAACCTGCCCGACAACTGCGCCGTACCGTTGTTGGGCGGCCTGGGCTGAGGTTCCGAGGAGCTCGCCTATCTTGCTCCAGGGGATCCCAGCAGTTCGCGCGGCGGTGACTGCTTCGACGATCTGCCGTTCGCTACGGGCGCGTGCCACAGCGGCCCGCTGCAGGAGGTACTCCTCGACGGGTCGTTTATCACCGTCGGCCGGTTCGTAGTCCTCAAAGCGCTGAGCGAGTTCGTCAGCGTGATCGAGTATCTCTTGGATTGATCGGGGCATCACGGTCACCTCAGGAACTTGGTTCGGGCGGGCATGGCGTGCACGATGAACTCAACCCCTCGCCCGTTGCCACGCCGATCCCGAGCAGGTTCCCTGCCGCGTCGGCGGCGATCAACATGACCAGGTCGTCAAGGCTGAACACTCCGCATGTCGTTGTCGCTGACCCCGCGTTTGCGGGCGGTCGCCACGATCACGGGATCCATAACATCAACTTAGCTTGATGGCCAGGTAATGTCACCTGCTGTTCGGCGATCGGGGCTCCGATGGCTCCCGGAGGTGTCCGTCAGGTGTCCGTCAGACACTGCGAAATGACCGAAGATTACCCAAGATCATCTGCGGGCCAGTCGCCCAAGACCCCAACAAATAGGGGTCCTTTTCACGTCAGCGCGAGGAATCGAAAGACAATGAGAAAGGCCTGAATGGGTCTTCAAGACCGGTGGGGGGTCGAAAGGTCCCCGGCGGGTTCGATTCCCGTCCGCCTCCGCCAAAGTTCCAAGAACCCAAGACCGAGGCGTGAGACCGGTTCCCACGAGGGGCGAGGACCGCGGTAGGACCGGGGATTTCGAGATGTGTTTCGAATACTCATCCTTTGGTGGCTAACCCGCTCGCGTGGTCCTTGACCCCTTCCCGATGCGGGCTATCTGCCGTAGTGTTAGGAGAGGTCCGGCGGGCCGACCCACGACCTGCTATTCAGACCCGGAGAGGGGGTGAATACCAATGCGGACGGACATGACACGCACGTATCCCGTCCCGCTCAAGAAGGGCTTCGACTACGCCGACGACTTCAAGATGTGGCCGGATTGGTACGTAGGGATGATCGAGATCCTCGAGCCGGAGAAAGGGGCATGGCACGCTACGGGCGATGAAGTGCGTTTCGCCTACAAGCTGCTGGGCCGCCGCCTCGAGGGGAAGGCGATTCTGGACGAGTACCGGGACACGGAGTTAGTCAAGTTCCACACCGAGATCCCCGGACTGCCGGTTGTGCACTTCGAGTACCACTATCGCCAGGCAGGGGAAGCGGCCTTCGTTCTGAAGGTGATCATGGAGACCGAGGAGCCGACCAGTTTCTTCGGCAAGGCGATCGACCGTATGCTGCTCCCGGTTGCCCTGGAGCGCGACCTGCGGCACAGCTTGGAAAACCTCGACACGATCTTCACCGCCGATCTCATCTAGCCGGGCGGTCTTCTAGGGACCCCAGGGCATGGCCGCCCTGGGGTCCGCCAATGTGCCCCCTCATTGGTGATCATCGCTCGCTCGCGGTTGCGTCTCGGTGCTCCGGCCCACTTCCTGACCACCCGGTGCTCTTGGGATTAGTCAGTTGGGGTGGAAGTGAACTGGTTCGAAAGCCCCCGCGGGGTTGTGTCGATGGTGGTTCTGACAGATCGTCGAGAACGGAGCCCCAATGTTTGCTCGCACACTTATCAGCTTGGAGTTGCCGCCGGCCGGCCCATGGCAACCGGCACCGTCATGGTGGTATCGGCTGGTCGGGTCACTCGACCACCCGATCTTTCGGCGTCCGGCCGCGTCGCATCGGCACCACCGGGGACGTCGTGGCATCCACCGGGCGAGCTGACCACGATGAGCACTGATAGCCGCTGTGGGGAATGTGGAGCTGACGGGGTGGTCATCACCCGGCGCGGGACCTACTGCGCCCGTTGCGCTCTTGCCGCCCTCCCGCCGCGCCAAGTCACCGTTCCCGCGGGCGAGAAACGAAGAGGCAGGGAGCATTCCCGCCGCCTACTCGAGCCGCGCAAACCCGAGTCGGAGGTTGCGCCAACCTCCGGTCCCAACTAGATGGGCGCGCCCGCTGGTAAGCGGCGGGTTCATGCCTCATCCCACGGTCCGTGGCAACGACTTCCAAGGATGGTTGTCGGGGTGCAGTTCATCGGCTGCAGCATGCTGACCACATTGGGGGTCATTGGATGTGGGTGTTAGGCGGCAGAATCTCCACTAATAGCATGGCGGATCGCTGCCGATGGATGATCTATGAGTTCCGGTTCTGTCGCGACCGGTCCGGTCGAATTCCGGGCGTTGGCGCCGACCTTTCACACGGTGCGGGCCTTCACGGTGGCGTCGACGGCAGCCGCTTTGGCGGTGTTCGGTGCCGCGTGGGATCCGCTGCTGGTGGGGCCGCTGCTGGTGCTGGCGGTGGTCGGGTTGGCGGATGCGGTGCTTCGGCGACACCGGCCGGAGGTTTCGCCTAGACCGCGTTTGTTGGTGGAAGCGTTCATCATCGTCCTCACCGCGTTGCTGATCGGTGGGCCGGCGATGGTGGCGGCTCCCATGGCGTATCTGCTGACCGCGGCCCTGTTGATCTTGCCGTTGCGTAGAGCACTGTTGGTGGTGTCGTTCTTCACGGCCTGCGTGGTGGCGGTGTTCTTCTCGTCGATTCCTGCCGCCGATCCCGAGACGCGACCATGGTTGGGGTTGGGGGCGGTGCTGGTGTTCCTGGCCGCTTTAGCGGTGTTGCTGGTCGCGGCGCTTCGAGCCAATCACCAGCTGCGCACCCGGGAGAGGGCTCTGCTCGAGGAAGCTCGGGCGGCTAACCGGGCCAAGAGCGAGCTGCTGGCGAATGTCAGCCACGAACTGCGAACCCCTTTGGCCGGTGTGATGGGATTCGCCCAACTGCTGCGCGACGATACCGGACTGCTCACCGAAGCCGACCGCACCGAGGCGATTCGTTTGATCGCCGAGCAGTCCTTTGACCTGGCAGGGCTCATCGATGATCTACTGATCGCCGCCCGGTACGAGATCGGAGAACTCTCCGTGAGCGCGGTTGCTACCTGTCTGCGAGCCCAAGCCGCCCAGGTAGTGGAGAACTGGGACCACCGAACTGCCGCCCCCATTACCTTGGAGGGCGAGATACAGCCGGCGTTGGCCGACCCGTCCCGAGTCCGTCAGATCCTCCGTAACCTGATATCCAACGCCGTCCGCTACGGCGGTCCCCAGATTCGCGTGCTGCTCACCAGTAGCGACACCACCGCCAGCGTCGAGGTACACGACAACGGCACAGGGATTCCTCCCGAAGCGAGAAGCCAGATCTTCTGTGCCTATTATCGGGTACCCACCGACCAGCATCACCCCGCCTCGATCGGTCTCGGACTAGCCGTCTCCCGGGATCTGGCACGCCTCATGGGAGGTGACCTCACTTACCGCCACCAGGACGGCGAGAGCATCTTCGAACTGCAACTCCCTGTGGCCGAGCCCCGGCCAATCGAACCGCCAATCGAACAACCTTCACTCGCCGGCCGGTTGGAATCGAGCTGACCGCACGGGACGGCAACCCTTCGATGTCCTCTGTGCGACGGGTCTCTCCTGCACGGGTTTGGTGTGACCCCGCTCATCGTCCGGGTGGCGGTTGCCGGGTGAGCCGTCCGAGGTTTGTACCCGTCGCGGCGATCTTCCGGTCAAGTGATCATTCGAATCTGAGTGCAACCACCCTCAGACAGCGCGTTCTCTCGCCCGATCGTCGGGGGCAGGCAAGCCGACGGCATCGGCGATAGCCGGTACCATCGGGTTGGCAGCTGTATGGGGGTGTCATGGTGGGTGTGGTCGAGCCGGAACTCGTGGGAAAAACGTTCGACGATTTCCTCTTCCGACCTCAGAAAGGTGTGGCCTGGTCACGTCGGGAGCTGCGGTTGACTTCCCCCCTCACCCGGCATCTCAGACTCGAACTGCCGGTGATCTCAGCCAATATGGATAGCGTCACCGGCGGCGCCATGGCGAAGGCGATGGCATTGGAGGGAGGTATCGGTTTCGTTCACCGGGCGATGGCCATCGAAGCGCAGGCCGATGAGGTGCGTCGTGTCAAGCGCAGTTACGGCTATGTGGTCGAGCAGCCCTTCTCCCTACCCCGCACCGCCACGCTGGGCGAAGCGCGCGAGATCATCCACCAGCACAACACGAGTGTGCTCATCGAAGAAGGAGCCGGCAGTGGCATCCTCGCCGGCCTCCTCTCCGCCCGGGACATACCGTGGTTTCCCGACGATGAGGAGCGTGCGGTCGCCGAGTTCATGACGCCGATCGAACGACTTCACACGGGACCACCGGACGTGAGCCTGGAGCAGGCGGAACGAATCCTCTATGAAAATCGGATCGAGAAGCTACCGCTCGTGGATGACCGGCGCCGGATCCACGGGCTGATCACGAAGAAGGACATCATCCTCCACCAGCAGCGGCCCCATGTGAGCAAGGACGGCAAGGGTCGGCTGCGAGTGGGGGCGGCGATCGGCGCCCGCGGCGACTTCCTTGATCGCGCCGACGCGCTCATCGAGGCCGGGGTCGATGTGCTGCTGATCGACATTGCCCACGGTCATTCCGAGGTGATGGAGCAAGCTATGAAGGAGTTTCGGAACCGCTTCAGCGACATGGAGGTGATCTGCGGCAATGTCGGCACAGCAGAGGCGGCGATCTTCTTGAAGGACCTCGGTGCAGATGCCATCAAGGTTGGTATCGGGCCGGGCCGCGGCTGCCGGACCCGTCTCGAGACGGCGGCCGGCGTGCCCCAATTGCAGGCGATCCGCGAAGCATGGCGCGCCGTTGGAGAGGAGGTGCCGATCATCGCCGATGGTGGCGTCCGTCAGGACAAGGACATCTTCCTGGCTCTGGCGTGCGGAGCCTCCACGGTCATGATGGGGAGCGCCCTGTCGGGAACGACCGAGTCGCCCGGGATCGTAATCGTGGACCCGGCCACCGGTGACCGGAAGAAGATCTACCGGGGCATGACATCGCCGCAGGCAGTGCTCGGAGCCCTCTACAGCAGTGACGCGGAAGATGTTGACGAAGCGCTTGCCACACCGGCAGAGGGCCAGGAGATCCAGATCCCGTTCCGCGGTAGCGTGGTGGACATCCTCCACCGCGTTCGCGGTCACCTGCGTTCCGCCGTCAGCTACGCCGGAGAACGGACGTTGACCGAAGCCCGCGCCAAGATTGTCAACGACCCCCTCCGATACCTGATCCCTCTCTCGGACGCGTCCCGCCAGGAATCGTACGAGCGCTAGGCCGAGACATCGCCGCCAGTCGGCGGAACCGCTCCTGCTGTGGTGTCGTCACCTCCGACATTGGCTGATGGCGGGGCCGGAGTCGGCAGTGCGGCCTCGGGTGTCCGTCAGACGCTGTGAGACAACCAACAACGATGCGAAACCAGTCGCTGGTCAATTCAAAACCCCGATGAATCGGGGCCATTCTCGCTGGGTAGCGGCGGCAGGCGGCCGCGTTCATGACCTCTTGTCGAGGATGGTCATGTATTGGAGCCCCATGGCCGGGACGAGCCTGCTCTCCCGATGAACCAACGACGATCTGGCAACCAACTCCGCGAGACGGGTCGGCGTCAGCCGGTGGAGGTGAACCCGGCCGGCGAGGAAAGGGTTCCGGTAGAGCCTCGCCGCCGCACCGATGGCCTGCATCCCCCGAAAGAGTTCCCAGGGATAGACGACGATGGCCACGCCCCCGGGCTTCAGCACCCGGCCCACCTCGGAAACGAAGGCCGACAGGTCGGGCACATGCTCGATGGTGTGCAGCGAGAAGACCTTGTCGAAGGTGGCGTCGGCGAAGCGCAGGTTGGTGACGTCACCCAGCTCTACCTTGTCGCTCACTGCGGTCGCCACGGAGGCCTCACTGATGTCCACCCCGATCACCACACCTGGATGGGCCCCCAGGGCCTTCACGTAGAAACCCCGCGAGCAACCGACATCCAGGATCTTTTCTCCAGAGGCCGGCTCGAGATAGCGCACGAGCACCTTGAAGAGCGAAGCGTTGAAGTCGAAGGCCATCCGGTAGTCATCTCGAGGGGATGTGCCCGCTCTCCGTCTGAACACGTGACCTCTTCCTGTGCTGGTCAAACGCCCCGAGCGTACTGCCACCGCCTCCTCGGTCCATGTCCGGCCAGGGTCTTGGTGAGACGGGCGGACCCGTTGCCCAGAGCGCGGTATAACCTATGACCCGCACCTCTCGTCGACAGGCTACCCATGGACTCCGGTGTGGATCCCGATACTCCGTTTGCCGGGTTGGTGAAACGACGCCGACTCTTGCTTGGCATGAGCCAGGCCGCCCTGGCTGATCTGGTCGGGCGCTCAGCGTCGGCGATTCGCAGTTGGGAGCGGGGCGCGTCAACCCCGTCAGATGAGGATGTGGTGCGCTCACTTGCCGTGGTGCTGGGGATCGAGGAGGCATCCTTGCGGGTGGCCGTCGGTCTGTCTCCCCAAGCACCGGCCGAGGAACCCGACGAGGTTGGCGGGGCAGCCCTGGCGGGCTTCATGGAGGAGGGTACCGGGGAAGTTGGTGGCCCTCGTGAACCTGGAGTGGTTGACGATACCGACGGGGAGGGCATCCCGGTCG
>Ga0209341_10004340_pt1 | contig 13099 bp, 11 predicted proteins | sample RifCSP13_2_FD_184020 | JGI IMG/M metagenome (GOLD analysis project Ga0209341, IMG submission 184020) | Soil microbial communities from Rifle, Colorado - Rifle CSP2_sed 13_2 (SPAdes) (version 2) | ecosystem: Environmental > Terrestrial > Deep subsurface > Rock core/Sediment | place: Rifle...
CATGATTAGTTCCCTCTTGATTTGACGCAAGTGACATCCCGGATTTTCCTCAATGTATTGTAATACTCGAATGGTGTTAGTATTTGATTCGTCATTCACAATACACCAACTTCTTATCCATAGCAAAAATTATGATACTGTCAATTTTTTTCATCCTTTTATCAAAATTAGGATTAGAAGGATATATTGATTATAGTACATTCATCTAAAGGTGTCCGTTATAATTACTAAATCACCGGAGGATGACCATTTCCACTAATTTTTGAATCAGACAAATGTATCTCAATCGTTAATACCCTGTAGACAATTTTAGTGTCAATGAATACAAAATTATCAAAAACGATGATAATGATTCTGCTTGCGGTTTCAACAGCTACAATATCTGGAGCTGGTGTAGATGAATTAATAACATATCTGCCTTCTCCACAAAAACAAATGGTAAATGGAACTGCTGCTGAGGATGTTATATGTAATTCAGGTTTAACTTTGATGCTTAAATCGTCCTCAGGTTCTCCTGCATGTGTACAACCTCAAACGGCTATGAAATTAGAAGAGAATGGTTGGGGAACAGTATTCAAAGAATCATCAATGATGGAAGAAGATCATGAAAAAATGATTGCAGAAATAATGATGGCTAATGAATCAATCTATGATCCAAAAATAACTCCAAGTGATTTTATTTCAGAAATAAATAACAAATTTTTTGCACTTACCCCAGGCACTACACTAGTTTATGAATCACAAACACATGAAGGTGTAGAACGAATTGAAGTCACAGTTACTTATGAAAAAAGAAATGTGATGGGAGTGGACACAATAGTTGTTTGGGACAGAGTATGGCTAAATGATGAGTTAATTGAAGACACCAAGGATTGGTTTGCTCAAGATTTGGAAGGAAATGTTTGGTATTTTGGTGAAGACTCCAAAGAATTTGAAGGAGGACAGTTAGTTGGCACAAAAGGATCCTGGGAAGCAGGAATTGATAACGCAAAACCTGGAATTATCATGAAGGCATCGCCTCAGGTAGGAGATTCTTACAGACAGGAATATTACTCCGGCGAAGCTGAAGATATGGGAGAAGTTGTAGCGCTTGGTGAAACTGTTTCAGTTCCATACGGCACATTTTCTGATTGCATCAAAACAAAGGATTGGAATGTTCTTGAACCTGGTGTGATTGAGTTCAAGTATTATTGTCCTGGAATTGGAGGTGTGGTTTTAGAGACAAACCCAGACTATGATGAAATTGTTGAATTAATTGATGTCAGGACTTCTTTCGTTACTGAGGAACCAGCAGAAAAACCAATAGAAGAACCCACAAAAGTAGAAGAAGCAACAGAAAAAGTGAAGGAGTTAACCATGGATGAAGCTATGGAAATAGCCCTCAAAGCAGTTCCTGGTATAGTAACAGAAAAACAAAAAAGTACGTATGGGTTCAAAACTGTATACGAATTTGAAATAATGGCTGAAAACGGAATCGAGACAGATGTATTTATTGACATAGAAACTGGGAATATTTTAGCTATTGAAACATAGTTAGCCTCAAAATACTTTTTCTGATTAAACCCAAATTTTTTCATTATTTTTATCAGAAAAATCAAAGCGCCAGGTAAGGGATTCGAACCCATGTGTGCAGAAGCACAACCGCTACCTTGTTTTGATCTCGAGGCGGTCGCCGTACCACTTGGCTAACCTGGCAACTGCAAGACTTCATACTTTGATCAATAAATACACTAAGAATGAAAGTGATCAAGTATATAATAAAGGATATAAAGTAGACTATTTATTACAAAGATCAGTTGGAGACCATTTCCAAAAAAGTCGTTTTAATTGAGTTTGGGGGCAAAAAATACATGCTTTCAGACGAGATGACCATTGAAAATTTTTTGTCTAGTCTGGGCTTTGATGACAATGAACTTGTACTCCTAAAACCAACACGGGACGGCTTTGCCCTAACTCTAAGATAGTGTAAGAATTGATAGTGGATAGTTTATTATTGATATCATACTTACTAATATCACAGACAGGGTGCTATAAATAGATGCCAAAGTTTCGTGTTTCCATAACAATTGATAGTCGCATAGCAAAAGAGATTGAAGACTATTACAGAGAAAAGGTAAAAACTGCAGCTGAAAAAGGCGAGGACATTCCAAAACTTTCAAACATTTATGAAGAAATTATAGAGCGTGGCTGGGAAACAAAATCCAGCCTTCGCAAGAAATAGGAAAGCAAAAATTCACTGATTATTACAATATTTTGTGGGTCTAGATCTAAAACCTCTTGTTGTGCGTGAAAAAACAAATCTTGAATCGTTTGCGTCCAAGGTTATAGCAATCGATGCGTACAATGCAATCTATCAATTCTTGGCAATAATTCGCGGTCCCGATGGGATGCCGTTAAATGATTCTAGGGGAAGAATAACAAGTCATATCAGTGGGCTATTTTATAGAAACATAAATTTTCTTTCACTTGGAATAAAACCTGTTTATGTTTTTGATGGAAAACCTCCTTCATTAAAATCTGCAGAAATATCACGACGCAAGCAGATAAAAAAAGATGCGACAATAAAGTATGAAAAAGCACTAACGGAAGGAAAGTACGAGGAAGCAAAAAAATTTGCACAACAAACTTCCGTTCTTCGAGATGACATGGTTGAAGACTCTAAACATCTATTGAGTCTTTTTGGAATTCCGTTCATCCAAGCTCCCTCAGAAGGTGAAGCCACTGCAGCAAATCTTACTATCACAGGACAAGCATATGCTTCTGCAAGTCAGGATTTTGATTCGTTGTTATTTGGCGCAAAAAAACTAATTCGAAATTTTACAAATAGCGGTAGAAGGAAACTTCCAAACAGAAATACTACGATAGAAATTGAACCTGAAATAATTGATCTTGAGAAAACCCTGTCAGAGCTTGGTATCACGCGTGAACAACTCGTAGATGTTGGTATCCTCATAGGTACTGACTTTAATCCAAATGGTTTTGAAAGAATTGGCCCAAAGACTGCGCTAAAGGCAATAAAAGAATACGGCAAGCTCGAATCTATGCCTCAAATTCAAGAAAAATTAGAAGAAATAGATTATAAACAAATCAGACAGATCTTTTTACAGCCCAAAGTTGCTGATGTTTCATCAATTGAATTTGGTGAAATAGATTTTCAGGCAATTGCAAGTTATCTCTCATCTGAGAGGAGTTTTTCACTTGACAGGGTTGAAACTTCCCTTAATAGACTGAAGAAAGCCAAAGAAAGAAAAAGTCATACCCTTGAACAGTGGATGAATTAATTTTATGATCTACTAGTCGATAATTGAAGAAGATAGCCTGTGTTTGCCTGAAATTCGGCTCATCATCTATGGAACTGTATCATTCCAAGGGGTAACAAAATACTTGTATGTTCCACCATGTCTTGGAGCCTCTTCTATTATATACCAGACATGAAGTCTTGATTTCTCGTCATCAACCATTTCACATGGAAGAACAATAGTGTTATTCTTTACATCGTAGTTTACTGCTTGAGCAAATTCTTTTCCACGAACAAAATACTGATGTTCAATTACATTATCTAGATTTTCTGCAGACATTTTGCAGTTGTTGTCTACCTTATCTATCAAAGTAATGGGGATTACATTTTTGACAACATCATGTGGATTTACCTCATCCCAGTTTGGTCCTGTAAATGTGTCAAGCAACAAGCCAAAATAGTTGTTTGACCAGGGCGTAAAAGCAAAAACAACAATGACAACTGCAGCAGCAACAAGAACAAAAATTTTTTCTTGTTTCTTATTCATTTCTCTCCAATTGGTGTAATACTGTGTATTACAAAAAGATCTAGTCTAGAGTTAAAGTATATGTTATATCAACTGATTCGCCTGTGTTGACAGTGACATCCGCAGTATTAAATACTGCAAGAAGTGGAGCATCTCCGGCTTCACTACAATTATTGAAGGGACTTAGAGCTCCATTGTCGCCACATATTCCGATGCCACCTACTGTTGTTCCATCAGGGAAGTGAGTTCCAGCTATGAATGTCCTTGTTCCAGAACCTGCTGTGGTGGAGGTTGTGATAAACGATATTCCTCCTATGCAGTTGTTACCCGTGAGACCGTTCTCAGTGTTGAAATCTGAGGTAGTCTCTCCGTCATTTCCAGCTCCATCAGGGACTAGTGCATCTGTCACACACATCGTGTCGACTTGGCTTGCATCAGAAACGTCTGTACCTCCATCACTAAAGGTTTGTTCTAACATGTAAGTGGTTCCGACATCAACAACTTGGTTGTGAATTACATTTTCAAAGAGAATGTTTCCTGTAGAATCTTTTAAGACAATTGTAGCAATTCCATACATTTTTGGTAAATCTGATTGTGTATTGGAATTAGTAGTTGGCAGAACCATTAAAAATCCTAGAAAAATTAAAGCGAATCCTATGAATTTTAACATTATTTCTGATTTTTTATGTGCATATAAAAGTCTTTTTTGATATTCAAAAAAAAAAACGGTTATTCTGATAGATTTACGTCATCTTTAGCATCAATGACGTAGTGTTTGGTACCATTTTCATCCAGATAATAGTCAAGATCTGATGATTTTTCTATTACGGTGTAATCTTTAAGTTTAATCTCATCACTTTTTTGCAATTTTGAATTAATCAATACGCTTTCGTTTAAAGCTGGTTTGTCATCTAATGCTGGAGGAGTATTCTTGATGTTATTTGGTACTAGTACAACAACAACGATTATTGCAACTATGATACCTACTACAAAAATTCCTTTGAAATTCATACAGTCAAGTACAGATTTCATACTTATATTACTAATTACACGAAACTAAACAGCTCACACCACCAAACCTTATTATTTCTTAAAATATTCCAAAAACCGATGAACTGGGAAGTACCGCTTCTGTTAGGTTTCTTGTTGCTTTTTAGTGCATGGGTGTCGTTTCCTTTAACTGATCAATATTTTTTCATTGATTCTAATGGTATCAAGCATCATATTCTTACACCAGAAAAATCGGATCACAACGATATCGAAGATAATTTGACTAACATTTTGTTCACACGATATGAAAACCCTTGGATGGAATATACTGGAATCAATATAATTTTTGTTGCTGGCATCTTCATTATATTACAACAGGAACCAGTTCGACTTTACCTAAGAAATAGAATATGGGCTTTAATACTATTCAATTTAGAAAAACATTCACATGGTCATTTACAGAACGAGTCCAAAGTTTTCAACTTAGTATATAGAAATCGGAATAATGATTTGGCCATGTGGCCTTCATTGATTTTTTTTAATCATAAAGAATTAAAAAAACCATCAAAAGTTTTTTTCATAATTTTATCTTTTATTTTGTTTTCATTTTATTCGCAGGATGCTTATGCCGCAACAGCACAGTTTGTAGATGGAGGCCAATTTACAGGGGTGTCAACAAATTGCGCTTCAAGGTCAACTGTAGCTACATTAAATACAAGTCTACCAGCAGCTTCTAGTTCAACTCCCAACATCATAATAGCAACAACAGACTATGTATCATCTGATGCTGGCAGCGAACAAGTAGATGTGTCAAGTGGTTTGTATAGAGGAGGTGTCCTTTCTCAACTTCAATACAGTTTCTTTATTGATGCAACTGATGATGGGAATCACTATACGTACATTTATGAGGATTCTACTGCTGGGCCAAGTCCGACTTATACAATTGAAGCCTGTTTATCAACAACTAATGGAAACGCTGAATCAAAAATTCTTGCAATTCAAGGATTGGAAAGTTCATTCACAGACGGTGGAAATTTGGTAACATCAACAGGTTCTTTTGTGGATATTGAAACCTTAATCACAGACCTAACAGCAAATGATCATATCATAATAGCACAAGTACAGATTGACTTTGATGGTACTGCAACAATTGCTGCGGGAGACATTGAATTAAGGGATAGTGCAGGTACAATGTTGACAGAAAATGAGTTTGAAATCATAGGTGCAAGTGCAGGAATCGGTGACGGTTCAGCAATAACGCTAATTGCTGTGGTTCCTGGTGGAAGTCCAAACACTTCATATAAAGTTGCAGTACGGGAACCTGTTGGTGGTGGAGTCGCAGGTGCAGAAGCAAAAATTCTTGCGCTAAAAGCAGCTGGTGGAGAAGAATATTTTAGTGATGGTGGAAGCGTTTCTCTTGCTGCTTCCGCAACACAACTTACAAGTCTAGCTTCATCATTTTCTAATAATGAAAAGATTGTTGTCATGTCAGCTAGTCAATTTCATGATATTGATACTGCAGAGGAAAACTTGGAAATAACAGTGGGGCATGAGATAAGAGAAAATGGTGTTGCAAAATCTGGAAATCAAATGCTAATAGGAGAACTAGCCGCATCTGGAAATGCAGGCGAAGGAAGTAGACATACATTGATTTGGTATGGTAGTGCTGGTGGTGCATCTCTGGGATACGAATCAAGAGCAGATCCAGTGTCAACTGGATATGATGGTGAAAGTAAATTATTGGTTTTCAGTGTTCAAGACCACATATTCCCAAGTGACACTCCAACTCTTTCTGAAGCTGTAGTAATGAATCAAGACCAAACAGCTACCGATACTCCCACTCTTTCTGAAGCTGTAGTAATGAATCAAGACCAAACAGCTACCGATACTCCGACTCTTTCTGAAACTGTAGTAATGACTAAGATTATAGTCACCTCTGATACTCCGATCCTTTCTGAAGCTGTAGTAATGAATCAAGACCAAACAGCTACCGATACTCCCACTCTTTCTGAAGCTGTACTAATGAATCAAGACCAAACAGCTACCGATACTCCAACTCTTTCTGAAGCTGTAACAGTAAATGGGATTCTATCTACCTCTGACACTCCGTTTATTTCTGAATCTGTAACACTAGAGCAAAGTCTATCCCTTACTGACAATCTTGTCATTAATGATGTCGCAGTAGTTCAAAAGACAGGTGCTACAAGTGGAGGAAGTAGTGGAGACCTGACTGCTCCATCAATTGGTTCTTCAACAGTTACATCGTTAGGTGATGCAAAGTCTGGGTCAGGCGTAATCATCGGTGAAAATAACAGTCTTGATAACCTCTCACAGGTTAGACCAATAAAAGTAGGTGAAAAAATTAATCTCAGATTTGATGTGAACGAAGAACAAGGAATTAACAATATTGCACACGTATCGTTGTACATAGGCAAAGGGACATCTACATCTGAAGTGTCTGAAAGTGATACATATATCAGATTTGAAAAGGGCAAACAAATTGAAGTAAGTGATCCGCACAAACTATTTTCAGATGTCAGTTTTGCACTTCTACAAAAGGACACAAATAATTTTGTATTTAGATTTGATATGACATTTGCAAAACCGATGGAAAAATCAAGTATATTGTTCAGGACATGGGATCTAAGTAGAAATGTAGCTGAAGTATGGTATGTTGACGCATTAGAAGTAATGGAAAAGGAAATGTTACCACCAGAATCTCTAAACTTTGGTACGAAAAAGGAATCAGTAAACACACCAAGTGCAATTTCAGCAGATCAGAGATTTGTAGTTGAGAAATGGGCTGGATACAACGCAGAATCCATTTCGGATTCAGACCTACTAAAGTTTCTAGGAATTATTTCATCACACTCAGCAGAGGAGGATAATGAAGTTACAATTCCATCATGGTTCAAAAATAATGTGGCAGAATGGGTGCTTGAAGGCAAGGTAAGCTTTACTGAGTTTGTTGACGCCATAGAGTACATGTATGAAAAAAGAATCATGTGATGATTCAAAACCATTCATGCACTGCGTACATTGTTTATTTGTTGATTCTTTAACTATGATTTTTTACGTTTCTCTTCAATTCTTTTTTCAGATTCAAGTCGCTCGAGCTCGTACTGTTTTAGATCTACGAATTTTATAATCTGGCTTAGGTTTGGATGTACTTTTTTTATTGCCTTAAACATAGTCTGACCTACTTTTCTATAGTCTGGATGACCTTGTGGAACAGTTCTTAGTTCAATTAGATGTGTAGCTTCTCTTAGGTTCAAACGCATAAAGTATGGGTACTTGTATGCAAAGTTTACAACATATTGAGCTTGCTCTGGCATACGTGGTTGTATTAGATCAAAAACTTCTTTTGACTTGTACATACAGTCAGCAAAGTCCTTTTCTATTCCAAGTGAAATAATTTCCGAAGAAATATCATATCCGTGATCTGTTGTAAGCAGCTGCCGCTCCAAAGTTAACACTCGATGTCTATGAAAATCACGAAACATACCAAAGTTTGTTAGAAAATCAAAAGTATATTCTGTCATTTCATATGCTCGTGGAGGTCGATGCCTTCTATTTTGGCGAAGTGTCACAAACGTCTTGATTATTTTTTTTCTTGTGGCAGAAGTCATCTTTCTTACTTCAGAAAGTATTGTCTTGTATGATGCCCCATGAGCTTGTTCGTACAAAATTGCAGAAATTATCTTTTCTTCTGCTTTTTTGGTAGATTCTGATTCTACTAATTCAACAAGGAAATTAGTTTTCTTTTTATTTTTAAGATATTTTTTAGCAAGGTCACTTGCAGTGCTTTTCAGATCATTATGATATTCTTGCAAAAGCTTACCGTACTTGTCATCAGCTCTTTTCACAAACGATTTAATGATTACATCAAGCTCACGGTGTATCTTTGTTGCAAGATTGATCTCTTCTTCAAGCTTTGAGCCATAAAGTATAGTCAAAAGATACTCAAAGGCACGTCCATTTCCTGTTATTCCTACGTTTGTTAGAGTAGATGCAGGTAAAAGCCCCCTTAGTACATCAAGTGCTTTTGCCTTTATCGTTGCATTGTATATCCTTGTGGCTGATTTGATGTCTGTCTCATTTGTAAGGTTTGAGAAAGGCACCTCATCACCTGAGGAGTTTCTGAACCTTTGGTTTTCGATTGGTTCTCTTTCTTGTATGTAGGATATCATAGATTGAATATTTTTTGAATAAACATCAAAGTCAAGATTGCATGATTCTAGATATTTGTCTGCAAACTTGGAATTCATAATCTTTGATTCTTTGAAAAATTTGTATTCATCATTAATTTTCTTGTCCCAGGAAACATAACGCGAAGATTTTTCTAAATACGATAAACCGATTCTACGGTCTTCGATTTTTTTTACAGCAATGTTAGAAAGTCCTTCGATTGCAATTTGTGCTTCACCAAGCTCAGCTACAGAATCATCACCATATTCTAACAACACTCTGTTGTAAAATTCTTCTCCACGGTTTTCGTTTTGCAAAAACTCATCAAGAAAAATTTTTCGCATGCTTTTGTCAGACCTTGAATATCTTGACATCAAAGCACCGCGATCTACTTGTTTTGGTGTTATGATAGCAAAGACAGAGTCATCTACATTTGAAAAGTGTTTAGACAAAATTTCTTTTTCAGAATCAGAAAATTCCGACATTACGATCGGAAAGATTTCCAATTATAAATTACTTTTTGCCTATCTGAACCAAGTTGAGCGAATCGTCATGTTTTGGTGTGCTGTGTTTTGATTGCCAACGCAGCAAAACTTCTTTAAAGGATTCAGCTTCGTCCGGATCTTCGGAATACATCAGCATTGTTATCCATCGACCATCTCCAGCTGATCCGCCCATGGAGTTCATCCAGAAATCTGTTGGCAAACTGGCAAAGGCTTTGTGGTTTGGATCACGGCTCATGTCAATCCATCTTTTGGACACAAACTGCAAAATTTGGTCCAGATCTTCTTTTAGTATCATGGAATAGATCATTACATGTAACATGATTTTAAAATTGCGAAAATTGATGAGTTATTCTGCTTTCTGGCTTAGCTAAAATGATCTTACCAAAACTCAAAACCTTGTTAACACTTTGCTGGTTATATAAAGTCCAAAACCTGTACTGTAATGAGCCAAGACGAGATCGAGTTTATCGGCAAGCAAGTAAAGGACATGTACGGCACTTTTATTGGCAAAGTCGTTGGAACTATCACTGACATTGACGGTTCTGTACAAACAGTCGGTGTTGATTGTGGTTCTGAAGGACTCAAACAGCTGCCATTTGAGCAACTTGTAGTGCAAGGTGCTTATGTGATCTACATTCCAAGGTGGAGACTAGAAGCACAGCGACTGTTGCGCGAAAAGGGTCTTACATTGCGTCGTATACATGCCCTGATGGACATCGTATCTGAAAATGATGACATGAAGGAGGATGCAGAGCTCATCCACGAAAAATACAAGATGAAGCTGCTTACTCTGGAAGAAACAGAAAAACAAATCAAAGAAAAACTGGAGCAGAGAATCAAAGAATTGGATAGCCAATTCCAATCGATTAGAATGCTAGTGTTTGATGCAAAGTTGCAGTTCAAGAGCAACGAGATATCAGATGCCAAGTATGAATCTGTTAAAACCCAGACTGTAGAAATAATCGAACACATCGAACACGAAAAGGCAGAGATAGCAAGCATTCAAAAAAGAATCACAGACCTTTCCGTGGAAAGTGTGGAGCGGACACAAAGCCCCAAACAAGAACTTCATACAGCCGCCATTTCGTATTTGGGTAAAGTAAATACAGTTTCACAGCCAGCCCAAGTTGTAGCAGCACCAGTTTCTGGTCAAGATGTTGGTAACGCTCCCCAAGCACCAGCGCAAAAACCAGTAGCCATTGGAGCTGATGGTGCAGAAGAGTCTCAAGATTCAGACTGGCTTAGTAGGATATCCTCCCAATAGTCACTGAATAGGATATAACAGGTTCGCTCCTAGCCTCCTTTTTTAACAAATCATTTTTTTGTAAGAATAAAGCAACCCCTATTGTGGCTGAAAGTTTTCTTATTGGTCTTGGAAACAACGATTCAGAGACACGAAAAAAAGCAGGGGCTGATTTTGTCTCATTTTGGGCAGACCAGGCTAAACAACTTCACTGGTTTGAATACTGGGAGCGTACTTTGCAGTGGGATGCTCCGTTTGCTAGATGGTTTGTTGGCGGAAAAATCAACGCCTCATACAATGCTCTAGACATACACCAAAAAGGCAAAGCAACAAAGCCTGCCATTTTGTGGGAAGGAGAAAATGAAGAAAGACGTGTTATTACTTATCATGATTTATGGGTTCAGGTAAACAAGTTTTCAAATGTCCTAAAATCACTTGGTGTATCAAAAGGAGACAGAGTTACAATCTATCTTCCAATGGTCCCAGAGTTGATCATAGCAATGCATGCTTGTGCAAGAATTGGCGCAGCACATACTGTTGTATTTTCTGGGTTTAGTGCAAAATCATTACGTGACAGAATCGAAGATTCTAAATCAAAAATAATAATCACAGCTGATGGAGGATTTAGAAGAGGAACTGTTGTAAAGCTAAAAGAAGTAATTGATGAAGCAATACTTGGCTTTGATTTTGTACAACATGTCATCATACTTGAACGCGCAAAGATTCCAATCACAACGAATCCAAAAGACAAAAAATGGAATGATCTTATGATCTCTGCTCAAGAAAACTGCGAGCCAGAAAAACTAGACAGCACACATCCACTTTACATTCTGTACACATCTGGCACAACAGGAAAGCCAAAAGGAGTACTGCATGGAACTGGTGGATATCTTACACACCTGTATTCTACATTCAAGTGGATCTTTGACATTAAAGATTCCGATGTTTATTTTTGCACAGCAGACATTGGTTGGGTTACAGGACACAGCTATGTAGCATATGGGCCATTGTTACATGGCGTAACCCAAATCATGTATGAAGGAGCACCTGATTATCCCACTCCTGCAAGAATGTGGGATATAATACAAAGATACAAAGTTACAATATTTTACACTACACCAACAGCATTGCGCATGTTCATGAAGTTTGGCGACGACATTCCAAATTCGTATGACATTTCATCTCTCCGTCTTCTTGGAACCGTTGGTGAACCAATAAACCCTGAGGTATGGAAGTGGTATTTCAAAACAATAGGAAAAGAAAAGTGTCCTATTGTTGATACATGGTGGCAGACAGAGACTGGCGGTGCAATCCTATCTCCATTGCCAGGTCTTGAAACTGTTCCACTAAAGCCAGGCTCTGCAATAAGACCAATTCCTGGAGTAGATGCAGCTGTTGTTGATGAATCAGGAAAAGAAGTTCCTCCCGAAACCAAAGGATATCTTGTTATTAGAAATCCTTGGCCTGGCATGCTTTTGACACTGTGGGGGGATGATGAAAAATACAAATCTGTTTACTGGTCAAAATACAAAAACACCTACTATCCAGGAGATTATTCTATGAAAGACAAGGATGGATATTTCTGGTTGCTTGGACGGGCAGATGATGTTTTAAAAATTGCAGGTCACAGATTGGGCACTGCAGAGTTAGAAAGTGGCTTTGTTTCACACAAATCAGTTGCCGAAGCTGCAGTCTGTGGAATTCCACATGATGTAAAAGGCGAATCAATAATTGCATTTTTGGTCTTAAGAGAAGGTATGACACCAACCGAGTCTCTTAAAAATGAAATAACAAACCATATCAGAAAAGTAATTGGTCCCATCGCTACACCTGATCAGCTCTATTTTGTATCAAAGCTTCCAAAGACTCGCAGTGGAAAAATCATGAGAAGACTGCTAAAGTCTATGGCAAAAGGTGAAGCAATTGGGGACGTTAGTACGCTTGAAAATGAGGCTGCTGTTAGTGAGGTCCAGGCAGCATTTGAGGAGCTAAAACTCTCGCTTTCAAAAAGTATTAAATAGAAATTATCTGAAGCTTGGACTCCTCAGTTATGTTAAATTTATCCACAAATCCTGCAGTTACTTCTAAAACATACTTGGCTTTCCTGTTTTCCGCATTTTGAAAAGTGCATGTCATGGTTTCAATCGCAGACTTGCATGGGACTACATTTTTTTCTATATGAACTACATCTCCTTTACTATCAAACCATATCACATCTAGTGGAAATTGCATGTTTAGCATCCACATGGAGATTATCTGCTCCTCGTCAAAGATAAAGATCATTCCTTTATCAAAAGGCAATTCTTCTTGAAACATCAAACCCCTCGTTCTTGCTGGCTCGGTGTCAGCTATTTCCACTTGCAACACAACACTATCGATCTTGATTGTTCCCTTTGGGAAATTTACCT
>Ga0209341_10004344_pt1 | contig 13095 bp, 8 predicted proteins | sample RifCSP13_2_FD_184020 | JGI IMG/M metagenome (GOLD analysis project Ga0209341, IMG submission 184020) | Soil microbial communities from Rifle, Colorado - Rifle CSP2_sed 13_2 (SPAdes) (version 2) | ecosystem: Environmental > Terrestrial > Deep subsurface > Rock core/Sediment | place: Rifle...
AGCGCTTCAGCACGCTGAACCCGCTCGACGTGCCGAATGCCGTGCTGCTCGACCTGCGCGGCAACCGCCTCGTGCAGGCGCCGGAATGGACCACGAGCCTCGCCGTCAGCTACGGAATCGATACGCCCGGCGGCCGCTTCTCGATCAACGGCGACGTGCAGCATCAATCCGAAATCTTCTTCACGCCGTTCAACCAGCAGCTGACGAGCCAGGATCAAGTGACGCGCTACAACGCCGCGTTGCGCTTCGATGACCGCGGCGAGCGCTGGAGCGCAACCCTCTGGGGCCGCAATCTCACCGACGAGCTCGTGGCGACGAACAACTTCGTCATCTCCACGGCGCGGTTCATCTCTGCTCAATATGCCCCGCCGCGCACGTACGGTGCGACGGTGGAATTTCGCTTCTGAGCGGCCTGGCGCCGGAAACCGGCGCAGTGGACTTCGGATCGTACGAACGCATCAGGTTCATCCGCGACGGGCGCATTCTGACGGTCGAGCTCGACCGCCCGGGCAGCCTCAATGCAGGAGGCGGTGCGCGCTTTCCGCGAGCACCGCTCCGCAGCCTTCACCGGCACCTGAACGCCCGCACTTCAGCCGCGCTGTCTGCCGCTCCGCTTTCGCCGGGCATTCCGCGCCAGCGTACGCGCGTCGTCTTCCATCTTGCCGATATCGAGCCGGATGTGGTTCTCGTACCGCTCGGGCCGGTAGAGATACTCCTGGTGCTCGATCGGCCGGCCGCGCGCATCCCGGATCACGCGCCGGATGCGCAGCAGCGGTGAGCCCATCGGCACCTTCAGCTCTCGGGCAGCGAAGGCATCGGCGGCCACGGCCGTCGTCACCTGCTCGCCGGACACCGGGCGAATGCCGAGCTTGTACAGGGCGAGCAGCACGAGCTCGTTGCCCAGGCGGCGGCGCGTCAGGCGCTTGGCGACGTAGTCGGGCACGTGGCTCGCCGCGAGCACGAACGGCTCGCCGTCCATGCTCCGCGTGCGCTGGATGTAGAGCGAGCGATCGTCGAAGTCCGGCACCATGCGCCGGATGCTCGGCGGTGTCTCGACGTGCTCGTACTGCAGCAGCTTCGCTGTAGAGCGCTCGGCGATCGTGCGCAGGTCCTCGAGCAGGCGATCCGCGCGCACGTGGATCTGTTCCTTCATCCCGTTGCCGCGCGCGAACGTGCCGCTGCCGCGGCGCCGGTCGATGCGCCCCTCGGCTTCGAGGCGCGCGAGCGCGCGGCGCACGGTGGTGCGCGAGATGCCATAGCGCTTGACGAGCGTGGGCTCGCTCGGCAGGGGTCGCCCGGGCTCGACGGTGCCGTCCATGAGCGAGGAGGAAAGGGCGGTATAAAGCTGGTGATAGCGCGTCACACCGGTGATTCGATGGGACATACGCAAGGACTTGGCCAACGCTTGTTCTCCGGAGGGTTGCTTGACACCCCAACAGGGGCCCAAAGACAATGCGCCCCCGTTTTTCGAACGGGACCCCATTGCCAAGGATCGCCGGATTATCCAGTGCCAAGTGGTCGGGTGTCATGGGAAAACGCATTCGGTGAGGTAGCTCAGACGGTTAGAGCGGCGGACTCATAACCCGCAGGTCGGGAGTTCGACTCTCCCCCTCACCACCACCCCCCTCTACCGGCGCTCCCGGCGCTCTCGGCGCAGCTCTCTGACGCTCGGCCGGGCCGCCCCCCCTGGGTGCCCATCCTTGGCCGGTGCCCGGCCCTGTATGTCCGTTCGCGGACCCAGCGCGCTCGTGGATCTTTAATAAAGAGTCGATGCATGCAAGGTGCGCGGCTGCGGGAATGCGGCTTGCTGGTCGCCCTGCGCGATATTGCAATCTGTTAGCTCTGCACGGTTACGGACTCATGGAACCCCGGTACCATTTCCAGCCTGTGACGAAGAAGCAGGCGCAAACAGTCGACGGCCTCACCTATTTCACGCATGAGGTCGACGGCCGGCTCTACGGCGGCTGGTACCGGCGCGCCGCGGATGCGGCGTCCGTCGAGCTCTATGCACGCGGCAAGGTGCGCAAGGCGAAGATCGGCAGGGCTTCGGCCGAAGACAAGGCGCGCCGGCTGATGGAAGACATCGTGCACTCGCTCCCCGCGCCTCGAGCTTCCGAGCACTGACCGCACTCGAACGCACGCGCGCCGGGTTGACCGGCGATGCACGCGTGCAGCAGCATCCCCCGAGACACGAATTGGGGGGAAATCTTGGCCCGATACCCGGATCTGGCGGCAGTGCTGCATTGTCCGCGCTGCGCGCGCGGGCGGCTCACGGTGCAGCGTGCCGGCTGGATCTGCGAAGGCTGCAGCGCCGGCTTTCCGGTGATCGGCGATGTGCCCTGGCTCTTCCCCGAACCGCAGGCCATGCTCGCCGAGTGGCGCGGCCGCCTCGGCTTTCTCCTCATCGAGCTTGCGCGCGAGGCCGCGGTGCTGCGCGACGAGGCCCGCCGGGTTGCCGCATCGTCGCTCACGGCGCAGCGGCTGCAGCAGCTCGCGGCCGCATATGAAGACCATGGCCGGCGCCTGAAGGCCCTGCTCGCGCCGCTCGGCGTCGGGGACTCTCCGATTGCCTACGAAACCCACCTGGCGCTGCGCACCCGGCTGCCGGTGGACCAGGGGCTCACGAACTACTACGTGAACATGCACCGCGATTGGGCATGGGGCGAGGCGGAGAACGCCGCATCGCTCGCGGCGGTGAGTACCGCGGCGGGCGAGCCGTACGACTGGGGGCGAACGCTGGTACTTGGCGCCGGCGCGGGCCGCCTGGCATATGACATTCACATGCAGTGCTCGCCCGAGCTCACCGTTGCCGCGGACTACAACCCGCTGCTGCTCTTCGCGATGCGCCAGATCGTGCAGGGCGGCGTGGTCGAGCTGTACGAGTTTCCGATCGCGCCCCGCTCGCTCGCGGAGCACGCACTGCTGCGCGCTCTGCAGGCGCCGGCACCCGCGCGTCCTGGACTTGCGATCGTGGCCGCCGATGCCATGCATGCCCCGTTCGCGGAAGGCAGCTTCCAGACCGTCGTGACGCCCTGGCTCATCGACATCGTCGACGAGGAGCTCGCGCACTTCGCGGCGCGCGTGAACCGGTGGCTTGCGCCGGGCGGCACCTGGATCAATTTCGGCTCGCTCTCCTTCGCTCAGGGCGAGCGGGCGCAGCGGCTCAGCCTCGAAGAAGCCCTCGAGTGCGTCCCGGCGGCCGGCTTCACGCTCGCGCATCGTCACGAGGCGAGCATCCCCTACATGCAGTCGCCCGCCAGCCGCCACGGGCGCATCGAGAGGGCGCTCACGTGGCGGGCGGTGAAGGTGCGCGACGCTGCCGCGCCGCCGGATCACGCGCGGCTGCCGGAATGGCTGCTGCGGCCGGACCTTCCCGTGCCACTGTCGCAGGACTTTCAGCTGCAGGCCCTGTCCACGCGCATCCATGCGTTTCTCATGGCGCTCATCGACGGCAGGCGCACGGTGCGCGACATGGCGCGCATGCTCGTCGAGCAGCGGCTGATGAGCGCCCAGGAAGCCGAGCCCGCGGTGCGCGGCTTCCTCGCCCGCATGCACGCGGACTCGCGTACCCGCGCGGGCTACTGAAGAGGACTGGGAGTAGCCGTGGCAAGGCAGCTCATCGTGCGGCACTTCCGCCAGATCGTGGTCTGGCCGCTGCAGCTCATGCCGCTGCGCCCCGGCGAGCAGGTGCAGCGCCACTGGGAGGCGCTGGAGGCTATCGCCGGCGACAACCAGTGGCGTGAGGTGGTCGACGAGTTCTGCGCGGACCCCGCGGACTTCCAGGAGCGGCACTACAAGCAGTTCGTCACCTTCCTGCCGTACGTGCAGCGCTTCCTCTACGGAGCGAGCGTCGGCCAGGAAGCCTCGCGCCGCGACGAGGAGCCGAGCATGCACGTCTACCGTCGCGACGACGTGCGGCGCATGCGCATCGTCTTCGACGAAGGCGGCCCGGCCACGGAGCTCGGCGTGGCACACATCGATCTCTATTTCTTCCTCGACGCCGACATCGTGCTGCTCGCCTTCGAGCTCTACGCGAGCGACATCCCGCTGAACGTGGCGCAGGAGACGCTGTTCCGCTTCGGCCGCGCGTATCCGGCCTTCTGGGATCCGAACGGGCAGGGCGGCAACTGCCCGGGGCTCGTCGAGTTTCTCGATGAGCACGGCCGCGTGCTCGCGGCATCCGACTTCGCGGCGCGCTCCAAGTATCTCGCGTTCGTCGCGCGTTACCGCGCGCCGTGCATCGCGCACCACTGGGAGTATCTGCTGCAGCCGCTGGCGCTCGAGTATCCGGGGCAGAGCGCGGTGCTGCGCTACCGCCAGCTCGAGTACTACCGCATGCCGTTCATGGCCTACATCGCCGTGGACGATCCCGACGAGCTCACGCGCGCGGACTTCGTGCGCCTGGCGCTCGTCACCCGGCCCGGCGAGCCCGATACGCTGCCGTACTCCGAGAGCACGCTGGCCGACTTCGAGCGCGAGTACTGCGACGACCGGTTCTGGGGACGCACCGGCGAGCGCTTCTCCGGCGACACGCGCATCATCGTGTCGGGCCAGACCTTCGTCACGGTGGGCCGGCACGACGATGTCTTCTACGCCAACGCGCAGACCGGCCTGCTCGGGCAGTTCCGGCACCAGTATTTCCTGCTGTTTCTCATCGCGCACTTCCACAAGGCAGCGCTCATTTCCATCTCCGACGAGCTGGCGGTGGCCATGAACCGCCTGCACGTGGGTCACACGGAGTCCGTGAAGGGCTTCAAGCGCACGATCCGCCAGATGATGGAGGTGTTCCTGCGCTTCACGCACCGCTACTGGTTCCACGAGGTCTCCAACCAGAACCTGGCGCGCAGCGTCTTCGGGCGCCTGACCAGGCACCTCGGCAACGAGGAGCTCTACCAGGAGGTGCGGCACGAGGTGGTGGACATGAACAGCTACCTCGATTCCGACAGTGCGCGGCGCCAGGCGAACACCGTGCTGCGCCTCACCGTGGTGACGATCCTGGGCCTGATCGGCACCGTGGCCTCGGGGCTCCTCGGCATGAACATCCTCGACGAGGCCGACAGAAGCATCGGCGTGAAGCTGCTCATCTTCGTCGTCGCGCTGGTCGCCACGTTCTTGCTGACGATGGCCACCGTCGCGAAGTCGAAGCGGCTGGCCGACCTGCTCGACACCATCTCCGACGATCGCGTCGGCTGGAAGGCCAAATTCAAGGCGCTGCGGCGGCGTAGCCGGCACCACAGGCCCGCGAAGCGGCGGCCGGCGAGCCCTTCAGCGATCGAGCAGGCTCGCCCCCGGCGCATCTGATTCGCGTGATTCGCGCCGCCCGTCGCTCGCGCGAGCCTCGGCGGCAGGCGCGTATTCCCGCGGGAAGGCCGGGAAGCGTGCGAGCAGCAGGCAGCAGGCGACCACGACAGCCGCGTGTGCGCAGAGCGGCACGAAGTATCCGCCGGTGCGCTCGACCGCGAGCGCCGTGAGCCAGGGTCCCACGCCGCCGGCTGCGAAATACGCGCCGGCACACGTGCCGTAGATGCGGCTGAAATGCTTCAGGCCGTAATAGCGGCTGGTCAGAAATGCGAGCACGTCCACTTCTGCCCCCGCGGCAAGGCCGATGAGCAGCGCCGCGGCCAGCGCGAGCGCAGCGCTGTCCGTCAGCACCAGCAGCGCTATGCCTGCCAGCGGTCCCAGGAGGAATGCGACCGCGACCCGTGGCGCGAAGAAGCGGTCGATGAGCCAGCCGGTGGACAGCCTGCCGACGACGAGCGCCAGAAAGAGCATCGACTGCACGAGCGCGGCGAGCATCGGCGAGAGCCCGCGCTCGGTGGCGAGCGGCACGGTGTGCAGGATCACGCTCTGCAGCACGATGCCGATCAGAAAGAACGTGGCGAGCATCATGTAATAGAAAGGCCGGCTCGCGGCTTCCCGCAGCGTGGCCCCGCGCGTCGCCGCCTCGCCGAGCGAGCGTGGGCGGCCCGCGCCGTCGACGGTGAGGCCGCGCGATTCGGGCGTGTCGCGCATCGTCAGCGCCATGAGCGGCAGCGCCCCGAAACCGATGACTGCGGCGAGCCCGAGATACGCGTCGCGCCACCCGCGGGTCTCGATGAGGCCCTGCGCCAGCAGCGGCAGCACGAAGCCGCCGAGGCCCGTGCCGGCGAGCGCAATGCCCAGCGCGAGGCCGCGCCGCCGGTCGAACCACATCGAGATCACGCGCGCGAACGCGATGTGCGTCGTGCCGAGGCCCAGCGCCACGAGCAGGAAGTAGCGCACGTAGAACGCCGCGAGCGAGCCCGACTGCATCGAGAACGACGCGAGGACCAGTGCCTCGCAGACGAACGAGCCGATGATGATGCGCCGCGCGCCGAAGCGATCCGCGAGCGCCCCGGCGAAGGGCGAGAGCGATGCCGCCGTGAGGGTTGCCACGATCACGGCCACGTAGGCGTCGCTCGGGCTCCAGCCGAACTCCTGCCGGAGTGGCGCCAGGAACACGCCGAACGTGGCGCCGACGATGACTGCGACGCCGCACGCCATGCCGATGCCGGCTGCGCCGGCTACGAGCCAACCGTGGAAAAAACGCTGCATCCGCCCGTCTTGTACCACGATGCGACGAGGCGACGAGGCGCCGGGACGAACGGGCCGCTGGATGGATGGCCGGAGGATGCGTTTCGCAGTACGCTCGGCGCCATGAAAGCGGGTCTCGAGCGGCGCAGCCGCTTCGCGCTTGGGGGTGTGACGCTCGCGTTGGCTACGTGGGCGGCCGCCCCGTGGCTTTTCTGCAGCGAGACGTGGGCTGGCGACACGGCCTCCCGGCCGAAAGCCCAGGTGCAATGCACCGACACGCGAGGGGGCGAGAGCGCTCCGGCGAAGCGTCGGACGCCGCGGGAAGCAGCGCCGCCACTCGCGCCGCTCATCGCGTGAGGCGCGGCGCGTCTTTGACGTTCTAAGACGGTCTAAGACAGTCCAGGATCGTCAGCCGCTTCTGAACGGCTGCGCCAGCATCCTATCCAGCCGCAGCTCCCGCACGGAGCGAAAGCGCTCGATCCCTAGGGTCATCCCATCGTGCCCGGCGGCCGGCTGTGCTCGATACGTGCCGAAGAGCCGGTCCCACCACGGCAGGTTGAAGCCGAAGTTGCTGTCGGTCTCGGCACGGACGATCGAGTGATGCACACGGTGCATGTCGGGCGTCACCACGATCCGGCGCAGTATTGCGTCGAGCCTGCGCGGCATGCTCGCGTTTGCATGGTTGAACATCGACGTTGCGTTCAGCAGCACCTCGAAGATCAGCACGCCGGCGGGATGCGCGCCGAGCGCCGCGATGACGCCGAGCTTGATGAGCATCGAGAGCAGGATCTCGATGGGATGGAAGCGCACGCCCGTGGTGACGTCGAGCTCGAGGTCGGCGTGATGCATGCGGTGCAGGCGCCACAGCGCCGGCACGCGATGAAACAGCACGTGCTGTGCGTAGATGGCGAGATCGAGCACGAGCACCGTCGCGACGATCTCGAGCCACGCAGGCAGGCCGGCGTGGCCGAGCAGGCCCCAGCCACGCGCAGCTGCGTAGAGCGCAAAGCCGACCGCTGCGGTGGGAAACAGCACGCGCACGAGCAGCGTGTCGATCGCGAACACGCCCAGGTTTCCGGGCCATCGCTGGCTGCGGTCGAGCGTTCGCAGCCGTCGCGGTGCGGACGCTTCCCAGAATGCGAAGGATGCGAACACGAGAGCGAATGCCGCCAGACGCAGGAAGGGTTCGTGTGTGAGCAAGCTCATCCTCCGGAGTCTAGTACCGATGCGCGGCTGCTGCGCGCGCTGAGACACCATCCTTTTGGCGTAGCCGGCCCCGGAGCATGAGCAAATACACCGCCGGAATCACGAAGAGCGACAGCAGTGGCGCGGAGAGCATGCCGCCGACCATCGGAGCGGCAATGCGCTGCATGACTTCCGACCCCGTGCCCTGGCCCCAGAACAGCGGCAGCAGACCCGCGACGATCACCGCAACCGTCATCGCCTTCGGCCGCACCCGGAGCACGGCGCCTTCCTCGATCGCGGCCTGGATATCGTCGTCGTTGCGCAAGGCCTGCGCATCGCGACGTCTCTGAACGGCCTGATCGAGGTAGATCAGCATCACGACGCCGAACTCGGCCGCGACCCCGGCGAGCGCAATGAGCCCCACACCGGAAGCCACGGAGAGCTCGTGGCCGAGAAGGTAGATCAACCAGAAGCCACCGATGAGCGAGAGCGGCAGCGACGCCAGGATGAGTGCTGCTTCGGACGCATTGCGGAAGAGCAGAAAGAGCAGCAGAAAGATGATCGCCACGGTGGCGGGTACGACGACGCCGAGTCGCGCACTGGCGCGCTCGAGGTATTCGAACTGTCCGGACCAGGTTATCGAGTACCCGGGAGGCAGCTCGATACGCTCCGCAACGGCCCGCTGGGCGTCGCGCACGTAGGAGCCGAGGTCGCGATCGCGGATGTCGACGTAGATCCAGCCGTTCGGCCGCGCATTCTCGCTCTTGATCATCGGCGGACCGTCGACGATCTGCACAGAGGCGACGGTCCCAAGCGTCAATGTCTCGCCTCGCTCGGTCACGATCGGCAGGTCGCGCAGATCCTGCACCGAGTCGCGCAGCTCCCGCGGGTAGCGCACGTTGATCGGAAAGCGTGCGAGCCCTTCCACGGTCTCGCCGATGTTCTCGCCGCCTACGGCGAGGCTCACCACGCGCTGCACGTCCTCGATGCTGAGGCCAAAGCGCGCGGCAGCCATGCGGTCGGGACGCACATCGATGTAGCGGCCTCCCGAGACGCGCTCCGAGAACGCCGAGGCGGTCCCCGGTACCGTCTTGACGACTGCTTCGATCGCAGTGCCGAGGCGCTCGATCTCCTCGAGGTCGGGACCGGCGATCTTGATGCCGACGGGACTCTTGATGCCGGTGGCGAGCATGTCGATGCGGTTGCGGATGGGCTGCACCCACACGTTCGCCATGCCCGGGATCCGCAGCGCCGCATCCATCTCGTCGATCAGCCGCTCGGCCGTCATCCCGTCGCGCCACTCGGAGGCCGGCCTGAGCTGGATCGTCGTTTCGACCATCTCGAGCGGTGCGGGATCGGTTGCCGATTCGGCACGCCCGATCTTGCCGAATACGCTTTTCACCTCCGGAAAGCCTGCGAGCACGCGATCGGTCTGCTGGAGAATCTGCGCGGCCTTGCCGGCGGAGAGGCCCGGCAACGCGGTCGGCATATACAGCAGGTCGCCTTCATCGAGCGGCGGCATGAACTCCGAGCCGATGCGCAGCGCGGGCCAGGCCGTGGCAACGAGCGCGAGCGCCGCGACCGCGAGCGTCGCGTGCGGATGAGCGAGCACGAGGCGCAGCGCCGGGCGGTACGCGGAGATGAGCGCGCGATTGAGCGGGTTGTCGGTCTCGGCGCGAATGCGCCCGCGGACGAAGTACACCATCAGCACGGGGATGAGCGTCACGGAGAGGCCGGCCGCTGCGGCCATCGCGTAGGTCTTCGTGTAGGCGAGCGGTGCGAACAGCCGGCCCTCCTGCGCCTCGAGCGTGAAGATGGGCACGAACGAGAGGGTGATGATCAGCAGGCTGAAGAACAGGGCGGGGCCGACCTCACCTGCAGCCTGCCCGACGAGGGCGACGTGCTCGCTGCCCGAAGGCGAGCGCTCCGCGTGCGCATGCCGGAACGCCTCGAGCTTCTTGTGTGCATTCTCGACCATCACTATGGCTGCATCGACCATCGCGCCGATCGCAATCGCGATGCCGCCGAGCGACATGATGTTCGCATTGATGCCCTGTGCCTGCATGACGATGAATGCGACGAGAATGCCGAGCGGCAGCGTCACGATCGCAACCAGCGCCGAGCGCAGATGAAAGAGAAACGCCGCGCACACGAGCGCCACGACGATGAGCTCCTCGATGAGCTTCGAGGTGAGGTTCTCGACGGCACGCTCGATGAGACCCGAGCGATCGTAGGTCGTGACGATCTCGACGCCGCGCGGCAGTCCACTCTTGAGCGCTTCGAGCTTTGCTTTCACCGCCTCGATGGTCTCGAGGGCGTTCTGGCCGGATCGCAGCACGATCACCCCACCGACGACCTCTCCCTCGCCATCGAGCTCGGCGATGCCGCGGCGGATCTCGGGGCCTTTCTGCACCCAGGCCACATCGCGCAGCAGAATGGGCGTGCCGTTGTCGCCCAGCCCCACCGCAATCGCGCGAAAATCATCGAGACTCTGCAGGTAGCCTCTGGCGCGAACCATGTACTCGGCTTCGGCGAGCTCGATGACCGACCCGCCGGCTTCGCCATTGGCGCGCTGAATCGCGGCGACGACACGTTCGATGGGAAGGCGGTATGCCCGCAGCCGAGTCGGGTCGAGCACCACCTGGTACTGCCGGTTGAAACCGCCGATGGTCGCCACCTCGGCGACGTTCGGCACCGTCTTGAGCTCGTACTTCAGGAACCAGTCCTGCAGGGCGCGAAGCTCCGAGATGTCGTGCGAGCCGGTGCGATCGAGCAGCGCGTACTCGTATATCCAGCCCACTCCCGTGGCATCCGGGCCGAGCGACGCGCGCGCTGCCGCCGGCAGTCGCCCCTGCACCTGCGAGAGATACTCGAGCACCCGCGAGCGCGCCCAATACAGATCGGTTCCGTCCTCGAAGATCACGTACACGAACGACTCGCCGAAGAGCGAGTAGCCACGCACCGTCCTGGCGAAAGGCACCGAGAGCATCGTCGTGGTCAGCGGATACGTGACCTGATCTTCCACGACCTGCGGCGCCTGGCCTGGATAGGCCGTGCGAACGATCACCTGCACGTCGGAGAGATCGGGAATCGCATCCAGGGGCGTTCTCGCGATCGAGATGACGCCCCATATGCTCAGGAGCCCGGCCGCGACCAGCACGAGGAACCGGTTGTGCACCGACCAGTGGATGAGTCGGCTGATCACGGCTGCTCTCCCGTCGAGCTGCCCAGCCGACCGAATGCTCCGCGCAGGCTCGCTTCGGAGTCGATGAGGAACTGGCCGGAAACGACCACGCGCTGGCCCTCGGTGAGCCCATCCAGAATCTCGATCTGATCGCCGCGCTCGGCACCCATCGATACGAGCGCAGGCCGGAAGCGACCGGCTTCTTCGGCGACGATCACGACGGTGCGGGTGCCGGTGCGGATCACCGCCTCGGCGGGCACGAGCAGCGTTGGCGTTGCGCCTTCGCGCACCAGGGCCACATCGGCATACATGCCGGGCTTCAACGCGAAGTCGGGATTCTCGATCGTGATCCGGGCTCTGACAGTGCGCGTGCCGGCATCCAGACGCGGGTACACATACTCCAGGCGTCCGTCGAACTGTCTGCCGGGAAGCCCGAGAACGCGCGCTTGCGCGCGCATGCCTCGAGTGATGCGGCCCGCCTGCGACACCGGGATGGCCACGGCGATCCACACAGTCGAAAGATCGGCGATACGCATCAGGGGCTCGGCGGGAGCCACCTGCTGGCCCTCGCGCACCTCGAGCTCTGTCACGATTCCGTCGGCGGGGGATATGACGGCGACCTGCCGTTGCGCGCGTCCGTCCGCGAGCACCTGGCTGACCTGCCTCGCCGAAACACCGAGCAGCAGCAAGCGTTCCCGTGCCGCCTCCATGAGTGCTGCATCCCGGCTGCGCCCAGCCAACAGAAGCTCCTCCTGAGCCGCGTAGAGCTCCGGCGAATAGATGGCTGCGATGCGTTGGCCTCGACGCACTGGCTCGCCGACCGCGCGAACGTCCAGCCTTTCGACCCAACCCGGCGCGCGCGCTTCGATGACGCGGATTCGTCGCTCGTCCACCTCCACGGAGCCGACGACACGGGTAGTGGCGCCGAGCTCCCCCCGCGTCACGCGTGCAGTGCGTACACCAAGCTTCTGCACAGTGCGCGAGTCGATATCGATTGCGGCGCTCTCCGGCTCGTCCGCGTACTTCGGCACGAGCTGCATGTCCATGAAGGGTGACTTGCCGGGCTTGTCGAAGTGCACATCCGGCCGCATGGGGTCGTACCAGTAAAGCACGCGTCGCGATGGCTTCGTGCCTGACGCTGGCTCGTGAGAGGAGGTCGCATAGCGCACCGCCCATCCGGCGCCTGCAACGGCGAGCACGATCAGGACGAAGAGAGCGATCTGGTTGCGATTCACAGGTGTGCTCCCCGGAGGGCGAAGTACTCGAGCTCGACGCGGCGGTGCTCGCGTTCGATCGTGAGGTCGAGCGCTTGCAGCTCGACATCGAGCAGTGCCCTCCGGGCGGCGATGGCCTCGGCGAGCGTGCCGCGGCCGGCGCGATAAGCGACGGTTGCGGCCTCCACGCGGGATTGCGCGCGCGGCAACACGCGCTGCGCGAAGCTCGCAGCACGTTCGCCGAGCAGCCGCCACTCATCGTGTGCGGCGGCAATCTGTGCGGTGAGCTCGCGCAGGCGGTCCTCACGGCGCGCGCTCGCTGCTGCGAGATCCCGGCGCGCTGCCGCAGCTTCCCGGTCCTGCCGGTTGCGCGTGAACACCGGCAGGTCGACTGCTGCGCGCACCGTGAGCATCTCCGAGAACTCTGGGCGATAGCCGTAGCCGACCTCGAGTCGCCAATCGGGGCGGTATTCCTGACGCGCGAGCGCGACCTCCGTTTCGGCAGCATCCTCGGCCCGCGCGAGCATCTGCATCGATGGATGGTGCGGCAGGCTCGCGCTCAGACTCTCGAGGCTTTGCACATCCGGGTCCGCCGCGTGCGCGAACGCCAGCGGTCGCTCGGCGTGCATGCCTATCCAGCGGGCGAGCTGCCGGCGTGCGCGTGCGGCAGCCTGACGCTGCTGCACGACGCGGTCGCGCAGCAGATCGGCATCGACCTCGATCGCCAGAAGGTCGGCCTGGCTCGCCGTCCCGCTGCGTACACGGAGCTCCACGGATTGTCGTTCGAGCAGGATCTCACGCACCTGCCGCTCCACGACCTCGGCCGATCTCTCGGCATGATGCGCGTCGAGAAACGCGAGCCCCACGTCGCGCCGGATGCGCCGCTGCAGCTCATCGAGCTCGCTCTGGGCTTGCGTGGCAAGCAGGTCGCCACGCTCCCCTCGCAGGCGGCGCTTCGCT
>Ga0209341_10004345_pt1 | contig 13095 bp, 19 predicted proteins | sample RifCSP13_2_FD_184020 | JGI IMG/M metagenome (GOLD analysis project Ga0209341, IMG submission 184020) | Soil microbial communities from Rifle, Colorado - Rifle CSP2_sed 13_2 (SPAdes) (version 2) | ecosystem: Environmental > Terrestrial > Deep subsurface > Rock core/Sediment | place: Rifle...
CCGCCCCGCGCGGGTACGGGTCGCGGAATAGCGAGGCCGAGTCGTCCAAGTGGCCCATGTCATGATCTCCCGGTGAGCCCGAGCGCTTCGGCCGGACGTCAGCTGCTGCGGGCGATCGCCCGGCGGGCGATGACCGCGCGCGGCCTGCTGCCCGACTTCTCCCCCGCGGTCCTCGCGCAGACCCAGGCCCTCGGCGAGCGCGTCGTCGAGACGGGGCCCGCCATCCGCGACCTGCGCGAGCTCGCGTGGGCGTCGATCGACAACGACGACACGCGCGACCTCGACCAGCTCTCGGTGGCGGAGCCCCTCGCCGGAGGAGCGGTGAAGCTGCTCGTGGCCGTCACCGATGTGGACGCGACGGTCGTGGAAGGCAGCGCGATCGACGGCCACGCCCGCGCGAACACGACGTCCGTCTACACCGCGGCCGAGATCTTCCCGATGCTGCCCGAGAGCCTCTCGACCGACCTGACGTCCCTCGCTGAGGCGCGCGATCGGCTCGCGATCGTCGTCGAGATGGCGGTCGGCCCCGACGGGGCGGTGACGGCTTCGGATGTCTACCGCGCGCTCGTGCGGAACCAGGCGAAGCTCGCCTACGACTCCGTCGCCGCCTGGCTCGACGGGACCGGAAAGGCACCGGCGGCCGTCGCCGCGTGGCCCGCGCTCGCCGACCAGCTCGCCCTGCAGGCGCGCGTGGCGCAGGCCATGAAGGACCTGCGCCACCACCGCGGCGCCCTGACCCTCGAGACGACGGAGGCGCATGCCGTGTTCGACGGCGACGCGCTCGCCGACCTGCGGCCGGACGAGAAGAACTCGGCCAAAGAACTGATCGAGGACTTCATGATCGCGGCGAACGTCGCGACCGCGCAGTTCCTCGAGCGCCACGGCTTCCCCTCGCTCAGGCGGGTCCTGCGCTCGCCCGAGCGGTGGGACCGCATCGTCGCGCTCGGCGCCGGTCTCGGCGAGCGGCTGCCCGTCGAGCCGAGCGCTCCCGCGCTCCAGGCGTTCCTCACGCGCCGGCGCCAGGCCGATCCGGCGCGGTTCGCCGACGTGTCGCTTGCCGTCGTGAAGCTGCTGGGCTCGGGTGAGTACGCAGTGGAGCTCCCGGGCGGGACGGTGGACGGCCACTTCGGGCTCGCGGTGAAGGACTACACGCACTCCACCGCACCGAACCGCCGCTTCCCGGACCTCGCGACGCAGCGCCTGATCAAGGCCGCGATCGCGGGGAGCCCCGCTCCGTACACGGCCGAGCAGCTGACGGATCTGGCCCGCCACTGCACGCTGCAGGAGGACAACGCCGCGAAGGTGGAGCGGCAGGTGCGCAAGTCCGCGGCGGCGCTACTGCTCGCACCGCGCGTCGGCCAGCGCTTCGACGCGATCGTCACCGGCGCCTCGCCGAAGGGGACCTGGGTGCGCATCCTCCACCCGGCTGTGGAGGGGCGCGTGGTGCGCGGCGATCACGGCCTCGACGTCGGCGACGCGGTCCGCGTGGATTTGGTCGATACCGACGTCGAACGGGGCTTCATCGACTTCGCCCGCGTGTGACGGGCGATTGCCCCTCGGGCAGAACGCTACTGTTTCTTCCCGCGGACCAGAAGTCGCCCGCCGAGGATCGCCAGGCCCACCGTGATCTCCAGAGGGCCGACATTGGCCTCATGGGCCTGCCTGGAATAGTTGAATCCCCCGTAGACGAGCGCCAGGAATCCCGCGGCCAGAGGCACGATCGCGAACGTCCTCGTCATGGTCGCCCCTACCGTCAGCCGCGGGGCTTCGCGAACCAGGCATCGAACTCGCGCTCGACTTCCTCCCGCGTGTGCCCGTAGCGCTCTTGCAGCCTGCCCAACAGGACCTCACGGTCGCCTTTGATCGCGGCCATGTCGTCGTTCGTCAGCTTGCCCCCACTCCTTGCGCACGCGGCCCTTGAGCTGCAGCCACTTGCCCTTCAACGTGTCCTGGTTCATCGACTCGCTCCCCATGCTCGCCAGTAGCAAGAGGCAACCATCGTGCCAACGGCGATTGCTGCTCGAGGCTGGAGTCGGGACGGACGCAGCGGCCGCCGAGAGGAAGAATCTACAAAGCGGCTCCCTCGGCGCGACCAGTGAAGGGCCGGCAGCCTTGACTTCAGTCGCGAAGCACGACCGTGAGTAGGGCGCTGTGGACCTGCAGGCCGCCGTTGTAATGGATGAAGCCCAGCTTCCTGAACCGATTCATGAAGTAGCTCACCCGCGAACGCGTCGTGCCCACCATCGCGGCAAGCGTCTCCTGGCTCACCTTCGGGATCACGCTCTGCGGTCTCGGTTCCTTGCCGAAGTGCGCGAGCAGCAGGAGAATCCGGGCGAGTCGTTTCTCGCTGGAGTTGAAGAGCTGGTCCACCAGGTCCTCTTCGATCCGAACATTGCGAGACAGCAGATACGCGATGAAGAGCTCCGCGAACCCGGGCTCTCGATGCAGCAGGCGGACCATGGTCCTCCTGCCGACTCGAACGATGCGGGACGGCTGAATGGCACTTGCGGTGGACATGCGGAGGGGTTGGGCCGCCAGGCAGCCCTCGCCAAAGAAGCTGCCTTGCTCCAGAACGCCGATGACGGCTTCCTTGCCTCGCGTGGAGACGACCGTGAGCTTGACCTTGCCGCTTTGTACGTAGAACACGGCGTCGGCTGCGTCCCCCTGGGAAAAAACGACCTGCCTGCTCCGATACTCCCGCGTCGACTTTCCGTTCTCGATCCTGCTGAGGAACGCCTTTGGATCGAAGGCGAGAGCCGCGTGGTTCCGCATGAACTCCCCCTTTCGGGCATCGATTCTCACGCGAGTCGGAGAATCGCTCCACGGCCGCCCTGCTCAGGCGCATTCCAGGCAGCAGCCCTCGAAAGGCAAGGGGGCGCGGCGGCACTCACGATGCGCGGCCTGAGCAGAATTGAACAGCGGGGCCGGGCTGGGCGTGATAGCTTGGCATCACCTCCGGGTCGTCCTGCTCCTCTCGGGTCGACTGTAGGGCGGCGGCCGTAAGAGGCGAAAGGGGCATGCCATGACGATCACATTGGTGGGGTTGATCTTCCTGCTGGTAGTCGCGGCCATCTGTGGAGCGGTCGGCCGAGCGATCGCGGGGGAAGTTCGCGGGGGGCTCATCGTCTCCATCGCCGTCGGCTTCGTCGGCGCCCTCCTGGGGCCGTGGCTCGCGCGCCAGCTGAGCCTGCCAGAGCCCTTCATGCTTCACATCAGCGGGCAGTCCTTCCCTGTGCTCTGGTCGATCATCGGCGGTGCGCTGTTCGTGGCGATCATCCACCTCATCTCCAGGCGCTAGTCCGCCTCACCACGTCACGCCGCCGAATCCCGCTGGCACGTGGCTTGCTCCCTGCCCCCCGATGCCGATCGGCCGCCGCGTTTGCTGGTTCGCGCTCGGGGTCCAGCTCCTGCTGGCGCTTTCCGTCGCCAAGCAGTGGCTGTTCGTCGGGACGTACCGGTTCTATCTCGATCGAAGGTCCGAGTCGTCGAGCTCGATCGCCCCCCCGGCCAGCCAGCGGTTCGCCATCGTGGGGGGGCGGGTGGAGCCGCAGATCCTCACGACCGAGGGTGATCGCCTCTCGTTCGCCGTCGCCTTCCCCTGGCGTTCGCAGCTTCAGGTCCGGGCGGTCCCCGTCAGCCGGGCCAGCGTGGAGATCGCGGTCGTCGAACGAGGGCATCGCCTCACCTTGTCGCGTCGTTCCCTGGCGGAGCCCGTGGACATCACGCTGCCCCTGCCTTCGCTGACCGGCCAGCTCGAGCTCGTGAACGAGGGCGCCCTGTGGTGGTCAGATCCGCGGGTCGTGCAGCAGACGGCGGTGGGCCCGCAAGTGGGGGGGTTGCTGGCCATCGCGGTTCTGCAAGCACTCTGGATGCGAAGGCATCCCCGGCGGGGTTCCGTACTCGGGACAGGGAGGGCGCGCAGCGCCTTCCTGGGAGCGTTGTCCGCGGTCGTCAGCGTGTCGGCCGGCCTGGTCGTCCTCGAGGTCGGTCTTCGGGTGATGGGGGATCGCCTGCCCGAGTGGATCGCCGCCGATCGGCGGAACCTCGGCGAAGCGCGCCTGGACGGACGCTGGCAGGACTCGACGACCTACGGGGCACGCCTGCGGCCCCGGCTCGACACGTTTTGCCAATGGCGCGACGGTGACATCGTGCGCCTCGGCTTCCTGCCGCCGGACCTGGTGCGGCACCCCGTCTACCGTTTCCCCTTCTCGACCGACGCGGAAGGCTTCCGCAACCGGCCCGGGGCGGAGGAGGCCCCGGTGGCCGCGCTGGGCGACTCGTTCACGGATGCCATGACGCTTCCCGTGGAGGTCGCGTGGCCGTCGCGGCTTTCCGCCCGTCTGGGAGTGCCCGTGCGGAACTACGGGACCGCGGGCTTCGGGCCGGGACAGGAGCGGCGCGTGCTGGAGGAGTACGTCCTGGGACGCCGCCCGCGCCTGGTGGTCGTCGGCTTCTTCGCGGGGAACGACCTGCAAGATGCGGAACGGTTCTCGCGCTTCGAGCAGGACGCGTCGTTTCGGCCCTCGTTCGCGTATGGATGGAAGTTCAAGGAGGTCGTGGCCCGCTTCGACAACCTCTATGTCGTGAGCTTCGCCCGCGGGATCGCGAGCCTGCTTCAGCACCCGACCCCGGGCCGTGAGGAGCCGAGCGAGTCCGATAGCTACAGCGGTGACGATCCGGCCGCGCCCGGAAGCTCCCGGGCGGGCTTCGATCGAGGGCTCTTCACAGTGCCGGTGGCTGGCCGCACGCTGCGCTTCGCCTTCCTGCCCGCCTACCTCAACACCCTGCGCTTCTCGCGCGCCGAGCTCGAGGCCTGGCCTGGATGGGCGCTGACCCAGGAGGCGTACCGGCAGATGCAACGCGAGGTGCGCGCGGCGCGGGCCAGGCTCGTGGTGATGTTCATCCCGCACAAGGCCCAAGTCTACCTGCCGCTCCTGCAGGCTTCCTTGCCGCCCGCCGCGCTCGCGCGAGCGCTCGAAGCCACTCTGCGGCAGCCGGATCGGCCACTGGACCTGCGGGCGATGCTGGACAACCGCCTGGCCATGAACGGCTTGATGCGCGACTTCTGTGCGCAGGAGGGGATCGAGTTCCTCGATCTCACCGAGGCCTTGCAGGCGCGAGTCGCGAGGGGGCTGAACGTGTACTTCCCCGACGACTCGCACTGGAACGCGGCCGGACATGAGACGGCCAGTGAGGCTCTCGAGGTGCGGCTTCGGGCTCAAGAAACCTACTAGGTGACCTTGAACTCCCTCGTCCCGGCAGAGATGCCATTCAGGAGAACCTCGACCTTGTATCCGCCTGCCGGCCAACCGTCCGGCTTGGACAGGTGGAACTCGGTGACGGTGGCGCTGCCGGTGGGGGCGATGTTCTGCCTGGACTCGTCGACCACTTGCCCGTCCTGGTACGTCCAGCGGGCGGTGAGAGTGGCGCTCGGGCCGGAGCCATCGGTCTTGACCGACACATAGAAGGTGTCGGGAGGTCGAAAGGCATCGGTCTTCTCGGCGATGGTCTTGTCTGCGGTGATGCTCCGCCCGACGTCGATGTCGGTTACCTTCACGCCGGTCTGTACCGCCGGCTTGGATGCGGAGCAACCGAAGAGAGCTACGGCCAACGGAAGGCCGACTGCGAGTCGGGCGTACTGATGCATCCTCATTTCTCTTCTCCTCAGGCTTCCGGGATTCGCAGCTCTTGTCCCGGGTAGATGAGGTCCGGATCCTTGATGATGTTCCGGTTCGCCTCGTAGATCTTGGGCCACTTCTGGGCGTCGCCGTACTCGCGTTTCGCGATCTTGGACAGGCTGTCGCCGCTGACGACGACGTAGGTCCGCCCGGAGGTCACGGGAGGCGCGATCGTTTCCGGTCCACCCACACCCGCGCTTGGGGCCGTGCTGGAACCGCCGCTCCGAACATTGGAGAAGTCCGGCCGCGGCTTCTCCTTCTTCTTGCCAAAGAGGTCCCCAAAGATTCCCACGCTTCCTCCTCTCGGCGCGCGGATGGATTTCTGAATCCGATGGATTGCCGAATCTGTTTTCGCGAGCCGCGTCTGTGTATGAGCAACTGCCGTGCCAGGAGCCGATCGTGGCTGAAGCGTGAGCATGCCCAGCTCGGACCCCTGGACCCTGACGGGGAAGTCGTGGCATAGGCATTGCTCTCCTCCGTGGTGAGAGCGCCGGCCTCAAGCCGTCCTGCGGCAGGTCGCGCGCATGGAGAAAGCCATGGATACCAACTTGCTCCTGCTGATCATCGTGTTGGTCCTTCTGTTCGGTGGCGGCGGCTTCTATTGGCGCCGGCGGCGGTAAGAGATATCTGAAGTAGCGCTGATCGTCAGGCGATTTCCTGTGGTAACCGTAGAATGGCCCCGGCGACCGTCCGAGATGAGGAGGGCAGCCCTGACGTCGCGCGCGCGCCTGCTGGCGACGGTCCTTCTCCTGGCGCCGGTGGCCTTCGCCTGCGGGAAGAAAGAGGAACAACCCCCGGTAAGGACTCAGGCGGCGTCACCCACGCTCGGCGTGGCGGCGACCGAGGCTGCGGCTGTGGCCCCGTCCCCGGCGGCGACGACCACGACACCGCCGCCGCCGGCCGGGACGTCGGCGCCGGCCGTCTCCGCTACTGCGCGGCCGCCCGCCACGGCGGCGCCGAAGGCGCCCGTGACGACACAAGCCACGCAGCCGCAAGCGCCGCCCACGCCGGTCACAGCGACTTCAGCTCCTCCGCCAACGACGCAGGCGGAGAAGCCGGCGGCGCCGCAGCTCGCGGCCCCGGCGCGTCCGGCGGCGCAGCGGCCCAAGGACAAGATCACGCTTCCGGCGAAGCTCGGCGCCGTGACCTTCGACCACGAGAACCATACCGGCAAACGGGGCATCGCCTGCACGTCTTGCCACCATCCGAGCCGGCCGCAGAAGCCGCTGGCCTCGGAGAACCAGGCCTGCCGCGACTGCCACACGATGCCGGCGGCGCCGCCCTTGAAGACGAGCCTCCAGGCCGCGTTCCACGATCCCAAGGGGGCGACCGGGACGTGCATCGACTGCCATAAGCAGAGGGGCGGCCCGGCGCCCGTGAAGTGCCTGGAGTGCCACAAGAAGAAGTAGGGGCATGGGCGCGAGGGAAGGCAGTGGAATGTGAGCGGTTTGTACAAAGGGAAGTGACGGCTCACCAGAACGGCCGCGAGTTTCCGGTTCTACGCACGGGCCCTTCACCCACGTGGACACGCGCGGGCGGCGGGCCCGCTGGCGTGGGACCGGGAGCGGATGAAGCGCGGCATCAGCCGTCCCGCTGTCCGCAACCGACACCGTGGCACTGAGCGACGAGACGGCCGTAGTCCTTCGCCTGGTGGATCGTCAGGCAGTCCACTCCGAGACCTGCACCAGCTGCTTCCCGATGTTCATCCCGTGCAGCATCCTGATGAACGCCTGAGGGGCCTTCTCGAGGCCCTGGGCGACATCCTCCCGATACTTGAGCTTTCCCTGCCGCAGCCATTGCCCCATTCCCTGAAGCCCCTCGGAGAAGCGCTCGGCATAGTCGGAAACCAGGAAGCCCTGCGCCTTGGCCCGCTTGGCGACCAGCTGACCGAACCAGCGCGGCCCCAGCTCCGGCTCGTCCAGGTTGTACTGTGAGATCTGGCCGCAAATGGAGATTCGCGCCTTTACGTTGATCAGCCGCAGCACCGCGTCGCTGATGGCTCCGCCCACGTTGTCGAAGTAGACGTCGATGCCGGCGGGGCAGAGGCGCTTGAGCTCGCCGAAGTAGTCGCTAGTGGTCCGGTAGTTGAATGCTCCGTCGAGGCCGAGCTCGTTCACCAGAAACGCGACCTTGGAGTCGGAGCCCGCGACTCCCACAACGCGGCAACCCATGATCCGGGCGAGCTGGCAGACCAGCATCCCTACCGCGCCGGCCGCGCCGGAAACCACGACCGTCTGCCCAGCCTTCGGGTGACAGACGTCCAGCAGGCCGAAGTAGGCCGTGAGACCCGGCATGCCCAGCACCCCGAGGGCGGTCTGGATCGGGGCCAGGCTCTCGTCGATCGCTCGCAGCTCCCCTCCGTTGACGACGGCGTAGTCCTGCCATCCCAACATTCCCTGGACGATGCAGCCGATCGGGTACTTCGGGTCGGCCGACTCCAGCACCCTGCCCACAGCCCCGCCGGGCATCAACTCGCCCATCGCCAGCGGCCGCGCGTAGGACTCGGCATCGCTCATGCGCACCCGCATGTAGGGATCGACCGACAGGTAGATCGTCTGGACGAGGACCTGGCCGCGAGCCGGCCAGGGCATTGGCGACCGGACCAGCTGGAAGTCCGACGCCCTGGGGAAACCCGACGGCCGGGCAGCGAGTTTGACTTGTCTGTTCATGGTTGCCACGAGTCGTTTCTCGCCCGCGGCCACCGGGTGAGCGCGGATGGTCCGCCCTCACCCGGCGACATCGGGGCCCGGGCAAGGCTCACCTAGTCGTCGATGATGAACGTCACCATCATGTTGACCTGGTAGCCGGTGATCTTGCCCTCATTGAGGTCGAGCCGCTGCTCCTTTATCCAGGCCGATCTCACGTTGCGCAGCGTCTTGCTCGCACGCGCGAGCCCCAGGTTGATGGCGTCTTCGAAACTCTTGTCAGACCGGGCGCTGATCTCGGAAACCTTGGCTACGGAGTTCATCACTCCTCCTTCAGCGGGCTGAGGCCAACCTGTTGAAGACGCCCAGCGCGCGCAGAAGCGCTATCAGCAGAGCCGCGCCGAGAATCGCGACGATCCAGGCGCCAGGCGCCGTGTGGGCCCGCACTCCCATTCCATTCGCGACCGCAACGCCGATGAACGACCCGAAGATGCCCACGATGACGTTCGCGAGGATCCCCATCTGGGCATTGGTTTTCATCACGATGCTCGCCAGCCAACCGACGACGCCGCCGATGATGAGGGTCACGATCAAGTTCGTTGATGCGAGGTCCATTGTCTCCTCCAGGCGTCCGCGCTACCGGTATCGATCCTCGACTCGGCGGCGGTCGCTGGTCTCTAAAGCAGCAAGACACGAGCCAGGCCCCCGGGGCCCCCTTCGCTCCCCGGTTCCGGAGCCGACGGGGGGCGAAGGCTCAACCCGGCGCCTCGGGCGAGTCCATGAGCCGGTATCGGCGGACCCTTTTGTGCAAAGTGCTGCCCACGCGGATGGCGGGGCGGGCAGCAGGACAGCCGATCGCGGTGGACGCCGCGGGTCGACCCGCCAGTTGGCACCCTCCACCGCTGCGGCACGCTGCTTGCTCTTTCTCAAGGGACGAAAAGGGAGGCAAGCATGAAAGGGACGAAGCTCGTGGGAGCGGTGCTCCTCGCCCTGGGCATCCTGGCCCTGGCCTACGGGGGGTTCACCTACACCAAGGACACCGACAAGGTGGACGTCGGACCCATCCACTTCGAGGTGAAGGACAAGGAAAGGGTGAACATCCCGCTGTGGGCGGGGGTGGGCATCGCGATCGTGGGCGGCGTCCTGCTCGCGCGCAAGGACTAGCGCGCCGCCCGACGTCCAGAATGAACCCTTGATCGCCAGGCGCGGCGTCGCGGCCCTCCTCGGGCTGGGCCTTGCGCTCTGCGGATGTGCCCACTTCAAGAGCCTTTCGCCCGGCGAGGCCCTCACGCCGCAGGAGCGGCAGCAGGCCATCAAGCGCGCCGGGGTCAACATGTTCGCCGGCGGGCACGCGTCGAGGTGAACGTGGACAAGGAACGGGTGGACGAGGAGCCGCAGCAGGTCCTGGCGGTCGGTCCGCTGCAGAGCGTGGCCCCGCGCTCGTTCATATTGATTGGCCTGTTCCTGCTGGTCCTCTTCCACACCCTGCTCGTGGGGCGGGACCTGTTCCTGCCCCTGATGCTGGCCTTCTCTCTCAGCTTCTTACTGCGCCCGCTCCTCAGGATCCTCAAGCGGGCCCACATCCCGGACGCGGTGGGAGCCGCGCTCCTGCTGCTCGTGCTGGTGGGGGGCGTCGGTGTGGGTCTGTATTCCCTTGTCACACCGGCCAGCGAGTGGATCGCCAAGGCGCCGGAGAGCATGACCCGCGTCCAGCGCAAGCTGCGCACCCTGCGTGCCCCCATGGAGGAGATGAGCCGCACCGCGGACCAGGTGGAGCGGGCGATCGCCGGAGACTCGACCACGGCGCCGCTTTCGGCCGGCAAGTCTCCCGCCTGGATCAAGCAGGCGCTCTTCGGCGGCACCATCGGCTTCGTGAGCGAGGCCATCGTTGTGATCGTGCTCCTCTATTTCCTGCTGGCGTCGGGAGACCTCTTCCTGCGCAAGCTCATCAAGGTGCTTCCCACCTTCAAGGACAAGAAGCGGGCGGTCGAGATCGCCCGCGAGATGGAGCACAACATCTCCAGCTACCTCTTCACGGTCACGCTCATCAACATCGGGGTGGGAGTGGCCGTGGGGGTGGGGGTCTGGATGCTGAAGATGCCCAACCCCGTCCTCTGGGGAGTGCTCGCCTGCGTGCTCACCTACATCCCCTACCTGGGGGCGCTGGTGGGGATCGGCATCCTGAGCCTGGCCGCACTGCTGGTCTTCGACGATCTGGGGCGCGCCCTGGCGGTGCCGGCGGTCTACCTGGTGGTGAGCTTCCTGGAAGGCAACTTCGTCACCCCAATGGTCCTGGGCCGCCGCCTCACCCTGAACCCGGTGGTCATCTTCGTGGGGCTGCTCTTCTGGTTCTTTCTCTGGGGCATCCCGGGCGCGCTCCTGGCCGTGCCCATCCTGGCCGTATTCAAGATCGTCTGCGACCACGTGGACACCCTGGCCCCCGTCGGCGAGTTCTTCGGCCCCGCCGCCGACGACTAGCGTCAGCGGACCGACGAGCCGTCTCCGGCGAGGGCGGAGGCTGCCCCCTCCACTCGGTACTCGGCCTCCTCACGGATCTCCTGGCCCCGACGGATCGCCCGATCCTTCAGTTCACGGGCCGATTGGGCGGCGGCGTTCAGCGTGTCGACCGCCCGACCCTTCAGTGCGTGGGCCGAGTCGGCGGCGTCATTCAGCTTGCGCCCCATGATCTCGCGGGTGACCTTGCCCGACTGTGGGGCGAGGAGCAAGGCAACGGCGGCGCCCGCAGCTCCTCCGGCCAGGAAAGCGAACGTCAATGCGGAGTACGACGCGCCGTGCGACGCGCGGTCCGGCGTATGGTCGTCCATGAAACCCTCCCTGGGGCTAAACGCTCGTGCTCGTTTGATGCGCCAGCTGGCTGAGGAACCGCAGGCGTACTGTCCACTCCAGCAAGATCAAGGCCAGCTTCGTGCGCCCCCGGGAGGGCCACTCCCGGATTGGCGAGCCCATGGGGCGGCACGCAGGTTGCAAGAGAGTCCCCTGCGCGGCGCTGTTCTCGACCGTGAACGCCTCCAGCCCCCTCGCCGGGGCGACTCGACGTTCCCCATCCGGCGCAACGGCGACCGCACCGCGCGTCTCAAGGAGATACAGATATGAAGCTGAACGTGCTCATTGCGGGGCTCTGCATCAGCGTAGCCCCCGTTGTATCAGGCCAGGCTTTCGCCCAGACCACCCAGACCGAGACGAAGTACGTCACCGTCGACGGCGAGGTGGTCCGCTACGAGGCGGGACGCGTGATCGTGATCCGGGGAGCGGACAACAAGGAAATAACCTACACCCTCTCGCCCAGCATCGTCGTGCCTGCGGAGGTCAAGGTCGGTCGCCGCGTCACGCTCTTCAGCGAGCTGGACAAGGACGGGGCAACGCAACTGGTCTCGCGTGTCACCACGACCAGCATTACTTCCGAGGGTGACGTCAAGCGCACCACCGAGGATACCCGGCACCTGCCCTCCGGCGCGACCACCCGCACGACCACCACGACCGTCTCCGGGAAGGTCGAGGCCTACGAAGCGGGCAAGACGCTCACCATCACACGGTACGATGGGAGCAAGGTCACATACGTGATCAACGAGAAGTCGAAGGTACCCCCCGACCTGGTGATCGGCAGGACCGTCTCCATCCTCCCGCTGACCACCACCGGAACGGGTGAGCCCGTCGCGCAGACCATCACGTACATCACCACCACCAAGACCGAGACGATCCCCGAACGGTGAGGGTCGTCCAGAACCCAGGGGGCTTCTGGAGCGACGAGCGCGGGCATGGTAGGGAAAGGCACACAATGAACGGATATGTCGGAGCGATCGAGGAGCTAGCCCTCAGGAACACCTGGTTCCGGCAGGTGCTCTTCACTACCGAGCACGCCCAGCTCGTGGTGATGTGCCTGCAACCGGGGGAGGAAATCGGCGACGAGGTTCACACCGACGTCGATCAGTTCTTCCGCATCGAGCGTGGGCAGGCCCTTTTCGTTTTCGACGAGAAGGAGGAGCGCCAGACGCACGACGGCGACGGGATCGTGGTGCCGGCGAGGACCCGCCACAACGTGATCAACGCATCGAAGACCGAGCCGTTGAAGCTGTACACGATCTACTCGCCGCCCAACCACCCGGACGGAACGGTGCACAAGACCAAGCTGGAAGCGGAAGCGGCCGAAGCACGGCACGCCTGAGACAGCACTGACGAGCGGACGGTCGAGCGCGTGTCCGTGCCGCTCGCTCGGCGCGGGCAACCGGCATCCGTTGACAGGCTGAACGCGCTTTCGTCGGTGGGGCCACGTTTGTAGAACCTACTACGCGACTGGCGCGCCAGGGCGTGCGGGAAGTCCGACCATCATGCTCCGCGACACGCAACCGCCTCTCGCATCGTTCTTGCAGTGACGCCCGTCGTCGGATCGCTTTTTCCCCCGAGCTGTCGGGCAGGAGGCTGTCATGCTGAGGCGACTCTTTTCTCTCGTAGTGTTACTGGTCCTGGTGGGCGCGGCGCTATACGTCTGGCAGGGGCGGCGGGCGGCGCCTCAGCTGAGCGCCGAAGGGCGGGATCGGGATCTCGGGGGCCAGGCGCGTGCCCTCGGCGCCGAAGCCAAGGACAAGCTGGGCGAGGTGGGACAGGCGCTTCGTGACCTCAAGGTGACCGCGTCGGTGAAGACGGCTCTGGGCCTGAACCGCAGCTTGCGTCCCTACTCGATCGACGTCAGTACGCAGAATGCGGTCGTGACCCTGCGCGGGCGAGTGGACGGCGAGCAGCTGCGCGCCCGAGCC
>Ga0209341_10004346_pt1 | contig 13094 bp, 10 predicted proteins | sample RifCSP13_2_FD_184020 | JGI IMG/M metagenome (GOLD analysis project Ga0209341, IMG submission 184020) | Soil microbial communities from Rifle, Colorado - Rifle CSP2_sed 13_2 (SPAdes) (version 2) | ecosystem: Environmental > Terrestrial > Deep subsurface > Rock core/Sediment | place: Rifle...
GCGGCGACGATCAGCCCGCTGGTGAAGAGGGTGCTCGGCCAGGCCCCGGTCCGCCCCAGGGGCTTCCAGACGTGACCCAGCATCTCCTGGACCATGAAGCGCCCGACCCGCGTGCCGGCGTCGAGGACGGTGAGGATGAAGAGCGCCTCGAACATGATCGCGAAGTGGTACCAGATCCCGAGGAGGCGCTCGCCGCCGATGGTGCCGCTGAAGATCTGCGCCATCCCCACCGCGAGCGAGGGTGCCCCGCCGGTGCGGTTGAGGAGCGTCTGCTCGCCCACCCCGCGCGCGAGGGCGTCCATGGTGCCCGCCTCGAGGGGGAAGCCCCAGCCGGAGATCGTGGCCGCCGCCTTCTCGGCGGTGGCGCCGACGATGCCGGCGGGGGAGTTGACGGCGAAGTAGACGCCGGGCTCGAGGGCGCAGGCGGCGACCATCGCCATCACCCCCACGAACGACTCCATGAGCATGGAGCCGTAGCCGACGAGGCGCGCGTCGGTCTCGCGCATGAGGAGCTTCGGGGTGGTGCCGGAGGAGATGAGGGAATGGAAGCCGGAGACGGCGCCGCAGGCGATGGTGATGAAGCAGAAGGGGAAGATGGTCCCCGCGAAGACGGGTCCCGTCCCGTCCACGAAGCGGGTCAGGGCGGGCATGTGGATCGTCGGCCGAACGAGCAGGATGCCGGCGGCGAGGGCGAGAACGACGCCGACCTTGATGAAGGCGGAGAGGTAGTCGCGGGGGGCGAGGAGCAGCCACACCGGCAGCGCGGAGGCGGCGAAGCCGTAGACGATCACCGCCACCGCGAGGGCGGGACCGGTCAGGGTGAAGACGCGCGACCACTCCGGTGACTGCGCGACCCACTGCCCGGCCACGACCGCGAAGAGGACGAGGGCGAAGCCGATCGCGGAGGCCTCGAGGACCCGTCCCGGCCGCCAGAATCGCATGTAGAGGCCCATGAGCATGGCGATGGGGATGGTGAGGGCGAGGGTGAAGGCGCCCCAGGGGGAGTGCTTGAGGGCGTTGACCACGACGAGGCCGATCACAGCGAGGAGGATCACCATGATCGCGAGCACGGAGGCCATGGCGATCATCCCGCCCCGCCGGCTCACCTCCTCGCGCGCCATCTGGCCGAGCGACTTGCCGTCGCGCCGGAGCGAGAAGAGCAGGATCACGAAGTCCTGGACGCAGCCGCCGAGGACCGCGCCCGCCACCAGCCAGATCGTGCCCGGCAGGTACCCGAACTGCGCGGCGAGCGTGGGTCCCACGAGCGGTCCGGGACCGGCGATGGCCGCGAAGTGATGGCCGAGCACGATCCAGCGGTTGGTGGGGACGAAGTCCCGCCCGTCGTCGAGCCGCTCCGCGGGGGTGGCCCGTGTGGGGTCGAGGGCGAGGACGCGGGCGGCGAGGAAGGCGGAGTAGAAGCGGTACGCGACGAGGTAGGTCCCGCCCGCCGCCACCACGAAGAAGACGCCGTTGACTGGCTCGCCGCGGGAGAGGGCGATGCCGCCGAGCGCCCCCGCGCCGAGGAGCGCCACCGCCGCCCACAGGACGAGAGCGAGGGGTCTTCTCATCGCGATCGGCACGCTCCCGAGTCGAGGACGGGGACGAGTATAGCCGTCGCGCGGCGCCAGAGGACCTCTCGCCTCTGGTCGATCAAGCGTCGCAACCCGCGGCGATCGCCAGGGCTCGACAGACTTCCCGCATCTTGTCCGGACCGAGATGCCCGACGTAGGTGTCCAGCCGTGCCCGCTCCACCGTCTGGACATGATCGAGGTTGACCGCGGATTCGTGCTTCAGCCCCTCCCTGACGCCGACGACGACCTCGCCGGGGGCGCCGCGGATCGTCGAGGTGATGGGGGCCACCATCACGGTGTGGAGAAGCGGGATCACATCCTGGCGGGTGAGGATGAGGACGGGTCGCCTCTTGTCGGGCCTGGCGAAACGATAACGCCAGATCTCGCCGCGGCTCACTTCTCGGGCCACGAGCCCTCGTGCTCCCAGCCGACGAACTCCTCTCCGAGACCGGTGCCACCCTGATACGCAGCGCGATAGGTCTCCGCGATCCGCCTCGCCCTTGAACGTCGAAGGTACTCGGCAGCGGCCCGCCGCAGGACGGCGGATCGGCCGACCTTGCGCACCTCGGCACTGGAGTCGAGCCGCTTGAGCAGCTGCTCATCGAACATGACCTGTATAGGTTTCATGTTGGTATGCTATCACCATAACGAAGGGCGGCCGCCCCCCGACGCGGGGAAGCGGCCGCCCAAAGAGGCAGCCGTGCCGCAGACTACCGGCAGTCCACCACGAGCTTGGCCGCGAGGACGGAGCCGTCCGACTTCTTCCAGCCCTCGACGTAGGCCTTGTCACCGGCTCGGACCTGGCTCGGGTCGAGGGCGGTCCGGTCCGACCACTTGAACTTGGTGCCGCCGTCGGTGCGGACCTTCCTGCCACTGATGATGAACCAGGGGGAGCCGCCGCCGCCGGTGGGGTTGGCGTGGAGGTCGAGCGAGCTCATGCCCACGGACTCGACGATCCCACGGAAGGTGACCCAGCCGGGGTTGGTGATCGGGCCCTCGGCCTCGATCTCGTAGGCGGCCACGACGCCGTCGCTCTTGAGCGTGCCGGAGACGATGACCTTGTCGCCGACCTTCAGGTCGGAGAGCTGGATGCGCACGTCGCCGCGCCAGATCTTCCGGGCGGTGCTGCCGTCGACCTGGCGGCTCGAGACCACGAGGCGGTCCCCGTTTATGGACTCGATCGTCCCGTTGAGCCTGAGCTCGACCGTGGGCTTCGACGCCGGGGGCGCCGCGAGCTGGGCCGTCGAGCCCGAGACCTGCACAACGACGGAGAGGATCTGCCCGTCCACGAGACCGGTGAGGGTGAGCTGGGCGGAGACACCCGGGCCCTCGAACTGCAGAGTGACCTGGCCGGCGGGAAGGCCGGCGAGGGTGAACTGCCCCTCGTCGTCCACGGGGCAGGAGACGGCGGTGCCGGCGACGCTGACCGTCAATCCCGAGCTGTTGCTGAACGCATGAACGCCAATAGAGGACGCGGCGACGCCGCTCCCCACGATGGTGCCGTGGACGACGGCGGCACCCGTCGCGAGCTGTGGCTCGTCGTCCGGGCCCGTCACCGAGGCCGATCCCCCGCAACCCGCGGTGAGCAGCGCTGCCGCCAGCGAGAGGGCGGCCAGTGAATAGAAACCGTGCCAAACGCGACGCATCGAAGCCTCCTTTTGGGACCTGGCGCTGCGCTCAGCCGCCAGGCCCTGTTTCAAGGCTCCTGGCGGCTCGGCTGACCCCGGTGAGGGATCGGGGGTCCCGTGGCTCTGCGCCCCCGAGTTGCCCCGGGTTTGCTCTGAGCAGGAGGCGTGTCCGGGCTCTCGCCCGTGTCGACCTCGAGGCTACCTTGCCGTCCGCGAGGCGTCCGTGAGAGGGGTCACCACCCCGCCGCCGCCTGTGCGTCTGCGCGCGCAAGGGGGGCCCGCAACGTGGATACCGATGAGGGCGCGGGGCTTCTAGAGGCCCAGCACCCATCTTGCGATCGTGAAGTAGATCACAAGCCCGGTGGCGTCCACGAGGGTCGCGATCATCGGCGCGGAGAGGACAGCGGGATCCAAGCCCACGCGTTGCGCGAGCAGCGGCACGAGGGAGCCGACGGTGGTGGCCCAGGCACAGATGGCGAGCATGGTCGCGGCCACGGTCAGCGCCAGCTTCGCGGTGGCGCCGGTGGCGAGGGCGTGGCCGAGGGCTACCGAGGCGACGAGCAGCCCCAGGCTCAGCCCCGCTCCCAGCTCCCGCGCCACCACGCGCCGGGCGTCGCGGAAGCGGATCTCGCTGAGGGCCAGGCTGCGTATGACGGTCATCACCGTCTGGGAGCCGGCGTTCCCACCGGTGCCGATGAGGAGGGGGATGAAGAACGACAGCGCCACCATCGAGCTCAGCTCGGCCTCGAAGTGGCGCAGCACGGTGCCGCTGAGGGTGCCGGCGACGAAGAGGAGCAGCAACCAGACCACGCGGCGGCGGACCACGGAGGAAAGTGGGCTGTCGAAGTAGGGCTTGTCGAGGCCTCCCGGCTCGACCGCCGCCATTCGCAGCACGTCCTCGGTGCCCTCCTCGATCATGACGTCCACGACGTCGTCGACGGTGACGAAGCCGACGGCGCTTCCGTCCTCCTCCAGGACGGGCACGGCGAGGAGGTTGTACTTGGCGATCTTGTTCGCCACCACCTCCTGGTCGTCACGGGCCCCGACCGTGACCGGCTTCTTGCGCATGACCGCCGCCACCGGCTGGTCGAGCTCGGCCATCACCAGGTCGCGCAGCGAGACGGAGCCGAGCAGCCGGCCGGTGTCGGGCGCGATGACGTAGCAGGCGTAGATCGACTCCTTCTCCCGGGCCACGGAGCGGATGTGCCGCAGGCACTCGCCGACCGTCCAGGCGGGGTCGAGACGCACGAACTCTGTGGTCATGATCCCGCCCGCGGTGTGCTCGGGGTACTGGAGCAGCCGCTCGACCTCCGCGCGCACCTCGGGGCTGAGCTTGGGGAGGAGCCTCCGTCGCGAGATCTCCCCCATCCCGCGCACGATCTCCGTGCGCTCGTCGGCGGCGAGGCCCTCGAGGATCTGGGCCACACGGCCCGGCTCCATCTGCTCGAGGATGGCGCTGCGGCGGCGGAGCGTGGGCTGGTCGAAGACCTCGACCGCGCGCGGCACGCTGAGCATGCTCATGACCGTCGCCGCCTCCTGGCGCGTGAGCTGGTTGACGAGATCGGCGACGTCGGAGGGCAGCAGCTCCGCCACCACCTCGCCGATGCCGACGAAGCTCTCCTCCAGGCGGAGGCGGATGCGCTCGAGCAGCTCTTCGGGGGCGCTCACGGGGCGGCGACCGCGGCCGCCTGCCGCCGCGCCTCCCAGCCCTGGCGCATCTCCTCGAGCAGCTGCGCATAGCGGGGGTCGGAGCGCAGCGGCTCGAGCTTGCGGCTCTGGGCGAAGAGCGGGTAGTTCTCGTTCCCGATCCTGACCGCGAGGCGCGCCCACTCCACCGCCTCGTCGTTCATCCCTTCCATGGCGTAGAGCGAGGCGAGCCAGAAGGCGATGTCGTGGTCGGCGCTCGCGACCTCGCGGACGCGGTCGGTGACGAGAGCGCGGGCCTGCTCGTGCTGCCCGCGCGCGGAGAGGCACCAGGCGAGCAGCGGCAGGACGCCGTCAAAGTGCGGGTTCTGTCGCAGGACGTCCTCGACGAGGGCCTGGGCGTCGTCGACGAGGCCCTGGTTGAAGAGCGCCACTGCGAGAAAGGTCTTGAGGAGCGGGTGCTCGGGCTCGGCGGCGCGCCCGCGGTCGATCTCCGCCACCGCTTCGTCGAAGCGGCCCTCGTGGGTGTAGATCCTCGCCTTGTTGAAGGCCACGATGGCGACGTCCTTGGGGTTGATCTCGAGGAGGCGATCGTACACGCGCAGCGCCTTCTCGTATAGCCCGTCCAGCCGGTAGATCATGCCCGCCACGAAGAGCACCGAGGGGTCGTCGCCCGCCTCGCGCAGGAGCTCCTCCACCCTGCCGCGCGCCTTGTCCTTGTCGCCGTGGTGGAGGTCGACGTAGACGAGGTGGAGCCGGGCGTTGACGATGGTGGGGTCGAGCTCGAGCGCGCGCTTGAGCGAGCGCTCGGCGAGGACGTAGTTCTCGGCGCCGCCCCAGCCCTGCGCGTAGAGGATGTAGCAGCGGCCGAGGGTGGCGTGGGCGCGGGCGAAGTCGTGATCGAGGCCGATCGCCTCGTGCATCATCTTGACCGCCTGCTCGAGGTCGGCCTCGTCGTGCGTGCTCAGGATGTGGCGGAAGAGGGCGTCCCGTCCGCGCAGGTAGAACTCGTAGGCCTCGGGGCTGCGAGTGAGCGGGCGCTCGATCCGCTCCTGCTCCTCGGCGGTGAGCCGGAGCTTGAGCCCCTCCAGCAGCCGTTCCGCGATCTCGTCCTGAACGTCGAGGAGATCGCGCGCGGCGAGGTCGATCTTGTCGCTCCAAAGGATGGCCCCGGTGGCGGTGTCGAGCAGCTGCGCGGTCACGCGCATGCGGTCGCTGGACTTGATGAACCCGCAGGAGAGAACCATGCCTGCGGCCAGCTCCTCGCCCACCTGTCGCGGGTCGACGCTCTGCCCGACGTACGGGGCCACGTAGGCGGAAGGGCGCACGACCAGCGAGCGGACGTGGGCGAGCTCGGTGATGAGGCCGTCGGCGAGGGCGAACTCGTAGAACGCGGCCTCGGGGTTCCCGGCGAGATTGCGGAAGGGGAGCACGGCGAGGGTGGGCCGGTTCTCGGCGCCCCAGGAGGGTGGGCGCGAAAGCCCGGCGCCCCCTAGGGGTCCGGATCGCGCCTCCCGGCCCGGCAGCCCCGGGCGCAGCCGGCCCAGAACGCGCCCGAGCGTCCCCCCGAGGCCCCAGGCCAGCCGTGCCCGCTGCGGCGGGAGGAAGGTCGCCGAGGCCTCGGTGGGCACGATGCCCGTCTCGCGGGTCAGGCGCCGCATGAGCGCCTTCAGCTCGTCGCGGAAGGCGGCCATCGTCTGGTAGCGGTCCTTCGGGAACTTGGCCATCGCCCGGGTGAGGATCGGCTGGAGGCCGGCCGGGATACGAGGGTTCAGCTCCGCGATCGGGCGCGGGACGGAGTTGATGACCGCGTTGAGGACCTCCACCGCGTGGCGGCCACGGAAGGGAGGCTGCCCCGTCACCATCTCGTAGAGGACGACGCCGAGGCTGAAGACGTCCGTCCGGTGGTCCGCGGGTGCGCCCGAGGCCTGCTCCGGCGAGCTATAGCCCATCGAGCCGTAGGGAACGCCGATCTCGGTGAGAGGCTCGTCGGAGCGCGGCGGTGTGGCGCTGCGCTCCTCCCTCTCCGGCACCAGCATCTTGGCGAGGCCGAAGTCGAGGATCTTGGCCTGTCCGCCCGGCCCCACGATGAGGTTCGCGGGCTTGAGGTCGCGGTGCGCGATCCCGCTCGCGTGGGCCACCGCCAGCGCGTCCGCGAGCTGGATGGCGATCGAGAGGGCGGAGAGGGGCTCGAGGGGGCGGCCACCCATGAACTGCTTGAGCGTCGGGCCTTCGACGTACTGCAGCACGATGTAGTAGAGCCCGTCCGTCTCCCCGATGTCGTAGACGGCCTGGATGTGGGGGTTGTCGAGGACGGAGCACAGGCACGCCTCGCGCTCGAACCGGCGCCGCGCCGCCTCGCTCGTTCCCAGCTCGGGGCGGAGGGCCTTGATGACCACGGTGCGGCTCAGCCGCAGGTCCTCGGCCTTGAAGGCCGTCGCCTGACCCCCGTGCCCGAGAGTCTCGACGATGCGGTAGTGCGCGATGGTGCTGCCCGGACCGAGGTTCATGCGACCTGTCGCTATTGTAGACCCGGCTTCACGACGTGCGTTCCCTGCGGGTGGACTTTTGACGCCCCTCCGCTACACTCTGCTGCCGATGCTCAAGGTGCTGGTCGTCGGCCCGGAGAGCCTGTCTGGTGAGCTCGGTCCGACCGTCCTCGGGCGCCCCGACGTGGACCGCATCCACGTCTCCGATCCCGCGGCCGCCCTCACGACCGCGGAGCGCCTGCAGCCGAACATGGTGGTGCTCGACCTGCCGGCGGCGGAGGCGGAGCGCCTCGTCCGAGGCCTCCGGGAGAACCAGAGGACGCGTCCGACCGCCATTGTGTGCATGAACCGCTCCGAGCCCGCGGACGTGGAGACGGCGCTGCGCGCGGCGGGAGCGAATGCGGTCATCCCGCTGCCGATCGACAACTTGATCTGGGACCGCCGGCTCGAGGAGCTGCTCAACGTCCCCGCGCGTCGCGCGAAGCGGATCCCGGTGCGGGTGCGCGACTGGTCCCGCCTCGTGCGGGCCACGGACGAGGCGGACGGGACCGTGATCAACATCGGGGCCCGGGGCATCCTCATGGAGACGGAGCGCCGGCTGGAGCTCGGGGCGAAGGTGGGGCTGAGCTTCGCCCTCCCCGGCGACCCGACCGAGGTGAGGCTCGTGGGGCAGGTCGTCCGGATCGCGGGAACGGAGGGCGGTCTCCACCGTCTGGGGGTGGAGTTCCTGGTCTACCGCGCCGACGCGCGGGAGCGCATCGGCGCCTTCGTGGACGCGGAAGCGGAGGTCGATCGGCCCGGCGCCAGCGCGGCCGCCCTCAACCTCAAGGTGCGCGCGTTCGACGAGGCCCGGGAATGGGAGGAGGAGCTGCGGGCAAGCGAGCTGCGGAAGGCGCTCATCCTCGACTCCGCCCTCGACTGCATCGTGACCGTGGATCACGAGGGCCGCATCCTGGAGTTCAACGCCGCCGCGCGCCGCGTCTTCGGATACACGCGCGCGGAGGTCCTCGGGCGCGAGGTCGCGGAGAAGATCGTGCCTCCGCAGATCCGGGCCGAGCTGCGCCGGCGCCTTCGCGATTTCGTAGGGAGCGGGGACAGCCCGGACATGGGGCAGCGCCGCGAGGGAGTGGCGATGCGGGCCGACGGCTCGCTCTTCCCGGTGGAGGTGGTGGTCGTCCCCGCCTTCGTGAAGGAGCGGGTGCTCCTCACCGCCTACATCCGCGACCTCACCGAGCGTCGCCGGCGGGAACGCCTGACCGAGGCGCGCCACCGCGCGACGCAGGCCCTCGCGGAGTCGCTTTCGCTGGCGGAGGCGGCCCCGCTCGTGGTGGAGGCGGTGGGCCAGGGCCTCGGCTGGGAGGAGGTGCACCTGTGGGCGGGGGAGGCCGAGCCCGAACGGGGAGCGGGCCGCCTCGAGATCGTGGCCTCGTGGATCTGGGGCGGGTCGGGCGCGCGCGCGCGACCCTCGGAGGAGCTCGCTCGCCAAGTGCTCGCCGGCGGCGAGGCGCTGTGGGTCGAGGCGGCGGCGCCCCCGGCGGCGGGGGCGGCGGCGGCAGTGCCCGTACGCGCGGGGGGGCGCGTGCTCGGGGTGCTCGAGGCGCGATCCGCGCAGCCCCAACCCCGGGAGGATGACTGGCTCGGCACCCTCTCCGAGATTGGCGGGCAGGTCGGCTTCTTCATGCGGCGCCAGCACGCGGAGACGGACCTTCAGCGGCTGGCCCGCTACGACAGCCTGACCGGGCTCCCGAACCGCCCCTTCTTCCTGGAGACCGTCGAGCGCACGCTGTCCCGCTCGGAGAGGCGGCGCGCGCGGGCCGCCCTCGTGTTCGTGGACCTCGACGGCTTCAAGGACGTCAACGACCGGCTCGGCCACGCGGCGGGGGACGTCGTGCTGCAGACGGTGGCGGAGCGGCTCCGGGCGGGGACGCGGCGCGCGGACCTCGTCGCCCGCATCGGCGGCGACGAGTTCACCGTGCTCGTCCAGGACCTCGCGCGGGCGGACGACGCCGCCCTCGTCGCCCGGGGGCTCCTCGAACGGCTGTCGCGATCCTGCGTGGTGAACGAGCACGAGATCCCGCTCAGCGCGAGCGCGGGCATCGCCGTCTACCCCGAGGACGGCGGCGACGCCGACACCCTGATGCGGCACGCCGACCTCGCGATGTATCGCGCGAAGGCGGAGGGCAAGAACGCCTACCGCTTCTTCACCGCCGCCATGAGCGAGCGGGCCCGCGAGCGCATGGTGCTCCTCGACGGCCTGCGCGCCGCGCTCGAGCGCGACGAGTTCGAGCTCGTCTACCTGCCCGTCGTCCGCCGCAGCGGGCCTCCCGGGCTCGAGGCGCTCCTGCGCTGGCGTCACCCCGAGCAGGGTGTGGTCGCCCCCTCCGCCTTCATTGCCCAGGCGGAGGAGAGCGGTCTCATCCTCCCGATCGGCTCGCGGGTGCTCAAGATGGCCACCCGCTTCGCGGCCTCGCTGTCGCGAGGCGACGTTCGCGTCTCCGTCAACGTCTCCGCCCGGCAGTTCCTGCAGCTCGACATCGTGACCGCGGTCGAGGAAGCGCTCGCCGCGAGCTCGCTGCCGCCCTCTCGCCTCGAGCTGGACCTGACCGAGCAGACGGTCATGACCGACAGCGAGGAGGTGGCGGAGCGCCTGCGGCGGCTGCGCGAGACCGGCGTGAACCTCGCCCTCGACGACTTCGGCACCGGCTACTCCTCCATCGCCCGGATCCGGGAGTTCGGCTTCCGCGGCCTCAAGATCGACCGCTCCTTCATCCGCGAGCTCCCGGCGAGCGCGGAGCACGCGACTCTCGTCGAGGCGATCCTGGCCCTCGCCCGCAGCCTCGGCCTCGAAGCGGTGGCGGAGGGCGTCGAAACCGAGGCCCAGCGCGCGTTCCTCGAAGCGCGGGGCTGCACCGGCTTCCAGGGCTATCTGCTGAGCCCGCCCCTCGCCCCCCAAGAGGTGGACGCCTTCCTCGCGAAGACGGTGTGGATCCCCGAGCCCCCTCAGGCCTCGAGGGTGGCGAAGCGGTAGCCGATGGGGAGGACGTAGGTGCCGTCGTGCTCACGGACGGCACCGGTCGCGGCGAGCACTACGTCCCGGCCTCCGCAGTGCGGGCAGGCAACGGCGTGGGGGACGGGGATGTCGTAGAAAGAACGCCGGTAGACGACGGCGAAGGGCCGTCCGCATCGCGGGTAGCGGCAACGGTGGCGGTCCAACGTGGTCTCGTCCATACCGACCGGATAGGGAGCAAGGGTTGTACCGCTCGAGGCAGGCGGCGCTCGAACCGAGGGAAGTGGCTGAGCGGAACATGGTTCCACCTGAGCCCCCTAGCCCATGCCGCCGGAACCCGGCCGTCGGCCTCAGGCAAAAGCTGTCCTCTTTCCGGACGAGAGGACCGGGCGGGAAGCCTTGGTGTTGACCGCACTTCCGTCCCGCCACTAGCCTTCGGGCGTGACACCCGCGCCGGAGCTGATGCGCCTCCTCTCGCCCACGGAGCGGCTGGCCCTGCGTCTGGCCGATCTCTTCGCCCGCCGGCTGCGGCTTCTGCCCCTCCTCTCGAGCCTTCTGTTCATGGGCCCGTTCATCTGGCTGCTGGCCGCCCGTCGCCTCCGGGTGAGCGGCAGCGAGGAGCTGCAGCGACTGCCGGCCGACTGCTCGGTCGTCCTCGTGGCGAACCACCGTTCCTATTTCGACTTCTTTCTCGTCGTGCCTGTGGTGCGCCTCCGGGGGCACCGGTGGTTTCGCTTCTACTTCCCCGTGCGCGCCGACTTCTTCTATGACCACCCGGTAGGAGTGCTCGTCAACATGGTCGGCGCGGCGATGAGCATGTTCCCACCCATCTTCCGCCGCGGGGAAAAGCGCCGGCTCAACCGCTGGAGCCTCCTGCGCTGCGCGGAGCTCCTCGCGCGCCCGGGAACGGGCCTCGGCCTCCACCCCGAGGGGACGCGCAGCCGCGGTGCCGATCCCTTCGCCCTCCTCCCCGCACGCCCGGGCGTGGGACGAGTCGTGCTCGCGGCGGCGGGCGTCCCCGTGATCCCCGTGTTCGTCCACGGGCTCGGCAACGCGGTCGGGCCCGAGCTCGCCCGCTGCCTTCTCTCCCCCCGGCGCCACCCGCTCTACGTGGCCTTCGGCCCCGAGGTGGGCCTCGCCGACCTTCGCGAGCGCGGAAGCACACCTGCGACCGAGCGCGAGGCGGCCGAGCGGTGCCTGTCGGCGATCGCCGCCCTGGCCGCCGACGTGCAGGTGCGCATCGCGGGGCATCCTTGACAAGCCGCGCGCCCGCGCACGACGATTCGCCTCGGCGAAGGGTCGATAGAGGGATGAGCGAGATCGCGCCGCGCCTCCTGCTCGACCTCACGGGCCGGATCGCGCTCGTCACGGGCGCGGGGAGCGGCATCGGCAGCGGCATCGCGTTGCGCTTCGCGGAGGCAGGGGCCGCCGTCGCCGTGAACTGCCGTCGCAGCGAGGCGGGAGCCCAGGCGATCGTCGACCGCATCGTCGCCGCCGGCGGCCGGGCAGTCTCGGTGCCCGCCGACGTGACGAAGCGGGCCGAAGTCGAATCGCTCGTGAGCCGCACCCGCGACGAGCTCGGCGGGATCGACGTGCTGGTCAACAATGCCGGCATCTACCCCCTGGCGTCATTGCTCGAGATGGCAGACGCGGACTGGGACGCGGTCGTCGACTCCAACCTGCGCAGCGCGCATCTCTGCACCCAGCTTGTGGCGCGCCACATGGTGGAGACGGGTCGCAGAGGAGCCATCGTCAACATCGCCTCGATCGAGGCGAGCCACCCCGCGCCGCGGCACGCGCACTACGACGCCTCGAAGGCAGGTGTGCTGATGCACACGCGGGCGGCCGCTTTGGAGCTGGGGCCGATGGGGATCCGAGTCAACGCGGTCTCGCCGGGGCTCATCTGGCGCGAGGGGATCGAGCAGGCGTGGCCGGACGGGGTGGAGCGCTACCTCAAGGCGGCCCCGCTCGGTCGGCTCGGGCGCTTCGACGACGTCGCGGACGCCTGCCTGTTCCTCGCCTCGCCGGCGGCGCGCTGGATCACGGGCGCCGAGCTCGTCGTCGACGGCGGCGTGATGTGCCACCCGATCTTCTGACATGAGGGAGCTGAGCGCCCGGATGCTGATCGAGACCCTGGGGCTGCAGCCCCTCCCCGAGGAAGGAGGCTACTTCCGCCAGACGTTCGTCGCCGACGAGTCGGTCGCGGGCGCCGCGCTCCCGGCGCGCTACGGACGGACGAAGCCGCTGAGCACCGCGATCTACTACCTGCTGACCTCGGAGGAGGACTCTTTCTCCGCCCTGCACCGTCTGCCGACCGAGGAGGTCTACCACTTCTACCTCGGCGATCCGGTGGAGATGCTGGTCCTCCCCCCCGACGGCAGCAGCGAGCGGATCGTGCTCGGCCCGGATCTCCCCGGCGGGCAGCGCGTCCAGCACGTCGTGCCGCGCCACGTCTGGCAGGGGTCGCGCCTCGTTCCCGGCGGTCGGTTCGCGCTCCTGGGCACGACGATGGCCCCGGGCTTCGACCGGCAGGACTTCGAGCTGGGCGAGCGCCAAGCACTCCTCGCGCGCTACCCGCGCGCGGCGGATCTGATCCGTGCCCTCACTCGGGTGGTCTGAGCCTCACACGACCGCGGGCTCGAGCATCGCGATCGTGCCCGCCTCGGCGTCGATCTCCGCCTCGATCCCGATCGGCACCGTGAACTGCCGCTCCTGGTGGCCGATCATCGCCCCCGCGTAGGCAGGCACCCCGAGG
>Ga0209341_10004353_pt1 | contig 13075 bp, 12 predicted proteins | sample RifCSP13_2_FD_184020 | JGI IMG/M metagenome (GOLD analysis project Ga0209341, IMG submission 184020) | Soil microbial communities from Rifle, Colorado - Rifle CSP2_sed 13_2 (SPAdes) (version 2) | ecosystem: Environmental > Terrestrial > Deep subsurface > Rock core/Sediment | place: Rifle...
CGCTCTTCTTCGACGCCTGCCGCTTTGCCGAGAACGCCTGGTTCATCAAGCAGCGCGAAGATGGCTACGCCGAGGTGTCGATCCCCGAGATCGTGCACGAGATGGCCTCGCTCGCGGACGGCATGACCATGTCGGCCAAGAAGGACGGCCTGGCCAACATCGGCGGCTGGCTGGCGATGAACGACGACTCGCTCGCCGAACGCTGTCGCAACATGCTCATCCTGACCGAGGGCTTCCCGACCTATGGCGGGCTCGCCGGGCGTGACCTCGAAGCCATCGCCCAAGGGCTGGAAGAGGTGGTCGAGGACGACTACCTGCGCTACCGCATCCAGTCGACCGCCTACCTTGGCGAAGCGCTCGACCGCGCCGGCGTGCCGGTCATCCTGCCCATCGGCGGTCACGCGGTGTACATCGACGCGCGCGAGATGCTGCCCCGCATCCCGCCGCTCGAGTACCCCGGCCAGGCACTGTCCGTGGCGCTCTACCGCGAGGGCGGCATCCGCGGCGTGGAGATCGGCACGGTCATGTTCGGCCGTCACCCCGACGGCAGCGAGACGGCAGCCGCGATGGATCTCGTCCGCCTGGCCATCCCGCGCCGGACGTACACCCAGTCGCACGTCGACTACGTGATCGAGGTCGTCCGCTGGGTCGCCGAGCGTGCAGCCGAGCTGCGCGGCTACCGGATCACCGACGAACCGCCTGCGCTACGGCACTTCACCGCCCGCTTCGAGCCGTTGCCATAGCTGCGAGCCGCCGCGCTGGCCCTGGTCTAGGATGAACGCCGACGTCGCCGGGAGCCAGGGGGGCTGGCTGGACGAGTCGAGAGACCGTGTGGAGGGATCTGATGGGTAAGCGCCTCGCGCTGCTATCACTGCCGTGCGTGCTGCTGGTCGCGCTGGCGCTGCCCGGCCCCATTCTTGCCGCCGCGAAGTTCAGTTACACCGTCGAGCGCGACGTGTGCAAGGCCGGCGCCGGCAAATACGGCTTCGGCCACGCCGCGTTGCGGGTGCGGATCATCGAGTACGGCAAGTCGGGCGCCAACCGCTTCACGTACAAGGCCCAGGTCTGGAAGCGCCCCCTTCACAGCAGGAAGTGGACCAAGGAATACCAGTGGCCGCGGTACGAGACAACGTTCCCCAACAACTACGACTCGTACTACAACTCGCGCGCCTACTCGTATGACCCCAAGCGCAACGTTTACTTGCGCATCGTGGTCACGGTGCGCGCCTGGCACGGCGATGAGCGCCTGTTCTCGCGCACCGTCTACGGCAAGATCTGCTGAGGGCCGCTTCGATGCACACGCGCTTCCTCTGGGCAGTGCCCCTGATCCTGTCCTTCCTGGCCCTGCCCGGCCCGGCGCTCGCCGCGCCGGATGATTTCAAGTTCACCGTGCTCAGGAACGTCTGTCGTGACGGCGGCGGCGATTTCGGCAACGGCCACCAGGTCCTGAAGGTGCGCGTCGAGGAGCACGGGTTGTCGGGCGCGAACAAGTTCACCCTCGACGCCAGGGTGCGCCACCGCAAGGCGAGCGGCGGGCAGTGGCAGACCGAGTACACCTGGGATCGCTTCAAGGTGAAGTTCCCCAACGACGACAACAGCTACTACCACACGCGCTGGTTCTCATACGACCCGAACGACAAGGGGCTGCACAAGATCGTGGTCGTGATCCGCGTCTGGCACAACCGCCAGGTCCTCGCCTCCAGAACGATCGTCGGCAAGACCTGCTGATGGCTTAGGGCCGACCGGCCCGGGCCATTTGGACCCTTCCTTTGGCGGTTCCGCCGGCCCGTGCGGCGCGCTGACCATCAACGGTAAGCGGCCGCCCTGGCGGGCTGTCAGGCCGAGTCGGCGACCGTTCGCTGGGGAGGCTCCTTTATGCGCCGACGGTTGGCATTCCTTTCGACGCTCATCGCCCTCGCCCTCGTACTGGTCCTGCCGGCGACGACCATGGCGGCCAGCTACACCTACCAGGTCAAAAAGAACACCTGCACCGCTTCGGGCGGGGACTACGGCTGGGGCCACCTGTACTTCAAGGTCAAACTGACCGAGTGGGGCAACACCGGCGCCAACAAGTTCACCTTCACCGCCAAGGCGCAGCACAAGAACCTCGGCGGCAACAGGTGGTACACCGACTGGAACTACGGCACCGACACATACACCTTCCCCAACAACGGGGCCACCTACTACTACGTCAAGTGGTACAGCTACGACCCGGGCGATCTTGCCTGGCATCGGATCAAGGTGACCATGAAGGTCTGGCACAACGGCACCCTGCTCGCCAAGAAGACCATTTACGGCAAGACCTGCTGACCGCGCTCTCTTTGTAACGGACCGATCGCGGCAGGGCCCACGGCCCTGCCGCTTTCCTTTGTTGGGCGAGCCTCAGGCGAGCGGCGGGCTCGTGCCCAGGTGGCGTGCGACGAAGGCCAGTTGCGCCTCCGTCTGGCGGATGCGCTCGTCGGTCAGCAGCGAGCCGTGGCCGGCGTCGTAACGCAGGACCTCGTGCGGCTTGCCGAGCGCGGACAGCTGGGCCAGGTAGTTGTCGATCTGGCGGATGGGGCAACGCGGGTCGTTCTCGCCGGCGAGGATCATCAGCGGCACGTGCACGTCCTCGATGAAAGTCAACGGCGAGCGGTCGCGGTAGCGCTGCGGATCCGCGCCGGGTGACGCGCCGAACAGCGCCCGGTCGTACGCCTTGAGCGGATCCATCTCGTCTTCGTACGCGGCGAGATAGTCGGCGACCGGAACGGCGGCCACGCCGAGCGCCCAGCGCTCCGGCTGCGTGCCCAGTCCGAACAGCGTCAGGTAACCGCCCCACGAAGCGCCGCTGAGCACGACGCGATCGCGATCGGCGATGCCGTCGGCCTCGACGCGGTCGAAGACGGCACAGATGTCGGCCAGTTCGGTCAGGCCGGGATTGCCGGTGATCGCGTCACGCCAGGCGCGGCCGTAGCCGGTACTGCCGCGGTAGTTGACCAGGACGACGGCCAGGCCGTGGTCGACCCACGCCTGGACCGGCGGCGAGAACGTGTCGCGGTCGTGCGCATCCGGTCCGCCGTGGATGACGAAAATGGTCGGATGGGGACGGCTCAGGTTCGGTGGCTCGGCGACGAAGGCGTGGATGTCGCCCACCCACAGGTCGGAGTAGCGCACGCCGGCGGGCGCCTGCTCGCCCTGTGGCCGCAGCACCACGCCGCCGCCGCTCGTGGTCCGGATCTCGGGCGTCGTAGCGGCGTCGCTCCACTGGTACCAGACCTCCCCGTCCGGCCGTGCCGCGGCGGCGGCGACCGTGCCCGGCTCGGTGGGCAGCTCGACCAGCCGCTCGGGCGACAGCTCGAGCCGGAACAGTTGCGAGCGGCCGGCGTGCTCGTGGATGAGCAGGATCGCACTGCCATCTGGATACCACGACGCATCGACCTCGCCGGGCAGGTCGAGCGCGAAGGTACGCGTCTCGCCGGTGCGCGGCCACCAGATCAGCGGCCGGTGCAGGTCGTCCCGCTCGTGGAGCACCAGCACACGCTCGTCGTCGGGTGCGCGTGAGAAGCCGGCCGAGGTGAGGCCCAGGCCCGGGCCATCCCACAGCTCGCCCACGGTCTGCCCGTCGAGATCGACCACGCGCAGCGCCGGGTGACGCGTGTCGCCATGCTCCGAGTGGTGGAAACAGAGCAGGCGCTCGTCGGCCGACAGCCCGCCCAGCCAGCTCTCCTCGGCATTGTGGTAGATCCGCCGCGCCTGCTCGCCCGGGCGCAGGACGTCGATCGAGCTGCCGGCGGCGGTCGAACCACCGATCAGCGCGACCCTCCGGCCCAGCTCGAGCCCGGTGCTGTAGGCGCGACCGAGGTCCTCGGCGGCGACCCGGCGCTCGCCGTCGCCGAACGGGTCGATCATCCAGCGACCGAGCTCGTCGCCGTCGGTGTCGTCGAACCACCAGATGAACTCGCCGGCCGGGTCGATCTGACCCTCGAGCGTCCCCTCGCGCCGGTCGGTTACCTGGCGGTGAGTGTCAGCCGCGCGATCCCAGGCGAACAATTCCCAGCGGCCGATGTGATTGGACGCGTAGAGCAGTCGCTGTGGGGCATCGTCGGCCCACGCGGGCAACGTCGTGCGCGGCGCACGGAAGCGTCGCCGCCAGGCGGCCTCCTGCGGTCGATCAGGCAATGGAGGCTGGATCAGCCAGGCTGCGGACCGGCGCCGCTGACGGCGGCCGAGACGCGGTCCTCGTAGGCGCGAAAGTTGTCCACGAACATCTGCGCCAGCTGGCGGGCGCGAGCGTCGTAGGCGGCCTTGTCTGCCCACGTGTCGCGCGGCCAGAGCACTTCGGCCGGCACGTCGGGACAGGTCGTCGGAACCTCGAACCCGAAGTTCGGATCGCGCCGAGTGGGTACGTCGTTGAGTCGGCCGCTCAGCGCGGCGCGGACCATCTGGCGCGTCCAGGTAATGTTCATGCGCTCCCCGCCGTCCCCTGCCGGACCCCCGGTCCAGCCGGTGTTGACCAGCCAGACCGGCACGTTGAAGCGGTCCATCCGCTCGCCCAGCATCTCGGCGTAGACGCTCGGATGGCGCGGCATGAACGGCGCCCCGAAGCAGGTCGAGAAGGTCGCCTGCGGCTCGGTCAGGCCAACCTCTGTGCCAGCCAGCCGAGCGGTGTAGCCACTGATGAAGTGGTACATCGCCTGGTCGCGCGTCAGCCGACTGATCGGCGGCAGGATGCCGAACGCGTCGGCGGCGAGGAAGATGATCGTCGATGGGTGGCCCGCGATGCCATGCTCGGAGCTGTTGCTGATGAAATGGAGCGGGAACGCGCCGCGGGTGTTTTCGGTCACCGCTTCCGACTCGAGATCGAGCTCGCGCGTGTCGGGGTCGATGACCACGTTCTCGAGGATCGTCCCGAAACGTTGCGTGGTCGAGTAGATGTCCGGCTCGTAGATGTGGCTGAGACGGATCGTCTTGGCGTAGCAGCCGCCCTCGAAGTTGAACACGCCGTCGTCGCTCCAGCCGTGCTCGTCGTCGCCGATCAGGATGCGCTCGGGATCAGCCGAGAGGGTCGTCTTGCCGGTGCCCGACAGGCCGAAGAAAATGGCCACGTCGCCGTCACGGCCGACGTTGACCGAGCTGTGCATGGGCAGCACGCCCTCGCTCGGCAGGCGGTAATTCATGATCCCGAAGGCGCCCTTCTTGATCTCGCCGGCGTACTCGGTGCCGCCGATCAGGATCTCCTGCTTGGCCAGGTGAACCAGGATGACCGTCTCGCTGCGCGTGCCGTCGCGCTCCGGATCGGCCTTGAAGGTCGACGCGTTGACGATCGTGAAGTTGGGCTCGAAGCCGACCAGTTCGTCGAGCCTGGGGCGGATGAACAGGTTGTCGCAGAAGATGCTCGCCCAGGCTGATTCGGTGTACGCGCGCAGCGATCTGCGGTAGCGCTGATCGGCGCCCACGTAGCCTTCCTGGACGAACACCTCGCGCTGGTTCATGTGCTCGATGATCCGCGCGCGCAGGTTGGCGTAGCGCTCCTCGCTGATGGGCGTGTTGAAGCCGCCCCACCAGACGTTCGCATGCGCGTCCGGTTCGTCGACGAGGAACTTGTCCTTGGGTGAGCGGCCGGTGTGCTTGCCGGTGTGCACCACCAGCGGGCCGTTGGCGGCGAGGATGCCTTCGCCGCGAGCGATGGCCTTCTCGTACAGCTGTGCCGGCGAGAGGTTTACGTGACGGCTCGCTCCCAGCAGCGGCATGTCGCTGGTGCGCGTCAGGCCTTTGACGGGCTTGGGGAGGGTGGTCGCCACGGGGCCGGTTCTCCTTGCTCAGCCGAGCGTGGCTGGTGATGCCCACGCTCGCTCTTCTGGCGGACCGGCCGCGCGTACCCGAGCGGCTCTCTGGCCGGCACCGGGAGTCGGCTTACGCAGTTCGTTGGCTGGGGATTGTACGCCGCCCGTCTATGGCGGCAACGCCCAGCGCGACGGCCAGCCCCGGTCGAACAACATGCCTCGCCGATCAAATGCCCGTCAGGCGAGCACTAGGTGAGCGCACCGATGGATTCCTTCTCATACGACCGTCCATGTAACGCAATCCTCGGAATCCGGGCCGTCACGGATCGAGTCGTCCCAGGTTCACGCTCGTGCGGTGGTGGACGGGGGCTTGCGGACCCGCTTCTGGGCGGCGAAACCCGACTTAGCGTTGCCGCCACGGCCATATGAGAAGAACGTCAGCGCTGCGATGCGCCCGGCAGGCTGTTGCAGCCAGCGCCGCATGTCTCGTCCATCGGCGGGGAATGCCGTGCGAAGTAGCGCGTGGTGCGTTGCGACCCGCCTGCGGTTGGTCGGCCCCTCGGCGACGATCACCCACGTCGCCACGCTTGCGGGGATCCATCCGCGCTCCCGGGCGATGCGGGCGGCGAGTCGCGTCTTGCGATCCGCCGTTCCGAGCAGGTTCTGGATGTCGACGATCTCCGTCTTGAGCTCGATCACCAGCAGGGTTCGCGTGGGCGCGTGCCACGAAAGGAGGTCGATCCAACCGCGCTCTCCGCTGATCGCGAAAGACACTTCCGGGGCGACCTCCCATCCCTGACGACGCAACAACCCGGCTACCGCGTTGCCGAGCGCGGAATGTCTCGAATTGAGCAACCTGTCCAGCTCGCCGCCTCGCCAACGGGCCACGACATCGACACGAATGTCGAGGGCTGCCGCGACGCGCCTGAGGTTCACGAGCGTGAGTTGTGCAAGGTGGCCACGCTCGATGAGCGAGACCCGCGTCCGCGACACGCCGGCCTTGTCAGCGACGTCCTGCTGGCGCCAACCTTTTCTGACGCGCACAGCACGAAATGCGGAGCCAGCTCGCTGATCGGACACCTTCCGCATGATCGCCAGGGCCGCTTATCACCTGCTTACGCGCCAATTCGCAACCGGTGGCAGACTGCTCGGGTTACATGTCCGTGAGCGCGCCCACGACCTCCCGCATCGATTGGCTGCTGTTCGTCCTGCTCGGTTTCTTGTGGGGCAGCAGCTACCTGTTCATCAAGATCGGCGTCGAGGCCGGGCTCGCGCCGCTCACGCTGGTGATGTTCCGCCTGGCGATCGGGGCCACCTTGCTGACCGGAGTGGTGATCTACTCGCGCGCCAGCTTGCCTCGCGGCTCACGCGCCTACGCACACCTATTTGTGCTGGGTTTCTTCGGCATCGCGCTGCCCTTCTCGCTGATCACGTGGGCTGAGGGAAGCGTCGACTCGTCGCTGGCCGCCGTCCTGACGGCGTGGTCGCCCCTGCTGGTCATCCCCCTCGCGGCTGCCGTTGTGCCCGACGAGCGCCTGACCGCCAGGAACGTCACCGGTGTGGTCGTTGGCCTGGTCGGGGTTGCTGTGGTCGTCGGCTTCGATCCCGCGACTATCAACCATGGCAGCCTTGGCGCCGAGCTCGCGCTGATCGGCGCAGCAAGCTCGTACGCGATCGCCAGCGTGTACGCGCGCCGGTTCGTGCGCGGCTACCCGCCGATGATCCCGGCCCTGTTCGAGGTGGCCACGGCACTCCTCGTGGTCGGGGTGATGGCCTTCATCGTCGAACAGCCGCTCGTCACGCCAGCCTCTGCAGACGCCGTCTTAGCTATCACGTGGCTGGGGCTTTTTGGCTCCGGTTTCGCCTTCTTGATCTTCTTCCGGCTCATCGATCGTTGGGGGGCGGGACGAACGTCGATGGTCTCCTATCTGCTGCCGTTGTGGGGCATCGCCCTTGGCGCGCTGGTGCTGGGTGAGTCGATCAGTTCCGGCCTGGTGCTGGGCACCGCGCTGGTCATCGGCGGCATCGCGCTGGTCAACATTCGGCGCGCCGCCCTCGCTTCGAGCGCCGACGGACTGCGCGACCGGCTTCCGGCGCGCTTCGGCGGGCGTCCGATGGCCGAGACGGTGGCACCCGACTCGAGCGCCAGCCCGCGCTGAAAGTGGGGCTGGCATAGCCCCGACTGCTAGCCTTCCGACCATGACTACGGCTACCCCTGCGCACGACACCAGCACACCGCCGATGACCCTGCGCGACCGCCTGGCGGGCTGGCGCGAGATCATGCAGACCGCCAACGCGCCCGAGGATCGGCCGCTCGACAACGTCGGCAAGTGGCTGGTGATGACCCGCGCGGCGGTCTTCCCGATGACCCTCTGGTCGGGCACAATCGGAGCGCTGCTGGCGGTCGAGGTGGCGCGCGTCACGGGCACGGTCACGATTGACTGGATCGCGGTCATCCTGGCCGTGTTCGGCATTGTCCTCGCCCACGCCGCGAACAACCTCATCAACGACTACTTCGACATGACCGGCGGCGTCGACACCGAGGGCTACGTGCGCGCGCTGTACGCGCCACACCCCGTCCTGAGTGGCTGGGTCACCAAGGCCACGCTGCGCAACGTGATGGTCGGCCTGACCGTGATGGGTGGGCTGATCATGCTGCTGCTCGCCTACTGGAAGGGTCCGCTGGTGATCGTCTTCGCCCTGGCCGGCCTGTTCCTGTCCGTCTTCTACGTCGCGCCGCCGTTCAGCCTCAAGCGCCATGGGCTGGGCGAGCTGGACGTGTTCCTGACCTGGGGTCCGCTGATGATCGGTGGCACGTACCTGGTCGCCACCGGGTCAGTGCCGCTGTGGGTGCTCGTGTTCTCGATGCCCTACGCGCTGCTGGTGACGAGCGTCCTGTTTGGCAAGCACATCGACAAGATCGTGCCCGACACCGCGCTCGGCATCCGGACCGTGCCGGTGATCCTGGGCGAGCACACAGCCAGGCGCACCAACCAGGCGCTGATGATCCTGTTCTACCCGCTCGTGCTGCTGGCGGTGCTGACCGGCTGGGTCGGACCGTGGGTGCTGCTTGCCGGCCTGGCGATCCCCGAACTGATCCGCGCGCTGCGCTTCTACAACAAGCCCAAGCCCGATGCGCCGCCGCCGTGGTACCCGGCACGCGGCTGGCCGCTGTGGTTCGTGGGCTTCGCCTTCCGCCACGTCCGATTGGCTGGTTTCCTGCTGACGCTGGGCCTGGTGCTCAACGTGCTCGTCCCGGTGAAGCTGCCGCTGCCCTGGCTGTAGGCACGAGCTAGGCTGGCTGCGGCCAGCTCGTTTCGAACACCAGCTCCAGGCCGTCGATCGGATCCATCTGCTCGCCGACCTGGCGGAATCCGAAGCCTGCCGCCAAGCGCAGCGACGCTTCGTTGTCGGGCGATATCGAGGCGACGAAGGTTTCGATGCCGCGCTCGCGGTGCGCCCAGTCGAACAGCGCGCGGATCGACTCGCGCGCGAAGCCCTGCCGCCGATGTGGCGGATCGACCGAATAGCCAACCTCCAGCCGGCCTTGCCCATCGGGCGGGCCATGGAAGCCGATCGAGCCAACAACGTGGCGGGTGCCGTCCTCGCTCGCCAGGACCATCGCCCGCCCGAGCCACGCGCGGATGGTCGGATCCACCGCCAGCTGGGCCAGTCGGAAGTTCAGGAAATTCTCCAGTTCGTCGGCCATCCACATCGGGACAGACGCCCCGATCTCGAGCGCGGCGCCTGCCACGTCGCGCCGGGCGAGTGCCTCCATAAACGGGATCGACATCGAGACCAGTTCCAGTCGCGCTGTCCGAATGGGCTCGATCTCGGGCTCTGCGAACGCCGCGTTCACTCCCTGCGTCCGGTGCGCGCGAGGTACTCGAGCAGATCGAGCTTGGTGATCACGCCTGCTGGCCGATCCTCAGTCACCGCGACGAGCGCCGGCGCACCGGCGGCGAGCAGCTCGAACGCCTCATCGACCGACGCGCTGGCGGCGATCGTGGGCAGCGGCCGATCCATCACTTCGCCGACAGTCCGCTCGACGATTTCCGGCTTCCGATACGCCCGTTCGAGCAGGCCCTTCTCGCTGATCGAGCCGACGATGCCCTCGATGCGCTGGTCGTCGCGCTCGGTCACCGGCATCTGGCTGATGCCGTAGCGCTCAAGCGTGGCAATCGCGTCGGCGACAGTGTCCGTGGTCCGCGCCAGGACCACCGCCGGCAGCTCGGCCGGCTGGTGGCCGTTGCGCAGCACGTCGGCGACGCGTACGCGCGACGCCGGCGAACCGAGCAACCCGTTGTTGCGCATCCACTCGTCGTTGTACAGCTTGGACATGTAGTTGCGGCCGCCGTCCGGGAGGAGCACGACGATGACCTTGTCCGCGGCCTCGCCGGCGGCGATCAGCTCGCGTGCCACGGTCAGCGTCGCGACCAGTGCCGTGCCGCACGACTCGCCGGCGAGGATGCCCTCCTCGCGCGTGATCCGCCGCGCGGCGGCAAACGAGTCGCGGTCCGAGACGCGCACCCAGCGGTCGACCACGGCGGGGTCATAGGTGCCCGGGAAGAAGTCCTCGCCGATGCCCTCGGTCAGGTACGGCCGCGCGGTGTCGCCGGACAGGACGCTGCCCTCCGGGTCGGCGCCGATGATCTGGATCGCGGGGTTCTGGCTCTTGAGGTAATGGCCCACGCCGGAGATGGTGCCGCCTGTGCCGCTGGCGATGATCACGTGGGTCACCGCGCCCTCGGTCTGGCGCCAGATCTCGGGCCCGGTCGTTTGCTCGTGCGCCAGCGGGTTGTTCATGTTCCAGTACTGATCGGGCTGGAAGGCACCCGGGATGTCGCGCGCCAGGCGGCGGGCGACCGAGTAGTACGACTCGGGCGATTCGGGTTCGACGTTGGTCGGGCAGAGGACGACCTCGGCACCGTAGGCACGCAGCAGGGACTGCTTCTCGGCCGACTGCTTGTCGGCCATGACGAAGATGCAGCGGTAGCCCTTGAGCGCGGCGGCGATGGCCAGGCCGTGGCCGGTGTTGCCCGAGGTGGGCTCGATGATCGTGCCCCCCCGCTTGAGCAGTCCGTCGCGCTCGGCGGCCTCGATCATGGGCATGCCGATGCGGTCCTTGACCGAGCCGCCCGGGTTGAGCAGTTCGAGCTTGGCCAGGATGAGCGGCTGCTTCTCCTGCGGCCCCAGCTCGCGCGTGACGCGCATCAAGCGGACAAGGGGCGTGTTGCCGATCAGATCGATGATCGACTCGGCGTATTCCATCGCGGCGGAGTATAGGTGCGGCGCGGGCTGCGTCGGCGGTGGCTCAACTGTGCCGTGGCGTGCCACTGGGAGTGTAGGAATCGACCTTAACGTGGCCGGTCCGGGTCTCGACGGCCGAGTAACGGTCGCCCGGCAGCCCGACTCACGCTCAGGCTGAGGGCGATCTGGTGGAATTCCGCCTCAGATAGCCGCCCGACGTGAGATTAAGGGCATCGGTGACACTGGGAGTGGAGTCCGAGGCGTCTGGTCTGAGGGTTCGGGGATATTGAGACACGCGACCATGGCTTGCGCGCGCCTGCAGGTGTTTGGACCTGCCGATATCGGTGACGCTGATACAGCCGGCCTTGGCGCGACTCAACGGCTGCTGGTGAGCGTCGCAATCAGATGAAATCGGCGTCGTCGTGCGGGGACGGAGCTCTGCGCGGCGGTCGACCAGGTCCTAAACGGCTTGTCCACCCGGTCCATATCAGTATGGCTGATCTGGGCTGGGCCAACGGGCGCGTGACGTCTCACGAACCCCGGGAACAACAGCTAGTCGGACGGTTCGGGCGAGGGCTCCGGGGGTTCGGCCTCGGGCGGCCGATAGGGCTCGAGGTAGGGGTACGGCTTCGTGCCCGGGCGGTGGTTCCAGGCGATCCAGGCGATGCCGACGCCGATCACGATCAGGCCGACCAGCTGCGCGGTGGGGATGGGGCCGAGGGTCCAGTTCCAGCCCTCGCGGAAGAACTCCAGCAGGCCGCGCACGCTGCCGTACCAGATGCCCCAGAACGCAGCGAGATCACCCGGTTGCAGGCGCGCCAGGAAGCGGCGCGACAGGTACAGCGCGATAAGGCCACCGAGAATGTCGAGCGACGACTCGTAGAAGAAGAGCGGGTGGAAGCCGGTCGTCTCGAACGGGAACGCGGAGCACGGGTAGGCGGCGACGCGGTGGGCACAGTCGATCGCGATCCCCCACGGCGCGTCAGTCGGTGGCCCGTACAGCTCCTGGTTGAAGAAGTTGCCCCAGCGGGCGATGCCCTGGGCAAACAGCGTGCCCGGGATGACCGTGTCGAGCGCCAGCCGCAGCGGCAATCCTTTCCAGCGGGTGTAGATGAAGATGCCCAGCGCGGCGCCGGCCACGCCGCCGTACAGGCCAAGGCCCGAGTAGGGCGGCAGGATCGCCTTGAGCGGGTCGAGGCTGTAGATGGGACCCCATTGGTCGATGACGTGGTACAGCCGGCCGCCGACGAGGGCGAGCACGCCGACCAGAAGCAGCGCGCTCCAGATGTGAGATGGGGCAAAGCCACGCCGTTCCGCCTCGCGCTGCGAGACGAGCAGCATGACCGCCAGGCCGATGACATAGCCCACGCCATACCAGGCAATGGGCAGACCGGGCACGATCTCCGCGCCGGGAGTGATGTTGATCAGCGGGAACACCCGCGCAGCATACCTATACTCGGCTCAATGACCGAGCAATACATCGGCTGGGCGCTTGTGGTGGGGTTGGCGATCGGCGGCGCGCTGGTCTGGTTCGCCATCGGCCGGCTGCCGCGCAGCGGCGAGGAGGTCCCGCCCAAGGAGCGCGCGGCAGAGGCCGAATGGATAAGCCGCACGATCAACAAGCGCGGCGGCATGGCGCCCAATGACCTGGTCGAGGAGGTCCTCGAGCTGCACGTCGAATACCTCGAGCGACAGGCCGAGGAAAGCGCCTAGCGCACCCGTCGGCCGGCTAGAAGGAAGCGCTCAGCATCGACGGGGCGGACGCGTCCTCGGCGACGACCAACTTGTCGCCCGCAGTCATTTCGATCGAATCGGCCATGTCGCCCGCCCAGAACTGCACGCCCTCGGCCGACTGCATGGGACCGATCCACGTGCGCTGGCCGGCGCGCTCGAAGTAGCAGCCGTAGCCGCCCTGTGACAGACGCGGCAGGGCATCGGTGAAGAGCGCGACCTGGTGACTCGTGGGTGACACCAGCGCGACACCGGCCGCGGCGCCGGTTGCATCGCGCAGGACCAGCTCGCGCGTCCCGGGCTGGCCGGAGAGGTCGGCCATCATCGCCACC
>Ga0209341_10004355_pt1 | contig 13067 bp, 10 predicted proteins | sample RifCSP13_2_FD_184020 | JGI IMG/M metagenome (GOLD analysis project Ga0209341, IMG submission 184020) | Soil microbial communities from Rifle, Colorado - Rifle CSP2_sed 13_2 (SPAdes) (version 2) | ecosystem: Environmental > Terrestrial > Deep subsurface > Rock core/Sediment | place: Rifle...
TATGAGGAAAGGAATCAGCCAACCCATCAATGTGACGAGTGGCAGCAGATACAAAACATCTTCTGCCTCGATAATGCCGATATTGGGTTGTCTGGCATCAGACTTTCCTATGAATTTCTCTATCTCATTGCGCATAAAGAATATGCCCGCTACAGCCAGACCACTTAGCAAACCCATAAACAATGCCCAGAACCCCAGCTGACTATGCATCAACCCTGTGCCAATGCCGATAAACAGGATAATGTTCACAATTGCATCGCTGGCCAGATCAAAATAATGACCACTTTTACTCATCTTGCCTGTCAGTCTGGCCAGTTCACCATCGCTATGATCAAGAAAATTTGAAATAACAAAACACAGTGCGCCAATGTTGATCCAGAAGTAATCGCCTGTGCTCAAGCCTGCGGCCGCCAATATGCCAAACAACAGGCGTACAGAAGTCAGGTGATTCGGAGTGATCCGGCTATTGCGCAGAAGATAAACCAGTCTGTAGGCGAGCCGGGCATCCAAAGGTTTATCAATCATAAGGGTTTATTCGCTTGTCTGATTTTATTTTAATTATTTAATGTACGCTTGTAATGACCAGCCAACAGACTTGGTAATAATACTAATGTACAGACGAGTGTCATGCTGATGCCGATAGTCAGCAATTTACCCATACTGGCAGTCCCCGGATGAGGGGAAAACGCCAGACTGCCAATACTCAATATGGTTGTCAGGGCGCTGACAACAACAGCCCGTGCCGAGCTTGTTGCCAGTAATGGTCCGTCATCCGATAATGAAGTGCGATATCTGTGCATAATGTGTATCGCACTGTCTACACCGATGCCCAGAAGCAGCGGCAGGGCAATGATATTAGCAAAATTCAGATGGATATCCAGCATAACAGCAGTTGCGCCGGTGAATAGCGCCGCAAGCAACAACGGTGTAATGATGAAAATCGTGTCGATTTTTCTTTCTGTCAGGATCAACAACAGAACTATAATAGCAAACAGGGCATAGAAGAATGCCTGCTGGAATGCTGTGACTACGGCATCACCAGCTTCGATACTGATCACCGGAGAACCTATCAGTTGCGGGACTTCAGCCCCGACATCATTAACAAACTGGCGTCTTGCCTTGTTGTCCATGAGATTATCTCTGGGAAAAATTTCCATGCGATATCGATCATTATTCTGCCATCGGGACCGTAACTCTGCCGGCAAGGTTACATCGCTGATGAAGTCAGCATTCATGGATTGCAACAGGAGTTCCAGACTGCCGGGGAAGGTCGCGAGCAGGCTTTTTCCCAGATGCCGGAGTAATTCATGTTTTGAATCAGGTGGTGTTGTGTCCAGTTTATGCAGGAATCGATTCAGTGTGTCATGCAGGATCTTATCCTCCGTCATCGCAAGACCTGATTGAATCAGGGACTTCAGTGATTGATTGAACGACTGCATTGAGACCATTCTTTCCATGTCATCAGGTGCAGGCAGCCGGGTATTGTAATCGATGGGCCCCAGTAACAAATCCATCTCTTCTATAATACCAAGTTTTATTTCCTGGTCTGACGGGATAAAGTCTTTTATCCAGACAACCCTGTCCACCCTTGAAAGCTGACTTAATTGTGTATCGAGCTTTTCAGCTTCTTCTGCACTTTTCGCAAGCACCAGTCCTGTCCATGGGGATGAATCACTGTCAGCCAGCAGATCCCGATAGGTTTGTACTGATTCATTTTCAGGCGATTGCAGGTTCAGCGTATTGTGATCAAATTCAAGATTCGGAACAGTGAGTATCGAAACGACGGCAAGCATGATTATGATGACCCTTACTATCCCGGCATGAGATGAGGGCAACTCTACCAGTTGATCAGTAACTTTTTTTACCGCGGATTTTACCGGAGGGATTTTGAACCGAATGGGAAATAAACTGAGCAGGGCAGGTAGTAATGTCAGTGTAACTACCAGGCTGATGAACATACCGGTACCCGATATCCATCCCAGTTCGGCTACCCCGTCATAATCTGTAGGTATGAAGGCGTAAAATCCAATTGCAGTCGTCACGGCACATAAGGTCAGTGATTCACCAATATGCACAGCAGTCTGACGGAGTGCTGAATCGCTGCCTTTTTCAATATATTCCCGGTAGCGCAGGCAGAAGTGTATGGCAAAATCCACACCCAGACCGATATACAATATCGCAAATGCAATAGAGATCAGATTAAGCTTGCCGACAGTCAATGCAGCGAACCCGGCAGTATAAATCAGGCCTGTCACCAGCGTGACCAGCGTAGCCAGAACCATCCACGGTGATTTCAGACCGGCTAACAATATAATGGCCACGAGTGCAAACACAATAACAACGGAGATCCCCATACCATTGAAGACACTCAGTAATTCCTCATGTGACAAGACTGCACTTCCGGTCAAACGGACATGGATATTATTTTCACCGGTTAAACGGAATTCCTCGACCAGTGAACGTATTTTTTCTATGGCCTGTGTTGCTGGCAGAAGGCCACCGTAATCCAGTATAGGTTGCAGGATTATGAATTCACGATGTATGGATTTGTTGTCTTTAGTCCCACCCATCAACGCCTGCCATGAAAGCCGGTAATGCTGGCCATTTTCAACAGCATTGAGAGCATCACTGATACGCTTGTTTAACGAAGATAAATCAATTTCATCACCATCGATCTTCGCCTCCACAGCATCGCTTAACATATTGAATAATCCGCGTACGGATTGGTCTTCGGTCAGGCGTGACAGGAAAGGCTGAATGGCGGCCAGGTCGTCCGCCAGGTCCTGCAATTCATTAATATCCAGAAAAAGCAGTGATGAGGTTTTGAAAAATTCCAGTTCGGAAGGATAGTATACGGATTTGAAGAATTTCGTGTCTTTCAACAGGTGTTTATATAATAACTTGCCGGCATCGCGTGCTTCATCCGGTGTCTGCGCTTCGATGACAATCAGAATATTGTCAGTGTCTTGCGGAAATGTTTCATCCATTTCCGTATCCAGTTGCCGCCAGCCCAGTTCAGGTGACAACATGTCCTGGGTATTCGTGTTCATGCCCAGGTTGTTGGCGGTGTAATACAGTGAGAAGCCGGCCCCCAGTATTACAAACAGGATGACCGGCAGTCTGAACCGTTCAACAAAACCGGTCCATGAAGATAGAAAGTGTTTAAGGCCGTGACGCCACGTTGATGTCATGGATTGAAATGATCTTCAGTGTTACTTCTGGAAATATATTTTCAATAAAACTGTATTGTCCGGAAATCGGAAAATATCTTCAGACAAGCCAGTATTCATTACGACCCTGATCAGCCGGATCAGACGCGAAATACATATTCCTTGTCTGGTTCTCGCTCACAATCGGGTGGGTAACTTTTGCGCTTGTCGATGTAGTATTGGCGTCGATGATCGCCTTCAGACAGGCGATTATAGGTAACATATAATACACGTCTTGCTGAATTGGTGCGGTTTGGTTCCGAACGATGTGGTGCAAAGGAATCAAAAAATACGGCATCACCCGGCTTTGCCGGTACAGAAATATACTCCAGAGCATCTTCTTGAAGCGGTTTCCAGCTTTCACCGATAAAGCCCTGCTTGTGATGGCCCGGTGCCAGTTGCAGGCATCCATTCTCCAGAGTGGATGCATCAATACTGACCAGTGCCGTGATATGCAGACTGGCATAACGGTCCCAGCCGGCCTGAACGTCCTGATGTGCCTTGAAACCGTCACCGCCGGGCATTTTAAAATTTATCTTGTCTTTAAAAAGTACTGCTTCTTTACCAAATAATTCCGATACACAGCCTTGCATTTTGTCGGTGGTAAATAGTTGACTGAATCCTGTGTGAAAAGGTTCGATATCTTCCATGCGTGAGAGGATACGTTGATTGGGATCCAACTGGCTTTTCTCAAAATACATCATGTATTTACCCGGTACTTCAGGCCAGGCTGTTACCTCTTCCGTCCACTCAGTGATCTGACGAATTTCATCATCAGTATAGAGACCGCGTACTATAACGTAGCCGTCCCGCTTGAATTCTTCAATTTGTTGTTTGGTCAGCATGTTCAATCATCAGGGGTTAGATATATCGGGCGATTTTATAAACTACTGGTCGCTAGAGTGCAAGGAGTTACCGGATATCCGGCATTTCTAATCAGATTAATGCATATACATGAGTGTCTCATTTGCCCCTGTAGCAACAGACCGGAGAGTCGTGTTTGCTGCGCGCATGGCAACGGACAGCCGGATCAGATGGGCCAACAGTCGCGGCTTGTATATAATTTCGACCAGGATATTTACGATCCTGGGAGCTCCGAACTGATCTGTATGTTTCAGTATTTCAGCAGGCAGGGGATCGTCGAGTTGATCGACGATGGACCGAATGGCGATGCCTGGTATTCCGTTGTCCTGCGCTATTTTCATAATAGCTGCAGTTTCCATATCGGCAGCAATCGCGTTACCGGTCCGCTTCTTCAAACCGGACTTTTCCATGCCTGACCCAAGAATAACTTTTGTTTCAGCAAGCAAGCCGGTATGCGCCCTGATGGAAGTTGCTTTCAGTGCCAGCCGGAGTTGTCCGAGCCAGGCGCTGTCAGCGTGGTAGATCCTGCCATTAGTTGCCCGAATAATATCGGGTAATATCAAATCTCCTGATTTCAGGTCACTGGATAATGAACCGGCTGTACCCCAACTGATCAGGCCCTGAATGTCCTGATACAGCAGATATTGTGCCGCCCGGGCCGCATTTTTTGCCCCGATTCCGCAAACAATGGCTATCAGGTGTTTATTTACCCGGAATGGAGTGTTAATTGCTATTGGCAGACGGGTGAGGCAACGGACTTCAGCTGGCAGGGCAGCTACCAGACCTATGGTCAAGTTTGATCCAGCAGATTGCGGTAGCGTGCCAGTGCCCACAGCGGGAAATACTTGGCATAGCCATGGTATTTGAGATAGAAGACCCGTGGGAAACCCGGCGCAGTGTAGCTTGCATCACACCACAGGCCGTCCATTTTCTGATTTTTCAGCAGGTAATCGACGCCCCGGCGTACAGCATCTGATTTCACTTCTCCGGCGGCCAGCAAGGCCAGCAAGGCCCAGGCAGTCTGGAAGGCCGTACTGGGATAGGGACGCCGGTGTTTGGGCGGATAATAACTGTCATTACTCTCACCCCAGCCACCATCTTCATTCTGTACACTCTCCAGCCAGTTTACTGCATGACGGATGTAATCCTGTTGCGGGTCTTCTCCGGCCACTTCCAGCCCGGTGAGAACTGACCATGTGCCGTAGATATAATTTGTACCCCAGCGGCCGTACCAGGAACCATCAGGCTCCTGATCAACCTTGATATATTTGATAGCCACCTGGATATTCTGCGCATATTTTTGTTTATCAACAATTGTTAGCAGCGCAATGCAACGGGCAGTTACATCGGCGGTTGGTGGATCGAGTAACGCACCATGGTCGGCGAAGGGAATAGAATTCAAATAATATTGTGTATTGTCGACTTCAAACGAACCGAACCCCTCGTTTCTTGATTGCATTCCCGCAGTCCAGTCTGCCGCACGCAGGACCGATTCCGCATAGTTTTCATTATCTGCGCGTTGCATGGCCCAGGCCACCATGGATGTATCATCAAGATCCGGGTAGTGATAATTGCTGTACTGAAATGCCCAGCCGCCGCCTTGCAGATTCGGGCGCACCTGTCTCCAGTCACCCGGTTCATCTTTCAGTTGCCGCTCACGCAGCCAATCCAGTCCGTTCTTTATCGCAGAAGAATTACCATTCTCTACTTCAAGCATGGTCTGGCAGGCCAGTGCAGTGTCCCACACGGGAGATACGCAAGGCTGGCAATAAACAGACTGGCCTCGTTCTACCAGCAGGTTATCAATGGATTTGCGTGCCTGTATGCGCACCGGATGATCTTTGGGATAGCCCAGGATTACCAATGACTCATAAACATTCACCATGGCCGGGAAGATTCCACCGATGCCATGTTCCTCATTCATCCGGGTTAAAAACCACTGTTCGCATTTACGGATGGAAACATTGCGGATAAAAGCCGGTACCAGTTTTTCGATAAGACGGCCGATATGGTCCAGCATGAGGAACGCCCGGCTCAGGAAAGTATTGGTGCGGAAATAATTCTGTTCATCTTCCGGCGGGATGGTAAACAATTCACGAATATCCACACCACGTGGATTCACTGCTGTCGGTTTGAGTGTGCAGAGTATAAACAGCGGCACCATGACCGTGCGTGACCAGTAAGATACCTTGCTGATATGAAATGGAAACCACTTCGGTAAAAGAATGACTTCTGCCGGAATAAAGGGAGTAGCACACCAGGGAACCTGTCCAAACAATGCGAGGGCAATACGCGTAAACACATTACTGTTGGCTGCGCCGCCATGGGTCAGAATGGCATTTCTTGCACGAACCATATGTTCGGCATTGACATCATCACCCACCAGTTTCAATGCATAGTAGGCCTTGACCGAACAACTCAGATCAAAGCAGCCATCGTGATACAGGGACCAGCCATCGTGTTCATCCTGTTGTTCGCGCAGATAGATGGCAATCTTTTGTTCCAGTTCATCGTCGATCTCACCGGTGAAATGATTCATCAGGATATATTCAGCAGGAATAGTGCAATCAGCTTCGAGTTCATAAACCCAGTGACCGTCCGGTTGCTGATGTTTGAGCAGACCCTCACGGGCAGTTTCAATGGCATCCTCAAGACTGAGCGGCAGCAATCTGCTGACGACACTGTCCTGGGCGGTACTGCCTTCCGCTTCTGTTAATTTATATCGGGGTTGTAAAAGCATTGATATTGTTTTGTTGACCTGGTCGTTTGGGTGGCTTCTGTTCGCGCAACCAGTATCAGACAAAACGCAGACGTCCGCATGTATAAAAAACCACTAATATCCCCTTACAGTATGAAATTATTAATGAAATTAGCCGTTATACTGTATTGCAACTTGTGCTTCCCAGTTTCTCACGAATGCCGGTTTCGGGCAAATTCCGTGCGGATATGGCGAAAAGCATATTCAATGCCCGATTATGACTGGCCAGCAAATTGGTGGCCAGAATTGTCGCCTTTACACTACGACGCGTAATCTTTACCTGAGTTCCCGCTGTGAAATCCCGGTGCTTGTTGAGTTTGTTCAGGGTCAGGACGGCCATCCCCAGGGCCCACAGGCAGAACCGGCGTATACCGGTCTCATGCGGAGGGATCATGCAGGTATAAGCCAGGGCATTACGCAGATGCCCCTTGGCTACCCCTATCAAAACACCCAATCCATTCTGAAACCGTTCATCAGCCTGTCCTGGCTGCAGATCTTTAAGATTGAATCCATCTTTCAGGAAAATATCCTGTGGCAACCAGCAAGCGCCGCGTTTTCTGTCTTCCCAGATGTCTTTCAAAATATTGGTCATCTGCAGACCCTGACCAAATGAGACAGCAAGTTTCATCAGGGTCGCCTTGTTGCGATTAATCTCTCCTGAATAATCACAGAATAATTCCGTCAGCATTTCACCGACCACACCGGCAACATAATAACAATATTCATCCATGGCCGGAAGGTCTTTCAGTCCTTCCAGAGATTCGGCATCCTGATAATCTGCCATGCCCTTGGCCATGATGTGCACACAACGCTCCAGTGCTTTGCGCTGGTTGGAATTAAAACTGTGTGTAATACGAATGACGGCCGGCGTATTATTAATAAGGTCATGTTCGGCAGGAATGGTGTGTTCAGACAGCAAAATAAATAATTCCTCGGCAAATTTTTCCGCAGCAATATTTCCGGCCACAACCTCAATAAACATATCGGAAAATTGACGGGTCTGTTCAGACGACAGCGCATTGTCATCTTCAATCGTATCTGCAATCCGGCACAACAGGTAGGCGTTACTGATCACCCGGCGCAGGGCAGGCGGCAATTGCGGGATAGTCAGGGCGAAGGTACGTGAGACACCTTGCAGGATGTGTTCCTGGTATTGTTCGTCCTGGTTACTGGCCGGAGTTGTCATGACCGGCATTATCGCAAATCGGAATTTGCATGTCACAACATGAAATGCAGATAACGGCATTTTATTCCGCAGTCTGTTTTTTCAGCAGCAACTTGCTTTCATGAAATTGCCAGTAAAGCAGGCCGGGAACATCAACTATCAATTCCCGTATCCTCGTAGCCAGCGATACAGCCAGGGCCAAATCAGGAGTGAGACCGAACATGGCGCCTATCACAATGTACGCGCCTTCCTGTATGCCATAGGCATTAGGGATGATGAAAGCAATATCGCCGAGCGTGGAGGTAAGGCTCTTCAATATCATGGCCTCAATGGTACCGATGGGAATGCCGAGCAGATAACAGGCCAGCCACACCTCACCGGTCTGTACCATAAGGCCCAGTGATTTTATTATGACCGACCACCAGAACCGGGACTGATGGCGGTAAATTATCAGAACAGTTTCATCAACTGCCTTCGCATTGAAACTGATGCCATCCCATTTGTTTGACTTAACGAGGCTGGCCCCGATTTTTGCCAGCAGATTGAACATACCCGCACGTTGCACCAGAAAAAATCCAAACACACCCAGCGTCAGCAGACCAAACCCGGCCAGCGCTGTCATGGCAAATGTGTCATCATCCTTGAGATAAATCAGTAAACTTATGCCGATAAGTCCCCACACAATCACGGCAAGGACCTGCACTGTTTTATCAACCAGCATTGATGCTGTGGCATCAATACCGCTGCTGCCCCAGAGCGTCATTAGTCTGGCCTTGACAATTTCACCACCAATGGTAGCAACCGGGAGCAGACTATTGACGGAACGCCCCATCCACGTTGCGGCTAGTGAATATGAAAAAGCAGGCTTTACTTCTTTCCGGAACAATAAACGCCACGATTCAGTTGAAAAATAGGGCTGGGCAACCAGATGAGGGTGAAAAATAATAGTGTCCAGCCGGTTTTGCCAGCATGGTGAAAATATCCCCGGCACCCTGCAGGACCACCAACAGCGTGAGTACAAACAATCCGGTAATCATTCCGGCAACAGAAAGATGTTTCATGGTGACTTTGACGCGGGAGTTTTCAGCAGATGTTAACAGTAAATTAATGAATGATATCAGGTGGTTATATTTTTTAAAGCTTAACATGGCGCCGTGCAGGACGTAACCATAATTTTATCTGTCGGGGGAATTGATATCTGCCAGTCCGGAAATCTGCCCGGTATGTTTCCTGTAAAAAGAGTATGTCATTCCAGCGATAGTATCCCAGTCATATTTTTTTGCCTGTTCAAAATTATATCTGCCCATCGACGCCCAATCGCTATCACGAGAATTTTCAATTGCCGTTTTTAATCCGGCAGGATGCAGAGGATCAAACAAAAAACCGCCATTGTCACCCAGAATATCCGGTATAGAACCTGTCGATGGCGCAATAATCGCCTTGCCAAAGGACATCGCCAGTAACAAGGCGCCTGATGTAAATATATTCTTGTAGGGCAAAACGACAACATCCGCCGCGTTCATATATACCTGCACTTCATCATAAGGTATATATGTAATGACAGGAAAAATATTTTGATTGCCCTGGCACTTCTTTTTTATGCCATTTGCCATATCCTGGTTTAATGCTTTTCCGGCAATGATTAATTTCAGATGTTTTTGATCTATCCTGTTAAAGGTTTCAATCAGATTATCTACGCCCTTGTAGGGTCTGATCCTTCCAAAATAGAGCAGTACATGTTCATTCTCATGGATATCCAGTCTTATTCTTGCATCCATACGGCTGATATTATTTTTGTAGCTCTTAATATAATTGCCGTGAGAAATTATAGTTACCAGGTCAGGGGAAACGCCATAATGCTTTACTACTTCATTCAAAGCAGAAGAAGTATGCACAATAATTCCGTTACACAGACGCGCAAAAAACGAAATAATGACAAATTCAAATTTGACGAATTTGCTGTCATGGATTACGAGATTATGTACAGTCCAGATAACCCTGATGCCCAGCAGTTTAATAATGAGTATGTCTGTTATAAATATAATTGACTTTGATATGCTGGTAAGTTTGGAACAGTCATACATAAAGGGTTCCAGCCAGTGAAAATGCAGAATGGCAGGCTTCCAGTTTCTGTAAATTGCTTTTAGCAGGGAGAGTGTAAAAGAAAAATTGGAAAAACCAATTTCATCAATAACATACACTCCGTGTTTCAGCAATGAAGCAGCGAGTTCCTTTTGATAAGGGTTGTCCTTGGAAAAAGGTATAAATATCACCTTCATGAAATTATTTCTGTCCATTTTTTTCTGCATTGCCTGTATTTTACAGAATATACCCACTGTAAATACTATAACAATAAAAATTTATCCTTTATATTCCGAATTATGTAATATCATATCCAATGACTGGATACATCTAATATACATAATTAATGCATTCCGGATATTGAATTTTCCGCTATACCGGATTTAAGCAGAATATAGTTTAATATTAATCATTCACCGGGAGCATACCGGTTGTTATCAAAACATCTCATTTTCAGGGAAAATACAGGTAAAAAACTGTGAAAAAACCATTGAATTATTTTAAATCAATTATTAATACTCTGGTCGGCAAATTATTCTTTTTAAATACGAACAGCAGTCATCGTAAACTTAAAATCCTTATTATTTTACCTTATGCTCCATATCCGGTTTATACCGGTGGAGCATCCCGGATTTTCGAAAAAATAAAGTATTTCGGATCCAGACATGATCTCATGGTAGCCTCCTTCTATACATCAAAACGGATCAGAAGGGAACTGAGTAAAATAATCAAACCTTATTGTAAAAAGCTCATTCTGATTAAACGCGAGAAGCCACTTATGGATTTCCACACCAGGTTGCCATACAAGGTAGAACGCGTGACTACAGTAAAAATGTGGAAAGCATTGAAAAAACTGGATAATAATTTCGATATTGCCATGTTTGAACATATACACACTGCCATGTACAGGGAGTTGTTCAATTCATGTTATACAGTATTGGAAGAACATAATATCGAGTCCAGAATTCTGCAACAGTATGGTTATAACAAGATTAATGAAGCCAGTGGGCATGTCACTGGAAACGAACTTGATTCAAAACAGGCCGATATGTTAAAGGTTTTTGAAACACAACATTGGCCATTATTTAATTTACGTACAACCGTTAGTGAAATTGATCGTAATTTGATGCAATCATGTTGTAAGGCTGAAATACTGGTAGTTAAAAACGGAATTGATACAAATAATATTCAACCGGTTGAATATCAGGAAGACGGGAAAATACTCTACATGGGTAACATGTCGTACCGTCCAAATATTGAGGGAATCATTTATTTTATAGATGTAATATTTCCGGTATTAAACAGGAAAGAACCGGGATTGACTCTTTGTATAGCTGGCGCCAAAATTCCATCACAAATACTGGAGTTGTCAGAATCCCTTAATATTGAATGTATAGAAAACCCGCCGGACATGAGTGAAGTGGCGTCAAAATGTTCCGTCTCGATTGTCCCGCTACTAATGGGCAGTGGTACCAGGATAAAAATTCTGCATTCAATGGCAATGGGCATACCCGTTGTATCCACAACATTGGGTTGTGAAGGATTGTTTGTTACAGATGGAGTGCATTTGCTTGTCCGTGATGATCCGGAATATTTTTCAGAGGGTATTTTAAAATTACGATCAGACAGGGAGTTGAGGAACAGGCTCCGGATAAATGGACGGAGACTCGTCAAACATGAATATAACATGCACAAGATCCTCACACAGTATGAATCCGAATTGATAAAAAGAGTCCGTTCCCATCATTCAGTATTGAAATATGATCATTTCTCACAAACATAAATTTATTTTTATACATGTACCAAAGTGTGCGGGAACAAGTATTACCAGGACACTGTTGACCGCGCTCGGCGAACAGGATTTGGTTCTTGGATGTACACCTGAAGGAGAAAGATTACATCAAGAAAATATGAAAAAAGGCGGACTAACGAAACATTCGACTGCGCAGCAAATCATGCAACATGTCGGGCCGGAGATATGGAACAGTTATTTCAAATTCTCTTTTGTCAGGAATCCGTGGGATTTAATGGTGTCACGGTATCATTGGTGCCTCAAAACAACATGGGAGGATGAAAAAAATACCATTAAACGAATAAGGGAACTTGAGGATTTTGAGGATTATTTATTGTCACCTTTATCAAACAGAAAAAGCTGTATCGAGTATATATCAGATATAGATGGCAATATAAATCTGGACTACATCGGTAAATTTGAGAGATTGAGCAATGATTTCTATGAGGTATGTCAACGAATTGGACTGCCAAATATTGAAATAGGTATTCATAATAACACTGAGCATTTGCACTACACGAAATATTATAATCCTTTAACAAGAGACCTGATTAAAGACCGGTATGCAAGATACATTCAATATTTTGACTATGTATTCTGAATCTGGAAGTAACATCTACCCCGGGTTACACATGCAAATTTTGAATAAACTTACCCCGGGTTATTGGAAAAACTGGGATATGAACAAAATGATTTATGGTAACCAGAAATCAAACAGGACGCTTATTGAGTCATTTCATCGTTACATAATTCGGTGATGGTGCAGTATTGAATGGAAGGCCAGATATATTAAATAACAAGTATTTATTCATCAAAATAGGGATCCATATCCCTTGCTGGATAACACAGTGTTAACTTCTGTTATGTTTGGTATTTTATTGTAAATATCAGGTGTAGTTTGTTTGGAGTTGGCCGGATCGAGTCTCCAATATATTTTGTTTAGAATATCGTCAGACAAATCATATCCTGGAACTAAAAAATCAAATACTTTTCTGATAGTACCTATCCCGGATTCGATGTTTTTTTCGTAGATGTCTTCAAAAACTATTTCTATATGATTTACATGATGTTTATGCAGCATCCTGCGGATAGTATTTATCGCATCGAGGTATTGCTCTATTTTTTTTAGCAGAATATGGATTTCTAATGCCTTGTAATTAAAATTTCTGATCTTTATTTTGTTTGTTGGATTATTTA